>Ga0209016_1001300_pt1 | contig 20722 bp, 17 predicted proteins | sample EPASupsiteSAE305_FD_187265 | JGI IMG/M metagenome (GOLD analysis project Ga0209016, IMG submission 187265) | Bioremediated contaminated groundwater microbial communities from EPA Superfund site, New Mexico - SAE3-05 (SPAdes) (version 2) | ecosystem: Environmental > Aquatic > Deep subsurface >...
CGGCGGCTCCGCGGATCTGACGAGCCCGAACGTTACGCAGTTGCCCCCCAATGCCGACGGCACCCCCCTCGTCCTCACGAAGGAAAATCCTGCCGGCCGCTACATTCACTTCGGTGTCCGCGAGCACGGCATGGCGGCCATCGCCAATGGCATCGCGCTGTACGGCGGGCTCCGCCCCTTCGTGGCGACCTTCCTTGTGTTCGCCGACTATCTGCGCCCCGCACTGCGGCTTTCGGCCCTCATGAAAGTGCCGGTCATCTATGTGCTCACCCACGACTCGATCTATATCGGCGAAGACGGACCGACCCATCAGCCAGTCGAGACACTCGCTTCGCTGCGCGCGATACCCGGCCTCAAGGTCCTGCGCCCCGCCGACGCGGAAGAGACCGCGGTCGCATGGCGCATCGCGATGGAAAGGCTGGACGGCCCGACCGTCCTCGTATTCACGCGGCAGAATCTGCCTGTGCTGGAAAAGGCCGATCCGGACTGGCCCTACACCATGGCGCTCGGCGCCTATGTCGTGCAGAATCCCGAACGCGCGCCGGATGTGACGCTCGTCGCATCGGGATCAGAGGTTTCGCTGGCGATCGCCGCGGCGGACATTGTGCGGGCGCAGCGCCCGAAAACGGCAATCCGCGTGGTATCGGTAGCCGACAGGCAGGCGTTCTATGCGGCGCCTGCGCCGGTACGCGATGCGATTCTTTCGCCCGGCTCTCTGGTGTTTGTGGCCGAGGCCGGTATCGCCCAGGGCTGGGAGCGCATTGCGCCGTCCGAAAACATCTTTTCCATCGAGCGCTTCGGAGAATCCGGGCCCGGCGACAAGGTCGCGGAGCACCTGGGCTTCACGGCGCAGGCTTTTGCGCAGATGGTGCTTGCGAAGTTCGCTTGAAGCATGGCCACCGCGCGGCCCCTTAAGGCGCGTCTTTCAAGGCGCGCCCCCCGGCCGGCGGCTTGTGCGGATCCGCCGCATTCACCTTATGGCGTGTTTTAAGCGGGCACGCTTCATATGTGTGCCCGTGAAAGTGCTCTCAAAATCAATCGTATCATCAAATGAGCGCATGAGTGCATTATGTAATACTGTAAATATTTAATTCTCTGGATGTCGCGCCATCCTTTGTGATACTATAGGTCATCCTTTCTGCTTCTTACGGGTCTGCACGGGGGTCAAGTACAGGGAGAATTCCGAAATGCACAAAAGGAATGCAATACAACGCAATTTCCTCGACCATGTCCGGCAATTGCGGACTACTGAGCAAATAGGATTCTTTATTGTCTTTCTCCTTCTCGTTGGCTTCGTCACTGTCGGCGCACATTTTCAGTGGCAGAGTATCCTCCGCGACAAGAAATCGTATATAGAGCTCATTGGCCAGTCAAAAATCGGGCAGTTGGAATCCTGGTATGATTCCCAGTTGTCAGAAGCCAAGGAATTGCCCGCTTCACCCGTATTTATCGATATCGTCGCACAAGCGATAGAGAAACCATCGAGCCAAAACCTTGCCCGCATCGATGACTACCTGAGACCTATCCTTCGCTCATACAACTATGCGGACAGCGCGGTGCTCACTCCTGATTTTCATGTGCTTGTTTCGCTGACCCAATTGGCGGAATCCAACTGCCCGGAAGTGTGCGAGGAAATCTCGCGGAAGGATTCCCTTGCCCCCTTTTTTACGACTCTTCACCTCACGAGCCCCTACGGAAAGCCGGGTTTTCACCTTGTAATCCCGCTTGTCAAAGACAGGCAAAAAGCACCCTTTGCCTATGTGGTTCAAACTTTTTTCGCCGGCGATTACCTCTATCCCATGCTTGCGCGATGGCCCGGCAACGAAAAAACGGGCGAGACTCTCCTTCTCGAACGTACCGATGACATGGTGCAAGTCTTGAATCCTCTCAAGCTTGTCAATATCTCCGCTTTTTCCCTGCAGGTCTCTGTCAGTGATAAAAATGCTGTCGAGGCGCGAGCTGGCCTGGGGCAGACCGGCGTTATGGTAGGAAAAGATTATCGCGGCAAGCGTGTGCTCGCGGTGGTGAACCGCGTGCCGGAACTCGGCTGGACCATCCTCTCAAAAATGGACTATGCCGAGACAATGTCTTCATGGATTCCAACGCTCGTGATAATCATAGTTTTCTTCTTCGTTGCGTTTGCCGCAATCCTCGCAGGCTCGTATGTGCTCTTCTCTACCCGCGCACTCTCCGCCTCCCGCTCGCGTCTCGAACTTCTCCAGCGCACCGAGCGCAGCGAGGCCTTGCTCAGCGCGATTCTCGAGCATGTCGATGCCCCTGTGGTCATAATCGATAAATCTTCCGCAATTCAATTCTCGAACCGGGCATTCAAAGAGCACTTCAATGATATCCTGCCAAACGACCTGAAAGCGCTCCAGCCGAGCCTGGACAAGGATGCGGGTGTACTGTCCCATAAACTCGAGCTCAGTGATGTAAGAGGAAAGGCCCTGCAGCTCTATGTCATGCCAATACATATACTTCTTGAGAAGCAGGAGTCACTTTTTGGCTATGTGATGCGCGATGTCACCGAGCTTGAATCCGCGCTTGAGCAGGTACAGCGGCTCAACCGGGACCTCGCCCAGAAAGTGGAAGCGCAGACAAAGCGCATTCTTGAGGCCAACGAGGAGCTGCGCACCATTGCGTCCGCGATTTCCCATAATTTGGCGACGCCGCTGCGCGCTGTTGAGTCATTCAGTGAATTGCTTGAGACCAAGGCCTACGATCAGCTCGACGCTGAAACCTCGGGTTATGTGTTGCGCATTCGAAAAGCGTCCGCGAACATGGCAACTCTCACCGATGACTTGATGACGTTTCTGTCGCTCGATTCCATTGTGCTCGCACATGATGAATTCAATTTCAGCCTCGCGGCGCAAGACATCACATCGGATATTATCAGGCGGAGCCCCAAACGGCGTTATCAGATTACCATCATGCCTAGCCTGAAGGTGCATGGAGACAGCGCGCTTCTAAAAACGGCCCTTCGCAATGTCATTGAAAATGCCTTCCAGCATTGCTCGGACAACACAGTTGCCTCAATCGAGATCGGGAAATATGGCGAATCCGGCATATTTGTCAAAGATAACGGCATTGGAATGACGTCCGACGAAATCAATTCAATTTTAAAACCACTATCAAAAACTGAGACCAAAAACTATGTCCCCGGCCTTAGCGTCGGGCTCACCATCACCAAAAAAATCGTCGAGCTCCATGGCGGCAGTCTTGAAATTGAAAGCGAACTGGGCAAGGGCACGACGATTCGCTTCAAATTTTAGGCATTTCGCGAAGCCCGGGCCCTGCTGCCCTATTGCCGACCCAGATACTGTGAAAGCCCGTCCAGAAGCATTTCGATCGCAATCGCCGTCAGCACGAGGCCCATGAGCCGCTCTATCGCCGAAAGCGCCCGCGGTCCGAGCCACTCCTTCAATTTGTCCGACATAAAAAACGAGGCCATCGTCACCAGTATCGCGATAAAAATCGCACCCACCCATTCGAGACTGCGCGAAGGATCCGATTTCATGAGAAGCATCACATAGGTGATCGCGCTCGGCCCCGCGATCAGCGGAATCGCGACCGGCACGATAAAGGGTTCGCCCTCGATTTCATCCTCGACGAGCTTGCCTCCCGTGCCCGGGAAAATCATATTGAGCGCGATCAAAAAGAGGATCACCCCTCCCGAAATGCGCAAAATATCGTCCGAAAGACCCAGCGCGCTTAAAAACACCTCGCCAAAGAACAAAAATCCCACCAGCACCAGAAACGCGATCAGGCACTCCCGAAGAATCACCAGCGGCCGCCGCGCCTGCGGCACATTCTTGAGTGAAGCAATGAACAGAGGAATATTCCCGAGCGGGTCCGTAATCAGAATGAGAAGAATGGTCACTGAAAGAAAACTCTGCTTCATGCAGCCGCCTCCTTGTCCGAAACTCTCGCTTCGCGCGAAACACTGAACACCGAGGACACCGCGACCGCGGCGACAATGATGACGCCACCCAAAACGGCTCGTCCCGTAGGCTTCTCGCCGATGGCAAGAAATACCCATACCGGATTGAGCGCGGGTTCGATGATGGCGATGAGCGAGCTTTGAATCGCGCTGATGCGCACGATGGCAAAGCTGAAAAAGACCGCGGCGAACCCGATCTGCACAATGCCGAGGCCGAAAATCGCGGCGATGGATTTCGCGTTCATCACGGGCGCGGGTAAAAAAAGTGAAATAAAAAGCGCAACGACGGCGGTCATTCCGTGGCCAAGCAAGAGCGATTCGATCGGCGAACCCGCTTTCTGTCGCCGCATGAAGAGAATGTGAATCGCGAATGTCATACCGGACAGCACCGCCGCAATATCGCCCGCCAGATGCCCAAGGCTCAAAGAGTCCGCAAAAAACAGGCCCATTCCAATGACAATCGCGACAAGGGCGCCCACCTGCTCGGGGAGCGGTCGTTCTCCCAGCATAATTCCAGACAACAGCATGACATACACGGGCGCACCGTACTGCAGGAGAATCGCGTTTGCGCTCGTGGTGTGCTTGTTCGCGTAGACAAAAAGCAGCATGGTGAACGAATAGGCCACAGCCGCGATGATTTGATTCTTGCTGAAGTTCAGCTTCGGCCTGCGCACCACGGCGAGGATGAACAGCGCCGCGACGAGGCTCCGCGCGCCGGCGATCGTCACGGGGTGCCAATCCACAAGCTTTATGAAAAGACCGCCGAGGCTCCAGCAAAGCGCGGTCGCCACCATAGCCATAATGCCTTTGATATCGCGCTTCATATGTATTCTCCGGTTTCAGCGCTCGAGTTTGCGATACACGATGCGGTGCGGACGGTCCGCGTCGATGCCGAGTCGCTGGCGGCGCCACTCGGCGAATTCCGACCAGTTGCCGTCGTACCATATCACTTCCGAATCGCCCTCGAACGCCAGAATGTGCGTGCACACCCTGTCGAGGAACCATCGGTCGTGACTCACCACCATCGCAGCGCCCGCGAAATCGTCGAGTGCCTCTTCGAGGGCGCGCAGCGTGTTCACGTCGAGGTCGTTCGTCGGCTCGTCGAGAAGAAGCACGTTCGCGCCTTCCTTTATCATCAGGGCGAGGTTGAGCCGGTTGCGTTCGCCGCCGGAGAGGATGCCGACCTTTTTCTGCTGATCGGCGCCGGTGAAGTTGAACCATGCGCAGTAGGCGCGGCTGTTGACCTCGGTGCGCCCGCCGAGCGAAATCATGTCGTGGCCATCGGAGAGCGTTTCCCACACGGTTTTGTCCGGGGCGAGGCGGGCGCGCATCTGGTCGGCATAGGCGAGTTTGACCGTATCGCCGAGGCGGAGCGAGCCGGAGTCCGGTTTTTCCACGCCCGCGATCATATTGAGCAGTGTGGTCTTGCCCGCGCCGTTCGGCCCGATGATGCCGACGATCGCGCCAGGCGGCACCGAAAAATCGATATCCTCGAAGAGCACGGTATCACCGAATGCCTTGAAGAGTCCCACGGCCTCGATGACGATATCGCCGAGGCGCGGGCCGGGCGGAATGACGAGGCGTACGTCGCGGATCTTTTCCTTCGTGTCTTCGGCCAGGAGGCGTTCGTAGCGGTCGATGCGCGCCTTGCTCTTGGCGTGGCGGCCCTTCGGACTCATCGCGATCCACTCGAGTTCGCGGCCCAGGGTGCGGGCGCGCATGGATTCGCCCTTTTCTTCCTGTTCGAGGCGCTGGCGCTTCTGTTCGAGCCACGAGGAGTAGTTGCCCTTCCATGGAATGCCCTCGCCGCGGTCGAGTTCGAGTATCCAGCCCGCGACATTTTCAAGGAAGTAGCGGTCGTGCGTGACCGCTATCACCGTTCCCTGATATGAGCGAAGGTACTGTTCGAGCCACGCGATGGTCTCCGCGTCGAGATGGTTGGTCGGCTCGTCCAGAAGCAGGATGTCCGGTTTCTGGAGCAAAAGCCGGCAGAGGGCGACACGCCGGCGCTCACCACCCGAAAGCGTATCGACCACCTGATCGGCGGGCGGGCAGCGCAGTACGTCCATGGAAAAGTCGAGCCTGGCATCGATGTCCCACGCCTCCAGCGCATCCATTTTTTCCTGAATCTCGGCCTGTTTTACGGCAAGTGCGTCGAAATCCGCGTCAGGGTCGCCAAAAGCCTCATTGACGCGCTCGAACTCCGCGTGGAGGTCCATGACTTCCTGCACGCCCTCGGCGACCACCTCGCGCACGGTCTTGCCGGGCTCGAGGTGCGGCTCCTGCGGCAGAAAGCCGATCGTGTAGCCCGGCGCGCAGGCCACTTCCCCCGAAAACTCGGTATCGAGCCCGGCCATGATCTTCAGAAGGCTAGATTTCCCTGAACCGTTGAGGCCGATGACACCTATCTTCGCGCCATAGAAATACGAAAGGCTGATATCTTTGAGTACCTGCTTCGTGCCATAGCGCTTTGAGAGCCGGTACATGGAATAAATGATTTTCTTGTCGTCTGTTGTGGGCATGGGCACACTATACCGGAAAAAGGTGTTTCGGGTCAGGGGGCCCCGGGGAAGGCGGAAGCCCTCGGGCGTGTCAGTGCGTCCCCCTGCCGCATGCTATACTACCGTCATGCCAAGTGAACAGACGCTGCGTATCATACGTGCCATCCGCGCCGTGCCGCCCGGCAAAGTCGCCTCATATGGGCAGATCGCTGTGATTGCCGGGCACCTCCGCGGCGCGGGCGGGGCGCGCGATGTGGTGCGCATCCTCGTCTCGATGTCGGAGAAAGAGAATCTTCCCTGGTGGCGGATCGTACGCAAGGATGGAACCATCGCGCTGTCGCCCGGAGATGGCGCGGAACTTCAGCACGCGCTCCTCGTTCGGGAAAAGGTTCGCTTCGATGCTTCGGGAAAAGTTGTCGCGGCCTGCTTTTGGGGCGGGCGGTCGGAAACCTGATCGAACCGCCGCGCGCTGTGTATATCAGAGGCAGGGACGACTGGTCTCCGCCTGACACTATCAGTCCCAGTTCGTCAGATTCGGCGCTTCAATTTCCTTGAAATAGCGTACGGTGCCTACGCGCAGCTCGCTCGTCGCGTCATCGTCGCAGACGAGAATCGCCTTCGGATGCAATTGCAGACAACTGATTGTCCACATGTGGTTGACGCCCATTTCGACCGCGTGCCGAAGCGCCCTCGCCTTCTCGATACCCGAAACCATGATGAGCACTTCGCGGGCATCCATAATCGTACCCATGCCGACGGTGAGCGCATGCGAGGGCACTTTTTCAGGATCACCGTCAAAAAACCGCGCGTTCGCGAGCTTTGTGTCGCGGGTCAGCGTTTTGATGCGCGTCCGCGATGACAGCGAGGATCCCGGCTCATTGAAGGCGATGTGCCCATCCGCGCCGACACCGCCGACAAACAGGTCGATGCCCCCCGCCTGCTTTATCGCCTCTTCATAGCGCCTGCACTCTTTATCCAAATCCGGCGCCATGCCATCGGGGATATGGACGTTCTCTTTTTTTATATCAATATGAGAAAATAAATTATCCCACATAAAATAGTGGTAGCTGCGTTCATCCTTTGAGGGGAGCCCGACATATTCATCCATATTGAATGTGACGGCATTTTTGAAACTGACCACGCCGGCCTTGTTGAGACGAATCAGTTCATTGTACATGCCAAGAGGGGTCGATCCCGTGGGAAGTCCCAGCACGAAAGGCGTATTCCCCTGATGTTCGTTGATGCGCTGCACGACATGGTGCGCGGCCCAGCGCGACACGAAATCATAATTGTTCTGGACAATGACCCTCATCGTATCCCCCTCGTCGCCGGCCGCAGGCTCATCGCGCACTGCGCCGATATTTTATTATGCCATCGATAATTGTCATCTGAGCTTCGAATTTGTTGTTTGCGAGCAGAAGGTCGGCCTGGAAGCCCGGGCTGATCATGCCCCGCCGGTGCAGCCCGAAGATCCGGGCCGGATTCGCGCTCGCCATTTTTACCGCGCTTTCGAGCGGCACACCGAAGCTGATGAGGTTGCGCACGCCTTCGATCATGGTGAGGGAACTGCCGGCTATGACGCCGTCGCTCGCGCGAAAAAAGAGATTGTTCGTCAGGTATACTTCCTCTTCATTGGCGAACATCGGCGCATCGGTCGCCTGCTTTGTCGGCTTCAGCGAATCCGTGACGAGCACGATGTTGCCTTCCGGCTTATCCCTGAAGAGCAGACGAATCAGGTCGGGGTGCACGTGGAGGCCGTCGGCGATGATCTCGCAGGAGAGGTCAGGCTGAATCAGCACTGCGCCGACCGCGTTGGGGTTGCGGTGGTGGAGCCGGCTCATGGCGTTGAACATGTGCGTCGAATGCCTGATTCCGGCCTGCATGCCCTCGATCATGTTTTCGTAGCTTGCGTCGGTGTGGCCTGCCTGCAGCACAATGCCGAGCCTGTTGCAGAAGAGCGCGAGTTCGCGCATGCCTTTGAGCTCGGGCGCGACCGTCATGCTGACGATGTGGCCTTCCGAGGCATCCCAGAGGCGCTGCATGAGGCCCAAGTCCACAGGCCGGACAAACTCGACCCTCTGCACGCCGAGCTGGGCGGGCGAAATAAAGGGACCTTCCATGTGGACCCCGATGATTTCGGCCCCCTCCTCGCGCCCCATCGCCGACACGATCGCGCGGACGGCGCGCAGCATGTCTTCTTCGGGCATGGGGTAAATTGTCGGCACAAAAGAAGTCACACCCCAGGCAGGAAGCATTTTGCTCATCCCGAGAATGGAATCGGCAGACATGTCTTCCGTGCCGTATCCTCCGATCCCATGGATGTGCGTATCGATAAGACCCGGGGTAAGGTAGGCACCTTCCGCGTCGATCAGCTCGACATCGGGCGCGAATGTCTTCTGGGCAAAGCGCCGTTCGGAAAAAATGTCGGCGATCAAATTGCCTTCCACAAGCACCGCACTGCGGTCCATGCGCGCATAGCCCGCAATGACGGTCGCGTTATGAATGCAAAAGGCTGATCCCATAACCCCGCTCACTCGGACCCTTATTCCGTCGCGCCCGAAGTCGCGTCGGAACTGGCTTCCGGGGATGCCTCTGGGGTCTCGGCTGGCTGCTGAGTTTGATCGTCAGTCTGAGAAGAACCCGCCTCCGGAGTTTCGGCTGGCTGCTGAGACTGGTCGCCCGACACGGCACTGGCATCAGGCGCCGATTGTTGTTGCAGGAATTGGTTCCACTCATCCTTGAGCTGACTGATAACCAGGAAAACCTGATTGTCTTTATCGTACACGGTACCGAACCGTTTTTCCGCCTCTTCGATATCGGCCATTGCCAGTTTGAGATCATCCACCGACTGCGCGGTCTGCGCATACATCAATGCCCGATAGAAGGCCAAAGTACCCACGGCCATGTCGTCGTTCGTATATTTCTCAAGCGAGCGATTGAGATAATCGAAACCGGATTGCGGATCCTGCACATTGAGCCATGTCGAAATCAAGGAGCGAACGACATTCGGATCCACATTGAATTTTGCGGTCACGTCATCGGCCACCGCGTTTGCTTTTTCGGGAGTCCCCATGCGAACCTCAATCAAATGCTGAATCAGCATTGGCACATACTCATCAGGGAAACGTGCGATCATCGCTTCCACATATGCATCGGTCTTCTGGACATCTCCGGCATTGAGGCCGGCCTTGATTCCTTCCACGAAAGCATTATAGGTGGCATCGGAAGCGTCGGGATTGGCCAGCACTTCGTCTACGATCGGGTATACCTGATCGAATTTACCCTGATCATTGAGTGCGCTTGCGAGGCTGACGGAGAAATTCGGATTTTCAGGATATGCGGCAATCGCTTTTCTGAGCACTGTCTCCACAGCATCGTACTGCTGAAGATTGAGGAGGAGCTCGGCTTGATTTGAAAGGCTTTTTTCGGTGTAGGTATCGTAGGCAAGCGCCCTGTCGTAATTTTCGACCGCCTTTTGCTGGACGGCCTGGCTCTCCAGAATCCAGTTGTCGCCATATTCATGGTTGACCGTGTAAAGATAGTTCCCAAGCTCATAGGAGAGGACTGGCGGCACGGCTTCTCCGGATTTCTCGAGGGCGTCGGCCAAGTCGACCGGATTGAAGTCCGCTATGGTCTGTTTTTCGGGTGGATTGGTCCTCATTTCATCGAGGTTCTGTCCTTCGGCAAGGTCTACGAACCCAAAACTGACGAGCATGCCATTCGCCACATTCCCCTCAAGCGCAAGGCGAATTTTCTCGGCAAGCACGTAGCCGTCCTTATTTTCCGGATCGAGGGCGGCAAGCAGGTTCCAGGCTTTGGACCACTGACCTTTTGACTGCAAAAGCCGGGAAGCATCGAGCGCTTCCTTGGTCTGCTGCGCTGCATCCGCATAGAAGGTCGCAGGTGTCTGTGATTCCTGCGCACCAAGAAGCGCTATCGCGGCGATAAACACAAACGCGAAAACTGCGAAACGTTTCATGAACGACTCCTTAGCATTGAGGAAAAGATAAACTCACACTATGTGAGAGAATACTTATGTTTCTCCTAAAAGGCAACGGCTGGCGCGTCGCATTCCCGGGCAAACAAAGCTATTGATATTGAACAAATATGGCAAAGGCTGGTATCATGCCGTCCGGCAGATTTTGCCATTTTTTCAGAAGAATTCGCGCGCATCGGCGGGAGTACTCCATGTGGCAATTGCACAACAGGCGGGCGTTTTGGGATACATCGGCAGGTCAACAAATTCTTACGTTAGATTTAATCTTTCGTAAAATTTCGGATGCGCAGCGCATCTTCGTCGGTCGGGCGGCACAGCGAGGCGTCGAACTCTCCTGCCCTCCAGACTGCGGCGCTTGCTGTCATGGCTTCATGCCGGACGTGCTCCCTGTCGAGGCGGACTACATCGCTTTCTTTCTTTTAATCAACCAGAACAATCCCGGCGACGGCCCGGAAGGACATTTCAGTCTCCTCTCGCCGAGCACGCCGGCCAGCCCCTCGCCCTGCCCTTTCTACGCTGCCGACAGACCCGGCGCCAATTGTCGCATCTATGAGGCCCGCCCTCTCATCTGTAGGCTCTTCGGTTTTTCAGGGACGAAGACCAAAAATGGTGGCACCGCGTATCGCCTGTGCCGCCACATGCCCACGCCCCGGGGGTTCCCCGGACGCTCGCCCACCCAAGAGGCCCTCCAGCGCGCCATTGGGACGCTCCCTCCGCTCATGAGCGATTTTTCCATAGGAATACTCGCTATCGATCCTTCGAGGGCCTCGGAGAGAAAACCGCTCGTGGAAGCGCTGCCGCCCGCCCTCGCCCGGATTTCGGCCACCTTGCATTATTGCCCGGAAGAACCAAACGCGGCCTAGCGCCTCGTGTGGCTTGCGCATTCGTCATTGGATGATTAGTCTTTTATCGACATGAGTCGCAAATATGTGGTGGTCGCCGGAAATATCGGCGCGGGGAAATCGACGCTCGTCAGTCTGCTGGCGGAACACTTGGGCTTCATCGCCTATTTCGAGCCAGTCCTGGAGAATCCTTTTCTCAAGGATTTCTATGCCGACATGCGGCGCTGGGCCCTCCAGAGTCAGCTTTTCTTCCTGTCGCACCGCGCCACCATGCACCAAAAACTGAGCGCCGATACTCACTCCGTCGTCCAGGACCGCTCGATTTACGAAGACGCCGAGGTATTCGCAAAAAATCTCTATGTACAAGGCAATATGGAAAAACGCGAGTGGCTCGTATATCAGGACCTCTACCGGACTCTCACCGAAATCTTGCCGCATCCGAGCCTCGTCATCTACATCCGCGCTTCCGTGCCCACCCTGCAGACCCGCATTGCACAGCGGGGACGCGACTTCGAGTCGGCAATTCCCGACGCGTACCTCGAAGGCCTCAATGTGCTCTATGAAGAGTGGATTTCGTCGTTTACCATGGCTCCGGTTCTGACCATTCCCGGCGACAGCCTCGATTTTGTCGCGGAATCGCGGGACCTGCAGGTCATTCTGAGGACGGTCACCAAGAGGCTCGAAGATAATCAACCCTATTTATTTCCTTATGAGATGTAGAAAGTTTTTGTTTATCGATTATGAATTATCAAGCCCACCTGTTTAAAATCGAACGGTAGCGCTCCGCCACTTCCGTCGCGACATCCTCCCATGTGCGGCACAATGTCTTTTGGGCGTGATCAGCGATTTCCGCAAGCGCTTCTTTATCCGAAAGCGCGCTCACTACAGTTTGCGCATAGGAAACAGTATCTTCAGCAGAAAGAAAACCATTTTCTCCATCGTGGACAAAGACTGCCGCGTCTGAGCCTTGAATCAGAATAGAAGGTGTTTTCATTGCTGCCGCCTCCCGAACCACCAAGCCAGAAGTGTCGTAGAGCGAAGGGAAGAGAAACACATCGGCTCTTGCATATATCGCTTTCAGCAATTCTCTGTCATAGACAACCTCATGAAAAATGACTTTATTCGAAATTCCAAGCTGCCGCACGAGATCAATGAGAGATTCCTTCGCATAGCCCTTGCCGACAAAGACCATGCGGAAGTTCGGAAGCGCGTCCATGATTGAGGGCAACGACCGGACCAGAAGTTCAAGATTTTTTTCCAGGATATGCTGGCCCACAAAGAGGCCTACAAGATATTCCTCGGGCAGACCGAGATGCTCCGCCCCGCTCGTCCGATAAGGGGCTATATCATCAAGAGGCTCAAAATCGATGCCGTTTTCAACCACGTCATAGGGGCCCTTGTAGCCATACTCGCGGAGCGTTTGTGCCACAGATTCCTGGGGGACCCAGACATGATCGACGTTATAATAGAATTCCACAATTCGCTTGATCTGATCGTGTACAATAGCTTTTATCGCAATTGCACGGGTAAGATCATCCCTATACTTTGAATGAAATGTAGCAATGATTGGGACATGCTTGCCCCGTGCGACCCGCAGCGCAAGCTTGCCCGCGGCGAATGGCGAATGCGCGTGGACAATATCAAAATCCCTGTTCTTTAAAACAGATCGGAGTCGAATATCAAAATCAGGAAAGCCAATGCGGTATGGCGGGCGCACGACCGTCGGCAGCGACAGGAATCGAATCACCGGAAATGGATCGGTATCTTTATAATTAGGAACGAATGGAGTAATAACGTACGTTGGACCCAGTTTTTTTCTCAGCCAATATGCATAGTTGCGAACGGTGACGGTGACCCCGTCGATGATCGGAATATATCCGTCATTAAAGAGGCCTGTAACAATTTCGTCCATCCAGACTAAAATATACGGGGCGCTTATAAAAGTCAACAAAAGGCAAATTTCATTGACTTCTGCTTTCTTCTTGTATTACCATGATGCTATATAAGAGGTATACTATGGCAAAAGCAGTATTTTCTGTCGCCCTCGCTTTTGCGCTTTCGGCAGTTCCCGGGTTCTCTCAGAGCTGGCCGGAAGGCAAGACATCCGATCGATTCGATACGGGAAACGGCGAGCTGGAAATTGTCTTTTTGGGTCATGGGTCGCTCATCCTCGTCTATAAAGGCTCTTACATCTACATAGACCCGGTGAGCCAGTATGGCGATTTTTCCAAATATCCAAAGGCCGATCTCATTCTGGTCACCCACGAGCACGGAGACCACCTCGATCCGAAAGCCATCGCCGCGCTGAGTAAAAATGGAACGAGAATTCTTCTGCCGGAAGCCTCGCGCAAAAAGCTGGGCGCGGGAGAAGCGCTGCAACATGGTCGCCCGCTCGATGTCGCGGGAGTCACCTTGCTGGCGGTGGCGGCGTACAATGTTACCTCAGGACGGATGATCTATCATCCCAGAGACCGTCTGGACAACGGCTATGTAATTACCGCGGATTCTCTGCGCGTCTATGTCGCGGGCGATACTGAACCAATACCGGAGATGGCGAATCTGGGCCACGTCGATATCGCGTTCCTGCCCATGAATCAGCCTTACACCATGACGCCGGAACAGGCCGCCGCCGCGGCGAGGGTCATCAAGCCAAAAATTCTCTATCCTTATCATTTCGGTTCGACGGATACGGGCGCCTTGACAAAACTGCTCGCGAACGACAAGAAAATCGAAGTCAGAATTCGAAATCTTCAATAGAAAGAAAAATATGAGCCAAAAAACGAACCAAAAATCGACCGGAGTGCCGCGCGCTCCCCACGAACCTTCGCGTTCTGACTCGAAAACCATCGAATCGGCGACCGAAGTCCTCGAGGGCACAAGCAAAAAAGGCTTTGTGGCGAGAATTTTGCCCTTTATGGGGCCCGCGTTCATCGCGAGCGTGGCCTACGTCGATCCCGGGAACTTCGCGACAAACATCTCCGGAGGCGCCCAGTTCGGCTATCTCCTGCTGTGGGTCATCGTGGCGAGCAACCTCATGGCGATGCTCATCCAGGCGCTCTCCGCGAAGCTGGGCATCGCGACGGGGAAAAATCTCGCCGAGCACTGCCGCCTGCGCTACAGGCGAGGAGTCGTCATCGGGCTCTGGATTCTCATGGAGCTCGTCGCGATGGCGACGGACCTGGCTGAATTCCTGGGCGCGGCGGTCGGCTTCAATCTGCTGTTCGGCATTCCGCTCTGGGCAGCGGCCATTTTGACAGGCGTGACCACGTTCATCATTCTTGGACTGGAGCGCTATGGCTTCCGATCGCTGGAAGCGGTCATTACGGGCTTCGTCTCCGTCATCGCGATCAGCTATATCATCGAGATTTTTCTCGGAAAGCCCGATTGGGGCCAAGTCGCGCATCACGCCGTTATTCCTGAATTCAAGGGTCAATCGAGTATTATTCTCGCGGCAGGCATTCTTGGCGCGACGGTCATGCCGCACGCGATCTATCTGCACTCTTCGCTCATGCAGAACCGCGTGGTCGTGCATGAGCCGGCGCTTTTAAAAAGGCTGTTCCGCTATGAGATTATCGATGTCGTGGTGGCGATGGGCGTCGCGAGCCTGGTGAACGGCGCAATGCTCATTATGTCGGCGGCAACCTTTCATGCGCAGGGCATGACCCAAGTCGGTACACTCGAAGAGGCCTATCGTACGCTTGAACCACTGCTCGGCAAGGCAGCAAGCTGGGTCTTTGCGATTTCGCTTCTGTTCTCGGGCCTTTCCTCGGCATCGGTCGGGACGATGGCGGGGCAGATCATCATGCAGGGATTCATGAATTTCGAAATCCCCGTGTGGGTGCGCCGCATTATCACGATGATACCGTCAATCGTGATCATCGCGCTTGGAGTCGATCCGACCAAGGCCCTCGTCATCAGCCAGGTTCTCCTCAGTTTCGGGCTGCCGTTCGCGATTATCCCGCTCATCTCCTTTACAAGTGACAAAAAGCTCATGGGCGTGCTTGTAAACAGAAAGAGTACTAAAATCCTGGCGATATGCGTGGCGGGAATAATTCTTGCGCTGAACGTGTATCTTCTCTATGTGACGTTTACGGGAGGCTGAGAGGTGTACAAGAAAATCATGGTGCCGCTCGATGGTTCGAGCGCCGCGGAAACCGCACTCCCCTGGACAATATATCTGGCAAACGCCTTTCAGGCGGGGATTGTGCTTTTTCACGCGATAGAAAAAAATCCGCCAGAGCAGATTCACGGCGAGGCGCATCTTGCGAATATGGAGGAAGCGTCGGCGTATCTCGAGAGCATCAAGAATTCGCTGCACAATGTGTTTCATTTCAAAGGTGACATTTCGACCCATGTCCATCTCGAGGAGACGACAGACGTAGCAGCCAGCATCGCCATGCACATGAAAGAGTTGAGACCGGACCTTGTGGTGATGTGTTCTCACGGCAGAAGCAATTTCACTCAGGCTTTCATCGGCTCGCTGGCGACAAAAGTGATAGGCCTCGGCGAAGTGCCTGTCTTTCTTGTAAAGTCTCACGAGAGCGAAAAATCCACAGGAACCGATGCGGTCGGCCCTTCAATTTCCAATGTGGTCGTTGCGCTTGACAATGCGTCGATTCACGATAAAGCAATACGTTACGCAGAAGAATTTGTGCAAGAGACGGGTGCGCGGCTTGTGCTTTTCTCGGCCGTTCCCCGCTTTGGTTCCCTCAAAGGCAAAGATGGGGGTTGGGGGCTCATGGCGCCCGCGACTTCCTCGGCACTGCTCGACATCGAAGAAGAAAAGATGCGCCAGCATCTCGACGAACATCAGAAAAGCCTTGCTGCGCGGGGCGTCTCAAGCTCGAACGCCGTCGTCCGCGGCGACCCGGCGCGCAAAATCGCGCAGGAAACAAAAAAACTGGAGCCGTGCCTCATTGTGCTCGGAACGCACGGGCGCTCCGGCATGGGGGCTTTCTGGAAAGGAAGTGTGGCCGCAAAGGTCGTATCGCTGACTGATTCGCCAATTTTGCTTGTGCCGCTCCACGAATGAAGCCCGATCTTGCCGCGGCTGAACAGATTTCATATCTTCTACAATAGAATAACGTATTCCGGAGGATAAAAATGGCAACCATCACATTTAAAGGCAATCCCGTCCACACGATTGGAACCCTACCCCAAAAAGGAACGAAAACCCCTGATTTCAAGCTTACGGGCGCCGATCTCGGCGATGTCGGCCTTGCCACCTATGCGGGCAAAGTCAAAATCTTGAATATCGTACCGAGCCTCGATACCGGTGTCTGCGCCGCGAGCGCGCGCGCCTTCAACAAGGCAGCGGCATCGCTCGGCGATGTCGTCATTCTGACCATCAGCCGGGATCTGCCCTTTGCGCAAAAGCGCTTCTGCGAAGCCGAAGGCATCGACAAGGTCGTCACGCTTTCCGAACTGCGCGACAGAGAGTTCGGCAAAGCCTATGGCGTCGAAATGATCTCGGGGCCGCTTGCCGGCCTCTTGTCGCGCGCAGTCGTCGTACTCGATCGCGGCAACACCGTGACCTACACTCAGCAAGTCCCTGAAATCTCCCAGGAACCGGATTACGAGAGCGCCCTCGCGGCCGCGAAAAAGGCGCTGTAGTACACTCAGTCTTCTGCCGGGGCAATCTTAAGCGATCCCCGCGCGGCGAGGCTCCGCTCTACCGTGAGTGCTGTAAGCCAGGCCGTTTCGCGGGGATATTCAGTTACACTGTCCGTCAATTTTTCGGAATCTTCCGGAGAAGAGGCCAATTCCCCGGCCCACGCCCGCACATTCTCCCCCTTCATGATTTCATGCACAAAATCGACCTTTATACGGGAGAACCTCTGTCCTTCGCGAAGAGGCGCAGCGTCACAGAGCCAGTTGATGAAGTGCGCGTTGTTGACGTGCCCGTTCTGGTCGATATGACGCGTGCGGGATTCTATTGAAAAAGACTGGCGGAAGCCGCCGGCCACCACATTGTCCGTCTTTTCATCGGCCGGTATGCCTTCAGTAGCCCCGCCCTCACTCGCGATATGCTGGCTCAACGCCTTGAACGAGGGATCATCGATACCGGGCGCGAGGTCATCGAATGGCCAGGGGTAGTCGGTCGAGAGATCGAGGGGAAGCGTGCGCTCCGGCCGCATCACCCGGCGCGTTTTCATGTCCACCACAATGTATTCGTACATCGCGCCGGCATATTTCGTGCCGTGGCCATCAACGAGTTCCAGGCAACGCAGAGCGAAGAGCTTCCGTGTACCCACAGGCCAGGTCCGGGCAACCACCGTCTGTCCCGCCTGCGGCATCGAGTCGATGCGGATGTCGATCCGAGAAAGCATCCATGTGAGACCGCTGGCCCACATGTCCTCCATGCCAATACCTAGCTGCGAAGCATGCGCTCCAGCCGCCTCCTGAAAGAAATTCGCGAGCGCAAAGGGTTTCAGCGGACCACCGTAACCACAATCATATCCTCTTATGACATATTGAATTTCAAGCGGTTTTATCATTGTTGCTTCCTTTTGAATATGACGACAAAATACCGTGAAAGTGCCTTTATTGTAACCCTTTCATGCCGATTGAAAAAGTCTCGCCGACATAGAAGGGCAGGCGCATGCTTGGCGAAGGCCGGCGGCCGGCACGCCCTCCCATGCGCCCCCGAGCAACTTCCGCCCCGCAGACACCAAAATTCATGGTATAATGGTGACCATGTGTGGCATTGTTTCACTCGCCTACAAAGACGAAAATCCTTCGATGGGAAAAGAGGCCGAGGCGCTTTTAAAACGCCTCGAGTATCGAGGATATGATTCGACAGGCGCTTCCTTTATCGGCGACGACAAACGCATCAGCCTGCGCAAGCAGGTCGGAGCTCCGTCCAAAGTATGCCCGCTTTTGCACATCGACACTTTCAGCGGCCAGCGTTTCATCGGACAGGTGCGCTGGGCAACCTACGGTTCCGTCACCGACATCAACAGCCAGCCCCACCATGTGAGCTGCAAAATCGAGCTTGTCGGGGCCCACAATGGCAACATCTCGAATACCGATACGCTGAAAACCTGGCTCAGCGCACGTGGCCACGCGGTCGTCTCCGACAACGACGGCGAAATCATCGTCCACCTCATCGAGGAACACTATGCGGCCGCACAATTCCTCGCGAGCTCCGAACTCGCATACCTGCGCAAGGCGTACGCGAACGCGGGCCTCGCGGAAGGGGTGCCCGACGGCGTGCTCCGCATGATCGAAGCGATCCGCAAAGCGGAATCCCTCACGGAAGGCTCGTATGCCGCGGCCATCGCCGACCCGGAACTTCCGGGCGTATTCGCGATAAAATCAGGGTCTTCACTCTACGCGGGCGTGGGCAGCGATTCGCATGGCGACTTTATCGTGCTTTCCTCGGACCTCACAAGCGTGCTCTCGAAGACACGCGCGCTCATTCCCCTCTCCGAAGGCGAAGGCATCTGGTTCACCGAAAATCAATATCTTGTATTCAGCCTTCAAGGTCAGCCATTTTTCTCACATCCGCGGCTCAAACGGTCGAAACTCTCAATCAAGGATACACAACTTTCGCCTGAATATCAGCACTACATGGAGCAGGAAATTTCCTCGGGCCCGAACAACATCACACAGGTACTGCGCTATTATTTCCGCGATCCTTCCCTTGAGCCGCTTTCCGAGCTCTTCGAGGAACGCAAGGATGACTGCAAGGAAACCTCGGACATAATCGCGTCGCTTTCCGAGCGGTTCGGCAACGACGCGCTTCTGGCCGGCATGCACGATGTATTCAACTCTTCTGCCTGGAATGAGATAGAAGCACGAGTTCAGAATGCGGGAGCGGCGCATTTTGTCAGCCGGAATTTCATCTCGGACGAGACTGAACTTCTGAAGGAGCTCGCCGCCCTCGATCCTCAGGCGCGTGACAAGCTCCTGCTCATGGACAAAGTGATGGTCTGGCGCAAGCGCCGCGCCGTGCTGCGCTACACGGGCGAACTGAAAAACGCCATTCACGAAGCCGCTCGCTCGGGCGGCAGAATATACCTCGTCGCGTCGGGCACATCCTACCACGCAGCCCTGACAGCCGCTTACTTCTTCAACGAAATGGCGCACATTCCGGTCTATCCCTGCAACCCGGGCACTTTCCGCTCGATGTACTTCAATTGCCTCGGCGCAAACGACCTCATCATAGGCATATCACAATCGGGCGAGACAAAGGACCTCGTCGACATCTTCCAGGACGTGAAAAAGGCAAACGCTTCGGTTCGCCTGGTGAGTATTGTCAACAACGAGAACAGCCGTATTCCGCAGGAGCTTTCTGATTTTTACCTGCCCCTGCTGTGCGGGCCGGAGATCGCCGTCGCGGCGACAAAATCCTTCACGAGCCAGGTCGCCATTCTCTACCTCATCGCGGCGAGCTTTTCCATGTCGGAACAGAAAATCCGCGAGAATCTGCTCAAGGCGAAAGACCTGATGACCGAGACCATCGAAACGCGGATGGGCGATATCGAGACTGTGGCCGCGCACCTCTTCGCGGCTTCCTCGATTCATATTCTGGGGACAGGGCTCATAGGGCTTGCGCGCGAAGGCGCGCTCAAAATCCGCGAAGTCGTGCTCAACCACACCGAAGGCTACGACGCCGCGGAATTCAAACACGGGCCGAATACCATCCTGGGCCGAAACACGATTCTTTCGCTCGCGGACCTCGCAAAGCTCGCGGGCAAGGAGCCGGTTTCAGGAATCACGAACGAGCTTTTCGAAAAGCTGACCAACAATTATCCGCTGGTGTTCATCTGCCCGCCCGAAGAGCGGGACAGGCGCATCACGATCAGCCAGATCCACACCCACAAGATCCGAGGCGCGGATATCGTGCTCATCGCTGAGCCGCAGCAGGAACTCGCGCTCGCGGTCGAAGGCAAACCGATGGGCATGGAAAAATACTGGTCGAAATACATTCCGCTGCCGCAGTCCGGCGAACCCTGTCTCTTCGTGTTCTCCGCGACGATTGTGCTGCAATATCTGGCGTACCGCATGTCGGTGCGCAAAATGGAGTGGCTCGATTCCCTCGGCATTCAGAACCACGGCGTGCATCCCGATGCGCCGAAAAACGTGTCGAAGTCCATCACCGTGGATTGAAGGGGCTCATGATTTCGCGATTCCTTATGTTATACTCTGGGGAATAACGTGGATTCTTTCAGGATCAATTCTGAACCATACGTCGCCGGTGTGCAAAGCGTTTTCCACCGGATTGAAGACATCTATCAGGAGTTCCTTTCCCAGCGCCTCGCCCCAATAGCGGATGCTTGAGCCCTCAAAAATATAATCCTTTATAGTGCCGCGGAAAACGTTTTCATCGCGGAAAGCTGCGGCCGGGGCCGGATGTTCGACTATCCGGATGCTTTCCGGTCTGATGCTCAGAGTGATTTTTTCACCCGGCAGGGGCGGATGTGCCGCCGGCTTGCCG
>Ga0209016_1001302_pt1 | contig 20699 bp, 16 predicted proteins | sample EPASupsiteSAE305_FD_187265 | JGI IMG/M metagenome (GOLD analysis project Ga0209016, IMG submission 187265) | Bioremediated contaminated groundwater microbial communities from EPA Superfund site, New Mexico - SAE3-05 (SPAdes) (version 2) | ecosystem: Environmental > Aquatic > Deep subsurface >...
CGTGAATTCGAGAATCTCTACCAATAACAATTTTTTTATTATCGGCATCAGATTCGTCTAAATATTTGGAAATTGCCAAGGCGTAATTTCTAACATTAGCTTCTTTTAAATCCAAACCCCAGATACCTCTTACTCCGGAAAAAGATTCTGTCATTATAAAAAAGGAAGTAAATACTATGCATTAACTATAAATAACTACTGTCTGGAAATCCACTTGATGTATAAATTATCTCCTATGTTCCCAAAATCGGAAGATGGAAAGGTATAATCTTTGTTGGATTTTAGATCTATGTAGATAAGTGTTGCTTTCTCAGTTTCGATACCTTTTGCTCCTTCTTTTTCAAATATACTTATTCTTGTTTCCTCAGTCGGTTTTATTTTTCCTGTTTTTAGATTTTCAGTAAGCCAATCGTTAGCATAGCGAATCATAAGGGCTTGAGTTGTAGGTGCATAAATATTCAATTTGATTTCATTCCTGGGTTTGCCTCGAAATGACATCGTTTGAAATGACTCTTCTTCAAATTTACTGGGAGCGATATCGGAAATAACCGTTTGATCCGTAAATGGTAAATTGGCTGTGGTTTCAATGTCGAGTGATCTATATATAATCAGTGCTGTTGCCAAAAAGATAATGATAATGAATAAAGCGCTTAAAGATCTAGAATTATCTTGTTCCAACTTTGCTCCACAATCAGCACAAAACTTGTCATCATTTGAAACATCACTATGACACTCGGGGCAGAATTTAATATTATCAGGAACTTGTCCACCACAATGTTTGCAGAACTTGGCGTTGTTGGGAAGGGGTTTGCTACAAGATGGACATATAATCATTTTTTTTTGTTTCTAACTAAAAAATACCTTTTTAAGGCTAGAAGTCAACTAAACCCCCAAGGTAATTATCAATTTATAGTTTTCAATTTTCAATAAATTTGCAGTTCTCCAATTAAGCAATTAAATAATTGAGTGATTGATTATTTAATGTAAATTGTAAATTGGAAAGTGTAAATTATTAGTTTTAGTTGATACTAAAACTAATGCTGGAGTCCATTGGGAATTCTTTAGCATGTTTACCCTCAACAATATTTTCAATAGCTCCCCATTCACTTTCCTCAAGCTCCGGGATGATAAGGGCGACTTTGTTTCCGATCTCAGCTTTGAAATATGTTACACTGGCCAAAAGAACGCTATAAGATCTGCCTTCGGCGACGATTCTGTATTGTCCGTTTTCATAGCATAGTGAGCCGATAACTCTTTTTCTAGGAACCGGACCAATTTGCTTGTAAATAAAAGATCCATCAGGCATGATGGTAAGTTTCAAAATATCACCGGGAACAAGTTTCGATTTACTAGCATAATTTGCGGGGACAGGATAGGATTTTTTGTCAGGACCAGTCATGTTTTGTCCATCAAAACGACCTTCAATGATTCTATTGGCACCTTCCATTGTTTCTGAGGCAACGAAGTCATGCAGTGATACGCTTTCTACGACATCACTTGATAGTTTTGAAGGTTGTTCAAGATCGACAAGTAATTGTCGTGCTGATTTGATGTTTGCTTCAGCATTGTCTAACGATTCCTTTATGGCTTGGATAATTTTCTTAGTCATGGTTTTTTATTTTTGGTATTCATACTATTGTAGCATGAATGGGGGCGTTATTCAATTGTTATTATAAGGATGTTTACTTTAGACAATAATATTTTAGTTGTCAAATGTAATAAATTATGAGTTTTAAGGGTTCAAGTAACGCATTGGAGAATAATTCTATTGTTATTGGAATTAATTATTGAATCCTATTTTTTTTGTTTTAACCTTATATTCCATGATAAATTCTTCCGTTTCATCATTTTTTATAGCTTCTTTATATTTTTCCAATAAATCAAAGAGATAAAAAATATTATTTATTGTTAAAATTCTTAGTCCCGTTATCTCATTTTCCTTGATTAAATGCCTTATGTAACTTTTGGAATAATGATGGACCGGATTTTTAGTATTTTCGGAAAGTGGAGTTTTATCATCCAGGAATTTATTGTTTAGGAGATTTACATAACCTGATTCATTTAGCATGGTTCCATGACGAGCAAGTCTGGTAGGTAAAACGCAATCAAAAATATCTACACCTCTCTTTACAACTTCTAATAAATCCAAAGGATCTCCGACACCCATCAGATAGCGAACTTTGGAATCAGGAAAGAAAGGATTAATTTGATCGAGCACCCTTAACATTTCTGCTTGGCCTTCACCAACGGATAAACCACCAATTGCTATTCCGGGAAGATTTTTTTCGGCAATAAATTTTGCGGATTTAATGCGTAGGTCTTCATACATACAACCTTGAATTATCCCGAATAGTGCTTGTTCTTTACTGCCTTTCTCTTCTTTGTAAGCTATACAACGATTTAACCAGTTATGAGTTCTAATCATAGCTTTTTCTGCATATTCTCTGGAGGAATCATGTGGAGCACATTCGTCGAATGCCATAATAATATCCGCGCCCAGGTTTTGTTGAATTTCCATTACCTTTTCCGGAGTGAAGAAAAGTTTTGAGCCATCAATGATAGACCTAAAGTGAACACCTTCTTCGGTAATTTTTACGAGTTTTTCTTGATTTTTGAATCTTTCTTTTTTCTGTCCCAAACTAAAAACTTGGTATCCACCGGAATCAGTGAGCATTGGTTTATCCCAATTAATCCATTTATGCAGTCCTCCCATTTTCTTTATCAATTCAGATCCAGGCCTAAGTTCCAGATGATAAGTGTTGGCGAGAATAATATTGGCATCAAGAAGATTTAGATCATTAGGATCTAGTGTCTTTACCGAACCTTTTGTACCAACAGGCATAAAACAGGGAGTCTTTATAATTCCGTGAGGTGTAATAAATTCACCAATTCTAGCTTTTGTTCTTTTGCAACGATATTTTATCTTGAATTCAAACATTTAAGAATTTTAATTATCACTTGTGCTACCAATTCCTTCTCCCAAATTTTCTTCCTTTACCTGTGGGACGAAAAATACCGTTTTGCTTACATTAGTTTCTTTCTTATTATTATTTGAGATAGCTTTAAAAAGAATTTTGTTTGTCCCTTCTGTTAGGTCATAAGGAAGACTAAACAAACCGCCCGAATCGATGTTGATTATTTGTCCGTTGACGTAAACAAGAGTGTCTTTTGACGTTTCTCCTCTGATAATGATCTCTCCTTGACTTGTTGTGATATTATCTTGAGGAATAAGAACAGATAAAGTCGGTGGGGTATTTACAGCTTGAAATTGTAGGTAAAGATAAAAGACCATTCCGGCGCTTAAAAGAAGAAACAGACCAGTAAAGAGATGTTTATTGGTAATTATATATGTATACAAAAATGCTTTTATTGAAATAGAGCTTCTTCTCTTTTCATCAGAAAGACCTAAGGCATGTCCTTCTTTTCTATACAGACGGAGTAATTCGGCATATTTTAGATCCAAGAATTTGGAGTAGTTGCCTAAAATACCGCGAATATATATATCGGCCGGCAACAAATCATAGTTTGATTCTTCTAGAGCAATTAAATATTCAGCTCTAATTTTTGTTTGCAGTTCTACTTGAGAAATAGAAAGTTTTTTCTCCAGGCGAGCTGTTTTTAACACTTCTGCTAATGTGAAGTTGTAGATTTGATTGTCCATGATATTTACTTAGATTTCCCCGTTTTTAAGTAGCTCGTTGAAAGCTTCTTTGGAGATTAATATTTCTCTGGGTTTAGCACCATCTTGAGGACCTAGAAAACCTCTATCTTCCAATAAATCAATTATTCTTGATGCTCGGGAATAGCCGAGTCTCATCCTTCGTTGCAAAAAAGATGCTGACCCTTTTTTGTTATCAATGATTGTCTGTAAAGCTCTGACCAATAGTTCATCATCACTTTTGGAGTTGAAATCATCTACTCCGGGGACTTTTTGATTTATCGGTTCGTCAAATAAAGTATTTGCTCTTTCGTTTTCATCCTCATTTTCGTTGTTATCTTCTTCGTCATCAAAATTTGCACCTTTAATTTTATTTCTATCTTCGGTAATAATCTGATCATAATCGGGCTCTCCTGTTGATTTGACAAAGTTGGTGACTTTTCTAATCTCATGCGAATTTAGAAATATACCTTGCAGTCTTCTTGGTTTATTTTCATCTGCTGCAAGATAAAGCATATCTCCGGAACCGAGCAACCGTTCAGCTCCAACAGTATCGATAATTGTTTTGGAATCTACTCCTGACGATACAGTAAAGGCAATTCTTGTTGGTATATTAGCTTTGATGAGACCGGTGATAACATCAACGGAAGGTCGTTGTGTGGCCAGAATTAAATGAATTCCGACCGCTCTGGCCATTTGAGCAATCCGGCAAATCAAACCTTCTACTTCTCTGGAAGCGACCATCATCAAATCTGCCAGCTCATCTATCAATATAACTATATAGGGCAAGTGATCTTCTTTCGGTTCCGAAGAATTGAAGTCTAGAATATTTTTATGACCTCTCTCCGAAAGCAATCTGTATCTTCGATCCATTTCGGCAACAGCCCAACGTAATGCCTGCACTGTTTTTTGCGGATCAACTATTACAGGAGACAGCAAGTGGGGGATACCGTTATAGAGTGAGAGTTCAACTCTTTTTGGATCTACCATAATAAACTTAAGAGTTTCCGGTGAATTCTGATAGAGAAGACTGACAATAAATGTATTAACTGCTACTGATTTTCCAGATCCTGTAGCTCCGGCGACAAGAAGATGTGGCATTTTAGCTAAATCAGCAATAATCATATTTCCAGAAACGTCTCTGCCGAGGCAAAGGCGAAGGTTGGATTTGATTTGAGAAAAATCTTTCGATTCGAAGAAGGGTCTAAGTTTAACGGTGCTTCTAGTATCGTTGGGAATTTCAATACCGACAAGTGCTTGACCTGGGATAGGAGCCTCAATACGCAGAGATCTGGCAGCTAGAGCTAAAGCAAGATCATTTTGTAGTGCCGTTAATTTGGCCAGTTTTACTCCGGCTTCAGGCTTGAATGCATATTGAGTTACTGTAGGTCCGACAGCCACACCTTTTAAGATATGTTCTTTATTTTGGAACAATAGTTCTCCTGTAGCGGATTCATTACCTAGATAAATACTGATATTAAAATCTTCAAACGTTTTCTTAATTATTTTCTTGTTTTCGATGATTTCTTCCAAGTCGATATGAACGGCAAATGGTTCAAAATCCAGTAAATCCAAATCCGGAAGTTTAAATTCCATATCTTTAGGACGAATATTTTGGATAGAGAAAGGTTCATCACTTTCTTTTTCTTCCTTTTTTTCTTGCTGTGGCTCTTTCGTAAATACGGGAACCTCTTTTCTGGTTATTTTATCAATCTGAATTCTGATTTTTTCCGGCTTCTTTTGTCGGAAATAATTGAAAAGATACACAATGATGTCTTTCCAAGAAATCTCAAAAGCAAGTTGAATGGAAAATATAGCCATGAAAATCAAAATAAAAATACTGCCTGTGGTACTAAACAAAGGTCTTAGAAAGAAATTCACCGTAAAACCAACATAGCCACCATATTCTCCGTTTAAGGCGACACTTTTGATGTTATCCCAAGGAACATTGATATGGAAAAGTCCAAGAATTGAACAAATCAAAAGAAAGCTACCAATATATAATCTAAAAATAGAATAATCTTTCTTTCTATCAGTATTTTCCGGGTTTTCGGGATCTATTTTTTTGTCTTGTATTAAAAAAAGTTTGATAGCGGAAAGTACAAAAATTAGAGGAAGTATAAAACTTCCGGCTCCAAATGTTTTAGTTACAACTTCTTTAAGCCATTGGCCTACTATCCCGGCGGTATTAATCAAACTTAAAATTATGATTCCGCTTAAGAAAATCATAATTACCGCATTTAATTCACGTTTGGTTTTATTTCTCAGTCTTAAATCGGAAAAAACTGTAAAAACGCTTTTAAAGAAACGTACAATAAAATTAGGTCGTCGGATTTTGTTTGATGCTTTGTAATATAAAGAATTACCACCCTTGCTTGATTCTCTATTCTTCTGTTTGTGTCCCATGAATGTCTTTTCCCTAATATAACCCTCATCCTACTTAAAAAGTGAAGATTTTACAAATAAGATAATCTTTGAAAGAAAGTTATAAAACTGCTTAAATAAGAAGTGATATAAACAACTTTATGAATAATATGTTCAAAATATCTTTATTGGTAGTAGTATTGGGTATTTTTTTGACGGCCTGCACGGGTATAAATGTAGATAAAAGTACTGATGTGGCTCAAACTCAAGGGGTTAGAACCATAGATTCTCAAGAGTTGAAAGATCTGATTGATGGTACTCCGAATTTAGTATTGCTAGATGTAAGAACGACCAATGAATATAATACGGGACATATCAATGGTGCAATAAATACTCCGGTGGAAATGCTACCTTACGATATCGAAAAATTTACCTATCCTAAAGATACTCCGATAGCTTTTTATTGCAGGTCAGGAGATAGAAGTCAGGAGGCATATGACATTTTCAAAAATGCAGGTTTTATCAATCTTTACAATCAGGACGGGGGAATTATAGGCTGGGAGGAGCAAGGGTATGAGCTTATTTAATAATCTTGTAATTGCTACCGGTACGGGGTATGATGAATTAGCTAAATTAAATTATGGGTAAAGAAAATCTACTTTCCAGAATATCTAAAATCAAGGGTCAAATCACTGGTGTTGAGAAAATGTTAAAAGAAGACAGATCTTGTTCCGATATGTTGGTTCAAGTTAAAGCTGTGAATAGAGCACTGTTGGTTTTTGGGGAGGAACTTTTAAAGTGCAATATTGATAAATGTATGGAGGAAAATAAAAATATGGATTTACAGAAAGACAAGATAAATGAGCTAATTAAGGGAGTTTTTAATTGGAAATAAGGGGTGTTGACATATACGGGGAGGGGGTATAGAATCGTGGTAGTTTACTTAATAAAAACTATCATGAATTATAAAAAGAAAATTTCACTTCTTATCACTGTATTATTACTGATGTTTTTATCTGCTTGTACTAAGACTGATGCAGCTGAGAGCCTTGATGTGTCTCGACCTGTTGTTCAAAAACATTTAGTGGTAAATGGGTCTTACTCACCGACCAGTACTTATCCGGCGGTTATTGTGGCTGACAGAAAAACTCAGATTACGGCCAAAATTGGTGGAGAATTAAAAGAAGTATATGTTAAGCCGGGCGATCAAGTTGTCGAAGGACAGTCTTTAGCTCTTTTGGGTGATAAACAAGGTGAATATGAGGTGGATACGGCGTTAAATACCACTAAGTCTCTCTATAGTTCTGTAGAAAACACCAGGCAGAATCTTGTCCTGGCCAATATCGAAGCTGTTAATGAAATGAGTGGAAGATTAAATACGGCTCAATTGGATTTAAAAAAAACCAAGGATTTTTTACAAGATATTGAAAATAGTTTCGATCAGCAGATAGTTAAAGCTAAATCTTCATTAAAAAAAGCGGAGATTAATCATAATCTAGCAAAATTAAACTATGATAATTATATAAAACAGAGTGAGTCACTCAAGTTAGGATCGGAAAATCGTATTGATTTGAGTAGTAGCAGTAGAGATACACTTTCCACTCAGATTAGATCAACGCAAAGAATCAATAGAGACCTGGAGGATCAGTACGAAGATGCGGTTTCAGGAGCAGAGCAAATGTATATCAGTGCTAATAATTATTTAAATGATTTAATTGAGAGTGGAGCAGATGCGTCTCTGATTAGGGAGGCTGAGTTGAATTTGATGGAAGCGGAGAATGATTTAAGAAGTTCCCAGGCGCAGTATGATAATATTATATCGCAAAATGATGCTACTATAGACAGTCTAAAAAAACAGTTGGTTACGTTGGATACCACGGTTGATTCCAGTCTTATTCAGAATACTAATGATGATATTAGTATCAAGAACAATTTGGACACTCTCAGTCATCAAGTTCAATTAGCGCAGGAGTCATATAACGAGGCTAATGAAGGTTTAACTTTGTTAATGGTGGAGAGAACGAAAGCTCTTAATGAAGCTAAAAATAATATTATACTAAAAGAAGCTGAATTGAATAATTATAGAAATTCATTGGGACTTACCAAGAAAATGGGAGAAGTGAAAGAAAATGAATTGGACTCCAAGATTAAAGAATTGGATGGAGAGATGTCCAAATATACTTCATTGGACCAAAAAAAAGTTTTAATAGCTCCGTTTAGTGGTGTTGTGTCTAAACAATATCTTAATGAAGGAAGTATGGTTGCTCCCGGAACGGCGGTTTTTGAGATTGTTGATCTAAGTAAAATGGATGTGCAATGGTATATGCCGGAGTCTTCCATTTCTACGATACAAATCGGTGAAAAAGTGCAAGTTAAAATAGATTCGTTTGATCGAGACATTCCAGCCATTGTGGATGAAATAGAGCCAAGTGCTGGACAATATAGTAAGAAAGTACGAGTGTCCGGTATTATTTATAAAGATAGTGAAACGTCTGTTATTGATAATACTTTTGCCACGGTAGAGGTGGCGGACTTGTCAGGGAAGACAGGAATAATGGTTCCTTTAAGTTCGGTTATTTTCAAATATAAGGATGCTTTGGTTTACAAAATTGTTGATAACAAACTTGTTTTATCTCCAATAAAAATAGCTGATACTCTGGAAGACAAAGTTCTTGTATCAGAAGGACTTCAGGAGGGTGAAAGAATTGTATTAAATTTATTTAAAGGTTTGGAAAATGGTATGGAAGTAACTGTTGAAAATGAATAAGGATCTGAATGTTATTGGAAAATTTGCTAAGTTCTTTCTTGATAATCAGTACATATCATTATTGTTGATTATTTTCTTATCTTTTTTCGGGATGATGTCTTTTATTATCACTCCAAAAGAAGAAAACCCACAAATTATAGTACCGGCGGCCAATGTAATAATTAGTTGGCAGGGAGCCGATATTAGAGAAATGGAAGAGAGAATTACGAAACCTTTTGAAGATATCATTAAAGATATATCGGGAATTGAAGATGTTTACTCTATCACTTCCGGTTCAACATCTATTATAACCGCCAGGTTTTACGTCGGGTTGGATAAAGAAAACTCTTTTCAGAAACTAAACGACAAACTTCGAGCCAACGTGCAACTTTTGCCTGAGGGAGCGATGATGCCAGTTATTAAACCCATCGATCCTGATGATGTTCCTATTATGATATTCACATTTACCAGTGATGTGTATTCTCAGAATTCACTTAGGGATTTAGCTAGAAATGTTGCTGATGAATTGAAACTCTTGGATGGGACTTCCAATGTTGATATCGTTGGGGGTTTTGATCGTCGCATTAATATCAAATTAGATGTAAATAAGTTGGAGGCATTCAATATTTCTTTAACAGACGTTGTAAATGTTTTAAGAGGATCCAATGTCGCCCGTCCTTTAGGAGATATAGATATCAATAAAGAAAATTATAATGTCGAATTCGATAATAACTATGACAATGTAGAGCAAATCAGAAACCAAGTAATATCTATCAAAGAAGAGAGACAGATTTTGTTAAGCGATATTGCACAAATAGAAGATTCTTTTCCATCAACTGATAAATTTACTCGTTTTTGGAAGAAAGGAGATGAAGAAATCAAAACTTCAGTATCACTGTCTATTGCCAAGAAGAAAGGAGAAAATGCGGTTACAATTTCACAGAGTTTAATTGATAAATTGGAAGAGTTAAAGAAGGGGACTATTCCTTCGGGTGTCCATGTCGAAGTTACGAGAAATTCCGGTGAGGTTGCTTGGGATGCCGTTTTAAGCCTCATTAATAATCTTTGGCAAGCAATTCTGATTGTCATTATTGTTCTATTTTTATTTTTGGGTAGAAGAGAAGCTATTATTATTGCCATTTCTATTCCTCTTTCCATTGCTATAGTCTTTGGATTAGGATGGCTCTTTGGTCAATCTATTAATAGAATTACGTTATTTGCGTTGATACTATCTTTGGGGATGTTGGTAGACGGTTCAATTGTGATAATTGAAAATATCAGCAGGCACCTTAGGATGGCTTATGCCTCTAAGTCTGAAGCTATCTCTGTAGCGGTTAGCGAAGTTGGATTTGGTTTGATTTCTTCGACAGTTACGACTGTATTGGCTTTCTATCCAATGGCTTTTGTGACGGGGATGATGGGCCCATATATGGCACCAATTCCTTTCAATACACCTAATGCTTTAATTGCCTCGTTGATTTTATCGATTAGTATAGTGCCTTTCTTGGCTTTCAAGATGCTTAATCAGCAAACTGGAGATGAAAAGAAATCTGAAAAAGATATCAAAATTGATAAAATAGCTGAATCTTATGGTTTATATCTAAGGAATATCCTTTTAAACCAAGAGAAATCTCATAAAATCATTAGGAATGTCGTCATTGTTTTCATAGTTGTGATGCTTTTCCCTTTAGCACCGATTTTATCTAACTCTTTTAGCTCTTTTGATTTTCTTAAGAACATACCATCACTGCAGTTCAAAATGCTTCCCAAAGCAGACAAAAACACACTGACAATATTAGTTGATACACCATATGGTACCAACGTTAATGAAACTCAAGAAAAAATGAAAAGTATTGAATCTTATTTATCCAAAAATCCTTATGTTCAGGATTTCCAAACTTTTGTGGGGGAGAGTAGTATTGTAGACTTCAATGGATTACTTCGTGGTTCTAATCAGAGAAGTTTACCTTCCAATGGAACGATTTCGGTTAATTTGGTTGATAAAGGAGATAGAAATTTAAAGAGTAAGGAAGTTGTTGTGGAAATGAGGAAGGCTTTGGAAGATGTCGCTAGGCAAGACAATTTGATTATTAAATTTGTGGAAGATCCACCGGGACCTCCTGTGAGATCGACTGTTTTGGCTAGGATTTATGAAAATGATTTAGTGAAAGCACAAACATATATCTCGGAGTTAAAGAAAATTATGATTAAAACTGAAGGTGTAAAGGATGTAGATACCATGATACGTGATAATCAGTCTAAATATGTTGTAAAAATAGATAGACTTAAAGCTAATCTTTTGATGATTCCCATAGATGAATTAGCAAAGAACATTGATTTGGCGGTAGATGGTTTCTCACCTACAATATTGCATCAATCAGAGGAAAGTGATGAAGTGAAAATTTGGTTGGAAGTGGAAAAAGAGAACATGAAAAATATGGAATATTTGAAGCACTTAACAATTAAATCCTTAAGTGGAGAGTTTGTGCCGGTTGTAGAAGTGGCAAAAATTGAACTAGTGGAGGAAGAGAGTCCAACTTTTCATGAAAACCAGCGAAGAGTGAGTTATGTTTATGGGGAAATGGAAAATAGAAGTCAGGTTTATGCTGTCTTGGAAATAATGAGGAAAATAAAGGAAGACAAGATATTGAAAAACGCCGATATTAGTTTTGAAGGTGAGTGGGATTTAACACTAAAAGTATTTAGAGATTTAGGATTGGCCATGCTTGTAGCAATTTTCTTGATCTACTTCGTTTTGGTAGCTCAGTTTAAGTCTTTCTTAAATCCAATGCTAATAATGGGTACGATTCCTTTGGCTATGATTGGAATTATTCCCGGATTTGTTTTGATAGGTTTGGATTTCAATGCTACGTCAATGATTGGAACGATAGCTCTGGCCGGGATAGTGGTGAATAACGCTATTATTATGCTGGAATATATCGAAGCTCTTAAACCAAATGGTTGGTCGATAGAAGACACGGTCGGAGTAGCTGTCAAAACGAGAATAAGACCTATCGTTCTGACCTCTCTAACAACTATTCTGGGATCATTAACAATCGCTTTAGGTGATGAAGTTTGGGCTGGTCTAGGTTGGGCAATAATCTGGGGACTTCTGGTCTCGACTGTTTTGACACTATTGGTATTCCCGGTTCTTTACGTCAAATTTAATAAGAGTCTACAATAAAGATTCCTCTACTTCGTGCTCTGGATTAGCCTCCTTAGAACATTGATGGCTCTACTTTGATTCCAGGACCCATCGATGATGAGATGTTGATGGAAAGAACATATTTACCCTTTACTCCACTTGGTTTGATAGCCTTTAGAGTTTGAAGAATTGTTGATAAGTTTTCCTCCAATTTTGGAGCATCAAAAGATGCTTTTCCGAAAATTTGATGAATGATTCCTGTTGAATCAGTTTTTAATTCAACTCTTCCTCCTTGGATATCCTTTACTGTTTGACCAACGTTTGTTGTTACAGTTCCTGCTTTTGGATTAGGCATTAAACCTTTAGTTCCAAGTAGTTTTCCGTATTTAGCCAAGTTTTTCATAATATCCGGTGTAGCAATAGCAACATCGAAATCTGTCCATTCTTTATCTAATTTAGCGAAAAGTTCATCACTTCCGGCAGCGATTGCTCCGGCATCTAAAGCTTCTTTGACTTTATCGGCAGGCACGAAAGCTACGACTCTTTTAGTCTTACCTGTACCGTGAGGTAGATTTACAACTGTTCTGATTTGTTGATCCGCTTTTTTTACGTCCAAGTTTAAATTAACATGAACCTCTACAGATGGATCAAATTTTGTTACTGCAGTTTCCTTTACTAGTTTAGTAGCTTCTGAAATTGAATAAAGCTTTTCTGGAGAAATCTTTTTAGCACTTTCCAAGTACTTTTTACCGTGTTTTGACATAAAAAATTGTTAGTGTGGTATTGGCGCAAGAGTTATAAAGTGGTTCTTGCTCCCACAGAAATACTTTACTGTTCGACTTCGACTCCCATGCTTCTGGCGGTACCAGCTATAATTTTCATAGCTTGTTCTACCGAGTTTGCGTTTAGATCTTCTTTCTTAATCTCTGCAATTTCTTTAAGTTGAGATTTAGTTATCTTTCCGATTTTGTCAGTATGTGGTTTTTTGGAACCGGATTTAACACCAAGTGCTTTCTTAATTAATACTGCAGCTGGTGGACTTTTTAATACAAAAGAAAATGATCGATCTTCTTTAATTGTAATAACAACCGGGATTATAGTATCTCCTTTTTCAGCTGTTAAAGCATTGAATTGACTACAAAACTCTTGCATATTTACTCCATGTGGACCAAGAGCGGTTCCAACTGGAGGAGCTGGTGTAGCTTTTCCTGCAGGAATTTGAATTTTAACCATTTTATTAGCCATAGGGAGGGATTAATTTTAAATTATAGTTTTTTTACTTGTTCGAAACTTAATTCTACAGGAGTTTCTCTTCCAAATATAGATACGAGAACTTTAAGTCTACCTCTATTGTCATCAATCTCAGAAACTGCTCCATCGTATCCCACAAAGGGACCATCGATGATTTTAACATTTTCTTTAAGAACGAAATCACTCTTATATTTAGCATCTTTGACTCCCATTCTGCGTCTCATTCTTTCGACTTCTTCATCCGATACGGGTACTGGGATTGTTCCTGATCCTACGAATCCTGTGACGTTCGGAGTGTTTCTAACAACGTACCAACTGTCATCTGTCACAATCATATTGACAAGAACGTATCCTGGAAACATTCTTTTCTTTATTTCTTGAGTTTCACCTTTTTTGACTTCGATTTCTGTTTCTTCCGGTACGACAACGTCAAAAATCTTATCTTGCATATTCATAGTGTCTATTCTTTGCAACAGTGCTGACTTAACGGCATGTTCATATCCAGAATATGTGTGAATTACATACCAATTAGCATCGGTTTGTTTCGGTTGTTTTGCCATGTTATTGAGCTAGTTTGTCTAATAAATACAGATATCCTCTACTAAACAGAAAATCCAATAAAGATATTAATGCTGTAGCAAAAGCGGAGATGCCGATTACGAGGATGCTGGAAATAACCATCTGTTTCTTGGTCAACCAAGTAACTTTTTCCAGTTCTTCATAGCTTTTTCTGAGATAGACGACGAGAGCATTCTCTTTTAGAGACATATATTTAATTGATACTTCAAATAGGCCTTAAAGGCGCAAACAATAGACTACACAAAAATAATCAAAAAATCAAATTAAAGTGAAAGAGAGGTTTCTTTCTCTATTTTGGCTTCTTCTTCGAAAAGTGCCGAGTCATAAAGTGCTAAACAGGCAACTTTGTCATCAGGATTTTTAAATCTCATTATTTTGACTCCTTGAGTAGCTCTACCCAATATGCTGATACTTGACAGAGGAAGTCTAATAACTTGACCTTTTTCCGATACAACGATAGCATCTCCCTTTCTATCTCTGGCAATCATTCCAGCACCGGCGACTAATCCACCTTTCTCTGTAATCAAATGTGTCTTAATGCCGCTACCGCCACGTTTCTGTAACTTGTATTTTGATATTGCCGTTAGTTTGCCAAGACCTCTTTCGCTAATTGTAATAATTAGATCGTTTTCGTCTTTGATAACATGCATGGTAATAACTTCATCATTATCTTTCTTAAGTCTAATGCCTCGAACTCCCATACTGGTTCTACCCATTGGACGCACGTCTCCTTCAAAGAATTTGATACTTTGACCTTGTCTGGTAACTAGCATAATGTTGTCACTTCCACTGGTTTGTCTTACCCAGCGAAGTTCGTCATCATCTCTAATCTTTATAGCAATAAGTCCCGATTTTCTAACATTTTTGAAACTATCAAAGTCAGTTTTTTTAACAATACCATTCTTGGTAACCATCTTTAGATATTTTCCTTTTAACTCCTCTTCTTTAGCCACGTCAATCATTGTTATGATTTTTTCGTCTTGAGTAAGTTGAACCAGATTAACTGCGGCATTCCCCTTGGCTGTTCTCGATGCTTGTGGCACTTCATAAGCCTTAAGTTGGAAAACACGACCTTTATTGGTAAAAAACAAAATATCATTATGGGTTTTGGTAATCAGCATTTTATCCACTATGTCTTCTTGTTTGGTTGTCATGCCGATGATTCCTTTACCACCACGATTCTGAGCTTTGTAAGTGGAAGGTTCCAATCTCTTGATATAGTTATCTTCGGTGATTGTAACAATTGTAGGTACATTGGGGATTAGATCTTCACTTTTGAAGCCGGATAGACTTTCTTTAACGATTCTGGTTCTTCTCTTGTCGCCAAATTTTTCTTTGAGTTCAATTAATTCTTTCTTAATAATGCCAAGGACCAAGGCAGGATTAGCCAATATCTCTTTCAGTTCACCAATAATGCGCATCTTCTCAAGGTATTCGTCTTCGATTTTCTTTCTCTCCAAACCGGCCAATTGTTGAAGTCTCATTTCCAGTATTGCTTGAGCTTGTTTCTCACTTAAGCTGAATTTCTCCATTAATTGTTTATGAGCTTCCTCTTTGGTATCGGCTTTTCTGATAGTATTAATAACAGCATCAATATTGTCGAGAGCAATTTTCAAACCTTCCAAGATGTGAGCTCTTTGTTCGGCAATTCTAAGTTCATAACGGCATCTTCGGACGATTATTTCTTGCCTGTGGACAATATAATGTTCCAGAATTTCTTTAATGTTCATCAATTTTGGCTGAACACCTCCTACTAAGGCAATCATATTGACGTGGAAACTTTCTTGAAGTTGAGTCATTTTATAAAGCTGATTCAAAACTTTTTTAGGGAAAGCTTCTCTCTTTAAATCAACTACAACTCTCATTCCCGTCCTGTCTGATTCGTCTCTTAAGTCCGCTATGCCGATAATTCTTTTTTCCTTGGCTAAATCTGCTATTGTTTCCAATAGGGTTGATTTGTTTACTTGAAAAGGTATTTCGGAAATTATAATTTGTAATCTGCCATTTTTGCCTTCGACTATTTCCGCTTGACCTCTCGTTACAATTTTACCTCTTCCTGTGGCATAAGCTTGTCTGATTTCCTCGTGATCATAGATTGTTCCTCCTGTGGGGAAGTCTGGACCCGGAATATATTCCAATAATTCATCTGTGGTAATTTCAGGGTTCTCAATTATAGCAATTGTACCATCAACCAATTCGGCAAGATTATGAGGTGGAATATTTGTAGCCATTCCGACAGCGATTCCTCCAACTCCATTTAAAAGGATGAAAGGTAATCTGGAAGGAAGAACGGTTGGTTCTTTTTGACTGGCGTCATAGTTATCAACGAAATCTACGGTGTCTTTTTCTATATCAGCCAAAATATCCGGTGTAATCTTGGCCATTCTAACCTCTGTGTAACGCATGGCAGCTGCATTGTCTCCGTCTACGGAACCGAAGTTTCCTTGTCCGTCCACAAGTGGATAACGCATCGAAAAATCTTGAGCCATTCTGACAATAGCTCCATAAATGGAAGAGTCTCCGTGTGGATGGTAATTACCCATAACGTCTCCCACCAAACGTGCTGATTTTTTATGTTTTGTGCCAGGGTTAATTCCCAGTTGATGCATGGAATAAAGAATTCTTCTGTGTACAGGTTTTAGACCATCACGGACATCAGGAAGAGCTCTTTGAATAATTACGCTCATGGCATAATCAATATAACTCTCTTTCATTTCCTGAGTTAAATCTCGAGACGAAATATTTTTATTATCTTCAGTTAAAGATAATTGTTCACCTTCATTTATTTCCTCAGTTGATGCTACAACTTCCTCTGATTCAGGTAGAGTTTCCTCTTTGTCTTCTTCTTCAGGGAATAGATCTTCTTGACCGTTTTCTTCTAACATTAAGAATAATTACATATTTGGCACAGAGTAGAGAGTATCATAATTTTTGATTGGAGGTAAAGGAAGAAAATAATTAAAAAAATGACCAAATTCGAATAACAAATGACGAATTGAATGACGAAGCAAGAATAGCTAATATCGAATGTTCGTTATTCGGTTTTCGGATTTCGTTATTTGTGTTTTGTCATTTATCTAGTTCCACGAACATCTCATTTGTGGTACAATGGACGGATAATTATATAAAAAATGATATAAATGTTCGACTCAATTATTCAAATGTTTACCGAAAGTCCGAAAGTCGCAATCGCTTGTGTAGTGATGGCTTTTATTCCTGCCGGTGTTTATATGTGGTATTTTCTACGACAAGAACCGGAGCCAAAAAGAATCGTATTTAAAACGTTCATATATGGTTGTTTATCGGTTATACCTCTTTCCATTATTCAATATTTCATGTCCAAATATCCCGTTTATGACGTGAATGATTTAATTAGTAAGAATATTTCCAATATCTATTATATCAATTTGGCGACTTTTGTTTTTGTTGGATTGACCGAGGAATATGCCAAGCATTGGGTGGTTAAGATTGCTGATGAAAGAGAGAAAAGTTTTCGAACTGTCGCTGACGGAATTGAGTTTAGTATTATTGCCGCTTTGGGTTTTGCCTTTATAGAGCATATTGTATATTTCATAGGAATTGTACGTTTGGAGGGATTTGATGGGCTTATTCAACCGTTTATTTATCGTTCAATTTTTACAACTTTGGCTCACGTCTGTTTCTCAGGAATATATGGTTATTATTATGGTAGGTCACATTTTATGAAATCGGCCGTAAAGCGAGATATGATATTGGCTCGAGGACTTATTTCGGCCATGATTTTACATGCTATTTTTAACTTTGTTCTTGAAGTGAATTTAGCGGTTATAGTTGTTCCGCTACTTATTATGGAGCTTGGGTTTATTCTTTATGAATTTAATCAAAGTAGAAATAGAGAGGTTTTAATCCCATATGAAGACGAGGAAGGAATTTAGCAAATAAACTCTTTTGCCACCTTATTCTTCGTGTTGTAAGATACGAAGGACTTTTTTATAAACTATGGATAAAAAGAATAAGGAAGAGAAAAAACATCATGACTCAAGGAAGAAAAAAGAATTGAAGAATAAATCGGAAGTTTCAGTTAACGTTGGGCAAGAAAATATAAAAGAAGAAAAGGAAGAGCCAAAGAAACAGAAGACAAAAACATTCAGTTCGGTTCAGAAGAGATTCTTTATGATTGGAGCGATTATCTTGTGTTGTTTTTTAATCTATATTATTTTGTCAGTTCTTTTTTTGAAGGATTTTCACTTTGTATCTTTATTGCCAAAAGAACAGACATCTTTTGCTATGGAATTTAATTTAAAGGGTAAAGATGTTGTGAGCATAAGCAATAAAAAGATGGTCCTGAAGTTTTTACTAGGGGAAGATAGATTAAATCAATTCCCTCGAGAAGACATTGAGTGGTTTATAAATAATGATTACAGAATTGGAGTAGCTAAAACATTAGGTGATTATATATATTCGGTTAATGTTAGTGAGTCGAAGATGACGCAGATAATGGTACCGTTACAGAAATATATTGTGGACTTTAATGAACGGAGAAATATTTTACATCTGGTAAATGAAGATGTTCAATTTTATATTACTTTCATTGATGGATTTATTTTGTTTTCCAAAAGTGATACGGCTCTAGACTCCTTGCAATCTGTTAGCGACAAGGAGACAATCTTGAATTATGAAGATTTGATTTCCTATTTACCTAATAGAGAATATTTCAAACCGGTTAATTTATTGTATATTAACAATGCGGTTTTTCTTGACGATTTGCTTCAGGATTTGGAATTTAATAATGAGTTTTCTTTTACAGATTTAATGCCGGACTATAAACCTAATACGGAGTTTATCGGTGATTTATCTGTCAGTCAGGAAAAAATCTTGCTCTCGATGACAAAATTGGATAATTCCAGGTTGGTACCTGCGCTGGAAAAGCCGATGGATAAAACTCAAATTAACAATTCAGCTTATATCTGTCCTATGGATTCGACAATGGCGTTCTCGGGACAGAATTTGTCATTAAATTGGATCAAAGGACAAAAAGATCTTCTCAACAATGGAAATTCAATTCTACAAATTTTGGCTCAATCTTTTATTAAAGACATTTACAAGAAAACGGAATTTGATTTGGAGAGCGATTTTTTGTTAAATGCCAATAATTATTACTGTTTTACAGTAGATAGTGAAAAAGATTTTGATAAATACACTTTAGTGTTTTTTAAGGGAGAGAAGATGCAAATTGATAAATTGAAAGAAAAAATTAAAACAGCTTTTTTAAGGTTTGCACCATTTTCCAAACCGAAACTTAGAAACTACACTTTACAAGACGGTACCAAAGCTTCCGAGTGGGTGATTGATTTGGAAGATGATTCGTTTGTTGAGGAAAAAAGCCAATACAAAGGAGCTGAAGTTTCTTTATTGAAATTTAAGAGAGTGGATTATCCTTATCCTTTCATAGTTGCATCGTTGGGAGATTTTGTGGTCTTGGGTAACGATTTGAACAATGTCAGAGAAAGAATTGATAGATTAAGTTTACCGAAACAAGAAAGCGCCAATAAAATTGTGAGTGAAACAGAATTAAATATTGAAGAAAGTCTTACTGGTGATAAATTTATGGGCAAAATAATGAATGATAAAATTAAAAAAGATTTGATAACATATTTGAAAGATTTTAGTGTCTTTAAAATGGAGGGAAAAGAGAATAATGTAATAGAGGTTGAATTAGATTTAAAAGGTTTCTAGATGATTATCTACGATCGAATTTACGGAGAATATAAGGTTCAAGATAATGTAATCTCGGACTTGATTTCGAGTAAAGCTATGGAAAGACTTGGCAAGATTAACCAATATGGAGCTATCTATCAGGTTTATCCTCAGTTTTTTACTACACGGAGGGAACATTCCATTGGTGTGATGATTTTACTGACAAAGCTTGGAGCAAGTTTGGAAGAGAAGATAGCAGGTCTTTTGCATGACATTCCTCATACGGCGTTCTCGCATGTGATTGATTACGTATTTGGTAGAGCTGATTTGGAAGATTCATATCACGAAAAAATCCATCGAGAAGTGGTTTTGAAATCCGATATTCCGGCGATTATTGAAAGAAATGGTATTAATCTGGAAAAAATATTAAACATCGATAGTTTTCCTTTGTTGGAGAGAGGATTACCTGATCTTTGTGCTGATAGAGTCGATTATATTTTTCGAGATCTTTTAACATTTGATCTTCTAAAACATGAAAACATTAAAGAAATGATCGGTCATTTAGTGGCTTTTCAAAATGAAATAATGATTGATGATGAAGAAACCGCTTATTTGTTGGCTGTGAAATCGATAGAAGCCAATCAAAAAATCTGGAGTTCACCATATCAAATATATTTGGCTCATATTTTGGCCAAGACCATTAAACTAGCTCTTAATAAAAAATATATTGGTTTAAGCGATTTGCACGGTACGGACAATATGTTGTTTAGAAAGCTTCGGGAAATAGATAATCAAGAAGTTCAAGATAATCTCAATATGATGACGAAGGATATTGTGGTGACAAATGATGAAAACGATTATGAAGTGAAAGTGAATACCAAACTTAGAGCGATTGATCCTAAAATTGTTTTGCAGGGCAAAGTCGTTAGATTATCGGAGATGAATACGGAATTTAAGAGAATTAAGGAAGAATATATTGAAAAACATAAAAAAGGATTTAAACTAAAAATCAGGACAAGAATAAACGGTGAAAAAATTGTTTAATAGATTATATGGAAGACGTAGTGAAGCTATATGAAGAAATAAGAACATGTCGTAAATGTAAGCTTTGTGAAAAAAGAATAAATGCAGTCGTGGGAGAAGGAAATTTGAAAGCACAGATTGTATTCATTGGTGAAGGTCCTGGCAAAAATGAAGACGAAATGGGCAGACCGTTTGTGGGACAAGCTGGGAAATTTTTGGATGAAATGTTGGCTAGCATCGGATTTAAACGTGAAGAT
>Ga0209016_1001306_pt1 | contig 20655 bp, 12 predicted proteins | sample EPASupsiteSAE305_FD_187265 | JGI IMG/M metagenome (GOLD analysis project Ga0209016, IMG submission 187265) | Bioremediated contaminated groundwater microbial communities from EPA Superfund site, New Mexico - SAE3-05 (SPAdes) (version 2) | ecosystem: Environmental > Aquatic > Deep subsurface >...
CCCCACCGATCCGCAGGTGCTGCTCGCACCAGGATGAACCAGCCACAATGTAATCCCACTGCCTTGCCGCCTGCCTGGTGTATTCCAGCGCGGTAATGGTGTCTTCAAAGAAGCAGTAGCCGATATTGATCTGATCCCAGGCTGCCGGGTCAAAGGGATCAAAGGCAACGGTTCGGATGCCGTGCAGCGTGACACGAGGAACCGGTGTCAACCGGCTGATTTCGTGCGAGAGATGTGTGCCGGCTACTCCCCAGCCGTGGGCGGTCCCTCTGGGCATGGAAACATTCATGGTGCGTAACCTGTATGCTCAATAAGCTGCCATAATCTTGAGGAAGCTTTGGCTCTGTTAAATGCTACAGCCCGATCTAGCCCTGCACTGATCAGTTGCTGGCGTTGATCTGGATTTTGTACAGCTTGCAGTGCTTTGGTCATTGCGGTGAGGTCATTGGGTGGTATGAGTAGAGCCGCATGTCCGACAACTTCTGGAATTGAAGTTGTGTTTGCTGCGATGACAGGGCAGCCGCAGGCCATAGCTTCAAGTACGGGCAGTCCAAAGCCTTCGTACCATGACGGGTAGACGAGAGCTAGAGCTCCTGAATAAGCTGCTCTCAGCTCAGCGTCATCAAGACGGCCGGTTGTTATGACGGCTAGTGGATCTTCACAGATGGGATGGCTGGTACCATTTTCTTCCTGGCGTGTACGTACAACCTGAAAATCTCCACAGCCGGGCATGTCTGAAAAGGCGGTAATAAATGTTGCAAAATTCTTGTACCACTCAACCGGTCCAACAAAAAGATAGTAGGGTTTTGTTATTCCATAGCGACAGCGAAAATGGGCGACTTCCTGATCTGTAGCAGGGTAAAAAGCTGCTGGTACTCCATGGTGAATTATTTCCAAGGGGCGTCCGGCAACCTCTGGATAATAACGTAGTAAATCAATAGCGGAGTGGGCTGAGACACTGCAGAATGCCTTTGCATAGAAGATTGCATGCTGTTTTTCCTGCCAGGCAGGATCACCAAGATCAAGCCCCAGCGCCTCAGGTATACAGTCGTGAATCATTAGGAGTGCTGGCGTACTGACAGGTGTGGTGTAATAGGTAGAAATAAAAACAGCGGCCCCTTCTTCATCACAGATTTGTTGCAGCATCAGCCTGTCTGCATCAAGGCTTGCGTAGTCATGCCGCATAACCGTACGATAGCGCAGTCCCTCAATACGCGGGCATGTGCCATCACGATCCAGTATAACCAACTGTTCTGCAATTGGCATTGTTGCCCACTGTCGCAGTACTTCCTCCCAGACCCGTGCAATACCTGTCACTCGATACTGAAAGAAGACGCCGTCAATGACTATTGTTTGGCAGACGCTTTTTTTGTTTGCTGAATCAGCTGGTTGAATGGTTGGCGAACACTGGTTACGGTTTTCGAGCCAGGCGGTCAACAGGTCTCCGCTCTGCGCTTTTCCAACGCCATGCAGGTGCAGTGATTTGAAGCGGACAGGAGTACAGTCCATTAAGGTGCCGTATGGAGAACCGTCAGTCCAGGTGATTTTTTTTAGTCCATTTGCCATGATATAGCCATTGCTTAGCTCAATGTTTCTATCATGATCACAATGCAGCGGTTGTGCAGGAATCAGATCCTTGATCAGAGCCGGTTGCTGATGTGCCAACATTTCCCAGAAGGTCATATCGCAGATCCCACCGGCCACTCCTGATGTGCTCATTTTCGCAAAATGCAGTCGTAACTTGTCAAGTTCTTGAGGATCTGCATAGGACTCTTCAAGAAAGCGGCAAAAAAGATCCAGAGCAGAAAGATTATTGACGAATACTGGTGGTGCGACACCACAGATACCTAAAGCAGTGTCTCCTAACAGCGCCCAATCATCCTCCAGGTTGTCATAGAGCATAATGTCTGAATCAATATAAACAGCCTTTTCAAGTTGGTGAAGAGCCATGAAGTCTCGAAGCACAAACCATCGCTGAAAACAAAAAAGCTCAAAATTATAGTGGTTTCCACTTAGGTGTTGGTACTGTTGTGCAAACTTGAATGCACTCGTACTGTAATTTGAAAAGTGCCGGTGTTGTACAAACGGAGGGCAGTGATTTGAGTCATCACCTATCAGGAATATCTGCCGTTCTGGATATATGAGAAAGGCCTGTGCCAAAGCATGGTACAGGTATGGATGGTGGCCGTAGTGGATAAAGACAATTGGTGGTCGGTTATGTATGGGCGTTCTGGAATCCATTATGTATCACTTGGCTGGCGAGCAATCAGATAGTAGAGGTTGTTGTCCTGATTGAGATAAACGGTCGCTAAACCAGAGGTCATCTCCTGAAGGAATGCCTTTTTTAGCATGATCGGATGGGCAAGATTAAATTCATCAGACGGGTGGTAGTCATCATGACAATACTCTCCGAGGATCAGATGGCCACCTGGCCGGATAGCAGCCAGCAGTCTTTCAAGCACCAGGCGGGCATTCTGGACATGTTCAAGTACGTTGATACAGATGATTAGGTCAAAACTCAGTGTTACCGGCAGTTTCTCTGCCGGAACAGAAAGCAGGTTGACCTGCTGGCCGTAGAACTGCCCACCTTTATATGAACAGTACGGATGCTCAAGATACTCTGCCAGCAAAGGATCCAGCAGGGTCAGTGACTGGATCGATCGGCCGTTAAGAATGCTGCGGGACTGGGTAAATGGACCGCAACCGATCTCCAGTACATCGCCGCACTGGAGCGGAACAGCCCGGTAGTTATCAAACAGCTGCCGGTGCTCTGCGGAACGATCATCCTGAAGTTCAGGAAATAGCGAGAACCAGGTCTGGCGTTCCACTTCCTGAGCTGCCAGCCAGCGTTGTTGATCTACCGTAACAATTCCCAGATGCTGGTTGTAATAGCGGCTGTCATCAGCAGGTATGCCGAACTGTTCTGCAATTATCTTGTCGTGTGCAGCCAACAGTACTGGTTGTGGAGAAGCTTGCACAGTAAGTGGTAGCTGCTTTGCGAGCTGCTTGCCCAGTGCGGCACTCTGGCGCATATCTCCATTTTTGAATGCAAGTGATAGACGGATCTGGGTAATCTCCGGATCATCCGGCCATTCTGTGGCAAGGCTATCAACAACCGGCTCAGCCTCCGACAACAGTGCTTGCTCAAGCAGGCACTCTGCATAGGCCAGACCGAACTGCCGCCATCCACTATCTGGCAGTCGGCCGGTTGTCTGGTCACGCCACTTGTTAAGAAAGTACTGGCGGTTACGTTGCAGGATCGCCTGGGCAGTCTCATCCCGCCCCAGGCAGGAGATCGTGCGCAGACCACCGATGGTGCCACCCCAACGGTGGTCATAGGCGGTTGCAGGTACAATCCAGTTTTTGTAGCCGAGCCGGTTGATCTGCAGCCCCAGATCCCACTCCTCAAAATAACAGGGGGTGTAGGTCTCCTCAAACTTCAGGCCGCCTGGCCCAAACAGCTCCCGGCGTACCCCGAACAGGAAGCCGGATACTGCGTCAACCGCCGTCGGCAGGTCAAATCCGCCTTTGTCAAAATAGATAAAGTCCTGAGCCAGGCGATAGTTGACAAAGGAACCCTGAGGCCCGACGCAGGCAGCCCTGTCAAGATTGCTGAGCCCATGCTCGATCGCCTCGACGGTTGCAGCCTCCAGATGCAGATCGGCATTCAGGATCAGCACATACGGTGTAACCGCCATGCTGATGCCTACATTCCAGGCTCTGGCCACTCCGATGTTTTCTGACATTACCGCTGATCTGGTGATCCTGGGATGTCCTTTAAGTTCATCTGCCAGGGTCGGATTATTGAAGATCACGATTACGTCGCCTGGAATATCGGCCAGATCATGTAGCAAGCTGGTGATGTTGTAAGGGCTGGCCGGTGAGTAGTCCAGCACCGGAATCACAAAGCTCCGGCTTGTCGATCCGTTGGCAGCCTGTTGAAGGCAGATCGAGTCAAACGGGGCTGTCATCCCGGCAACCGACTGTTCGCGCAGCTCCCCGGCAGTCCAGGTGCTTTCTTTGCCCCGCAGGCAGACATCAAGCAGATCAGCGGCGCGATGGGTATAGGTATGGGCGTTATGTACGATCTGCCGTCCACGTTTGGCGATCTGTTGCTCCAGCAGGGGGTTGCTCAGATAGAAATTGACTACGTTGTTCAGCTCCGCGTCGCTGCGGTAGATGGCCAGATCTTCACCGTCATGGAACAGCGTCTCCAGGCTGCTGCCGGGTGCTCTATCCGTTACCAGCAGGCTACCGATGGAGAGCGCCTCAAAGACCCGCATATTTAGATCATTTTTAACCGCATTGTTGAAGGTGATCCGTGACTGGCTGATCACTTGAGCCATATCATCCCACCAGCAACGTTCACAATAGATGCCGAACGCTTCGTCTAGTTCCTTCAGAAGTTGCTGGCGGCGGGGGTTGTGCGAAAGGCTGCCGACAAAGGAGAGGTCATACTGTTTGGGAAGATCAGCCGGTGCATGAATCTCCGGATCGCAGGCCAGCGGTAGCCAGTGAGCGTTTATCCCTTTGTCACGAAATTTTTGGACATACTCCTGCTGGGCCAGAAATACAAAATCGAATCTTTCTGCCCACTGCAGGTGCCATGGAAGATTCAGATGGGTATCAATCAGCCAACAGGCGGTGGGGCAGTCCAGCGTATCAATATTTTCAGGGAAATAGCCGCCAACCGACTCAATCCAGAGGTAGAGATCAGGTCGGTCTGATTCCGACTGGCCGGTATATCCGGCCATATCCGGGGTGAAATCGGTGACGATGTCAAGCTCTTCAAAAGGGCGGTGCAGGTTCTGCAGATGCCAGGTCTCGATCAGCTCATGGGGAAAACTGGGGCCGATGGTGGTAACCCGGCAGCTGGCGCGGAGCGCCCGTTCCAGGTAGATTGCGGTGGTTACCGGGTATGGCACATAGGCCAGCCAGATGTGTGGATACAGGAGATTCATTGCCATGTGCCCTGTTGCTGGTATATCTCAGCCAGAACGTCCTCATATGTCCTATCGGTTGCATTTAATAGCTTGAGCCGTTCTGACATAGATTCAGGTAGTTTGATGTCCATAAAGTGAGCCACCAGAGTGTCAAACTGATTGGCCAGCAGTCGTGAGTTGGGGTCTAGTTTCCGTATCATGGCTAACCCTGAAGGCCTGACCGGAAAAGTGACAATCTCAAGATCGCGTCTGACCGCCTTAAGACAGCCAATAACTTTCCAAACATCCCCAGTCCAAACCATGGTACGACGTTCCCGTTCCGCCCCGGTGATACTGATTGGCAAACAGTCATGGATAAAGATGATAGAATCCGTCGTAGACCGCTGCTCTAAATGGATAAAATCCATTAAAGCCTGTTCAAACAAGTGTAGTCCGTCAATGAAAGCCATATCAAAAGGCTTCTCGTCCCAGACTGGTCTCATGCAATCTTGCTGAAAAAAGTCATTGCTTGTCACTTTGTAAAGAGCTGGAGTTGTTGTTGGGGAGTGAAAGACTAATTGCTGTGTTTCAGCTGTTATTGGATCAACACCGATAGCAGCAGTTCCTGACTTGCATAGCCCAAGTGATTTGCCGTTTGAAATGCCTATTTCCAGGTAACGCCGGGGTTTCAGTGTGGTATGAGCATGATGAAGAACGTGGTAGTGCTCAGTGTCTCTTGGCATAACCTCATCAACATCACACATATCTAGCACAGCTTGCATCTCCCCACAGTCAGGCCATTGCTTGAGAGCCTGTAGGCAGGCCAGCCTACTGACTTCACGCCTGTTGCTCCGTCGAAGCAGATCAGCTTTCAGGAATGCAGCAGAGCAGGAATTCGGGGTTAGTGCCGTTGCCCGCTCAGCCAGACAGCATGCGGCATCATGGTGTCCCCTGGTATTGAGTTCCAAGGAGGAGAACAGCAGGGCAGCTGTCAGCGTTGGCTGTTGGCGGATAATGCTCGAAAAGAGATCACTCAGGTCAAGGTTGTGGAATTCTCTATAGAATGCAATTGCATCAACCAGCGTGAGGTACCCCATGAATGAAGCCATTTCTGATAGTTCTGGGGTCAAGACTTGCAAGTCCTGCAACCTCTGTTCTAGGTCGTTTCTAGGAACGGTTCCCCGCATGATTACCTCATTTGTTGGTTTAGCAAATTTTTGACTGTAGACACTATTCAGTTCCGCTTTGATGATCAGCACCAGCAATGATGTTAACCGCCGCAAGAGGATATCATAATATTTGCGAGTAGTATCCTCAGGCTTTGCCAGAAGATCAAGAACGGTTTTTTTGAAGTCTTCATAGTCGGTGACATGATGGCATATTGCTTTGATGCCAGTGATTTCGAACTCTTCATTATTGGGAATTCTGCCAACCAGATGACAGCCCGCAGCCATACTCTCTAAAAACCTGGGGCTGACCGGATCAATTCCGCCAGTCTGTCGGGAGCCATCCATCCCGACAGTTGAGACCAAGCTGATTTTACAGCGGTCGAGCAGAGCCATAAAGGTGGATCTTGAGTCACTTTCGCCCAGACATCCGTATCGATTTGAGTAAATGCGTACTTTCTGTTCGTCGTCAAAGGCCTCAGTTGTTACATACTGGAGCTCTGGGTGTTCAGTCAGCAGGTGCCCCATATACTCTTCAAGTAGCGGGTTGCGCCGGCCATAGTGGATTATGTCAATATCCTTAGACAGTGTGGGCCGGCTAAGATGCTGATCCGCAAGACTAAATGGCAGGTAGCGCAGTTGTGGCAGCTGTGGTGAGAGTTTCTGGAATGCTTGCAGATTGGCTACAAAAATCAGCCTGAAGCGTGGGGCCATCTCCAGAAACTCTGTGAAATTGTCCCGCCAGAGATCCATCACAATCGGGATCAGCTGTGGATTGTCAGCATAATAACGAAGCTCTCCAGCCAGTTGGAGAAACAGCAAATCATGATTGCCCGGCAGACAATCGGGGTCAGGTAGCATGCAGGTCTCACCAATCGGACGGAGCGGCACGGCAAGAATGGTTGCCAGAACATCCTCCCACTCATGCACCATCTGCCAGGTTGGCCAGTTACTACGGTAACGAGTCGTGATGATGGAGCGGATTCCTGGCAGGGGATCTGTTACGGGGGGCGCCTCTCTAGTAGCGCCCAGTAACGATTGGGTGCGTAGTTGCTGTGGCGAGAAAGTATCGCTCTTTCTTCCGGTAATCACATCCAGCATATCGATAACACGGTGTTGATAAGTATGGGCAGCCAGAACCCGTTGTCTACCATTTGTGGCTATCTGCTCCCGTTTTTTGTCCTCCGCCAGGTAGCTGTGCACCAACTGAATGATGTCATGGTCATGGTGGCAAATGTAGTCAACACCGTCATGAAAAAGCAGATCCTGACCACTACCTCTGGTCGGGTTAGAGAGCAGAAGGGAGCCGGAACAGAGCGCCTCAAAAAATCGCATATTCAGATCATCAAAGCTGGCATCATTCAATACAATGCGTGATGCGGAAAAAGTTCGCGCCATGTCTGTCCAGAATGAGCGTTCTCGATGAACTGAGAACTCCTGAGCCAGATAATCGAGCATCTCTTCCCTGCGTTTGTTAAGACTGCCGACAAAACCGATATCATGCATTTCCGGCACGTTTTGCCGACCGTGGATCTCGGGATCGCAGGCCAGTGGCAGCCAGTAAGTCTTAGGATAGACCTCTCTAAATACCTGCAGATCAATCAACTGGGCGATAAATATATACTCAAAAGGTTTGGCAGTTTCGAGAGCTGTGTCGAGGTGGTAATGAGTGTCGATCAGCCAGATCGCTTTTGAACAGGTTACGGCATTAAGGTTCTGGGGGCGGTAGCCATTCACCGACTCCACCCACAGGTACAGGTCAGGGCGCTCGTCGGCATGGGTTTCTTCCCAGATTGCAGCCATATCCGGGGTAAAGCCGGTCTCAATGTCAAGTCCGTCCAGGGGGAGCTTCATATTTTCCAGTCCCCACAGGGTAATTGCCTCTTCAGGTAAACGTGGCCCAATGGTGGTAACTTGGTGTCCGGCCTGCAACAGCGCCCGCCTGACATAGACTGCAGTGGTTATTGGATAGTTTACGTATGCCAGCCAAATTTTCATAGCGTCCCCGGAAAAGTTTTTTTTACGAAAAACCCCCAATATTCATCTGGACCAGCTTCATTTTTCAGGAAGTATCGCTGGCTTTCAAGAAGCAGAAAACCACTTCTTTCAAGAAGGGAAAACCACATTGTCTGGCTTAAAATACTATAATGATTTGGGTTTGATTCATGTAGGCAGGCTGATTCGGTAGCCGGTACTTCTAGGTACAGTAGGCCATCAGGTTTCAATACCCGGGCAAACTCTGTCAGGGTGAAGTATGGGAAAATGCTGTGCTCAACCACGTGCCGAGCCCATATCAGGTCAAAGGTGTCATCCTCAAATTCCAGGAAGGATTGATCCATTTTGGTAACAGTAAATCCCTGCTTGTGGCATTCATCCAGATCGGTCTGATTGAGTGTAATGCCGACCGGTCGGCAGCCACGGTCGGTAAAGTGTTTCAGTGCTACTCCTTGGCCGCAGCCAACATCCAGTACCAGGGCAGCGTCAGGCATGGGATGGTTTTCAAACAAGTATGAGATCGCCTTTTCTGTTGTCTGATTATGGATCGGCGATGGTGGTTCTGGGTAGACCTCGGAGGCGATTCTGTCCAGGAAGCCAGCAAGTCTAGGGAGGGCTTTGGTCTGTGTAAGCGTAGCCCCTGTTTTGGAGCAGTCTGCTTTTCGTTGGCTGTCCAAAAGAATTTGTTGATACAGTTCAATATATGCTGAAGCCTGCTTTTCTGCCGTAAATCTGGTGTTGATTACGGAAGAACAGGATGTAGGGTCAAGCTGGTCACTATTTTCCAGACACCAGGCGATGCCATCGGCAAGATCCTGTATATCAAATGGTGCTGCCAGATATCCGTTGATTTTGTGTTCGACAATCTCCGGGATGCCGCCGATTGCAAAGGCTACGACCGGCGTACCGCAAGACAAAGACTCCAGGATAGAGTTTGGCAGGTTTTCTGCTTGTGATGGCATTATAAAAAGATCCGCCATGGAATAGATAACTGCCAGATTGTCCTCACTACATACCGGACCAATCCCTTTGTATCTGCATGGCAACGAAAGTGGCGGATCGTCTGATGAGGCTCCGAAACCTATAACGGTAATCTGGCTGCAAATGCTTTCCGGAAGTCTGTGTAGTGCTTCTCTGAGAAATCCGAATCCTTTGCGCTGGTTGGTAATATCAAAGGCTCCGAACAGCAGAATCTGCTGGTCATCAGGAATATCAAAAAAACGCTTTGCATCAGATGCGTTCAGATGCCTGAAGCTGCTATGCGGGACACCGTTCGGAATATGGATGATTTCACGACCGGATAAGATCGTGCTTTGCTGTGCAAGACCCTGAAGCCATCTGCTGGGGCTTACTGCGGTCAGGTCAAGAGAACGCATTCCGTACAGCTTTTGGTGAAAGAAATAATCCGCATGATCAAATGGGTGTGCTCCAAGCTGCGGGCAGTTTGCGCAAGCAGTTTGGTAAAGACTGCACTCGTCAGCATGGTGGCAGCCGCCGGTAAAGTCGTTCATCCCATGCATGGTGAGTACAACAGGCTTTCCGTACAGATCTGTGCCGATCCGGGCATAGTCAACGACACCTGCTACCCAGTGCAGATTGATGATTGAGGCTTCACGAATCTCCGGTATTACTGACAGTACGACATCGGAGGAGGCGTCAGTGAAGAGAGCCCGATTTGTCTGCCGATTGGGATGCTGTTCCCATAAGCTGTGCTGCCGTTGCTGGTGCAGATAGTAGTGTGGCGATATGCCCGGACCACTACCAAGACAGGGGCGTTGTGTCGTATTGATTACCTTGACGCTGGGGTCGTCATTCTTGCTGTAGAGTGTCAGCATCAATGAGTCAATGCCATTTTTGCGCAGGGCGGTGTGTAAACGGTAAGCTGCAATGCCTGCTCCACCGTCATTGGATAGTGAAAGGTGGACGATCTTCATTGCGTATCCACCGGTTTTCTGCATAGACAGCCAACCATATGACTGCAGTTCAGCAGATATACGGCCTCGATATGCCAGTCGGTAAATTTATGGATACATCTGCTGAGCGTTGCAGGACTGAACCAGCAGGTATGATCCGGGTGATTGAACTCGACATAGGTGCTGTCGTCAATCCAGAAGTTTCCGTTGTCATTTGGTAAAAAGGCATTTGGAGCAGTGATCAGGCATCTATTGAACCTGATGGTGTCCAGCTCCCTCAGAAAATCAGCGATGTTGCCGACATGTTCTATGGTTTCCGGCACGAGTAGAAGATCATATACGGAGCTGATCTGGGCTGCCGAGTGATAGTAATTGCCGGGAGCATAGCTTGCCAGTTCCTGTAAACCGCTCTGGTCTGTATCAAGGCCGTCAAGCACACTGCAGATTCTGTGCAGCTTGAGATGCAGGTTGGTTTCAGGGCGAAATAGCGGGAAGTCACAGCAACCAACATGAAGCACAGCCTGGTTACGACAGAGTGTTTCAAAGAGCTCAAGTCGATCTCTGACGGAATGGATTTCAATCTCATTCCGGAATATTGAGTCGTAGTGATCTGAAACAGATGGCCGCATCTCGATTTCAAGCGCCTTTTTTAAGGCTGTCCGAGCCCCTTGAACCAGATTGCAGCGCAGCAGCCCCTGACCAAGCAGGTGCCAGCCTTCTGCTCGGTCAGGCTGCAGGCTGATGCGGGAGATGGCATCGGCTACGAGTGAATCAGGCTCTGAAATATGCCGGTTAAGGTCGTTCACGGTCAGCAGGCTGCCTTTGTCCTGACAAAATCAGTGATCAGGCTAACGACCTTCTCTGTGTCATCATCCGTCAGTCTGGGGTGTAGCGGTATACTGAGGCAATCTTCATTGAGTTGCTCGCAGTTGGGTAGCCGTACATCTGTCTGGCCATAGAGCCGGTTCAGGTGCAGCGGATGATAGCGCAGGGTGGTATAGACGCCGTTTTCAAGCAGGTGCTGAGCCAGTCTGTCGCGTTCCGGTACACGGATGCAGTAGGTGAAAAAGGAGTGTGAATCACTGGCGGGAGCCTCTTGAGGAGTTGTGATTTCCTCATATAGGCTGAACTCCAGCTGATAATAGTCCCAGATCTGTTTTCTGCGGGTCTGAAGGCTGTCGATCCGCTCAAGTTGAGCCAGGCCGATTGCTGCAGCGATATTAGTCGGCAGCATCTTGATAAACGGCTCCTGAATATTATATTCCCACCAGCGGTTTTTGCCGCCCGCGCTTGATACGGCAGCCTCAAAGCCGGATTTGCCGATGCCACAGTAACGTAACACTTTTGCCCGTTCAATCAATTCCGGATTGCGGGCGGTAATTCCGCCACCTTCACCGGTGGTCAGGTTCTTGACCGCATCAAAGCTGTAGATGCCGACATCTGCAAGCGTACCGCAGAGTCGGCCTTTATAGGTTGAGCAGACAGCATGGGCGGCATCTTCAATGATCGGCAGTCCAAGCTCGATCAGCGGATCCATATCTACCGGCAGACCGGCATAGTGAACCACCATGATGGCTCGTGTATTTGAGGTGATACGAGCCTCGACATCTTCCCGGCGCACATTCATGGTGACTGGGTCTACGTCACAGAAAACCGGAAGATGTCCGGCCAGCAGGATCGCCTGGGCACATGAGACCCAGGTAAAAGAGGGCAGGATGATCTCGGATCCCTTGGGGAGGTCAAGCAACGAAACGGCCATGTAGAGTGCATTTGAACCGCTGTCTACCATGGCAAAGTTGGCAACTCCGAATTTGGATGAGAAGTTTTGCTCGAATTTTGTGACGTTGGAACCGAAGCCCATCCACTGGCTCTCCATGCAGGCAGAGACGTTTTTGATTTCTTCCGTTCCGACCAGTGATCCAAATACCGATATCATAGGCAGTACCTCGTCTGTAACTATAGAGGATAAATCAGGTTAAGGTAGGAGTCACACTCGCTTGCAACGGTGAAGCCGCTTTTCAGATACCACTCTACTGCCGGGTTTCCCTTAAGTACTACCAATGTGACAGGCAGGCCGGGCAGTCTGGTTGCTGCTTCATCAATTAGCCTGTGGAGCGCCTTCCGCATTAGCCCTTTGCCAGACAGTTGCTGATTACCCATAATGACATTGTAGATATCAACCTTGTCTTCAAGCCTGCGAAACCCGATACAGCCGATCGGCTGGTCTGAGTAGCTGATTATGAACATGATGTCATGGGCTCGCTGCAGGTAGCCTTGATACCATTGCTGCTGCTGCTCTGCAGAAATCAGCTCCTGATGGAAAAATGATGTCCGATGCGTATTCTTCCAGTTGCGCAGGTCTTCCAGATCGTCACGGTTGATAGTGCGTAATTTCAGCTCTGGATCGCTCTGTATGTCCAGTACAAGGTCGCCTTGCATGCAGGTGTAAGCCCCCGTTTTTATGGTGTGTGCTGAATATAATCCATCAAAAATTGTACTGGAACATCCCAGCTCTGTGGTTTGTCCTGTCGCACCAGTCGAAGTGTCGGGTACCACGGTGTCTGCTGCTGGTCACGGGTCCAGCGCCAGTCAGGGGCAAACGGCAGCATTACAACACCGGGCATCCCCAGCGCCCCTGCCAGGTGGGCGACGGCGGAATCGATGCTGATGATCAGATCAAGGCAGCTGATCAGTGCGGCTGTATCGGAAAAGCTCTTGATACTGCCGGTCAGATCGATCATTCCAGGTGGCCGGGCTGAAGAGTCCGGATCAAGCTGTAGCGATACCCAGCAGATGCCAGGCAGCTCCCAGAGTGCAGCTAGCTGCTCAAACGGAACAGAGCGGAAAGGGTCAGGAGTTGGCCTGCCTTTCCAGCAGATACCGATTTTCCGGCGACCATCATGAGGTAGCCGCTCTTGCCAGATTGCTACGTTTCCCTTATCGGCAGACAGGTACGGAACCTTGTGCGGTATGGTGTCAATGGTGCTTCCCAGCAGGTGGGGCAGTGAGAGTAGCGGACACTGGCAGTCAACGGCCGGAATCGTTTCCCCACGTACAATCACCAGACCAATACCGCCAATACTACTGCAGAGCTCCGCCAGAGAACGGTCCTGCACTTCCAGAATGACGTCAGCACCCTGATCTGCCAATAACGGTATGAAACGGACAAACTGCAGTGTGTCGCCGTATCCCTGCTCTGCGTGGATCAGGATGGTGCGACCGGTGAGCGGGCTGCCGTTCCAGGACGGGATTTCGGCATGAAGACGGGCAACGGCACCAAGTTTGGAAAAGCGGGATTCAAAGTTTCTGAATCCTGCAGTGTACTCACCGAGCAGTAGTTGCAGCAGTCCCAGGTTCCATCGGGCGGTTTCGTAATCTGGGCGCAGCTGCAATGCATGCTGAAGGCAGGTGTATGCCTCCGGCAGTCTGCCAAGCCCCTGTTGCACCATTCCCAGATTCTGCCAGGCCTCTGCATAGTCCGGGGCGGTTTCTACAGCCTGCTGGAGTGCACTGCAGGCCTGTGGCAGCTCTCCTGTGGCACGCAGATAGATTCCCAGATTAAGCAGGGCGGTTGCGCTCTTTTCGGGAAGTTCGGCAGCCTGTTGAAAGGCGGCAATCGCTCCGCTCAGGTTGCCCGCCCGCCCTTGCCGATGCCCAAGGTGCAGTAGCGCCTCTCCTTGCAGGGTGGCTGCAATAGCTGAAATCACCGGTTCCCACTGCCCTGGAATCTGCTGGCGGAAGGCGGTTATGCTTGGGTACCAGCGGCTTTCAGGTTCCTGAAGCGGGTACCAACGCCAATCCGGAGCAAACAGTAACGGCACCCAGCAGCGAATCCCCAATGCTCCGGCAAGATGTGCTGTTGAGGTGTCAACACTGATCAGCAGATCAAGCTGCGACATGGCAGCCGCCGTATCGGCAAAGTCTGTCAGTTGCGGTGCAATGTTGATGATACCGGGCAGCTGGGCCAGTTCCTCAGGGGTGGCGTCAATCTGAAGGCTGTACAGGCACAGGTTATCGATCCTGGTAAGTGGCACCAGCAGCTCTGCAGACAATGACCGGCGATAGCCGCTTTTGCGAAGGTCACTGCCACGCCAGACCAGCCCGACCCTCAAATTGTTGTTCTCCTGCAGGTGCGATTGCCAGTGAGACTGCAGGGTTTGATCAGCTGACAGATAAGGAGTGTTTGACGGGATACCCTTTACTACCTGAAGCAGTCGTTCCGGAAGGGAGAGTAGCGGTACCTGAAAATCTGCCTCAGGGAGCAGTTCACCATGTGGAATCAGCTGATGAACACCGGGAAGCCTGCCAAACAGTCGCTGCATGGCCTGCGGCACGCTGACGATAACCTGTGCCCCGTTTTCTGCAAGTATCGGCAGATAGCGGCCGAACTGCAGCATATCACCATACCCCTGTTCACAGTGTACCAGCACCGTCTGTCCCTGAAGTGGTCTGTCGGGCAGGATGGCCGGCAGATCAGGGATTGGAGGCAGGGGACTGCTGATGTAGCGGCAGCGCCAGTCAAATTCATGCCAGGCGGATGAGAAGCAAAAGCCGGAAAGCAGGGCAAGACCACGGTTGATATGGGCATCCGGGTTATGTGGATTGAGGTCGCTGGCTGCTTCAAACCAGCGGAGTGCTTCAGCCGGCCGGTTAAGGAACATCAGACAGCCCCCGGCACAGAGCCGGGCCTGCCAGGATTCGTGGTCGCGTTCAGCAACAAGCCTGTACAGGTGATGTGCGGCGCTCCATTGCTCCTGTTCACGCAGCTGGTCAGCCAGTGCCAGTAGATCATCGCTCGTCTTGATGGGGATTGCAGCAGAGCTTGAATACAGCCGCTGCTCAATTGCCTGACGTAGCGCCTGGAAAACGGCCGGCCAGTCGCCAGGTGCTGGCTGTCTGAACAGTCGCATGCCTTGATACCAGCTGGATCTGCTCTCTTCGATTCCCCAGCGCCAGTCCGGCAGATGCTGTAGCAGCAGCCAGGTCTCACACCCCAAAGCGCCGGCGAGGTGTGCCGGGGCGCTGTCTATGCTGATGACCAGATCCAGCTGGTTCATGATGCGGGCGGTGGCAGAAAAGTCGGTCAGCAAGGGAGCAAGATCAACTAAAGCCAATCGGTCGGCCAGTATGTCCAGATCCTGTTGATCGGCATTCAACTGGAGTGAGTAAAAGGCGATCCTGTCAGTTAGCTGAGATAAACCGGCAAACAGCTCTGCCGGACAGGATCGGTGCGGGTCGGTTGCACGCCCTGACCAGACCAGACCAACCTTTAACTGCCGGTCATCGGCCAGTTGCGGGACTGGGCTGGCATCGCTGAACAGGTAGGGGACGGTTGGCAGGCTCTCCTTAAGGATGTTCAGGTGGTACGGCAGGCTTAACAGCGGAGACCAGCAGTCGTGTGGCGGCAGCGGCTGATCAGCACTCAAGGTAGTTGTGACCCCCGGCGCTCCGGCCAGCAGATTCGCCAGTGAGCGATCAGGGCAGGAAACCGTGACCGTGGCACCCCAGTCTGACAGTTGGGCGGCAAAGCGGATAAACTGGATGTTGTCGCCATAGGCCTGTTCACAGCAAAGCAGAATATGCCTGCCTTCAAGCGGCTCACCTTGCCATCGTGGAGTGCCGGGGTCGGTAACCGTCACAGGGCGTGTTCGCCTGAAACGCCACTCATACTCTCTCCAGCCAGCTTCGTAGTCACCTGCTGTCAGAAGCGACAGTGCAAGATTCCAGTGGGCGTCGCCATCATCCGGGTGTTCCTGAATGAGCTGCTCAAGGGTCTGGATTGATTCTGACAGCCGACCCATCTCGCGCAACAGAACTCCCAGGTTGTTGAGTGTACAGGGGTCGCCGGGGTTGAACTGCAGGGCGCGGCGGTAGCCGGTGATGGCCTCTTCATGCCGGGATTGCTTGTGGAAGGCGCAGGCAAGATTATGCCAGGCCTCTGCCATATCAGGCTGTACTGCCAGGGCATGGCGCAGGCTCTGCACTGCATCGGCAAAGCTTCCCCGATTCAGCTGCATGGTGCCGAGCCGGTACCACGCAGCTGGTGATGCGTTAGTATGCCTGGGGCTGTTCATATCCCCTCGCACGACCCGGCGGTCAATGTGGCCAGACGCTCCCGGCAGTAGTCGGCCTCCTGGTCACGCCCCTGATTGGAGAGCAGGGGCTGAGCCAGTTGATATGGAGCAGGCTCATCAGGCCTGATCAGGCTGGCCTGATAACACCTGCCGATGGCCTCATCTGCCCGGCCGGTGGCGGCAAGCAGCTGCCCCAGTAGCAGATAGGCGTCATAGCAGCGCTGATCATACAGGATGGCATCACGCAGATGCTGCTCCGCAGAGGCACTGTTGTTAAGTCCCAGCTCAATGCCGCTCATGGTTACATGGAGCGCTGCGGAGCGGGGATTCATAAGCAGGGCGTTTGTCATACGGTGATGCGCCTCTGGCAGGTTTCCTTCAATAAACAGCATGGCGGCTTGATTGGCAACCTGCTGCCAGCCGTCTTTGTCAGAATGACTTGTCTTGTCCAGGGATGTCGGTAAGTTGCGGAGTTTGCGCCGGCAGAGCTGTCGGATAATTCCTGTAGCCATTGCTTCAGGAGACAGGTGGCGCTCCCAGGCTGTTTTGGCCTCGCGGCAACGCTGTATCAGCTCTTCAGCGGAAAGTACCGTCAGCCAGTCATGGATAATTCTGCCGGTCTGTTCGCTCTGTTCGGTCGGGACACTGATCACAAAGCGGGAGTAGTTGACCCGATCCTCAAACGGCAGCAGGGTTGGTGTCTGGATTACGGCGATTCTGCCCAGTGACAAGGTCTCAAAGAAACGCTGGGACGAGCTGCCTTCCCCCCGTGGACAGAGCACGCAGAGCGATGCGGCGCTGTTTTCAAGATAGGAACAGTAGCGTTCCTGGCGCAGTTCTGGAGACTGGTGCAGATGGAATGAGTTGGAAAGGTCCAGGTGGTGTACCAGTCGTGGTTCATTGATCAGGCCGTTTATCATCGGTGCCCGTTCACGCAGGAGACCGATAAAGCCGGTGAAACTGACATGATGACGGATACGTGACGGATCAAAATGGATGTACTCGGCAGGCACGGTGATCTGGTAGGGGATAATTCCGGCATGCGGATCATGGCACTGGCTGCTGACGCTTGCCCGGAACCACGCTGCGGAAGAGTGGTACATTGCTTCACTGTCGTGATCTGAAAACAGGAGATGTCGCTCTTCTGAGCGGATGAATTCCGGGAGGTGTTGCAGGAACTGCCACATTCCGGCAATGGTCTGGTACTCGGTGATATGCTCAAGGTAATAGGGGAAGAGCAGCCAGTCTGCATCAGCCCGGTTCTCTGCCTGTACAAGCCCCAACTCCGGCCATCTGGTCTGATCTGACAGTGGAGTGTTCCGGGTGGCGGTAATGGCATTGTCGAAGTCTGTGCCGTCCCGATAGCTCCAGATCTGTGGTGTAACGGCTTTTGCCAGCGTCCTGGTCACTTCGGCTATAACTGCATGCCAGTTACCCAGGTCAGGTTGCCGGAAAATCCGCATGGTCGGATACCAGGGGGAGTCATCACGATCCAACAGCCACCGCCAGTCCGGTACCATCGGCAGCATCAGCCAGGTCGGAATCCCCAAGGCAGCGGCCAGGTGTGCAACGGCAGTGTCGATGCTGATAACCAGATCCAGATTGGCAATCAGTGCTGCGGTCTGGCTGAAGTCGGTCAGCTCCTGGCTGAAGTCAAGCAGGTCGGGGTGCTGCAACTGAAAACCATCCGGTGGAGCCACCTGCAGGCTGATAAAGCTTACCCGTGGTAGTTTAAGCAGTTGTTTCAGCAACTCCGGCGGGCAGCTGCGTTTGCGGTTTACCGCCAGGTCAAACCGTCCGGCCCAGCAGATGCCCACCCGCAGAAACGGTGTGTCAGGGAGCCTGCTTCGCCATTGGCTGATCAGTTGTGGGCTGGCAGAAAGATAGCTGTCACAGGCAGGAATTGTATCCAGGGTTGTCCCAAGCCGGTGCGGCAGGCTCATAATCGGCAGGCGGCAGTCAACAGCAGGCGGTGGCGCCCCACGCTCAATACAGCGAATGCCATCGACCTTGCTGCAAAGATTCAGCAGTGGGCGGGGCACCTCCAGAAAGAGGGTGATCCCCTGTCCGGCAAGTCCAGGCAGGTAGCGCAGCATCTGCAGGATATCACCATAGCCCTGCTCAGTATGGATCAAAAGCCTCAGACCCTGCCTGGTGTTGCCGTCCCAAAGTGGAATAGTGCCATGTCGTGTCGCAACCGGATCATTGGTGGAAAAGCGTAGCTCGTAACCATTCAACCCATCAGACAGATTGCCTTGCAGCAGTTGTAGGCAGGCTAGGTTAAAACGGGCTTCAACACAGTCGGGGGATATGTTGATTATCGCTTGGTAGTCTGCCAGTGCACCGGTTATCAGGCCCTGCTCCTGTAAACTAAAGGCATGGTTCAGGCGTGCTTCAAGAAGGTGCGGGTCTAATTTTAGGCAGTGGGAAAAAGCAGCCTCTGCGCCGATATAATCCTGTAGTTCTAAGAGGATAATGCCAAGATTGTAGGCTGTGAGGGGTAGCTCCGGGTTAGCGTTTAAAATGCTTCGGTACAGAAGTGCTGCCTGTTTAAGACAACCACTCGCATGGAGTTGTTCAGCCTGCATCAGAGTATCGTGAAGTGGGGGACTGTTCATGTAAAGAAAATCGCGGTATACTCCGATATACAAAAGTAGCCATGTAATATTTAGGCTTGAACGAGTATACACGAAAATTCTGATTTTACACAACAGAAGCTGAATATCCTACAGAGAGGAGGTGTACGGTTATGGCATTTGATTTTTCTGACAATGTGCAGAAAATGTTTTCTGCACTGACTTCGACAGCTGATTTGCGTACAAGCCTAGCCAATACGCTACTTTCTAGTGGAATTAATTCAATGCAGAATGAAAATTATACTCAGGCTGTGGCGTCGTTTCGTCAGGCTACTGCCATGCAACCTGACTTGACGGAGGCTTACACATATCAGGGTGACGCCTATTCTCGTCTCGGTAAAAGGAAAGAGGCAATTGAAGCCTATAAGATGTCACTGAAGGTCGATAAAACTCAGGACACTGTTTATACCACCATGGCTGGTGTGTATATTGATAATGGTCAGCAGGGGGAGGCTGAAAAAATTCTGAAGGCCGGTATCAAGCAAAACAACCAGAATACTCTAGCGTACTATATGCTTGGTCAGTTGCAGGTTCAGAATAAAGACTATACTGCAGCTGAGGCTAATTTTCGTAAGGTAATCAGGCTGGAGCCCAAGGACGGTAACGGTTACTATGCCTTAGGAATGGCATTGAATGGACAAGGAAAATATGATGATGCTGTTGAGATGCTACAGAAGGCCACAGCACTGAAGAAGGATTTCTCCCCTGCTCTGTTAGAGTTGGGACGGGCCTATGCTGGTCTTGGCAATAAAGAAATGGCGCAAAAACAGGTTGAAGCGCTGACAGCAATTGATACTACGGATGCTGCAATCTCCGCAGAAGAGTTGGCAGCTGAAATAAAACAGCCTAAAATGAGTTATTATAACAGCGTTGACAGTTCCCTAAAACTTAATATGTCAACTATCTCTCTTTTGGCAATTGAACCAACAAAGTTTATTGAGCCAAGTGGCAGTCAGGATTTTACCGTTAAATTTACCTTTGATTCAGAGATGGATCTTGGATCTGTTGTTAATCCTCTTAACTGGCGGATATCAAAGGCATCTGGTGGTACAGCCGGCCTCTACAACAATGGTCTGTATAGCGCCAAGGATGTGCCGGTTCCCTATATCCCCAAAAACGTCAGTTACGATCCAACAACACGCGAAGCAACTGTGGCATTTACAATTCGCCAACTTTCTACAGGTATTGACGGGACCATAGATCCAAGACACCTTGTGTTCCAATTTTTGGGTAAGGATGTTAATGGTAAGAGTATGGACACGACGGCAGATCAATATAACGGTTGGAACGGGGATGTATTTTAGTAAGGGTACTCTTGCGTTTCATTATGAAATTGGTAATATACAAGTAGATAACTACTTTTGAAGGAGTCACCTCGGATGAGTCAGACAGCACTGAACAGTTATACTAATATGCAAAAAGAGACCCTTTCCGGACGTGAACTTGAGGCGTCGGTTCTTACTCGTGCCGGTCTGATGTTAAAGCAGGTGCAGGAAAACTGGTCTGCTCAGGACCGTGATGAAAAACTGCTGGAGGCGATTAAGTTTAACCAAAAGGTCTGGAGTTTTTTTCAGGCAGAGCTTTCTGACCCAGAGAACCCTTTGCCAACTGCTTTAAAACAGGATATTCTTAATTTAAGTCTTTTTGTTGACAAACGCCTGTTTGAGGTTATGGCGGTCCCGGATAAAGATAAGTTGAACATTGTCGTGGATATTGATTTTAACATAGCCGCAGGTTTGAGAACAAAGGCTGAGTAAATGCCGTTGTAGTGACATTTTTGGCAACACCTGCTATCCTCTGCACATTAGCTGTAGAGGATAGTTTTATTTTGGGAGGTTCTATGTCGTCGGAAGTACAGCATCATCGTCTGATTATCCTTGGTTCTGGTCCTGCGGGGTATACCGCTGCGGTGTATGCAGCCCGTGCAAACCTGAATCCGGTTATGATTG
>Ga0209016_1001308_pt1 | contig 20654 bp, 20 predicted proteins | sample EPASupsiteSAE305_FD_187265 | JGI IMG/M metagenome (GOLD analysis project Ga0209016, IMG submission 187265) | Bioremediated contaminated groundwater microbial communities from EPA Superfund site, New Mexico - SAE3-05 (SPAdes) (version 2) | ecosystem: Environmental > Aquatic > Deep subsurface >...
GCCGCCTACGCCCTGCCGGACGAGGACATAAGCGCGATATCCGAACGCTATCTGGGCAAAAAACCCGCGTCGGAACTGAAAGCCCTGTTCGAATCAATACTTGAAAAACTCCCCTATCTCTCCTCCCCCGAGGAAAACTACGGCCTTGCCGTGACCGCCCTGCTGGCCGGCACCAGCGACGCCATAGACAGCGCCGCCGAACAGGCCGCCATCCGTAAAAACCGGGAGGAGATGCACCGCAAGCTTAACGCCTACGGCTGGTTCAGCGGCTATGCCTCCGACCTGGCCGATAAATATTTCCCCGGCAAGGACGCGGAGACCCTGATAAAGGAATTCGAGGACATGCTGGAGAAGCTGCCGCACGCGGCGAAACCGAAAGACAACTACCAGCTGGCCGTGAAAGTGCTGCTGGGCCGGATATCGTTTGACGAAGCCAGGCGGCACGCCGAACTGAAAGTGCGCGTGGGCCGAGCCCTGTGGGGCGCGCATTATGTAGAGACCCTGTCGGAAGGCTATCTCGGCGCGCGTCCGCCCGAGTCGCTGTTCGACTTTTACGACCAAAGCTTCACAAAATACAAGGCATGGTCCACCTCCCCCCAGCTGCACAAGCTTACCGCCGCGATACTGGTGGATGAGCTTAACGGCGGGCTTGAAAAAAGCGCGTCGCAACTGCTGCTCCAGCTCATGGAAGCTGGCCTCCCCTGCGACAAGACGGAGGCTCTGCTGGAAGTGGCCAAAAGCGGACGCTTCGGCTCCATCGACATCCCTCAGGCCGTGGAAAAATACAAAGCGAAAGCCGCGTCCGACAAAGACGCGGCCTTCACCGAAATCAAGTCGCTGCTGGAACTGCTCCGGCAGTAGTTTCTAGAACTCCAGCGACGTTCCCATCTCCGGGCAGGAGACCGAAGCCTTGACCTCGGTCTTGAGCACCTGCTCGAACTCTCCCTGCGCCAGACGCTCGCCGTGCACAAGGGCTATGTGCTTAGGCGGGACCTTGAAGGACTTAACATAGGTCAGAAGCTCGTTTTTATCCGCGTGCGCGCTATATTCATTCAGCACCTGCACGCGGGCCTTCACGTTTATTGGCATGCCATATATGGGCACTTCCGTCTTCCCTTCCACCAGCGCGCGGCCCAGGGTACCCTCGGCCTGAAATCCGACGATAAGAACAAGATTTTCGTGCCGGCCCAGGCTGTTTCGCAAATGGTGCAGGACGCGCCCGCCCTCGCACATTCCGGAAGGCGAGATTATGACCATCGGCACCTTCATGTCGTTTAGCTTCATGGACTCTTTCTGGCTGGCCACGTAATGGACCCAGCCCTTGCCGAACGGGTCTGACTTCTTGGCCAGCTTGTGAAAGTCCTCGTCCAGCAGCTCCCGGTGCTTGGAGAAGATTGCCGTGGCCTTCTCCGCCAGGGGACTGTCCACGTAGACAGGCATGTTCGGAATCTTGCATTCCAGATGCAGCCTTTCCACAGTGCTGGCCACCTCCTGCACGCGGCCCACCGCGAAAGCCGGTATTATAACCTTCCCTCCGCGCGCGGCGGTTTCTATAAGAGCCTGTGCGAGACGCTTGTCGGCCCCTTCGATAGGGGCGTGCAGGCGGTTTCCATAAGTGGTTTCAAGCAGCAGCATGTCAGGGCTGCCGGAAGGAATGGCGGGGTCGTTCAGCAGGGCCATGTTCCTGCGGCCCAGGTCTCCGGTGAAAAGCAGCGTCTTGCGGACGCCGTTTTCCTGCCATGCCAGTTCTATCTGGCAGGAACCCAGTATGTGCCCGGCCTCGGTAAGGCGGGCCTGAATGCCGGGGACGGGTTCGAACCATTTGTCCATCTCCACGCCCTTGACTATGCCGTAACACTGCTGCACGTCGGAGGTGGAGTAGACCGGGGTTATGCGGTTTTTCGGATTTTTCTTGTTGAAGAACTCGACGTCCTTTTCCTGCAGCTTGGCGGAGTCTTCAAGCAGTATCATCACCAGATCCGCCGTAGCGGGGGAGCAGAAAACATTCCCGCCAAAGCCCTGCTTAACAAGAAACGGGATGTTCCCGCCGTGGTCCATGTGCGCGTGGGAAAGAATGACCGCGTCCACCGTCCTGGGGTCGAACAGGAATTTCCTGTTCTTGGCGTCGGCCTCGCGGCGGTGGCCCTGGAACTGGCCGCAGTCCAGCAGTATCCGCTTGCCTGCCGCCTCAAGCAGATGGCGGGAGCCGGTCACTTCCCTGGCCGCCCCGCAGAAAGTTATCTTAGCCATTGCGCTTCTCCTCGCTTCCGTTATTAAGGATTTTTTTGTCCGCGTGTCGCGCCTCGGTAAAACGGGCGCGGATGTACGAAGCCCGGAACACATCCCTTTCCGCCACGGGGAGCTCCCCGCACGAAAGCGCCATGCGTCCGTCCTGCACGTCGCGCAGCAGGGAACACAGCAGCCCCATGCGCGCCGGAAGCCCCATATTGAGGCAGATGCCGAGCCTTACATTGGATATATGGCCCGCCGCCTCCTGAAAGCTCATCATGCGCGCGTGCTCGAGCGCGCCAAGGGAACGCCACACCTCGTCCGCGAAGCGCGGATGGCGCTCCCCCCCAGAAATCCACAGGCGCGCCTCGCGTTCAGCCGCGCAGAGAAGGCGCACTCCGGCCTCAAGGCACTGGGCGGACTCCGCCTCGCTTATGCCCATTGTCACGGAATTCGAAATGAGGAAGAAACCGCCGGAAAGTTCAGGGTCCTCGCCGAATACGGGCTGGGCGCGCACCTTCATGTTGACAAGGGTTTTGACAGCCGTCGATATGCGGCCCGCCTTTACCAGCCCGGCAAGGTGCAGCAGGCAGGAAGCCTCAAGCCCCGTTCCGGCCCGGGCGGGACGGGCGCACAGGAAACCCAGTTCCTCGTCCCACGCATAATCCACGGCCTGCCCTATGCCATCGTCGAGATTGGAAGCCTCGTCCAGAGTTGGGGAAACCGAGAATCCCTCCCGCGTGACCCGGAAAAAAAGCGTCTCATCCATGTTCACACCGGCGATAACGCCGGTGTCCGGGGGCACCAGCAGGGAAGCTTCCTCAAGGGAAGACGGGGAAAAAGGCATCGCGAGGCCGAGCTCGCCGGCAAAACGCATTTCCGCAGCGCCCGCGCCGGAGAGGGAATACTCACCCGCGTCCCGGAACGCGGCGACGCAGGAAAGCCCTTTGACCAGCATTTTGCGCAGCACCGCCCTGTCGGCACGGCTGGAGAGGGAAGGGAAAGGGAAGCCGGCCAGATTCCTGTAAAAACCCGCGGAAGAACGCAGCACTACGTCCGCGTCCCTGCCTGAGGGAAAAGCGAGAGGGATATCCTTCTTCAGAAGTTCCTTTATCTTCACTTTTTCTTCCTGCGGCGGCTGCCGCGGATGAGGGCGGCCTTCTCGAAATCCTCGGCCGCCACAGCCTTCTTTATTTCAGCCTCGCGCTCCTGCCGGCCCATCACGGAATAACGAAGCCTGGTGTTGGAGGCCGAGGAGGCATAGCGCCTTCCGGCGCGGCCTTCCGCGCCCTGCGAAAAACGGAAAAGATATTTAAGCTGAGGCCGGAAGGCCTGATAGCAGGAAGGGCAACCCAGCACGCCGGACGCACGGAATTCCGCGTAGGCGAGCCCGCAAGACGGGCACTTGAGGCCGACAGGTTCGCGCGGCAGGATGCCGCTTTCGAACACGGCCTGTCCCAGAGGCTCCGCGTAAAACGAGAGTGCGCCTTCCTCAAGCCCCAGCTCGGCTTCCTTGCGATGGAGGCAGTCGGCGCACAGCTTGAGCTCCACGAGCCTGCGGCGCACCACAGTCTTAACGGAGAAAGCGGCCTCTTTCTTGCGGCATGCGCTGCAAAGCATCGGCTTAAACCTTCGCGTCCTGCCAGACGGGAACGCCGTTTTCGCGGGCGAAGGCCCGGAAAACATCCACCAGTTTCGTTGTAAGAGGACCGCTCTTCCCTCCGCCTATGGGGCGGCCGTCCAGCTTCGTCACCGCTATGACCTCGGCGCCTGTGCCGGTAAGGAAGGCCTCGTCGGCCGAGAAAAGCTGGAAGGTGGTAAACAGCGTCTCCTCCACCTTGATGCCAAGGCGTTCCGACAGAAGCCGGATGACGGCGTTGCGGGTTATGCCTTCCAATATGCCGGCATAGACCGGTGGAGTATAGGCCTTGCCGTCCTTTATGTAGAAAATATTGTCGCCGGAACATTCGGACACGTAGCCGTTGGCGTTGAGCAGAAGCGCCTCCTGCGCGCCCTGGCGGGCGGCCTCGGCCCGGGCCATTATGTTGTTGAGATAGTTGAGCGACTTCACATTAGGATTCAGCATATCCGGCATCGGGCGCCTTATGGAAACCGTGGCGACGGACAGCCCCTTGCTGTAATATTCCTCGGGATAAAGCTGTATCTTGTCCGCGATGATTGCTATGGAAGGCTTCGGGCACTTGCGCATGTCCAGCCCAAGGTCGCCGAAACCGCGGGAAACGACAAGGCGTATATAGGCGTCCTTCAGATTATTGACACGGAGCGATTCCAGCACCAGGCCGGAAACCTGCTCGCGCGTCCACTGCGGCTCTATGGCTATGGCATTCATGGAAGCGAACAGCCGGCTGATATGCTCCTCCAGCATGAACACACGTCCGCCGTAGGCGCGTATGCCCTCGAACACGCCGTCCCCGTACAGGAACCCGTGGTCGAAAACGGATATCACGGCATCGGATTTTTCCTTGAACTCCCCGTCAATGTAAACTTTCATCAGCTTGCCTCCGAGCACGGCGTCTCAGTGAAATTCAGAAGTGGCGTCGGACAGGACGCCATGGGCCAGCCGCAGAACCCTGTCCGCGTAAGCGGCGGCCTCGGTATTGTGGGTCACCATCAAAACGGCTGTTCCCTCGCGGGAGAGACGCTTCAGGTCTCCGAACACGAGCGCGGCATTGGCGTCGTCCAGATTGCCGGTCGGCTCGTCCGCTAGAAGTATTTCCGGCCTGTTGCGCATGGCTCGCGCCAGCGCGCCGCGCTGTTTTTCACCGCCGGACAGCGTGGCCGGCAGCTTGTGCGCCAGCTCAAGGAGGCCGAAGCGGGCCAGAAGGGTTTTTGAAAACTCCAGGTCCGGCGCGCCGCTTATCAGGGCGGGCATGTCCACGTTTTCGGCCAGGCTGAATTCCGAAAGCATGGAGTCGAACTGGAAAACAAAGCCTATCTTCCTCATGCGGAACGAGGCCTGCCCGCTTTCCGGCATGGCGGAGGCTTCCGCGCCCCTGACAAACACCTGCCCGGAAGTGGGCCGGTCCAGCAGCCCCGCCACGTTAAGCAGAGTGGATTTTCCGCAGCCGCTGTGCCCGAGCAGGACAACGAATTCCCCCGCACCGACCTTCAGGCTGATATTCTCCAGCACCTTCAGCTCGCCCTTCGCGTCGGCGTAATATTTTTTGATTGCGCGCAGCTCAAGAACGGTGTTATCCATAGCGTATCGCGTCCACGGGACTTACGGAGGACGCCCTCGCCGCCGGGTAAAGCGTGGCGATGAAGCACATGAGATAGCTGCCGCCTATTATCAGCAGCACGTCGGACAGGCGTATGTCCACCGGGACTTTCGTGACGTAGTAGATGTCGCCCGGCAGCTCCACGAAATTGAACGTGGCGATAGCCCAGCAAAGCGTGAAGCCGAGAGCGAGCCCGATGACTATGCCGCTGGTCGCGATAAGAAACCCCTCGCAGAAAAAGACTCCCCTTATGTGCGCCGCGGTCGCGCCCATGGCGCGGTAAAGGCCTATGTCCCGCAGCTTCTCCGTCCCCATAAGTATCAGGTTGGAAGCGATGTTAAGCGCCGCCACCAGCACGATGAGAATCAGTATGAGGAACATGACGAACTTCTCCAGCTTCAGGGCGGCGTAAAGCGTCCTGTTCATCTGGGCGAAAGTGCGGACTACGCTCGGGAAAGGAGCGATTATCTTTATCTTCTGGGCGGCCTTCTCGGCCTTGTTGATGTCCTTCAGCTTTATCTCCATGCCGGTAACGTCGCCATTGAGGCTCAGGAAGCTGGAGGCCTCGTCCAGATGGAGATAGGCCATGCTGTTGTCGAACTCGTAATAGCCGGTGCGGATGAAGCCGGCCACGCGGAACTTGCGCATCTTCGGCATTATGCCTATGGCCGATGCCACGGATTTAGGGGAAATGAGGACCACGTCGTCGCCGATGAAAAGTCCCATATTGGAAGCCAGCTCGGCCCCGAGCACTATCGGCGGAGGGGCTTCCTGCTCGCCGGAGCGGGCGAAGGACTTCCAGCCGCCCTTGGTTATGGAAGAGGACAGGGTGTTTACCCGGGCCTCTTTTTCCACGTCGAGGCCTTTGAGCATAAGGCCTATGGAACGGTCCCTGAAAGCCAGTATGGCCTGTCCGTAGGCCACGGGAGCGACAGCCTCCACCTCAGGCAGGGAAAGGACATCCTTTTCAACCCGGGCGTACCCCGGCTTGTCCATGCCGCCGAAAATCGCAACGTGGGACTGGGCTCCAACTATACGCTTCTGTATGTCGCTCTGGAAGCCGTTCATAACGGAAAGCGTGGTCAGCAGCGCGGCCACGCCCACGGAAACGCCCGCCACGCCTATGACGGTGGTTATGAGCGCGAAGAGGCCTTTCCGCCTCGAAAGGAGATAACGGGCCGCGACAAAAAACTGGAATTTCATCTATGTCCGCTCCGTAAAAGACACCTCGGCCCCGTCCTTGACTGAACGGGGCCGGGGAATAAGACTAAACCGCTTCGGCGTGTTCCGACGATTTAACGTCCTGCTTCAGCGTCGGGAAGAGTATGACTTCCCTTATGGCGGGCTTGCCGGTCAGCAGCATGGTAATGCGGTCCACGCCGATGCCGATGCCGCCGGTCGGAGGCATGCCAGACTCCATGGCCTCCACAAAGTCTTTGTCGATGACGTCGACTTCCTGGTTCTTCTCCGCCATTTTCTGACGCATCTGCTCGGTCAGGCGGCCCATCTGGTCCTCGGGGTCGTTAAGCTCGGTATAGGCGTTGGATATCTCTTCCATGCCGCAGTAGAACTCGAAACGCTCAACGATTGCCTCGTCGCCGGGCTTGCACTTCGCAAGCGGGGTGATGGCCGTTGGATGGTCCATGACAAACGCCGGCTGTCCCAGCAGGGGCAGTATCTTCGCGTCGAAAATGCGCTCGAAGAGCTTCGCCGAAGGGGTGTCCTCCCCTCCCTCTACATTAAGACGCTTGGCGAGAGCCACGAGAGCTGGCCGGTTGAAGGTCTTGCCGTTGAGGATGTTGTGTATGTCCTCGCCGACGTGCTCCTTCCATAGCTCCGGCATGTAGAGGCGGCGGAAAGGAGGCTTGAGGGAAACCTTTTCGCCCTTGTACTCGACGGAATCTATGCCCAGTTCGGCGGCGCAGGCCTCTACGATTGACTCAAACAGACGGGCCATGCCCTCGTAATCGGTGTAGGCCTGATAGGCCTCCAGCATGGTGAACTCGGGATTATGGCGGGTGTCTATGCCTTCATTGCGGAAAACCTTGCCTATCTCGTAAACGCGCTCCATGCCGCCGATTATGAGGCGCTTGAGGTAGAGTTCCGTCGCTATGCGCATGAACAGCGGGGTCTTGAGGGCGTTATGGTAAGTTTCGAATGGCGTGGCGGAGGCTCCGCCCGCGCTGGCGCAAAGGGTAGGCGTCTCGACTTCAAGGAAACCCTCGTCGTCCAGTCTGCGGCGGATGGCGCGCACTATCTTGGAGCGGGCGATGAAAATATCGCGCACGTCCTTGTTGGCTATAAGGTCCAGATGCCGGCTGCGGAAGCGCACCTCGGTGTCGGTGAGGCCGTGCCACTTCTCCGGCATGGGACGGATAGACTTCGAAAGAAGGGTGAGGGCGGAGACGGCAACGGTTATCTCCCCGGAATGAGTGGTGAAGATAGAACCCTTCAGGCCGAGGAAGTCCCCCACGTGGACGTGCTTCTTGAAGAAGTCGTAGGCCTGTTCGCCAACCGAGTCCTTCTTGACGTAAAATTGTATCTTGCCGGAGTAATCCTGCATCTGGCCGAAAGCGGCCTTGCCCATAAGGCGGAGCTGGACCACGCGCCCCGCGCAGGAAACGGCGCTGTCCGCGGGAGAGGCCTTGGCCTCGCCGGCGGTGTGAGTGACGTCGAAGCGCGGAGGATAGGGGTCTATTCCCTCGGTGCGCAGCTGGCGCACCTCATCGTAACGGCGGGCTATTATCTCGGTGAGTGTGTTTTCCATGTCATTTTCCCAATACGGAATTTACGGCCTTCAGCAGTTCGCTGGGGTTGAAGGGCTTTTCGATGAAGCCCTTTATGTTGGAAGCCTGGAACAGGTCCTTGGTATGGCTGGCTGTCATCACCAGCACCGGCACTTTCCGCACTTCGTCCATCTCAAGCAGATGATTCACCAGCGTGTAGCCGTCCATTACCGGCATCATCACGTCCGTGACCACGACATCCGGTACTATGGTCGGCGCGGCTCCTTCGGAAGAACCGATCGCGGCCAGCCCCTCCTGACCGTTCTTCGCGTGGATGACGGTATGCCCGGCTGATTCGAAAACCATGATAAGTATGCCTGCGAGATCTTCCTCGTCCTCAACCAGCAGCACTTTGGCCATAACGGCATGCCTCCATGAAAAATACGGCCGCAAGAAACAGCGGCGGCGCCTTCTTTATAGATATATGTATAAATTGTACCACAAAAACGTCCGTCCCCCCGCGTCATAACCGGCAGTTGCGCCCCCCGGCGTCGAAATTGCTAATATTAGGCTATGGCTATTGAGAAAACCCTGATACTCATCAAACCGGATGGTATGGAAAGACGCCTGGCCGGACTTGTGATAGACCGGCTGGAAGCCGCGGGCCTCGACATGGCGGCGGCAAAAGTTACGCGAGTCAGCGAGGAACTGGCGCGCACGCATTACGACAACCTCAAGGGCCAGCCCTTCTGCGACAGCGTGGTCAATTTCCTCAGGGGAGAGAACAACTCCGTCCCCGGAAAACGTGTCATCGCCATGATTTACCGCGGGGAAAACGCCGTGGCGGAAGTCCGCAGGATCGTTGGCGCCACCAACCCGGAGAAAGCCGTGCCCGGCACCATACGCGGCGCCTTCGGCAGAATACGCAACGGCATCATGGAGAACGTCATACACGCCTCCGGCAACCTGCAGGACGCCGAAAGGGAGATAAAGCTTTGGTTCAGACCGGAAGAAATAACCGAATGGTGAAAACCGCCATCTTCGCGGCTCTTCTGACCGGCGTCCTGTCCGCGAGGCCGGCACATGCCGCGCCTCCTCCATCCTTTCCGGGCGAAATAATAACCATTGTTTCCTCGGACAACTGGCAGATAGGCGCGAACTATCTCAAGGCCTCACCCGGCCAGCCGGTGCTGGTCATGCTCCATTCCCTCCGCAGGGACCGCAAGGAGTGGCTCTCCCTCGCGCTGGCCGCCCAGAGGGAAGGCCTCGGCGTTCTGGCGATAGACCTGCGCGGACACGGCGAAAGCGTGAACGCCCCGGGAGGGCAGCAGATATCCTTCCAGTCCTTCAAGCCGCAGGGCACGGACAACGAATTCAACCAGATGCTTAAGGACGCGGACTCCGCCATCGGCTATCTGGTGCAGCAGGGCGTTCCTGAAGGGGACATTATACTTTTCGGAGCAGGCATAGGGGCAAACATAGCGGTCCGCGCGGCGGCGGTGCATCCGCAGCTCCGCATGATGGCGCTGCTCTCCCCCTCCCTAACGGCAAAGGACATCCTTACGGTCAATCCGATACGCGTCTACGGCGACAGGCCCATGCTCCTGCTCACCTCCGACGACAGCGACAAGGCCTTCAAGGAAGTCCTCATACTGCGCAACATCGCGGTGCTTTCCGCCAAAGTAAATCCGCGCAGGATAACATTCATAACCTTGCCGAAAGGCCAGGCCGGTGCGCTGCTAAACACCGCGACCATAGGCCAGATTCTGCAATGGATACAGACACCCGAACGCCCCGAGGAAGCCGTGGGCGTTTCCAGCGGGACCGCCGTCTCTTCGCAGACGGGCGCCGCCCAGAACGAGGATTCCACTGACGTGGGCATAAACGAAGATGAATAAAACAACGGACAAATACGCCGCGCTGCCGACCGAGCAGCAGAACCCGCGCACCATGGACTTGGACAGAATACCGCTTCGCCGGGTCATAGAGAAAATCAACCGGGAGGACGCCGCCATAACCGGAATAGTGGCCAAAGTCATCCCCCAGATAGAAAAAGCCGCTCGCTTCGCCGGCAGAACCTACGCGGCGGGCGGCTCCATAATTTTCGTCGGAGCCGGCACAAGCGGACGCATGGGCGTGCTGGAGGCCGCCGAATGCCCCCCCACATTCGGCGTAACGGTTGACGATGTAAAAGCCATCATGGCCGGAGGGGAATCATCCGTTTTCCGAGCCAAGGAAGGCGCGGAGGACGACGCCGAGATGGGAGCCAGGGACACACTCAGGCAGATAAAACCCGGCGACTGCGTCATAGGCATCGCGGCCAGCGGCGTAACTCCTTATGTCATGGGCGCCATAAAAGCCGCGCGCTCAAAAAAATGCAAAACCGTTCTGGTCACCTGCAACAACAAGCCGGCCAAAAGCGGGGCGGACGTGGTCATAGCCCCCGTCACCGGTCCGGAAGCGCTTTCCGGCTCCACCCGCATGAAGGCCGGCACGGCAACCAAGATGGTGCTCAACTATATCAGCACGGCGGCGATGGTTTCGGTGGGCAAGGCCTATCATAACTGGATGGTGGATGTCCGCGCCACGAACAAAAAACTTCGCGCCCGCGCGCTGCGCCTGGTTTCCACCATCGGCCAGGTTCCGGCCGACAAAGCCCAGCAGCTTCTGGAGCAGACGAACTACAACGTCAAGGCCTCCATCGTAATGGCCCGCCGCGGGGTGGACTTCGCGCAGGCGCAGAAACTTATAAAGAAAGCGAACGGCTTTCTGAAGGACGTGATAGAGTAATGTCCGCGAAAATAGCCCTCGGCCTCATGAGCGGCACGTCGGCCGACGGTGTGTCCATAGCCGCGATAAACCCGCGCCCGTTCACCGTGCTGGCGTGTGAAACATATCCCTATCCGAAACAGCTCCAGAAGGAAATAATAGGGGCGCGGGATATGAACGCGGGACAGCTTTCCTCCCTCTCCTTCCGGATGGGCGTCATTTTCGCCAGAGCGACGGAAAAATTCTGCCGGCGGCATGGCATAAAGTACGCAGACATAGCGTCCATAGCCTCGCACGGGCAGACAATCTGCCATTACCCGCACGACAACCCGGCCCACACGCTTCAGATAGGGGAGTCCTCCTTCATGGCGGAACTGACCGGCGCGCCGGTGGTAGAGGATTTCCGCGTGATGGACATGGCCGCAGGAGGACAGGGCGCGCCGCTGGTCCCTTTTCTGGACGAATACCTTTTTGGGGACGGCCCCGCAGTACTGCTCCAGAATATCGGCGGCATAGGAAACGTGGCCGTCGCAGGCAAGGGAGTGAAAGCTCTCGGCTTCGACACCGGCCCGGGCAACTGCCTTATGGACGACCTGGCGCAGATGATTTCAAACGGCCGGCTGGCCTATGACAGGAACGGCGCCATAGCGCGGAAAGGCCGCGCGGACGAAACGCTCGTAAACAAATTTCTTCAGGCGCCGTTCTTCGCGCAGAAACCGCCTAAAAGTCTGGACAGGGTGGAATTCGGCCACGCTTTCCTTAAAAAGCACTGGCCGCGCATAACTCCCGCCAACGCGCCCGACATAATGGCCACCCTGAATTTGTTCACCGCCGCGTCCATAGCGCTGGCAGCGGGGCGCTATTTCAAAGCCTGCCGCCCGCAGGAACTGATTGTCAGCGGCGGCGGGGCGCTCAACCCGGTACTGATGGAAAACATAGCCCGCCTTGCCGCGCCGCTCAAGGTTCTGCGCTCGTCCGAACGCGGGCTGGCGGAACTGGCCAAGGAACCGGCATGCTTCGCGCTGATGGGCTATCTGGCGGTGAAAGGCGAAACGAACCATTGTCCGCAGGCCACAGGCGCGCGCGGACGCAGAATTTTAGGTAAGATAATACCGGCACAACCCATACGAAAGAGGTAAAAATGAACAGGAACCTGGCTCGCCTTGTATATCCGGCATTCCGCTTCGGTCTCAGCGAATACGAAGCGGCAGAACGACTTGTGGACATGGGCGTCGGCGGCTTCTGCCTTTATAAGGGAACCGTCAGCAGCATAACCGAATTCACCCGCAGGATGCGCGCGCGCGCCAAGGGGCCGCTGCTGTTCTGCGCCGATTACGAGGACGGCCCCGGCCGCTTCGCGGAAGGGGCCTCGCTGCTGCCCTCCAATATGGCCATAGCGGCCTCCGGCTCCGCGGACCTGGCCCGGCGCAAGGGCGAGATAACCGCCGCCGAGGCCAAGGCCATGGGCGTGCACTGGGTCCTGGCCCCGGTGCTTGACCTCGCCGACAGGCCCGAAAATCCGATCGTCAACGTCAGGGCCTTCAGCGACAAGGAGGAAACGGTCATCTCCATGGCCGAGGCATACATGAACGGACTGTCCTCCTCCGGCACGCTGACCTGCGTAAAGCATTTCCCCGGCCACGGCGACACGGAAAAAGACAGCCACCTCCAGCTGCCCGTCCTGAAAAGAACGATTTCGCAGCTCAAGAGCCACGAGTTGAAGCCCTTCATGAGCCTCTGCAAACAGGCAGACTCGGTTATGATAGGCCACCTGAAAATCGACGACGTGGACCCCGACGTGCCCGCGAGCTTTTCCAAGGCGGCTATAAGCGGCCTCCTTCGGGAAACGGTGGGCTACGACGGCTGCGTGGTCACCGACGCGCTTTCCATGAAAGCCGTGTCGGATGAGAACTCCGCCGGCCTCATGGCCCTGCTTGCCGGAGCCGACATACTCCTCGTCCCGGACGACCCTTTCAAGCTGCTGGAATCGCTTGAGAAAGCGTACGGCGAGAACAGCCTGCCGGACGCCGTGCTCGAACGGGCGCTGCGCCACCAGATAGAGATGATAGGCAAGCTCGGCCCCCGCTGGCTGGACGACCAGCCCGGCCGGGAAATAATAGACGGCCCGGCCCACCGCGAGTACGTCCGCCTCGCCGCGCCGGAATGCCTGGCGTGGCTGAAGAAGCCGCAGGCCCAGCCCTTCTACCCCGGTGAGACGGTCCGCTACATGGAACCGGCCGTTTCCGACCCGGAAAAATGGAGCGGCAAGGCTTTCGTGGACGAACTGAAAAAATGCGGAGTGAACGTGGTGTCCGCCTACGAAGGGACGGGCGGCAGGCTGCTGGCGGCGTCATTCTCGCGCCCGCAGGCATACTCCGGAATGATAAATCTCAACCCGTCCGAGAGAGAGGAGATTCTGCGCCGCATAGAAGGAAACGGCAAAATGACCCTCGTTTCCTTCGGCAGCCCCTTCGTCTTCGCGGGCTTCGCGCCCCGGCTGGAAACCGGCCTCTGCGCCTTCTGCGCGGTGAACGAATTCCAGCGCGCGGCCGCGCGCGCCCTGACGGGGAAAGGCCCCGCGAACGGCACCATGCCGGTCAGCCTGGACTGAAAGAAATAATTGGACAAAAGGAAAGGGCCGTCCGCTTTTTCAGCGGACGGCCCTTTGAATTTGCGTCAGCCTGTAAGGACTTAGGCTTCCTTCTTGTTGAAAGCCTGCGCGAGCTGCTCCTTGCGGTGCTTGAGCTCCTCGCCCATAGCCTCGAGCTTGTGCTTGCTCTTCTCGTAGGTCTCGTCCATCCAGTCCGCGATGTCCTTGCGGGTTTCCTTACCAGCCTTAGGGGCGAAAAGAATGCCCAGGGCGGCGCCGACAAGTCCGCCGATAACGAATGCGCCTATGATTTTTCCAGCCTGATTGTCTTCTGCCATGGTAACCTCCGGAAAATACGTTTAATTTATTATACATCTTATAAAAGCCGCCGCAAGCGGGGAGGGAAACAGCCCTTTTCAGCGGGGGCCTTCCCCGTCGGCGGATTTGCCTATCTCGCCTAAAAATTGTTTAATAGTAGTGTTGTACGGCAGTTTGCCGGCAAGGCTTTGAAAGCCCTCCGGGCAATGTAAGGTTTTGCCAGCAGATTGTCAGGACCGCCGCGGTAGCTCAGTGGTAGAGCACTGGTCTGAAAAACCAGGTGTCGTTGGTTCGATCCCAACCCGCGGCAGTCCTTTTTTTATCCGGAAAAGGGACGGCATACCCTAATGCAGACCATACTCATAGTGGATGACAATCCGGAAGTCAGGGAGCTGCTGACCGAGCTCCTCAAGGCTAAAGGCTACAACATACTAACCGCCGACAACGGCGAAGACGCGGTCAACCTCGCCAGAATAAACCTCCCCGCGCTGATGCTGATGGACATAAAAATGCCGAAGAAAGACGGCATAACGGCCTGCCGCGAGATAAAGCAGGACGCCGCGACGCGCGACATCCCTATCATCATGCTCAGTTCAGCCGGACAGATGAAGGAAATAGAGGAGGCCATGAAGTACGGCGCCAAGACCTACGTCACGAAGCCCTGCGACTCCGAACGCATTCTGACGCTGGTGACGGACACTCTGACCGTCCCCCAGCAGACCACCTGGCACAAGGCCAGGCGCTCTAAAAGAAGATAAAACAGATTGAAAAAGGGCCCCTTCAAAGGAAGGGGCCCTTTTCATTTACTCCGCAAAACTACTTCACCTGCAGAAGCGCGAAGTGCAGATACTCCGTTTCCGGCATGCCCAGCAGCACGGGGTGGTCCTTGGACTGTCCGCGCAGCTCCACCAGCACTACGTTCTTGCCGCTGCGGCGGGCGGCCTCGGCGACTATTTCCATGAATATCTCGCGCGAGACGTGGTGCGAGCAGGTGGCGGTGGCCAGATAGCCGCCAGACTGGAGGCCGCGCAGCGCCATCTCGTTAAGCTTGACGTAATGCTTGACCGCCATCGCAAGGTTCTTGCGGCTCTTGACGAAGTTGGGCGGGTCCAGTATTACCATGTCCGGCGTATGGGGCAGCTCGCCCGCGCGCAGCGCGGAAAGGGCGCGCTCCGCGTCGTCCTTGTGGAAGGTCACTATCTTTTCAACCTTGTTGAGGGCCGCGTTTTCAGTGGCGCAGTCAACCGCTATCTGGGAGGAGTCTATCCCCCACACCTGCTCAGCCCCGGCAAGAGCGGCGTTTATTCCGAAGCCGCCCACATAGCTGTACAGGTCGAGAATTATGCGGTCGCGCACATAGGGTTTGAGGAACTCGCGGTTGTCGCGCTGGTCGTAATAATACCCGGTCTTCTGGCCCGCGCGGAGAGGGAACTTGAACTGGCCCTTTCCGTCTTCCGCGAAACCGAAGTCCGGGACCTCTCCCACGGTTTCGGACACCTGCGGCAGCCCTTCGAGATGGCGGAACTCGCTCTCGTTCTTGTAATAAATGCCCGCGGGGGAGTAAATCTTCTTCAGGGCGGCCTCTATGTCCGCCTTCATGGCCTCCATGCCAGCCGACAGTATTTCCGCCACCAGCACGTCGCCGTAGCGGTCCACCACGAGCCCGGGCATTAGGTCCGCCTCGCCGAAGCAGACGCGCGCGTGCTTGTTCAGTCCCATATTGCGCCTGTACTCGAACGCGTCGCGCAGGCGCTTGTAGACGAAATCGGAGGGGAGTTCGGTGACGCCCTTTTCCAGCATGCGGACCGCTATCAGGCTGTGCGGATTAAAAAAGCCCACGCCCAGCGGCTCGCCCGAATGCATGCGCACCAGCACCTGCGTGCCGGCGGGTATGGTGGTGTCCACCTTTTCAAGTTCGTTGGAAAAAATCCAGAAGTGGCCGCACTGAATGCGCCTCTCTTCTTTTGGTTTCAGTTTAAGTTCTACCTGTGGTTTCATGTAGCCTCAATATTTTATTGTGAATGCGGAGCCCGCCTGCGCCCCGTACTTCCTGCCGAAACTGCCTCCGTTGACCGAAAATTCCACGAAGCCGCCGGAACCCAGCACCGCCGCCGGCAGCCCTTCGCCGGCTCGGGAATAGGATTCCACCGCCGGCCCCAGCGGCACTTCCCCGTAAAAAAACCTTTTGCCTCCGACCAGTCCGCAGGGCACGTTGGTCACGCAGTTGCCGTAGCAGTCCCGGAATATTATCTCGCCCGATTCGTCCCCCTCCCGAAAAGAAGGGAAAGGAATTTTGGCCATGCCCTCCGCCGCGGGACCCACGTCCTCATCCGGCATGCCCGACGCCAGCCTTGCCGCCACCGGCGCGAAAATATCCCTGCCGTGGAACGTGGAACTGAGGGGTTTCAGGAACAGACTGTCGTTCTCCACGCGGCGCAGGCTGTCGAAAGGCTGAGTCCTGCCCAGCCACGACAGAAGCCCGTTGTCCGGCGCCAGATAAAGCCGGCCCTCGCCCCTTGCGCAGAGTATGGCGCGCTCCGAGCCCACCCCCGGGTCCACCACGCAGGCGAACACGGAGCCGAGCGGAAAGAACGCCGCACCGGTCATAAGGATGAAGGCCGCACCGCGCACGTCCTGTGGCGCGACGGAATGGGACAGGTCCATTATGTCCGCGTCCGGCGCCAGCGAGCGCACCACGCCCTTCATGATTCCGGCGTAATGCCCGTCCGCGCCGAAATCGGTCAGCAGCACCACCGGGCCCATAAGCCTTTCCGGCCTATTTGTCGCCCAGATGAGGCTTCAGCGGCGAGCCGGGTATGGTCAGCGGCACGCCCTGGGCGCACAGCGGACATTTGTCCGGCGTAAAGCACTGAAGGGGATACGTCACCAGGGAACGCGCCGGCACGGTAAGCGGCAGCGGGCCGGTGGAGCGGTCCACTATGGCAGTAACGCCTATCACGCGAGCGCCTAGGCGCGTGAGCAGCACCGCGGCCTCGTTGGCCTGGTTGCCGCTGGTGATGACGTCGTCCACGATGAGAATTCTTTCCCCTTCCTTGACGGCGAAACCGCGCTTGAGCATCATCACGCCGTTCTGCCGTTCCGCGTAGATCGCGCGGGCCTTCTTGGCGCGCGCCACTTCCTGCCCGATGACGGAAGTCGCGGCGCTGGGGGCCAGCACCACGTCTATGTCCTGCGGGAACCGGGCGGCCATGGCCTTGGCCACCTGCTGCGCTATGTGAGGATACTGCATCACAAGCGAGGTCTGGACATAGCTCTGGCTGTGGAAGCCCGAAGGCAGCTGGAAGTGCCCGTTCAGTATGGCCTCGTGCTCTTCCAGAATGCCGACGATATCAAGGTTGCTGTACCTGCTCATCACTTTCCTCCCCGGATGAAACTCCTTAGTTTGCCGAAATCCGTCCTTACTCCGCGCTTCGCGGCGTCGTCTATGACCTTGCCCGCGCCCTTGGGGCTGCCGAGCGTGGTTTCCGCCCTGGTCATGGGACCCTTGACGTTGAACAGCAGGGCCGGCTTGCCGCTTGCGTCCGTCATGCTTTCCGGCAGCCCCCCGAAACGCGAAATCGTGTTGAACATCGTCGCCACGTTGATGTCCAGCTTCTCGCCGGTCCAGCCGACAAGGCCGGAAACGGACGCAGTCATTGAGGAACCGTCCACGAAGAAATTGGAGGCGTGCATATCGCCGTCGCGGAAATCGAACGAGCCGGCCATTCGCCGGTAGGGCACGTCCTTCAGCACGGAACCCGCGGACCACTCCCCGCTCCGCTGCATCTTGTGCATGGTCAGGAAAGGGCGGAAGGCCACGTTGAGCGCCTTGTACTTCTCGCCCATCTTCTCAAGCTGGTATATGGTGCCGGGACCCATATCGGCCTCTATGCGTCCGTTCAGCCTGTTCATGCCGGGGCGCATTCCCCTCAGTTCGAAATCCATGCGAAGATTTTTGCCGGACAGCACGGCGGAATTGAGCGAGCCGACCGCTATCCCCCCTCTTATGTCCGGCATGAAGCCGGGCAGCTGGGCCCGGAAATTGCGCAGCCACGCCAAATCAGTGTCCTTCTCAAGTTTCAGAGGAGGGGAATTATGGTTGAGGGAATGGGTGACTCCGGCCGCGATGTCGCCGATATCGTAAAAGAAATCCAGCAGGCGCAGGGAGGCGAAGGAGGCGTACAGCTCTATCTTGCGCTCGGGCCGGGCCGCGTTGCGGGCCGTCATGGAAACACGGAAAGCCTGCCCGTTCATCCGGCCGGCGAAATCCTTTACGGCGAGCGTGCCTCCGTGATAGGAACCCGTCCCGGACAGACCGGTGAAAACCTGCCTGCGCACCTTGATGCCGCCCTTCGCCACCGACAGGTCATATTCCTTAAGGCCGGGGCCGAAAGAAGCGGAACCATCGATGTCGGAAAAGCGGAAATCCCCGAGCGAGAAATCGAGACCGGAACCGCGCGCGTCCAGCTTCCTTACGGAGAAGCCGTGCCCATCGTCACCGAAAGAGGATGAAAAGGCGCACAGGCCTGACGGGGAAAATCTGGCGATGGCGGGAATGTTCTTTACCGCATGCTTCAGGTCGAACTGGCCGGAAGACATGGAAAACGAGTAGACCGGCGTCCCGGATGAAATGCTGAGCGTGCCTTCTCCGTTCAGGCGGTACTGGCCGGCCTTGGCAGATATGGAACGGAAGTTCCATGCGCCGTCGCTGTCGTCAATTTCCAGCTGCCAGCGGGAACCCGGCAGGCTGAGTCCCTGCGGCATCTTGCCCAGAAGCGCCAGGTCGGACGGGAGAAGGGCCGGCAGGTCGACACGAAGAGTGGCGCGTGGATGAATGAAATTGCTTAGTGAACCTTCAACATACGCTATCTTGTCAGCGGTCCGCAGGCGCAGATTTACCGATTTAAGAGAGGCAATGTCCCAGTTCATATTCGCGGCGTTCATCACGCCGTCGCTTTCGCAGGCGATGTCGTAGACCTTGCCGCCGAGAGACTCCTTCATGCGCCACGCGGCGGTGAACTGGAAATCGCTTTCCATGCTGAAATTGGAGAGGGAAAGGTCGGCCCCGGAGAAGACGCGCCTTTTGGCGTCGGACGCGTTCGCTATGGTAATTTGCGCCCCGCCGAAGCGGAGCCGATCCAGGGCCATCTCCACGGCAAGGCCCATGAAGCGGCTGTCCTTCAGTCCGCCGGAAGTCTTGAGTTCGGGCAGATTCCATTTCCCGTCCCGGTTTTTGAACAGATTCAGGCGCAGACCGTCCACCTCCACCTCGTTTATCACCACGCGCTTGTCAAAGAGGCGGCGCCAGTCGTAGCGTATGATTATCGGGCCGGTGGCGAGAAAATCCTGCCCCAGGGAATTGGTGTTGTCTATTATGCGCACGCCGCGTATCTTTATGCCGGAAAAAACAGCCACGCGGACGGAATCCACTATGACGGGCCGTCCGAAAAGCTGCTGGAGCTGGTCGGTGACTATCGCCGTGATGTGTTCCGGCGTGAACATTTTCTGTATGACGTAGGTGGCCGATATGGCGGTGAAAGCCGCCAATACGAGGAGGAATACTGCTAGGCGGCCCAGAACCCGGGTGGAGTGTCCTAAGACTTTTAAAAACATGGTTTTTTTCGCGTTCCCGAAAAAACGGCTGGGCCGCGCTTCCGTTGTTATATTGTATAAATTAAATGTCTATATAGGGGATTTATTTGGCCGGCGAGGCGGCCGCAAGAACAGCCCTGTCCCAAAGCCAGCCGAACGCCGCCGAAGCGCGCGCCCAGGCCCATGACCAGAATACCGCCGTCCCCTGCCATACAGAGACGGCGCACGCCTTTGCGCTCACAAGTTCTGGATAAAGAATGCGCACGCACAGCAGAAGCACGAAACTGTTCGCCGCCACTATGACGACATAGGAGAACACGTGCCCGCCGGCGTGCCTTATGTCGCTCTGTTCGACGGAGGTGAGGGAATCGTAAGTGAAAATATAATGAAACGACATAAGAAAGCCGAGCCCGCCCACGAACCAGTCCCGGTAAGGAGTCATATCCCAACGCATCCCCGCCAGCCAGAAGAAAAACGCGGCGCATAAAGCGTAGAAAGGAACGCAGTAAGGAGCGAGCGAAATGAAGGCGTTGGAACCGGTGGTGGAAACGCTCCCGCTCCGGCCGCCAACGTCGATGCCGGTTACGCCGTGCCCGCTAAGCAGGGCGGCGGCCGCGTGGGTAAGCTCGTGCGCCAGCACATAGAGCCGCTCCGCCCGGAAAACAAAAAAATGAACGGCGGCGTAAGCGAACAGACCGGCGGAAAAATATAAAGCCGCGCCCGCGCCGGTGGCCACTGCGAAAAACGCCTTTACCGCCTCTGCGAAAAGCAGCAGGGCGGAAGGCGCGAGGACAAGCGCGGCTAAAAATTTCAGCACCTTGCTCCGTAATGCGGCGCGGCGGAAAAACGGAAAGTCCGCCCATGCGTATGTTCAGTCAATAAAAAACCGGAGGCGCGAAAAGGCGCCTCCGGGCAAAGAGAGCGCACGGCTAGAAATTGGTGGTGACCAGGGTTTCGGTGCTCTGCACGCCGTGCGTGCCGCGGACTTCGCGGACAACCAGCGAGCTGAGCTTGTCCATGGTGCCGGCCTCGGCGACGACAATGGCGTCCCACCCGCCGAAAGTCAGGTAAACGTCCTTCACCCCGTGCACGAGGCGTATCTGCGAAACGGCCTTCTGCTCAAGCCCGGCCACCAGCTTGCAAAGTATAAACGCTATCATGTCATGCTCTCCTTGCGGCGGCTCCCGGGCC
>Ga0209016_1001311_pt1 | contig 20594 bp, 20 predicted proteins | sample EPASupsiteSAE305_FD_187265 | JGI IMG/M metagenome (GOLD analysis project Ga0209016, IMG submission 187265) | Bioremediated contaminated groundwater microbial communities from EPA Superfund site, New Mexico - SAE3-05 (SPAdes) (version 2) | ecosystem: Environmental > Aquatic > Deep subsurface >...
AGTTTATTGCGAAAAGCACCAATGTTATCCAATGGGATCATCCCATCACCATTACCGAAGGCTACGGTTATATTGATGTAGCTATCTGGAGCCTTGTGGTACTTTGGAATACATGTGGAGACGGTAGTATTGATGTCGAAGGTGGAATAAGGTGTAGTGTAGAAAATTTATATACTGAAATAGGCAGGGATTAAATAAAAAATGGAGGTACCATGAATAAACGGGAGCGAATTAAAATAGTCTTTTTATATGGTGTTTTCATTTTATATATACTTTTGTTAATTAAAATATTATTATTATCAAGAGTTTCACTTTTGGAGCTGTTTAATAGTCAAAGTACTTCAGATAGGTCAATCAATCTTATTCCTTTTCATAGTATCATGGAGTTTATATCTGGTAACACTGCAAATGCAAAAAGATTTGCTTTTGGTAATGTGATTGGCAATATAGTTATTTTTATTCCTCTTGGTATATATTTGTCGTTATTCAAAAATGACAAAAGAGTAATAACCAATCTTTTGTTTATATTTATAGTGAGTTTATCTGTTGAAATCATTCAGTGGCTTTTAGGCATCGGAACATCGGACATTGATGATATATTTCTAAATTGTTTAGGTGGATGGATTGGCATTTTAGGGTATAGGTTTTTATTATTTATATTACGAGATGAGAAAAAAGTATATACTGCAATCACAATACTATCTGCTATCATAGGATTACCTGTTACAATATATTTATTGTTCGTAATTAAAATGAGATTCTGAATATCTTTATTGCATATTCAAGAAGATACACTACGCAAAAAGAATGTAGAAATTAAGCATTTTCTGCATTAAGAGTATCATCTATTCTGTCAACTCACTCCTACTTATAAACGAGTGACATCTTTTTGTCAACTCAACCAATAAAATCGTTAGGGGTAGACATCAATTACATCAACTCACCGCATGTTGAGACGGTATTATTGATGAATAATTGTTAAGAACAGAAAAAATGAGGCTTTAAACAACAAGATATTGTGGCTTTTGAGTGCATTTTGTAGATAAAATAGGGTATTTTTGACAAATCAAATAATGATTTGTATATAGAGGGGTAAAAAATGCAGGAGGGAAATAAACTCACAAGTACCATGGATACTAAGTATCTTATTATGCAGATTTGAAAGCATTGAAATAAAAGCTTTTTAAGGATGTTTATATATGCTTTGAAAATATCATGATTGGCCCATTTCAGAAAAATATTGCTATGTTCTTGTTAGAGCGCAGAGAAAGCCTGTTGATATTATGGACAGGAAAACAGTCAGTGGGGCAAAGATAGGTAAGCATTCGTCATTTATTGAGGACGTAAGTAGTGCTGTTTTAGGTGGGGTGAATGCGTGAAGAAATATATTATACTGTTACGTGGTATCAATGTCGGTGGAATAAACACGATCTCAATGAAAGAATTGAAGGAGTTACTGGAGAAAAACGGTTTTCGGGATGTCCTTTCCTATATTAATAGCGGGAATATTATTTTCTCCAGCGAGATTTCTGACACTGAGCTTTTGAAAAGAAACTGCGAAGCCTTGCTTTTTGAAAGGTTCAATATGAATCTTCCTGTGATGATACTATCCGCCGATGATCTGACGGAAGCCCTAAACCATGCGCCGGAGTGGTGGAACCGCGATCAGGAATCAAAACATAATGCGATTTTTGTGATTCCGCCGGCTTCAGTGCATGAAATATTTCAGGAAGTGGGAGAAATCAAGCCGGAATATGAGAAGGTCGGCTGTTTTGGCAGAGTTATATTCTGGTCCGCCCCGCTTAAAACTTTTTCAAGGACAAGATTGTCAAAAGTGGTAGGATCATCTGTTTACAACAGCATCACGATCAGGAACGTCAACACAGCAAAAAAACTGGCTGAGCTGTGTAAACGGGCTTGAACGGGAGGTAATTGATGTGGCCGTTCAAATTCAGGGCCAGAGAAAAGTGAATAAGCTTTGATATAAGTCATTTATTATATTGATAAACTCATTTAAAATATTGGCTGTGATAATAGGGGAGGACAGGTTTAGTGATAATTGATTTTCATTCGCATTGCTACCCGGACAATGTGGCACCGAAGGCTTTGCATAACCTGCATTATAATTATGGCGTTGTAGCACATTCTGATGGAACGCTGAATGGATTGCGTGAAGGCATGGCAAAAGCCGGAATTGACCTTTCGGTAGTGCTCCCGGTAGCTTCACGTCCTGGGCAGTTTCCCAAGCTGACAGATTGGGCGATGAATATAACTCAGGAGAATGAAGACATTATTTCATTTGGTTCCGTATTTCCGAGAGAAGACAACTGGCAGGAGCAGATAGACTATATAAAAAAGAGCGGACTGCCAGGACTAAAACTTCATCCAGATTTTCAGGAGTTTTATTTTAATGAGCAGCGGATTTTGGATATGATTTCCTATGCGATTGATATCGGACTTTTGGTGACAGTACATGTTGGCGTTGATCCTGCCTGCCTGGAATTAGTGCATTCGACACCGCAGATGGTGCGCCGCCTCGTAGATTATGTACAATCGGAACGTCTCATTTTGGCGCATCTTGGCGGTCATTTATACTGGGATGAGGTTCTTGAATACATATGTGGAACGAATTGCACAATAGATATGGCATTATCGACTGGAGCCATCAATTCCAAGAAACTGCTGAAGATTATGTCGAATCACGGGTATGACAGGATATTGTTCGGAACAGATTCTCCCTGGAGTAACCAGAGCATATCTGTCAGAATGATGGAGGTTCTGGACATTCAGTTACCGGAAGGTGCGAAAGATAAAATTATGTACGGGAATGCGTCCAGGCTGCTTAACCTGTGAGATTGTATTATATTTTTTATTAAGTCTAAATATTTCTACATAAAAGGATAATTATGCGAAAACAATTACTAAAAAACTTAATTGTAATGCTCTTTATTTTCTTAATGGCAGGCTTTTTGGCAGGCTGTGCTAGTGGGAACGAGCAGGTTAGCGAAACTAAAGATGACAGCGGCAAGCTAACTACCCTCGATGATCTCAAAGATAAAAGGATCGGGGTATTGTTAGGTGGGATTCATGATGAATACGCCAGCAAAAGGTTTCCCGAAGCAACTATTCTGCAGTATAAAAGCCAGTCTGACCTGCTTTTGGCGGTCAAGACTGAAAAGGTCGATGCGGCTTTCTTTTCCTATGAATCATTATTGATAATGATGCGGGAAGATGATGCGCTGGCATTTTTGGATGAGAATCTGTTTAGCGTCCCTATGGGTATGGGATTTAACCAGAATAATGATCAATTGCGGGAAGAGTTTAACAAATTTTTAAAGCAGTGCAAATCCAGCGGCGTCTATGACGATATAGTTAAGCGATGGGTAATTGACGGTTCGACAGAAATGCCGGTGATTGAAAACCCCCAAAATAACGGTCGCCTTGTTGTAGGATTTGTAAGTGATAAGGGATTGCCTTTTGCTATTGTGAAAAACAATAAGATAGTTGGCTTAGATATTGAACTGGCTGAAAGATTTGCCGCTTATTTAGGAAAAGAGCTTGTCCTTCAGGATATGGAATTCAGCAGTCTGATCGCAGCTTGTGCCTCAAATAAGATCGATATGATTGACAGTACTCTGATTATTACAGAAGAAAGAAAAAAACAGATCGATTTTTCCGATCCCTATTATGAAATGGGGAATAGTGTTTTTGCCTTGAGGAAGAATATTGCAGGCTATGATGATAGCCAAAAGGTTAAGCTGGATGATCTGAAAGATAAACGGATTGGTGTCATAACCGGGACGGCAGGCGACGAAGCATCTAAGGAAAGATTTCCTAGTGCCCGAATCTATGACATGGACAATCTTGTCAGTGCCACTGCCTCACTGGAGAGTAATAAAATTGATGCTCTTATCTATGAACGCACTACACTTACGGCTATTGCCAATCAAAATCCAGAACTTGAAGTGATAGATGAGCCGGTAAAATTAGTTGATGTTTCTATTGCTGTAAAAAAGGGCAATACCTCTTTATTAAATTCGGTTAACAAGGCGATCACTGATCTTCAAAACACAGGAACAATGGATGATATGAAGAAGCGCTGGTTTGTCGATGGTGATTTGCCGGATATGCCCCAGCTTGATATACCCGACTCCCAAGAAGTCTTGAAGGTAGGAACCGAAGCCTTAATGCCCCCTTTTGAATTTATTGACAGCAATAATCAATGCAGTGGTTTTGATATAGAGCTGGCTCAGCGTATTGGTCAGGCATTGGGTAAAAAAGTAATTGTCAATGATATGAATTTTATCTCACTCATCCCGGCTTTGCAGGCAGGTAAGATCGACATGGCTATCTCTTGTTTTAATATAACAGAGGAGCGCAGCCGGGAGGTTGATTTTTCAATACCTTATCATACCAGTGAGAATGCTGCGATGGTAAGAAAAACCGATAGCAGTTCTACTTCGCAGTCCGGTAGTTTCTTCGGTAATTTAAAAAACAGTTTTTACAGCAATATTATCCAAGAGCAACGTTATTTGCTTATTTTTGACGGTCTGAAAGTAACTTTTGTCATCTCCTTGTTTTCAGTTATATTTGGTACCTTACTTGGTTTTCTGATCTGTTTGATGAGCATGACAAAAAATCGATTTGTCGGCGCTATTGCACGGGTTTACATCTCAATATTACAGGGAGTTCCCGATTTGGTGCTCTTGATGGTCATCTTTTATGTGGCCTTTGCTTCAGTAGAAATCAATCCGGTGCTTGTGGCAATTATTACATTCGCTATGCATTTTGCAGCCTATGTTGCTGAAATGTTTCGTTCTTCCATTGAAAGTATTGATAAAGGACAAAGAGAAGCCGGTATTGCCATGGGCTTTACAGACTTTCAGGCCTTTATCTATATAATTATGCCTCAGGCACTGAGGCGGGTACTGCCGGTCTATAAAGGAGAGTTTATCACCCTGGTCAAGATGACTTCGGTCGTTGGTTATATTGCTGTACAGGACTTGACCAAGGCCAGTGATATTATCAGAAGCCGTACTTTTGATGCCTTCTTCCCACTTATAATGGTAGCGGCGCTTTACTTTGCAATATCATGGTTATTGGCTCTGTTACTGGATTATATTGATTTGAAAACTGATCCTAAAAGAAAACGTAAAAGGATAGTTAAAGCGCATAATTAAGACCGAAATACCTCATGTAAAAAAAGAAAGCCACGGTATGTCTTCCTAATCACTTTTAATGGATGAATATAATTGATATTTACATATGGAGAGATGGCTATGAATAAACTGAAAGCTGCCGCTTTATTGACAATCTTTGTTGCTTTGCTAATATTTTTCACTGGCTGCGGGCAAAGTGAAATGTTTTCCAAAAATCAACCTGCTTTGAAGGTAGGATTGCTTTTGGATGCAGTAGGTAGAGGTGACGGTGGATTCAACGACGCCGCTTATAACGGTTTACTAATGGCTCAAGATAAATTTGGCGATGCGATAGAAACGACGCTGTACGAAGCTAAGGATGCGAATGATTTAGAAGGGGAACTTCGTAAGGCAGCACAAAACCACATGGATTTGATTATAGCCATAGGCTATTTTTTTACTGAACCGCTAAAGAAAGTCGCCGCCGATTATCCGCAGACTAAATTTGTTTTAATTGATGACAAAATAGCCGGTCTTAAAGCCGACAGCAATATAACCTGTGTCACTTTTAAAGATAATGAAGGCTCCTTTCTGGCGGGCGCGGCGGCGGCTTTAAAGAGCCAGAGCGGGATCATCGGCTTTGTAGGCGGGACGGATAATCCGGTGATCAAAAATTTTGAGACGGGGTATACTGCCGGAGCGCTCTATATAAACCCTGATATCAAAGTCTTAATAAATTATGTTGCGAGAGGGAATATCGGTTTCAATTCGCCGGATTTGGCAAAGGCTGGGGCTTTGGAGCAGATTAGTAATGGAGCGGATATCATCTTTCATGCGGCCGGCGCTTCCGGTGCTGGTGTTTTTGAAGCGGTGGCAAGTCAAAAGAAATTAGCTATCGGTGCAGATATCGACCAGACCTATATTGTGCCAGAGGACCAGCGGGCCTATGTTCTGACCAGCATTGTCAAGGGAATTGACCTAGCGGTCCTTGCTATCATTGAGTGTCGGCTGGATAACAACCTTGAGGGAGGATACTTAGATCTGGGCGTTAAGGATGGGGTCGAGACATATGCTGAAAATGAGATCAATAAGAATATGCTCTCTGATATCAAATCTCAGCTTGACGAGATCAAAAATAAGATAGCAAATGGAGAGATCACAGTACCCGTCTATTAATAAAGATTATATTCGCAGATAAAATAGCCGGTCAGGAAAACCTGGCCGGCTTTTCATTTTAGAATTAAAAAGCCTCATAAAAAGAGGGTTTTTTTCTATAAATTAAGAAATAATATGTATAATTTTCCCAATGATAGATTCTTGCGTTAAATTAAAGAAGAACAGCTATTACTTAAAGGTTTTTATTTTTAATATGATTAATTAATCATATTAAAAAAACAGGAAGGGCCAGGCATGAATAGTTTATTAGATGTATTAATTGATTCTGTGCAAAAGAACCTGATAGCAGGTGATGCCTATCTAGCTGTATTCCGTGGCATTTGGGTCACTATATTAATATCGGCTTTAGGTATATTTTTTGGCACTATCTGTGGTGCCCTTTTATGTGCTTTGAGGATTTCTAAAATAAAAATCCTCAAGAGATTTTCACAGTTGTTTATAGCAGTGCTTCGCGGTAGTCCTGTGCTACTTCTTTTGATGATACTTTACTATGTTGTTTTTGGTGATAGCAGAATAAATCCGGTTGTAATCGCTGTTATTGCCTTTGCGCTAAACAGCGGCACCCACATTGCTGAATTGATGCGTTCTTCACTGGAGGCCGTTGATAAACGGCAATTAGAAGCTGCACGGATGTTGGGTTTTTCAAAAGGCAAAGCTTTCCTGGCTATAACCTTGCCTCAGGCAAGCAAAATAGCCAAGCCGGTTTATCAGGGTACCATCGTTAATACTATCCAATGGACTTCTGTGGTCGGATATGTAACAATTACCGATCTGACACGAACAGTAAATAATATTGGCAACCGCACGGGTGACCCGTTTTTTTCACTATTTTTTGGTGTTTTGATTTATTTGGGTATATCTTATCTAGTCTACGCTCTCTTTTCAATTAGGGAAAAGCGAGGTGAAGTGACAAGATGATTGATGTACGGGATTTGTCAAAACGTTTCGGGGCCTTGGAAGTTCTAAAAAATATTAATATACATATTAAGCGAGGGGAATGTATTGCTATTATTGGGCCTTCCGGTAGTGGGAAAAGTGTCTTTTTGCGCTCTATCGCCATGCTCGAAAAACCGGATAATGGTTCTATTTATATTGACGGAACCGATATCACCAGAAAAGATGTTAACCTTAACTATATCCGTGAAAAAATGGGTATGGTCTATCAGGGATTTAATCTATTCTCCCATTTGAAAGTGTTGGGAAATATTACTTTGGCACCGGTATGGATAAAAAAACAGGATAAAAAAGAAGCGGAAAATAAGGCCATGGAGCTTTTATCTATGGTGGGACTGGTTGATAAGGCGCAGAGTTACCCTCATGAATTATCAGGGGGGCAACAGCAAAGAGTTGCAATTGCCAGATGTCTTGCCATGGAGCCTGTCATCATGCTGCTTGATGAACCAACCTCGGCACTCGACCCTACCATGACCAGTGAGGTCTTGGCGATCATCAGAAAACTTGCCAAAATGGGGCTTACTATGCTGATTGTCACCCATGAAATGAGTTTTGCCCGGGATGTTGCTGACCGGGTGTTTTACATGGATGAAGGGAGGGTTTATGAAGAAGGAACTCCGGAAGACATTTTTGATAATCCCCGAAAAGAAAAAACCAAGGCTTTTATCTCTAAATTGAAGACGTTCAATTACGAAATACACTCTAGAGGTTTTGATATGGTGGCGATGAATGCTAAAATCGAAGTCTTTTGCCAGAAATACAATATCTCAACTAAAGAGATATATAATGTACAGCTTGTGCTGGAAGAACTTATTATGGATATATTTAAGCAATGCTACACCGCTTCGAAACCTGATATCCGGTTTACCATAGCGTACTCTGATAAAAATAATGAAATTTCTATCTTGATAACTTATAAAGCAGATGATTTTAATCCCTTTACTAATACAAATGATGATATGGATGGATTAGGTATGCTGTTGGTAAGGAAGTTTTCTAGGCAACAGGATCACTTATTTATAAATGGTCAAAACCAGATTAACATTAAAATGTAGGGGAGGATTTGAATTGAAAAAGAACTTGATGCTTGTATCAGTATTTATTATTCTAATATCCTTTTTATTAGCGGGCTGTAGCAGTGAATATACAAGTAAGATTAATAATGTCTCGGATCTGGAAGGTAAAGTCATCGGTACTGTGCAACCGGTGGTCTCAACCAGTAATATGGAGAAATCCATAATTAATGCGATTGGAGCTGAGCCCCAGTCAGTAGAATATTACAATAGATACTCTGATTGCGTATCGGCAGTCCTGGCTGGAAAAGTAGATGCAGTATTCGCTCCGAGATTCTGTGCCGAGTATTCGATGCAAAGAAATAGTAGTCTAAAAGTAGTAGCAGATAACGCTTACCCGGTAAATGTTGTTATGGCTGTCCGCAGCGAAGATCAACAATTAAAAAATGAACTCGATGAAGCAATTACAGTATTACAGGAAAATGGCACCTTAGATAGTTTAAAAGATCAATGGGTAACAAATCTACCGGTTGGTAGTGAACCGGAAAGCAAAGAAATTTCCAAAATTGAGGGGGCAAAAACTATTTATGTAGGCGTATGCGGAGATTATGTGCCGCTTGATTATATAGCCACCAATGGACAGCCTGCCGGTTATAACGTGGCCTTGCTTTCTGAAATAGGCAAATTGATGAATATTAATTTTGAATTTGTATCTATTGAAACTCAAGCACGTTTTGCTGCCCTTGAAAGTAAAAAAATAGACCTGATATTCTGTAATTTGCAAGCAAATTCTGCCGCTCTTAAGGCTCTGAAAAATAATAGCTGGATTGCAACCATGCCATATTTTACATCTGAAGCCGGATGCTTTTTGGTGAAAGACTGATTTGAGGCTTATCGGGAAAAAATTTAAGGCAAAATCAGGTTTAAGGCATAATAAGGCTCAACTATAGTTTATTAACGGATAGTTGAGCCTTAATCATAAAGTTTGTCTCAATAGAAATAATGATTATGTTAAAAGAATAATCCAAAAAGATATGTAGCGGGGAAGACTAAAATCAATGCTGGCAGGAGACTAGCACCATTGAATTTGAGCATTTTTGTAATGCATAAACCAATAACAATAGTTAAGATGCCTCCCGTGGCCATAAAATCCGAGATCATAGGTTGTGAGATGAGGGGCATAATTAATCTAGCCAGATAGAAAAAAGCGCATAGGCTGATGAATTGGGGAATTACGAGAAGGTGCATGGCGTATCCAAGAGTAGTTGCGAAGATAAATGAGGCAAAAACATCCAAAACCGCTTTGGAAACCAATATGGTCATATCGCCGGTCATTCCTTCGGTAAGCGCGCCGAAAATGTTCGTTCCACTGGCGCAAAAGATGATAGAAACGATAATATAAAGATTCATATATTCATCATAATCACTGTCGATTTTAAAATTCATCTTATGTATGGCTTTGGCAAAAATATTTTTTATATGAGCTTCTAAATGAATAAGTTCTCCGATAAGACAACCTAAAATAATAGCTAGGATTACGGCAGGCAATGAATTAAGTTTCATAAGTGATACAATACCGATGGTTATTGCTGATATGCCAAAAACAGTATTCAAAGGTTCTTTGATACGGTTGGGTACATGATTTTTAAATATTGCCCCTAGTGTACCTCCTAATAAAATTGAAAAAGCCTCAATAATTACTCCTGTTGGCATAGAAAGATAATCTCCTTATTATAAATAATAGCCAGCTTACTTATAACATAAAAAATACTTATATGTCAATGCGAAAATAAAATGAATATTCTGAATTAATTTGAAAATAATTATTAGGGATTTAAGGAATTGGCAGATGTTTATTTTGGATAATGATCGTTAACTCCGCCCTGGTTAAATCTTTATAATGTCAATTAAATTTAAAGTTGGTGATTTTATGCTTTTTGAAAGAGCTTTACATAGCTCCCTTATTTTTCGGCATGTGATCGAAACCATGCATGACGGTGTCCTGACGATTGATAATTCAGGAATCATCACAACGGTGAATTCAGCAGCGGAAAGCATTCTTGAAATGCCCAAAGAAGAGATATTAGATAAAAATTTTTCTGATTTTTTCTTTGATTATTCGCAAAATGACGACTTCAACCAGACCATACTGGATGCGGTTTATGATGCCTCGATGAGTCATCACAAAATTTGCAACTATTATACGGGTAAAAATCTTAAATCTTTGTTTGTGACTACATCATTCCTTAAGATAGATATTGAGGGAGTATCGCAATCCATTGGCGTAACTGTTCTCTTTAGCGATGTGACAGAGCTCCAAGAACTACGTGATGCAGCCGTGGCCCTAGATAAAATTAAAATTTTAAATCAAAAATTGGAGCGATTGTCTTATTTGGATGAACTCACCGGGCTAGCCAATCGTCGGTTTTTAAATGATACCTGTAACAGGGAATGGTATCGGGCAATGAGGGAAGAGAAATCTTTGGCTTTCATTATGATCGATATCGACTATTTTAAAGGCTTAAATGACAGTCAAGGACACCAGGCAGGTGACAATTATCTGATCGCGGTTGCCAAGACATTAGAAAATGCACTCAAACGCTCTTATGATTTGGTTGCACGGTATGGTGGCGATGAATTTCTTGTGGTCATGCCTGATACCGATATAAAAGCGGCTCGCATGGTATCCGAAGCAATGCGCCAGGCCATATATGACCTTAATATAGAAAACGCTTCCGCCCCCTGGAAAAGACTAACAATCAGTCTTGGGGTTGCTGCGCAGCAACCGCTTAATGATTCTCATTGGAATGAGATGCTGAAAACTGTTGATGAAGCCCTTTATAAGGCAAAAAAGAACGGACGTAATCAGATAGCTGAATAAAAAGGTGAAAAAATGTTAAAAACCAAGACTCTTGAAATGGGTGGAATTAGTAGAGAAGATTTCATAGAATACTTTCTCAAAATTGGCGGCAAGGCGGAAGATCAAGCAACATTTATAGGGCATTATTGGAAGGTGCTGGTAGGTCCAGAAGATTGGAATATTCTTGGCCCATTAAGAATAAAACATGTTTTAATTACTTTTAATGTTGAGGAAGATAAGTTTGATGAGTTCCTACAAGAATTTCGTTTAAACTTTCTCAACGCCGGTGGTTAGATTTAATTCAGACAGTCAAAAGCAAAACTATAATGAAGAAAGGTATATCCTATTTTATGATTTTTGTGTATAATTACTTTAAATGAACATTAATCAAAAGGTTGTGTTAATAATGAGTAAAGAAGAGACTAATAGTTTAGAGGAATATGCTAGATATAAATATGTCATAGAGAACATTAAAGATGTAATTTGGGAAGTAGATAAAAATCTAGTCTTTACCTTCATTAGCACGACCATTAAAGGAATAACTGGATATGCTACCGAGGAAATGATTGGGCGATGTATTTTAGAATTTTTAGCTCCAAAATCAAAAATGCATATCCAGGAACAATTAGAAACGAAGGCGTTGGTTAAGATTGTTGAAAAATTTGGCAGTGCTATATTGTATGATGTAGAATTCATTTGTAAAGACGGGAAAACAATATGGTGTGAAGTTTGCGTCAAACCTGTTAATAGGGATAGTGGTTCTATTTCTTATATTGGTATGACACGGGATGTTTCGGAAAAGAAACTATATGAAAATAAATTAAAAGCATATCTTGACGAACTAAAATATAAAAATAAGCAACTTGAAGAATTATTGACTCTTGACATGCTTACCGGCGCATATAATAGAAGAAAATTTGAGTATTTTGTAGGATTAGAAATTGAAGAAAGAGAAACTTACTTTAGCCCATTTTCCATAATCATGTTTGATATAGACAATTTTAAGGAAATAAATGATTATTTTGGACATAAAAAGGGGGATATCATATTACAAAATGTAACGGCATTAGTTAAAAATACCTTAAGAGAAAACGATAAATTATTTCGCTGGGGAGGCGATGAATTTATCATACTATTACCTAGATTTAGCATAAATAATGCCCTTGTATTTGCCAAAAAGCTAAAAGATGCCATTGAGTTATTTGATTTCGATATTGAAGACAAAAAAGTTACGATTAGCTCAGGGGCAGGGGAATATATTTTGCCTGAAACGCAGGATCAATTTGTTAATCGTGTTGATAATGCTTTATTGAAGGCAAAATCTAAAGGGAAGAATAATGTAGTGCTTGGCTAGACATCGGGTATATATAGTTTGAGTGTTAAATAATAGCGAGGTGTTATATGTATACCATTGTTAATGCTTCTAAGGCAGAAATGGATTTTATGATTGGTCTGGCCAAAGGCGAAGGCTGGAATCCTGGGCTTTCTGATGGCAAGCTCTTTTATGATGCGGACCCGAAGGGGTTTTTTATCGGCAAACTAGATGGAGAACCAATCAGTTGTATTTCCGGTGTGAAATATGGAGATTATGGATTTGTCGGCCTTTATATTGTCAAACCCCAATATCGTGGACAAGGCTATGGAATCCCGATTTGGCAAGAAGCAATGAACTATCTTAGAGATATAAATATTGGACTTGATGGTGTGCCAGCCCAAATAGATAATTATCGGGAAAGCGGCTTTATGCTTTATAATGGCAGTCTGCGTTTTGCCGGAAAGATAGCGTTAATGGAAAACATATCCCAGTACATAATTCCAGTTAATGAATCACATCTTAATGAGATCATAGCATATGATACTTTGCATTTTCCTGCAAAAAGGGAAGCCTTTATCAAAGGTTGGGTTATGAGTGACGGACATCATGCTTTGCTATGGCATGAAGATGGTGCAGTTCGGGGCATGGGGGTTATCCGTAAATGTTTCGAAGGGTATAAGGTTGGGCCGTTATTTGCCGATACGCCGGAAATAAGCGAAGCTTTATTTTTGGCGCTTGCCCAATATGCCCAAGGTGAAACGTTATATCTGGATATTATCGAAGGCAACGAAAATGCTCAGAAGCTGGTGGAGAAATATCAGATGAATAAAATGTTTGAGTGTGCCAGAATGTATAGCAAAGCAAAACCAGAAGTCCATTGGGATAATGTATACGGTATTACCACATTCGAGTTGGGTTAATGGATTATTAAACAATTAAATTATGGTGATATTGTAATATCATATTATTACATATAAAAGTACCGGCTAAGGTAGGCTTTGCTTTAGCCGGTACTTTATATTGATATCAGTATTAAAGCAGGAGTAAATACCTGTTGCAAGAACAGTACAGTGTCTATAACAATACATTGACAGACATGGTAATATGATATATAATGTGTAATATAGTGAAGTATGGAGGTGATATAATGGTTGACAATAAAATCTCCGCTGATTTACTCAGGGGACATACGGATACGATTATTCTGAAGTTATTAATCAGCGGTGATAAATATGGCTATGAAATATCAAAATTGATTTTTATAAACTCCAATAGTAAATATGAATTAAAAGAGGCTACGATGTATTCCAGTCTCAAAAGGCTGGAAAATGAAGGTTGTATAACTTCATATTGGGGAGATGAGACCCAAGGTGGGAGAAGAAAATATTATAAGATTACCGAAAAAGGTAAAGAACTTTATTCAGAAAACAAAAATAACTGGGATTATGCGAAAAGTATTTTAGATATTTTATTATAAGAAAGGTGATATAATTATGAATGAGAAATTAAAAAGATATTTGGATGAAATTTTTTCTCCTTATGAAGATTTGCATACAGTCAGGGAATTGAAAGAAGAAATCTATTTTGATTTACAAGATAAATTAAACAATCTTATTGAGCAGGGGCATGATCAAGAAACCGCCTATAGGATGACCATTGATTCTATCGGAGATATCAATGAGATCATTGAAAGTATCTCTTCCCAGACCAGGGAACTAAAACAGAAGGTAAAAGATTTCTCGGCGCTCAACCTTCAAAATGCTGATTTGAATGGTGTAGTAGTCCATGAGGGAAAGTTCAATTGCAGCTCTTTAAAGGGATCGAATTTTAGCGGCTCGGATTTAACGAATTGTTCCTTTAAATGTGGTGATTTGTATGATGCTATATTTGATGGCGCCAACCTTACCGGGGCGAAATTCAATAAGTCGAACTTGGAAAATGTAAGCTTTAAAAACTGCAGCCTGAATGATACGGATTTTTCCGGTTCTAATTTAACCGGCGTAAATTTTGACGATCTGACTCTCTCTGGTACGATCTTTGATAAAACTAATTTAACGGGAGCATCTTTTAAAAATACCATTTTCCGGGATGTTACATTTAAATCGACTAATGTAAGAAAGACTATTTTCGACGGTACTACAATGGATAAATTAACTTATGCGGTTTTGAAAAGTAATAAAGCAGACTTGACTAAGGTAATAGTTATTTAGGTATAAGGCCTAAAATAGTTTATTTTAAGGTGTGAGAACATGGATTTTAAAAATTTATATATTGATCTAGAAAATAGAAAGGATGCAGATCAGGCAAAGCAGATGAGCGCTTATATGCGGGATCAGTTCCAGTTTTTAGGCATACCAACGCCAATGCGTAAAGTGCTTTGTCAAAAGTATTTTAAGGCGGCAAAAGCAGAAGAAGCGATTGATTGGGCTTTTGTCGATTCTTGCTGGCTGCAGCCATATAGAGAATTTCAGTATATTGGGATGGAATATTTATTATTAATGCAAAAATATCTTACTCCTCTTGATATTCCTAAAATCAAAGAACTAATTATAACTAAATCCTGGTGGGACACGGTTGACGGGCTGGATAAAGTAATTGGGGACTTAGCGCTTACTAATCCTGAAGTGAATGAAATTATCTTAAAATGGAGTGCAGATGATAATATCTGGCTGCGAAGAGTTGCCATTGACCATCAATTACAAAGAAAAGATAAGACAGATGTAGAGTTAATGGAAAAGATCATCATCAATAATCTGGGCCAATCAGAGTTTTTTATCAATAAGGCAATTGGCTGGAGTCTGCGTGATTACAGTAAAACAAATCCGGCTTGGGTAAGTAATTTTATCGAGAGATATCGGGATAAACTAGCCCCTCTTAGTATAAAAGAGGCAAGTAAATATATTTGACATTTTTATTAATGGGATTTTAGTTTAGAGAAAAGGAGTGGAGAAAGTTTGGATGATGCAGTGAAAAGCAAAGAAGAAAATAATCTGCATAGGGTTTGTTTTGTCAGCTCTATAACTTTAGCTGTTGTAACTGTCATTACTTTTGTTATTGCATTTAATACCGAACCGATTTCAGGACCATTAGCTCAAGGCATGGTTGTTCAATACCCTTATACGGACATAATCTCTCGCTTCCCACAAGATTATTATTGGATGTATCCAGCGATGCTTTTGATGCTTGTTTTTGTAATTTATATGGTTGGCATCGACCGTTTTGCCCCAGCTAATAGAATAGTCTTTAGCCGTATAGCTTTAGCCCTTGCATGCCTTGCGGCAGGGATCATTTTTATAGATTACTTCATTCAAGTTACTGTTATCCAGCCTAGCTTAATAAAAGGTGAGTTTGAATCTATCGCCATTCTGTCCCAGTATAATCCACATGGTATATTTATCGCCCTAGAAGAAGCTGGTTATCTGATAATGTCTATATCAATATTGTTCTTAGCTCCCGTATTTGTCAGTTTTGGGCGAATCGGCAAAAAGATGCGTTTAATTGCTGCCTTGGGTTTTATTTTGACAATAGTTTCACTTATTGCGATTTCCGCTATCTATGGAATTGAGCGGGAGTACATATTTGAGATTACAGTAATTGCCATTGATTATCTTGTTTTGACTTTGCTGGGAATATTGTCGGCTGTGTTTTTTAGAAATGCAGGAAAGGGAAATAAACTTGCAGGAATATAAAAGAGAGTTTCCACTATTTTCACTATGCGGGCTTAATTGTGGTCTTTGCCCACGTTATCATACGGATGGTGAATCAAAATGTCCGGGATGTGGGGGAGAGAATTTTCATCTCAAACACCCTGCTTGTGCAGTTATTACATGCAATAGAAAACATGAGCAAGTAGAATATTGTTTTCAATGTTCTTCTTACCCTTGCGGGAAATATAGTAAAGCAAGCGAAGTAGACTCATTTATTTCTTACCGTAATGTTACCAGCGATTTTGCAAAAGCTAAAAGAGACCATGACCAATACAAAAGACAATTAGGTGAAAAGGTAGATATGTTACAATTTCTGATTAATAACTATAACGATGGCCGAAGAAAAAACTTCTATTGTAATGCGGTCAATCTTTTGGATTTAGAGACTTCGCAGGATATTATGACCGAGATAAAAGAGAAAATCAGCAAACAGGATATCTCTTTGAAGGAAAAAATATCTCAAATAATATTATTATTTGAAGAGCGAGCTGATAAAGAAAATATCGAACTGAAATTGAGAAAATAAGCAAAAGACCTGAAGGATTATATCCTTCAGGTCTTTTTATTATGGTTTTAAATAGGTAGTTAACGTAATCTTTATTCCATTACATTTTAAAAAGATAATAAAAAACTGCCAACCAGAGAAACATTCCCTTTTGACTGTATTTCTACTTTTTAATATTATTAAAGGTTAAATCTCCTTTTCGTAAAATTATCATATCAACAATATGTTTTTAATTTAAAAGCATTTAAATTACTAAATAAAATTTAAATAATTACGATATAAAATATAATTAAGAAGGAATTTAAAGAAAAAGCTAAAATAAAGTGTAATAATTTTAGGTTAATAGTTTAACCAGTTAATATAAGACTAGTTTAAGATATCATCGAATTACTCTAATATAGGGGGAAACAAGGGAATGAAGTTTAAGAAGATACTTTTACATTTTATCGTTATTATAGTAATAATCATTACTTTTTTTAATCAATATTCTTCCCTGATAGAAGATATAGAAACAACCGCAAAATCTAAAGAGGCGCAGATAAACCGGCAGATTGATTTAAGTAAAGGCTTTATCGATTTGATAACCATATATGGAAATGATTATTTAAAGCATAATGTTGCTAAAGATGCCGAGCTGTATCGTTATCTTAAATATAATACCGCATCAAATAGCTATAACCTAGATGCTATAGAGGGAACAAATTATCAACAAATTGCTGGTAACTTAACTGGCATAGGAAAGATGCCGGAAAGTGGTATTTACAGGGAGGAGATTAACCTTGCCTTACACTTAAACCAAAATTTCAGTAGTATTTATAATAAAATGCCGGATGTTGCTTGGCTCTATTATACTAGTGAAAATAATTTTATAAATATATATCCTTGGACTAAATCAAAGGACTTTAGTTTTAAGGAAGACCTAAAAGCTGAAAAGTTTTATACATATGTAACTCCCGAAAATGATCCTCTCCGCGAATCTGTTTGGACACCTGTATATTTAGATCATGCAGGGAAGGGACTTATGGTTACGCTATCAAGTCCGATATATAATGCCAACACTTTTATGGGGGTAGTCTCTCTTGATTTTACCAATAAGCAGCTAAGTGAAATAATAAAATCCAACTACGAAGCCTATATAATTGACGATACTGATTCTGTTATGGCTACAAGTACCGATATGAAGTTTGATAAAGATGTAATAAAATTTGATTCTGTCTTAAATACTACTTCCGATAATGTTAAAAAAATAAAAGAGATAAATAGTAATCAGATCAAACGCTTAGGAGATTATTATATATATGCAGTTGCTTTTGATAATGCACCTTGGAAGATGTATGTTCGTGTGCCTGTTTCCTCAGTTGTCGGAAAAGCAGCCTTATATAGTTTACCGATATTGATTATTTGTTCGCTTTTAATTTTTACATTTATAGAAGTTGAAAAACGTAAAAAAACTGAAGTACAGCTGAAAAAATCTCTTTATGAATTGACATCATATCAGAAAAAGCTTGAAGATGCAGCAAAATATGATTTTCTTACCGCTACCGTAAATAGAAGAGGTCTCATCGATATATTTAATAATAATATTGAAAGAGAAACAAATAATCCGGTTTTCTTCATCATGGGCGATATAGACCATTTCAAAAAATTTAACGATATTTATGGGCATGCTGCCGGTGATAAGGTCTTGATGGAGATTGCCAGGATCATGCAAAGAAATATCAGAAATAATGATGTGGTTTGCCGTTGGGGCGGAGAAGAATTTATCATAATGTTGCTTGATAGAAAATATGATGAGGCGCTGCTTATAGCAGAAAATATCAGGAAGGAAATTGAATCTACAGTTATTCCCTGGGATAATTCACAGGAACTTAAGGCTACAATGACCTTTGGGGTCGCTGAACATGACTATGGTGACAGCATTGAAAGCAGCATTAGTAAAGCTGATGCAGCGATGTATATCGGCAAAGGAAAAGGAAGAAATCAGGTTGTTGATTACCTGGACTGCGAAATAAGTTAAATTTGTTGATATTATAATATTAAAACATTGCAAAAACGCCAAAGCTTTTAGCTTTGGCGTTTTTTTATGACACATTTCATAAAGTTATGTCATGTCCGTTCAATAAGTATTCCCCTGCTATGCTGGGGAATACTTATTGAAACAAAATACATCGGTTATGTCTGTAGATTGTGTTCCCAAAAAGATAAAACTCTCTCAATTATTGAGAGAGTTTAAAAGCTTAACTTTATTTATCTTTCTTATTTCTTGATAATTAATATATGAGCTATTTTCATCCCAATCTGGAAATCAAATCTTTTTTCCGGATCTTCGACATCGATTCCTAATATTCTTTTGATGACATTAATTCGGTATTTTACTGTATTATAATGCACGCATAAATTTTTAGCTGTTTCATTAAAATTACCATTACATTTTACAAAAGTTTCCATAGTTTGATAATATTCGGAGTGATTTTCCTGGTCGTATTTTTCTAATTTAGCTACGGTATCCTGATAATATTTTTCCAGTTCTTCTCTATCGTTAAACTGACACAATATCTTATATATTCCTAAATTATCAAATAAAATTATGGAATTTTCTTTATCAGCCCATTTCTCCAAACTGAGGGATTTTTGGGCTTCTTCGTAACTTCTGGGCAAATCTAATAAGTTTGCATATGGCCTGCCAATGGCTATTATAATGTCAAGTCCCGATATTTCACTTTGACATTTGCTTTTTATCTCATTGGCATATTTTGTGAGGTAACTTTTAGCATCTACAGGGCTATTCACTTCACATATTACAAAAATATCCCTGCCATATTGGAAAATGAAATTACCATGAGCGGTACTTAAATTATTTATCACATCAAGCATCTTTTGTACATGGTTCAGTTCATTAACTTGAATCATCATTACGCTGTATGCCTTTGAAAAATCCCAGCCAAGAGAAGTACCCCTTCGGAGCATCATCGATTTTGAGGTGTTTTTATTAAAGAGCAACTCACAAAAAAAGTCATACATTAAATCTGCCTGTATGCCTTCTAAAGCTTTTTTCTGAGAAGTCTTGGCTGAAAAAAGTGTTTTGGTGATGGCTCCAATCAATTGACTGGGTGTTGCATTAAATGGAAGTATGATTATGGGAAAAGAATTTTCATTTGCTTGCTGAATCATTTCTTCCGGAATTGATTGCATAAATCGATTTAACTTAATAGCGACTGCACTAACATCTTTAGCTGCTAATTCATTAATAAAATTCTTCTTGAGGTTGGGGTCTTCATATAATGGGTAAGCGTTTGTCAATAGAAGATCGTGGGGCATTACCCAATTTATGCTGTCTGGACCCTCCAGGAAAGAAACAGATTTAATCAATCTCTTTTGCCCATTTTCACCAGCAACTATTTTTGCTTCTGATAAAATCGGGAGCTTAAGTAAGTCATGAACCGTATAAGCCATAACAAAATACCCCCCCAATAGTTCTCAGCTTATAATTCGCCAAAAAGCTGGGTATTCCTGTTGAAATATTTGCCTTTTTGCAAACTTATAAGACAATTATGACAATAGGTATTTGAAATAAATTGCAAAAACTTACAAAAAGTTTGGAAGTACTCACAAAGGAGTTGTGTAACTATTCAGGGAATTATCTTTACAAAATTGTTTAAGAAATATTCAAAATATTTAAATCAGAATATTTGATCAAAATTGGGGGAGGAGAGAAAAAATGGCTTTAAATAAAGCAGCTTATATCGATCGGGAAATAAAAGGACAATTTTCCACCGAACGAGTTAATAAGAGGTATCAAGAGCTTATTTCAAATGAACCCTATATCGATTCCCAAAGAGCTCAGTTATATACCGAGTTTTTCAAACAACATTGGAATGAACCGGCAAATAAGAGAGCAGGCTGGGCTTTAAAAGAAGTATTATCGA
>Ga0209016_1001313_pt1 | contig 20564 bp, 16 predicted proteins | sample EPASupsiteSAE305_FD_187265 | JGI IMG/M metagenome (GOLD analysis project Ga0209016, IMG submission 187265) | Bioremediated contaminated groundwater microbial communities from EPA Superfund site, New Mexico - SAE3-05 (SPAdes) (version 2) | ecosystem: Environmental > Aquatic > Deep subsurface >...
AGAACCTGCTCCTTACCTTGGAAATATTCGTCTTGCGGATATCTACTCGATTATGGCCATGAAGATGGAAGTGATGCTTCGTAGAATGAAAATGAGGGACTACTACGATATTTATGCTATTCTGAAAGAGGGGTATGATATTTCAAAAGGAATTGATGCTGCATTGAAATACTCACAGCATAAATTAAATACCAAAAACATCGTAATGATGCTGTTGTCAGACAGGTTTATGTCGGACGAAAATTTCGAGCAACTTGATCCGAAATACCATGTGTCGAAAGAGGAGATTCGCGAGTATATTCTTCAAAAACTGAAGAACGCAGTATTGGCATAATTTCTATATTTCATTAGCTTACCGTAATCCTGAATTGGCATTGACCATTTACACTCTCGTAAGTCAGTTCTGCTGGATTTTCAAATCGTTTCTCAATTTCTTTGATCATCTAGTATACTTTTCAATTAGAATGGTGGGATACTTTACTAATCATTGTTATATCCTTTAGCTTTTAATATTTCCAAGGCTTCGTCAAATTCTTTTAGGGTTAAGCCACTATAAAAAACGGGTTCATAAATAAGAGCCAACATCTCTTTATAGTCAGGTTTAATTACAATATTATCTAAAGAATCGATCTCCAAAACATTGTCATCAGGATTATTATGATCAAAACCCAATGCACAATATAGCGAGTTGAATATATTCATATTTAGTTTCCGGACATCTATTTCCTTAGCTACGGATCTAATATCACTTTTCAATCGCCTTGGAAACATCATTACTCCCACCACAGTTTCACTATCAAACAATATACCCTCCAACTTTGTCCCACTCCTATAGTGAATGCTTATACTAGGATAGTTCTCCGGAGATTTCTTTCCAACGATTAGTCGCAACTGTTTGCTGACTGAATTGAAAGCATCCACCGCCTTATTAAAATACAATGAATCTTCTTTCGAATAATTATCATTTAAACTGATATAGATTTCCGATGGCCATTTAACAAATAAACTATCATGAAAAGAATAACTCCGAACATAATCAAGAAAATGAAGGGGTATATTATTAGCAAATACATAATCCGCAATTTTCTGAGGAGCATTAACATGATAAAGCACATCGCCAAAATCTTTTTCAAACTGTTGTCTAGTGTACCGAACCGGGATAGAAGGTTCATAAAGTAACTTAACCACCTCTTTATCAATATCACTAAGGGTTGGACTCAATCCTGCTCCTTCAAAAAAAGAGCTATGTGGATATTGCCAGCTATCGCCTGTTACACCTAATACTTGTACGGACTCTTCCAAAAGAATATGATATCGAAGCTTTGTGCTATCTTGCTTACTAACTCTTTTATATTTTCGGGCATCGTTGGCGATCCCTACTTTTGCCCATACTATCTCTGAATTACTTTTATGTGTATAGCCAACACCAGCAAATGGTTCATATTCGCGATTTTTCAATCCCATTCTCTCCTCCAGATAAGGATAACTACCATAATATACAGACACATTGGCGGATGAGCTATCGGAAGCCGTGTAGAAGTTGACGGGCAAGTCCAGCGAAGTTAAATGGGAAATAACTGATTGCACGTCATCAGCATCATGCACCGAAAAATCTCCATTTACATAAAAATATAAATCCTTGTTCCACTTTTTACAGATATCAAGCTTCCCAACGTAATCTTCATAAAAAACTGTTTCATAGAAGTAATTTATAGCCTCTACCGAATACTTTTCTTTCAAATCCTGACGATTGGAATGGTTACAGCCTGGGAGTAAGAATACAATGTAACATAAAGCAAAAAATATAAATATTTTCTGATTGGATATTGTCATAATAGGGTTATTTATTAAAGTGTTAAGTACATCTACGAGGCACTCTTAGAATAGATCATTTAACCTAAGCTGTTGTTCCTCTCCAATGTGCTCCCATCTTTCAATCACTGTGCCGTTTTTATCTATCAAAACATAAAAAGGGATTGTTTCAAAATTATAAATTTTAGATAAATCATCATTTTCAAAAACAGATTTATCCTTATGCTCGTTGTTCAATACCTGAGGCCACACATTTAGTTTATGTTTCTCAATAGCCTGAAGCCAACGGCTTTTATCTTCATCTAAAGATACACCAATAATTTCCAATCCTTTTCCCTGATACGTACTGTATAATCTTTTAAGGTTTGGAACTTCTTTCAGGCAAGGCAAACACCAACTAGCCCAAAATTCGAGCAGCACATAATTCTTGTTCTTGAAATCCGACAACTTAATAGGCTTTTCAGAAAAGCATTTCCTTGTGAAGTCAGGCGCCATCCCTCCTACCGAGCTATTCTTTTTCGATTCTTCCTCTTTTATTTTTTCCGCTAAAAATTTCCCCATTAAACCACTCTTTATATCCTTTGCAAGAATGTTGTAAAGAGATCTTATCGTATCAACATCCATAGTCTCCTGCACCAAAAGCTGATACAAAATATCCGGCGTTATTTGGAAAGAGGGATGCTGCGAACTAAAATTCAACCGTACACTATCCATTGCACCCTTTAGATTACCAAGTTCGGCAATCTGGTAGTTAATCTCATTTTTCAAGCTATCACGATTTGGTGCATCCTCTCTTAACAAATGAAACTGTTTGATTTCATTGAGCAGATTCGTCAACTTTTCAAAGTTCAATTTCTCATAACGCTCCATATCCTTCCGAAAAACAATATTCTCGTCTTCAACTTCAGTCCCGGATAATTTGTAAGCGTATGGCGCATTCCTATCAATCCATAATTTCATTCGGGCAGGTTCCATATAGAACCTGGCAGCTGAAATATCGGGAAAGGACAATTGAGCGGCAGTAATTCCCTTTATTTCCCCCTCAAAACGAAATTTCCCATCAATTACAATCGCAGAGTCGATAGTTCTCTGCCACTTATTATTTTGCATTGTGAAATAAGCAAGCTCGATGACGGTCGAATCTTTCAAATTATCCACCTGTCCTTCTATCACAAACTTATCAGGCGGTAACTGTTCACATGAAACAAAACCAACAATCAAACAAATCAAAGTCGCAATTCTTGCTATCATACTAATATATATTTTAATTACTATGTCAACCACCTACTTTACAATAGAATATAGTCTCTCTTTATCTTTATACAAGTCTATAACTTCCATAGTCCCATCGGGGTAAACCAGAATAGCATGTGGGATGCCTTGAATATAGTATTTGTTTTTAATGCCCTCAATATTATTCGCAGCTAATAAACTCGTCCAGGATATTTGTTCTTTCTGCATCAGTTCGTTCCAGTTCTTTACTCCCGTTTCTTCATCAATAGTAATATAGGTTATATTCATTTCACCTTTCAAATGGGTATAAACCTCCTTCAGGGTTGGTATTAGTCTGTGACAAGGACCACACCAGGAAGCGGAGAATACAACCAGATTATATTTGCTGGAATCCTGAATGATCGGCTCCAACTTTCTTGTCTTTGCGTCGGGTAAAAGAATGTTCTCGAAAAGTTTGGCGTTCAGATACTTTTCAATCATTTTACCCCAGGATGACTGTTTATTGGTTTCCGAGAAATGATTATACACTCTTGCTACATCTTCTCGCGTCTTATAATTTCCCAATTGAGTGGCCAGATTAGTAATTAAATATCTGGAATCCGGATGTTTAGACGCTAGCAATGCATAGCTATTTACCTTTTCTGTATAGGTCGTATCCTCCCAGAAATAGCTATAAAAAGGATGCTGCATCCTAAGTCGCAAATCCGGACTTAAAGGTTCAGATACTATAAACCGATCGACGATTCTCTTTCCAAAAGAAACTGTTTCTTCTCCATTTAGGGTTGTGCTAAAAGGAATATTTTTAAATTCAAGGGTATCAACATATTGCGCATTAATCTTATAAACATCCTTTTCAAAATTCATACAATAAGTAAAAAAGGTGTCTTTTTCTATTGAGTTAAACATCTGGATCGTCGAACTTATGCAATTCTGAGGATCAAACGATTTAGGGGCTAACTCAAATTCCGGAAGATTTTCATATACTGAATCAGGTATAGAAAAGTGCCAAAAATCTCCTTTCTTTTCTCCGGCAATCTTAATTCTATTTCCATTTACATTATTTCCATAAAGATAGAGCGAATCATACGTAACCCCATCTAATTGAATATCCAGATACCTGTTTTGAGCATAACAAAAGTTAGAAATAAAAATAAGTACAATTGTTGCTAATATTCTAGTTTTCATTTTTTCTTGAATTCTAATTAAAAATACTTAACATTAAAATCAGAGCAAGTCGAAAAATAATATTAATCATAATCATAGATTTTATAGGTAATTAATTTAGTTCCACAGATTACGTTCTTAACATATAACGAATATTAATAAGATCATCTAATAGCGATTCTGCCTGAATAAAAAATTGATAACAATAAATTTAATTAATTCACCGGCTCAACGGTAAAGCCTTGAAGTCGTAAAAGATTTATCAATCCATCTTTACCGGGTAAATGTGCTGCACCAACAGCAATAAGTGATGCTTGTTCCGATATTAACTTAGGAATATGTTCCATCCACTTTTTATTTCGATCAAATAAAATCATATCATTATACTCTGCTGTTACATTATTTTTTTGATCTAACTCAATCATTTGTAGTTCAAAATCATCTAAATCTTGGTTAAAGTAAGCATTTTTCACAGCTTCAGAACTCTTCAATTGATGTCGAATTATCGAATCTACAGAATTATCCTTAAACTCACAAACTAATGAATCTATTTGCTGTTTGTATGATATTCCATTTGATATAGTCCTTTTAGGATTAATATGACCAATCAAATCATCCAATCCAATTATTGAGTAATTTAAACTCATTGCTCTCATTATCATTTGAACATCCATTTCTACCTCTGAAATATATTTTAACTCAGATAAAGTAATGCTATCAACATTTGTATTGGGTTTAAACTTTTCAAATAAGATTTCTCTATAAATTTCAATGGATTTCTTTTTATAAATTATGGACATAAGGACTAACGGCTTTAATTTGATTTTATCAGATGTTGCATTTAGGTAAGTTCGTAAAAACCTATCCACAATTATCTGATCCTCTTTGTTTAGATAATCTGCATAAGTTGAATCCATTTCTAAAACAGATTTATTGTATGAACTTGAGTTATCAATTTTTTTTTCTGCAATTAACTGATTTACCGACAAAAATATTTCATTTAAACGTGGGACTCTTTCCAAAGCTGCTTGTCCTGCAAAAAAAGGTCCTCCATGAGCTGTTCCAAAAAGATAAGAAGGAGCATCTAATCCGTTTCCAGAAATTTTCCATAGAAATCCGTCTTTCTCTCCAGCGCGAACGCCATTACATGAGATTGAAATGAATATAAAATATACAATTACAATAAGCTGAAAAAATTTTAAAGGGTTCATAATAAAATATTAATGTTGCATTTACTCTCTCTTGTGCAAGGTCCCAAAACCGAATTTTAAAATAAACAGAGGTAAATCAAACAACAGCATGATAATGATTTTATTTTTCATATTGATGTTTAATTCTCGGAATAAGTAGTGCAATCCATTACACCATAACGTCCTTTTTCTCCAAAAAGTAAGATAGCATTTATAGACTCAAAAAAACGACATTGAATATGCGGGTTATTTTGATTTTACAATTACTAATATGGGATTACTTTCCTCTGATATTTGTTTACCGACATCTTTTGATAACATTGTAAAACTATCTCCAGATAATACAATCGGATACAAGGCATAGATCAACAATTCTCCGGATACTTGTAACAACATACTGGAAACAGGATATTTTAATGACTCAATAAATGGGTTTTCGTACAAATATGTCTTATCCTTACTCACATTATAAAGACAATTATAATTATTTACAGGTTTATTATAATCTGTTCCGCAAAAAGAAAAATAGATAAACTTTCCATTTGTCTTAAATGACTTTATATCACCTAAATAATTATGATTAGAAACAAGATTTTCATATTCTGCTGAGTTACTAATCTGAAGAATATTATTGTATGGTAATGTGTGTTTCCCAAAATCAACTTTACAATAAGGAATGGGCACCTCTTGCTCTAATTTGAATATTTTATTTCCAGAGGGATAAAAGAAATATGAATTTTCATTATTGTCTGTAAAAAATGTAGATAATGTTGTAGCATTAACAAATTCCTTCTGAGGGAAAAAAGAGGCTTTCACATTTTGCAAACTATCATCCAGCAACAACAGATTGTATCCATCATAATTATACGGCTTTTTAAAACAACTATATACCCAAAATCCGGAACGACTCTTAACAAATGAACTAAAAGAACATCTTGACTTTTTAGTTTTATTGACTAATACACCGGACAAATTATAAACATATATTCGATTCTGATATCGTTCATGTGCATAAATAAGTTGTGTACTTTTCTCAAAGAAAATATCATTCCAATATACATATTCATTATTCCCCGTGCCCTTTTGTCCTATCTGACGAATAAATGAACCATCTTTATTAAATAATAGAATATTCATTTGCTTGGAATCAAAAATTAGAAAGCCTGAATCCGTCACAAACAATTTATCAATACTTTGTATTAATGAACGTGATTCGGTCTCAAGAGGAATATACTGAATAGACTTAAATAGATCATTATATTTCAACGGTTTATTTAAATCTAAGTTTATTGATATATCTATAGCATTTGTAGTTCCGACTCCCACGCCCCTCTCTTGACATGAAACCAAAATTAGGCCAATTAGCAGGATATAGCTATAAATTTCAACTAATCTATTTTTCATATAATTAGGTTTTATCATTAGAGTGAGGTCAACTATCTTTTAGCTTATACATCATAAGAACAGGATTATCATCTTCAGTAAGAGTCTGTAGTAATGAATTTAGCTCATCTTTAGCCATCCCCTCAGGTGGTTCCGTTTTATTCTGATCTTTACTATGTAATAAATAATCTATGGGAAGTTCGGCAATAAACCAAGAATTAAAGGTTGCAAGATTATTAGGGATAAAATTCTGATTCTTATTATAATAGAATTCGGCATTTATTATTTCACCGCTTTTCTTTGAATAAAAGCCATGCCATGATTCAAACTTTGAAAAACAATTGAGACTAAAACAGACCCAATCGTCATTCTCAAGCACGTCCATAATGTTATAGTACTCACCTTTTTTTACGTAGCTGTTTAATTCATCCTGATTTTTACTAAAATAGGATTGATCAAACTTCCGCTCACCTAAGTCAAAAATGTACTTTACAACCAACCCGGTTGGAGCAAGCTGATATACTGTATCATTAAACGGATTAAAAAAATAACTTTGATCATTATATGTATAGGAAACACCACCACTTGGGGTAATAAATCTTGTTCTACCTATTAAAGATGAGTTATACGGAAAGTACGTATATTGTATCTGATTTAATGAATCCAGGTATATGATATTGTATTCTTTCTTAAGATATTTGCTGTTATTCCTGTAATTGGCATATAAAACCACTCCTTTATTCTGTATTGGAGTAACCCCTTCCGCCCAAAAAGGAATTTTTTGTCTGGAGATATAATTTCCATTTAAATCATATCTCATAATAAAGTACCCCATTAAATCGGTTAATACAATCTGTTTTTTGTCTCTATCAATAGAAAAGAAATCAAGTTGAGTATACTCTTCCGGACCTTGACCTATTGAATGAATCTTAAAATGGTATTTCCCGTCCATATCAAAAACAAACAAAGTGGACGCTTTAGCGTCAAGAACATATAGCAAACTATCGTACACCTCGATTTTTGTAATTTCCGTAATGATCGAACTATCGGAGAGCTCTAATTTAACATACTTAATCGTATCCAGATTAGGATAAATATTCACTATATTCTTTGAAAAACCAGGCTTGATTACAATTGCTTCAGCACTTTCTAATACTATACCCTCTTTACCCTCATGGCTAGAACAGCTAAGAGAAATAATTATGAATAAGAAATACACTCTTATTTTCATAAGGTCAAGCGATTTATGTTTCTCATTGCAGAATATAGCACGTATTTTCCAGGGTCAAATGCACATCAGCCAGCCTGTGACCATAGGCGTGAGTTAGGAGCAGCATTCTGTTTTCTTCACAATTTCTTTTGTTTCTGTGTCGTAAATTAGTATTCCCTCTGTCTCGCAGTCAAGTTGTCCAATCAGTTTTCCGGCTGTGTCCCAAACAGAAGATTTCCCTGCGCATTGATATCCTCCTGATTCACCGACATAATTTGCCATAAATGTCACCAAATTATTGTTCTTAGCAATGTCCGACAGTTTTTTCATATCAGCATCAATTCCATTAATAGAACTTAAGACACTTGCTATATAAATTGTTGCTTTATTTCGTTTTGCAAACTCACAATGCGCTTTATTAGAAATTTCGTAACAAATTGCAGGAGATACAACTTCTGTTTCAAAATTTAAAACAAGAGGATTTTTGCCAGCTTTAAAAATAGATTCTTCCGGTGGATATAAATACTGTTTTGAGTAGGTTATTCGCTCCTTATGAGGCTGAAATATAATCATACTTACAAACACATCACTCTCATCTTTAGTTGGTAATCCAACTCCAATCGTGATTCCATTTCTATCACTTAAATTCTGAATCTCATCTAATCTTGTGTCATCTTGATTGGTTGCAAGATTCTCTGCTAAATCAGGTTCGTAACCAGTTACTGACAACTCAGGAAAAACCAGCATATCCGCATTATTCTGAATTGCTTGTTTTATCCACTTTAAATGATTTTCAATATTTTCCTCAACATTTCCTTTTATTGCCTCTATCTGCGCTATTGCAACTCTCATTTCGTTGTATTTAAATTTTATAACTGATTTTAATAATGATTTTTTCTGTTTAGTCCTGACTAATATTTAAAAACCCATTAATTTTCGAATATTATCAGCATTATTTTTTGTTGTCAGTTGCTCCAATAATAGTAAAGCAACCTCAATCGCGGTTGCAGGATTCCATGAAGTAATAACATTGTCATCCAATACAATAGGTTGATTTAACACATGAACACCAAAGTGTTTCAATGCCTCTCGTCGAACATTACTATTATAAGTCGTGCCTTTTTTGTCTTTCAATATACCACTCTTAGCCAAAGGCAAAGCACCAACACAAATAGATGCAATTATCTTGTTTTTTGATTTAAAACCACGAATTAATTCAAGGAATTTCTCAGCATAAGCATCGTCATAAAAACCATACACTTCAAATCCTCCCGGAATTGCTAACGCATCAAAATCAGCAATATTTACTTCGTCTATCAGGTAGTCTACCACAAGTCGTTGATTAAACGAACTTTTTATTTCCTTGTTTAGTCCACATGTAAATAATTGGGTAGAACAATCTCCTTCAACAAGATTCCACCCAATGACATCAATAAATACGCTTGCTTCAAATATTTCAAATCCGTTCGCTAATAACAACAATACTTTTTTCATTCAAATTCTAATTATTATCAAGTTTGTACTTTGTAAGCATTCTGAATAAACGGTCGAATCACTAACTTCAAGGGGAGTGAAACTAACATTCCGATCTGTTTAGGGCCACTGCTCAAATTGCTTGTAAGTATAACCATTCTCAGGATGATCTTTCCTAATTAACAGAGTCCAATTCACATATATATTTTTTTGCAGTTTCTAAAATTTCATCTTTATTAGCGATAATTCCATCTAATGTTGGTTGAACATTAATGTCAGGCATAATTCCTTTCCCATGTAAACCTGAGAAATCCTTAATGACTGTCATTGTAAAACCATATATTGGATTATGAATCATGGCAACATCTCCATTAGTACCATTCGTGGGTTGACCAATCAATGTGCCAATTTTATTTTTCTTAATGAGAGTTATTAGCGTTTCAGCATAACTTACAGCTTTATGATTAATTAAAATACATACGGGAATGTCAGATAAATCTTCTTTAGCCGAAGGCAAGTAGCTAATGTCTTTTTTATATATAACATGCTGCTGAAATGGAAAATATCTTTCAGGACGCCGGAAATCTCCCCATTCTAACGAATCTTTCTTGAAATGTACAATAATACTATCTGCCACTGTATAATCAGGATAACCTCTGATGTCTAAGATTATCCCTTTTGCCTTTTTTATCTGATCCAGCTTTTTTCGAAAATGCTGATAAGAGGCTGTACTGTCCTTTTTTGTGAGATTGATATAATATATACCAGCCGATTCTGAGATAAAATTAGTATTTGGTTCCTTTTCAGAAATAGAATAAGGATTGCTTTTAGCTACGACAGGGATTGTGATTACTTCTTTGTTTTTATTTATAAACCCGACATGTAGAGTATCAGCATATTTAAAGCTTTCAAGTAATACTCCTCCGGTTAATGATTCGTATTTTGCTGGTATAGTTGAAGCTGAAATTAACTGAAGTTTCTGATAAATGACAGAATCAATGGGTAAGCCATTGATAAAAGAAATAACGTCTCCTCTTCTGATACTTGTATTTAGTGTGTCAGGAAGATTTTCATCCAGATATATCTTATTTCCAATCCATCCCAATTTTATATCAGAAACAAAATAAGGCAATTGGAGACCGAGCAGCTTTGATAAAACCCCATATCTGTGCACAGTAATATGAGAATCATTAACATTAGAAAAAAGTCGTCTTACTACATTATAATATTCGGCTTGATTATTACATGATGCAGCCTCGTTCAATCCGGTTATAAGAACATCATCCCATTTATTGGTAAGATTATCCTCCTCAAAATAAGGATAAAAATGATTGATTATATTCCATTTTACCATTATATCCGCAAATCTAATATGCGGATCTCTAATAAAAGCAATTTCCTTATTCTTTATTGGTATGTTGAGAATATCTTTAAGAATATAATTTGCTTCGCTGATGTCTAAAAGCCTAAGTTTCTTTTGTGAGATTTGTTTCTTTAGTTTTTTGAACGAAGCTGTCTTCTGATGTTTATAACTTACAGCTATAGGGTAATAGACATAGATATCTGGAGTCAACTCGATTCTATATAAAGAATCAGGAATAGGTAGTTCATCGGTTAAGGTATCGATAAGCTCTATTTTGCTTTCGAATATATTATCTATCGGTCGTTTTCCAAATCCATAATGTTTCCATACATAAAATGGTACGTTGCCCATTTTTCTTATACTGTTCTTATGATCAATAAAAGGTAAACTATCTAATTCGAATGTTAATTCAGGAATGATGGGAGAATACAAATTCAACAACTCTTTTTTAAGAACTTCCTTATCTTCAACATTCATAATCCTTTCTGAAGCAAGAGCTAAGTACTTATACCAATCCAAATCCGTCCATTCACTTGTTAGCATGTTTGGATAAAAATAACGAGCACATCCATACAGCTTAGATAATGCTAATAGGTTGCGTGCTTGAATATCGTTAAGATTTTTCTCTTTTACCCAAATGCTATCAGAATATGAAGGATTACAAGAAACAAGTATTGCTATTAAAAGTATTAATTTTTTCATTATATTTCCTATCAAACTTTATTTTTGGAGAGAGGTATAGAGTATTTTAGTTATTTCTTTATTCTTGTTGTTCAAATCTATCATAATAAAAATATTCTGTTTTTGAACTAAACTTTTCAAATAGTATATGTATTCTTAATAATAAGTTTTCTATATCAATTTCACTTGACAATGTATCAACATAAAAATGGTTTTCGCCTTTCTTTCCGAAAGGATAACGGGAAAAATCCATATTGTCATTTTGTGGAGAAGCTTTTATTTTAACTATAAGTTCGTTAATATAATTTGATAGTTCATTGAATTCTTTTTCAAATGTATTTAAACTTTTTTGTCCATCTAAATCTTTTATTCTTGCTTTCAGAGTACTGAACAATTGGCTTAAATTATGAGTGCCGTCAATTTTCAAGTTGTTATTTAGTAGTTTATTTAAAATCAATATGTTCGCTTTTAGGTATAGTTCTATTCCATGATTTAAACACATCAATATTGGAAAAATGAAAATATCAGCTCTTTTATCTGTATTGGTTTGTAAACAACTTTCTGTCAGCAGTATAGTTGATTGAAAATATCCTTCTGCTAAATTAATTATATTTTGAATCTCACAAGACTCCATTCTCCAATTAAGGAATGCCATTTTATCAATTACATCATTCCTTGAAAAAATAGGTTTAATTGAATTTTCTGTTGCCATACATCCTCATGTTAGTTTTTATTTGCTTCTAATACAGTCTTTTAAATTGCTAATTTCAACTACACCTTTTGAAGTGTATCTTTTTAATAGTGACTCAACAATTATTTTATCTGCATTTGTTGAATTGGGACTTAATCTAACAATGATATTGTCAATTGTATTTTCATTAATATCTACATCAATAAATGTCATGCTATTTTCTTTAGGAGTCAAGAAATCATTTATATGAAGCATTTGAGTTTCTCTGTCTTTGAATATATTTAAAGGTGGCAATGGATACGCAATTAGATAAAATCGGCTTTCATTTTGAAATTTCCAAATTGAATCCTTATGTACAAATAAATTTTGAATTGCATTAATTTTAACATCTCCAATTGCGTTTTCTGTATATAATTCTTTCCTTTTTTCAACAGAAGCATCGCTATAAATGATTTTTTTATAAAAACCATCTTCAAGCCAAAAAGGATTGCTTATGAGATAATTATCTGTTCTAACTTTTTCTAATGGTAATGGAGTAATTGTATCAAAAACGTATCCCCAATTTCCATTATCTCCAGCCTTTATATTATACGCCTTAAACATATTCCGAGGAAGTGATATTCTTACACCTTTCATTTGAGTATATAAACTCCACAAAGAAATATTTTCTATATTATCTTCAGTCCAACATGAAACAAAAGCTAAGGTTTTAAATTCGTTTGGTAATCCATCAATTTCTGTTATATCATCGAGACAGTCAATTCGTGTGAATCTAATTTTTTTGCTTTCTAATATAAGAGCTAGCGATTGGATTGATGTATAATGATGTATCATTGTTTACCATTATAAAATTGATTGACAACTATTTTCATTTAAAACTAGAAAAAAGCTTCCAAATAGTATATACACTTAAAGCAATAGCCATTACGATAAAGCTTAATTTAAATAGATAAATAATGCCTTTAATACTGTTTATTCTTGTTTGGACTGATTGCTTTTCTTTACTTACCTCATCTTGATTATAGCCTGAGTCGCGATTAATTATTTCAAAGTCATTTTCTAATGAAGCTTCTAAATCACATACATCATTTAAATACAATCGATGTATTTTTAGAACAAAAAATGTATACCCCCAAAAGACTATAAGGATTAATACTTGTAACCAACCTTCACCTTTATATGAAGCTAATAAAGCCGCTGATATCGAAATAGGTACGGTTATTATTTGAGTCGTTATTTTCGAGAGAACTTCTGTTAGTGACTTAAAATAAGATTCTTTTTCTTGTCGAAGTTCAGTTCTAAGTTTTTTAAATGAAAACTTCTTACTAAACAGCAGATATTCCATGTTAGCATTATGTGTCAATACAGACAAGACACTTATAATATATTGCATTCTGTTATCCTCTGCAATTACAGGCAAGTTATATAATTGATTTTTAAAATGGAGAATAAAGTCTGGTGAATTATACTTAATTGAAAACAGATTTACTTGTTCTTGAAAGTTTTCGCTGTCATCTAGCTGAGGAGCTAATATTGGTATGTTGATTTTATATACACCTTTGTCTAATGAATATAGTAATAACTGACGAGACACATTATTATAATCATCTGCAAAAACATTCGATTTTAGTAATTCTAAAAACTTGTTGTAGGCGATTTGATTCGGTATGAAATAATTTTTACTTTTTTTATTTGTTTTATTATAAATAAGTAATTGGCTTTTTTTATAAAAAAGAATAGCAATATTTTTATCTAAAAAATTACAATTCAATTCATTGTTAATTCGGATAAACTCAATTTCATCATAATAGGCATTAGTATCTTCTAACAATCCATCAAGACCAATTTCTAACACATTATCTGAATAAGTGATATTATGAATATCATATTTGATCACACAATATCTTTGTTCTTCAGTTGTATTATGGACCGAGATACAATTATTTTTATAGATAACATTACCCCTATTCGAAATAATTAATTTACTAATATCTTCAAGAATATTCATAAATTTCTTTAATAGATTTTTTCATTATTAATTTTATCTGCTAAGCTTTGGGATTTAATCACGATTGTATCACCATTAACCGTTATTATACTATTAAGGTGCTCTTGAGGAAAACTAATACTTATTGAATCAGCTGTAGCTTTTAGATTCACTAATTTTCTTAATTCATTATTATCCGGCTTAAAGATTGAACTTATTACGATTCTATTATTATTGGACTCTTGTAAAAGATAAGCGCTATTTTGCCAAAAGGTTAGTCCGATGTCTTCAAGGGAAACTTCTCTTCTAGGACTATTTCGAATATGGTCATAAATTGAATCACAGAGATCAATATGGGTCATATCAACTCCATTAATTTCTGGTGGCGTAACTTTTCTAAGTAAAGTAATAAGAGCTTTTGTATCATCTTTATCTCGGATGATTTCATTTGCACAAATCCAAGTTAAAAAGAATTTAGAATCTTCACTTTTCTTGTTTATAAAACTCAGATAATTATCTTCGTTATCATCCATTCTTTTTGTATTTATCCTGCAAGCCATTGCAAGATTATCAACATCAACATGAATTTGCTCTGCAATAGTGTACACATTATCAGATTTAATCAATTTACTTCCTTTTCTGTTTCGTATAAGAAAAACAGCTGCAAAAGGATCATAATCTTCATATTCTACGTAAACAAGAAATCCCCCTTTTGCAGGAGCTGTAAGATTTAGAATATTCATTAATCCCTCAGTTGTCCTTTTGGAAAAATTGATAAATTCAAGTTCATTCGGACTCTTTTTGTATTTTAAAAATTCAGCCGAAAAATAATCGACTTCTTCAGTTTTAAAACTACCGTGAGACTGTCGAGAGTCTATATATCTTTTGTTTAAGTGGTCAACAAAATCTACTTCATTTTGAGTTACTGTCAATAAACTCTGAGACAATTCAACTATTGCTGAATTTAATTTTAGCTCATTTTTTATTATCTCGTGAATTATCAGGCGATATAATTTCATAATAATTAAGTAATAGTGAGTATGAATGATTTACATGATTCTAAGTGTATCGGATTACTCGATTTATCTATTATCCAAAATAAACGATCTCATTTGATTTACTGAATCCTCTAATTCATCGAATGTAAATCTAGGATTATGAATATTTTCAGGGTGGTGGATTTGATGCCTAATGTATTCTGTCAAAATAACTTGATTTGGCTGAATTGTTCCGTTTCTTAATACTTTATTGTAACTCCTTGTTTCTTTACCTGTCTTATAACCAGATAATAATTCTTCAGCTTCAATAAATCCATACAATTCGTTATGATATTCTTCTGTTAGATCCCTAAAAGCAATAAAATTAATTTCATTTAATGATGGATAAGGCAATTCGTTTGGAGCAACAGCTTCAATTATTTTATTGCCTTCGACGTCCTTTGTAACAAGTCTTAAATGACTAAATTGCAGTCCTTTTACAACAATTGAGCTATGTGTCGTTAATAAAAGCTGCGTGTTTTGGGATTCTGCTAACATTCTGAAAGCCTTGATTAAAATCTTTTGATGCTCGGAATGTTGAGAAGTTTCGGGTTCTTCTATTGCATAAATAATAGAATTATTACTCCCATTTTGTAACCGTCTCTCTGCTTCTGCTCTGAAAAAATTTAGAAGAATCAACCGTTTAACACCACTTCCTCTTTTGTTTATAGGTATATTTTCATCACCAGATATCGATACACTTTTAAAAACATCATTCCATTTTAAACTGCTAGAAGATGGTATTACAGGATTCAAGGTTGATGCAATATCGGGATTCATTTCCCTAAGTTTTTCTAACGTACTGTTTGACACTTCTGTTAATTTCTCAGCAACCTTCTTTGCAACTTCTTCAAGCTTTGAAATAATTTCTTCATCTGCGATAATTTGTTTTACAGCTTCTTTTAAAGGGTCTTGTACTTCGCTATCATTATCACTATTTTTTCTATCAGATTGAAATAATGAATATAGAGGTAAATAATTTTGAATTTTCTCCCAAATATTTTTAGCATCTTCTTTAGAAGTATCTATTTCTACTTCTTCTAACTGCAATTCTCCAGAAAAATGATTCCATATAGAAGCTCTCATTACTGCATTTAGTATCTGGTTTTCGCATACAATACTATTTTGCTGAATGATTTTTCTGTAGTCAGTATTTTTTTTAAGCAGCAAGTCCGAACACTTTGGATTAGTTGGGTGATTAGCTTTAATGAAAATTTTTGCGGTACCAGCATTTGGATATTTTTTAATAACTTCAAAATTCCCATCAATATTTAATAAATACTCAGATTGAAATGAAGTAGTGTTGGATGCATCAATTACAATTTGATGAGGTAAATCTGAAAAAATTGCGGTAATGAAAATATCTTTTTCGTCAGAACTTAATGCGGTTTTATTAATATCGTCTTTATCTATTTTTACAACTCCTTTACCTTCGTTAAAAAATACATCTAACGCTTCTAAAATAGTTGATTTTCCAATATCATTTCTACCTACAAATGCTGTTAGATCACCAAATTCAATAACGACCTCCTCTTTGTAGCTTCTAAAATTCTTGATTTTAATAGTTTTTAGTTTCATGTTTATTTATAATAATATTAGTTAGCTCTTGATTTAATTCTTATTAACTCTTTTACGGGGATTAGCTGTAGATAATCGGTTCCTATCTTGATTAAAGACCATAACACGTCCTTCATATAAGCGACATGTGATGCGCCATTCATCTTGCAGCTTTCCAACGGCGTATACATGTATTCACCATTTCTGGCTCCTTGATGAGAGCCGGAATTAATATAATTCTTTCTACCCAAAACGGCAGGCTTCATACGTCTCACCTTCATTGTTGTCTATACTCTAATTCACATTTTCAATATACTGGACAACAGCCTTCCATTCGTGATAAGCATAGTTTATTGCTTTTCGTAGCAGATCACTATACCTTGTCAGTTTATCATGGTAAGGACTTTCTATCTGGCTATAAAGATCTCCAAGGATAGTACCCAATTTTGCAATTTTATCACTTAATTAAATAATCTTATTCCTAACTAAGAAGCCATCAATTAAGCAACGCATATCGGTAAAACCATCACACAGATAGTAATTGAGTGTTCCGGTATGTCCAAAAATATCAAACAGATAATTTACGGAGCCACGAAATGGCTGAATTTAGGTTGATATTTCTTTGACGAGTCTCAACTCCATCACACAAAACCAGGCGAAGGCACTTGATTTGAAATCTGGTGGATTGAATCACACTTGTAACCGGAGTTTCTGCTGAAACGGTCGAGTCACATAGTTCAAGGGGAGTGAAACTATCATTCCGATCTGTTTTGGACCACTGCTCAAATTGTTTGTAAGTATAACCATTCATTACACAAAAGCGTTCAATAGGTATTTTTTTGAGAAACACCCTCTCTTTTGTATTTTTCCCACAAAGCTACATAATCTGTCATTTTTGACATAAGAGTATTTTTAATTTGGTATGCCACAAAGCTAAGCGGAATTAATTTTTGATACAAGAGCCGAGTATTGAACGCTTACGGCTGAAAGTCCCTGAAATAAGAAACAAAAATTTAACAACCTGTTTTACTGGATAACAATGATAATGAATCTATTTGTTTATATGAATGTTATCAAATAAAATTCAATTTGGGTTCAATAATATTGTAAATTTCCGTAGTCCTGGAATCTCTAAATTCTAAATATGATTGCAAGTCCATTGTCAATTTTTTGGGGTCCTGAGAGAAGGAATCTACGAGTAAATGCCTCTTAATATCTATATTATTAACTTTTAATCTCGAAAAATACAAATCCGCATCTTCAGCTCGTTTTCTAAGATTATCCGTAGCTCCAACAAAACGATAATTACCTATATGATTAATATCTATTTTCGTAAGATTAAAAGGAGGTTTATACAATTTACTCTTAGGGTAAATGTGGTCAACTTGAGGTGAATTATTTTTTAAAGCAACATTAAATGCACTTGTATTATTCATTTCTACATATAAGAAATGTAGAATAAAATATCGTAAACTATGTTCTAAAAGGACTTCCTTATTAAACTCAGTTCTATATTTTCTACTGTTTGTAAAGTAATCTAACATACTTTGCAACGGAAAATCCTGATTAGCACAGCCTTTCATGAAATTATTATGTAAATAGTCAAGAACACCGTCCGTCTGAGAACTGAACCAATTAAACAATTGCGCTTTATAGTAAAATGACTTTAATCTCAAAATATTTGGCTGTGAAGGCGATATATTATGATAGAAGTATTCAAAAATAGGCACAAAGCTATTGTAACTTCGGATTGTTTTCGGATTGTCAATCTTTAAATCGTTTACTATAAAATCTCTCAATGCTTGAAATGCAGGATTGTATTTATTATCCCATTCCGTGTCTATTCTCATTACAAGATCCTTTCCTTCTTGTCCTGAAAATTTCTTTGGATTTACCGTAGCCCCTTTATTATTTATCAATAAAATACACTTAAGTATAACTTCTATTTCGAAACTTAAACTACCATTACTTAATTGTTCTGCAATATTTTCAAGGTTTTCTTCAATATTTGAAGATAACTCCTTCATCGCAGCAAACATTAAATCAGATCCATCTAACTTTGTTCCTCCAGAATTAACTCTAACGAAAATTTCCAAAACTGTATTATATGGGTAATCATTAGCAACACCGTCAAGTTCTTCTATCCAAAAGTAATTTTCTTCTGTTAGTATAGCTCTCATTCTGCTGATATTCTTCCTGACTATTTTCTCTCTCAGCCGCTTCTGCAAATCATCTTCATCACTAAAAATCTCATCTAACTCTTCATTAATGGAATCACTTACATCTTCAGCGGACTTTCTTTCATATTTATAAATCAAGTCTTTTAGTCTAAAAAGAGGTAGCTTTTGCACAGTATTTTCTTTTAGAAATCTGACGTTATATACTTGGTTGGTTTGTTCATCTATTTTATCGCTTGTAATGTCAATATAAGCTTCTAAACTATCGGAACTACTTGTATCTTTGATTTTACCACTATACAGACAAAACAAAGTTTGAATACGTTGTTGACCATCTAAAACAAACACTTTCTCAATGCCTGATTCAGATTTATTTGGTTCATAAAGAGTATGAAGATCAATGTCTGGATTAATTATATCCATAAACTTTCTTGCTTTAATTTCTTCTCTCGTTTTCCAGAATAACATTGTCTGAATTGGATAACCTCGCATTAAGCTATCAAAGAGTCTACTCATTTGTTCCTTGTCCCACACAAAAGGTCTTTGAATATGTGGTAGGAAAATTTCACTGTTTAGAGAATTTATAATCCCAAAAAGTGATCTTGGTTTGTATGCCATAATTACAAAAGATTAATATGTTAATTTAATTATTTAATGCAATATGTATTTTTATTGATTTATCTATTCTATTCATTAAGCTTTAACCACAACAAATCCCCGTCAGTCCCAAAGCAAAGCCTTTCTTTATGGGGGCTTTTTCTTTGTTGTCTAACTATCTTTAGCGTGCAAAATCTATTTCTAAATCTTGTATTTTCTTTGCTGGCGAATAGGTGAATGTTTGTTTATGATTTTATACTAAAATGAGGCAAAGTTCTTAACCGAGTGGAATGACGTGGTTTTCCTTTTATTCATGGTTAACAAATAGTGCTCAAGGTGGTATTTTCGATTATTCAAACATTGATCTTTTTATCAATTAAATTGTCTCAAATATAATGTTTATTTTTAAATTGAAGCATAAGTCATCTAATTAATTTGTAATTATTTTTTCAAGTGTTTATTTAAAGGGGAATCGATGAAACAGGGAATATACAAAATTAAGGGTATCTTTAGCTGCTACTTCCCTGTGTAGTAGCGCGATTACTATAGTCTTTTATTATTTTGTGTACGAACAAGTATTCGTTTGTCATATGAGTACCTTGCGTTTGTCAATTGTCAAACGCAAGGTATCCATATGTTGACTTTGCGTTTGCGATATGGCAAACGAATAGTTGTTCGTAGTCTTCGGGATAGATTGTCGTAGTGTTAGGGCTAGTTTATCGTTGAATGGGGACTAACTATTGGCTAGTTGGAACTTACAGGGGGGCGTAAAATGCGTGTTTTATTTTTATTGCGTTCCTGAAATGGGTGTGAGATGACAGATGATTTGTATCTGTCACCGGGCATCTATCACTCGCAGAACCCTGGCCGGTAAAGGGTTTGGGGGCATAAAATGATAGATGACAGATGTTTTTCGAATAAATCGGTGTTATGGAGTGGTATCGAGTTGGGGGCGGTATTGTTCTACGGTTTCGAGCAGGGCTTCGATGGTGGGAACGGGGATGTGGGT
>Ga0209016_1001319_pt1 | contig 20525 bp, 15 predicted proteins | sample EPASupsiteSAE305_FD_187265 | JGI IMG/M metagenome (GOLD analysis project Ga0209016, IMG submission 187265) | Bioremediated contaminated groundwater microbial communities from EPA Superfund site, New Mexico - SAE3-05 (SPAdes) (version 2) | ecosystem: Environmental > Aquatic > Deep subsurface >...
CGCCTGCCTCGTCGGCAGCGAAGGCAAACCCTGTTGTCAGTGCCAACAGGGTGACTGCTGCATAGAGCTGAATTGGTTTCATGGCCTATTCCTCCCTTTACTGTGGGGTTTGTGTACCTTGTTCCTGTTTCAACGTGACGGTTCTGATCGGGAACGGAATCTCAATCCCCTGTTCGCGGAATCGCCCAAGAATTTTTGAGTTAAGTTTGTCAGTGGTGGCAAACAGCTTGGCATATTCTTCAACCCAGAAAAAGAGCGACATATTTAAGGCGCTATCACCAAAGGATACAAAGAATGCCTCCGGTACCGGCTCCTGTAAGACATCCTCTACTTCAAGGGCAAGCTGCACCAACAGCGTCTTGACCTGGTCAGCATCACTGCCGTAGCTGACTCCTACGTTGATTCGGCCTTTGATCCGGTTATCGGGAAAGGCCTGGTTAGTCAGTATGGTGTTGCAGAGATCGGAGTTAGGGATGATCAATAGCTGATTGTCCAGGGTCTTGATCTTGGTGGAGCGTAGTCCGATATCCTGTACATCCCCCACCTGCCCACTTGCCAGCTGAATCCGGTCCCCGATCCTGAATGGTCGATCTATCATCAGGGTAAAACCGGAGATAACATGGGCCAGCGTGTCCTTGGCTGCCATACCGATGGCCAGTGAGCCGATCCCCAGGGCGGTGACCAGCGAGAGTATATCATAATTAAAATGCTTCAGCACCACCATCAGGGCTGCTCCGATGATGAACAGCATGGTGATTTTTTCAATCATTGGCGCCATCTGACGTGAGAAGGTGCCGTTCTCTCCATCCTGCTGCCGTTCTGCATACCAGAGAAGAGTTTCATGCAGAACCCGGTAGATCAGGATGCAGATAATCATCACAATGGCAATAAACAGGCCACCTGACAAGAGCCGGAAGATCCTTTCATGCAGTGGCAGAGTGCGGAAGGCGTAATAAATCCCCAGAAATGTCAGCAATAGTGAAACTGAGGGGGTAACCCGCTGCAGTATCCGGTCGTCAAGGTCAGTTGCAGTAAAGGACGTAATCTTCTTGCCCCAACGACTAATAATAGCGCAGACAGCTTGGGCCAGGAGCCAGAAACCGCCGAAGACGATCAGAGCTACCAGTAATCTTTTGGCCCAGAACAGAGAGCCAATGTCACTGTTGGATGGAATAAAAGCAGTTATGAGGGCTTCCAGTAAACTAGACACCAAAGACCCTTTTGAAGATCGTGTCAACATGCTTCAGGTGATAGGAAAGATCAAAGGACTCACGAATCTTGGTTTCGCCAAGAGCCCCAACCACTTCCGGGTCGGCCAGCAGTTCGGTCTGGAAATCCTTGCCTTCTTCCCAGACCTTCATGGCGTTTTTCTGTACCAGACGATAGGAATCTTCACGTGAGACGCCTGATTGGGTCAGATCCAACAGAATCTTCTGGGAGAAGACCAGCCCCTTCATCTGATTCAGGTTGCGCAGCATGTTTTCAGGATAGACCACCAGATTGCGGATCAGACCGTTCAGGCGGCGCAAAGAGAAATCCAGCGCCACGGTGCCATCAGGCCCAATGTAACGCTCAACCGAGGAGTGTGAAATATCCCGCTCATGCCAGAGAGCCACGTTTTCCAGGGCAGGGATGCACATGGAGCGAACATAGCGGGCCTGGCCGGTCAGGTTTTCAGACAGGATCGGGTTCCGCTTGTGGGGCATGGCTGAGGAACCTTTTTGGCCCTTGGTGAACTGCTCTTCCGCCTCCAGTACTTCGGTGCGCTGCAGGTGACGAACCTCAATGGCGATCCGTTCAATGGAGGAGGCGATGATGGCCAGAACGCAGAAGTATTCGGCATGGCGGTCGCGGGGGATGACCTGGCTGGAGACCGGCTCCGGCTTCAACCCCATCTTTTCGCAGACATACTCTTCAACAAAGGGATTGATATTGGCAAAGGTGCCTACTGCGCCGGAGATGGCGCCGGTGGCGATGTTCTCACGGGCAGCCTGCAGACGGGTGCGGTTACGTCCCATCTCGGCGTAGAATGAGGCCAACTTCAGGCCAAAGGTAACCGGCTCGGCGTGGATACCATGGGACCGTCCCATGCAGACCGTGTCTTTATGTTCAAAAGCCCGCAGTTTGATGGATTCAAGCAGCATATCAAGGTCTGCCAGCAGTTCATCGGCAGCCTGTACCAGCTGTACAGACAGGCAGGTGTCAAGCACGTCGGATGAGGTCATACCCTGGTGGATAAAGCGGGCTTCAGGACCGACAAACTCGGCTACTGAGGTCAGGAAGGCGATGACATCGTGCTTGACTTCAGCCTCAATGGCATCAATCCGTTCAATGTTGAAATTACCCTTTTCACGGATAACCGGCACGACCTCTTTGGGGATGACGCCAAGTTGAGCCTGGGCTTCGCAAGCCAGGGTTTCGATCTCAAGCCAGATGCGGAAGCGGTTTTCAGGTTCCCAGATTTGGGCCATTTCTTTGCGTGTGTAACGTGGAATCATGGAAGCAACACTCCTTACGTGGAATACGGATAATTTTCACCACAGAGGACACAGAGAACTCAGAGGAAAGACAAAAACAAAACCATGAAAAGGGGGTAAATCAAAACCAGTTCGATTTGGCTTTTGTTTTTTTGATTTCCCTCTGCGTCCTCTGCGGTAAATAAAAAATGTATTAGATTTCAAGCACCGGTCCGGCCTGGTGCTGCTCACCAATCACAATCCGTGGGGCACAGCAGTTTTGATCCCGCAAAAAGGCTGATGTCGTTTCCACAACCTTGTCCGGGTGGTTGTTCACCTCAGAGAGGTGCGCCATCACCAGTGCCTCAAGGCCTTCGTGGGCCAGATCGTGCAACAGTTCCAGTGATTCCTGGTTGGACAGGTGGCCATGGCGTGATTTTATACGCTGTTTCAGGTTCCAGGGGTACGGGCCGTTCAACAGCATTTCCGGGTCATGGTTCGATTCCAGGTTCAGGGCCCGGCAGCCCTTCAGCTTCTCCCGCACCAGGCGGGTGACAATCCCCAGATCTGTGGCAGAGCCAGCCCGACCTTCGCTGGATTCAAGCAGAAACCCGACCGGATCGCAACAGTCATGGGAAATGGGAAACGGGTCAATCATGATGTCACGAAAAGTAAACGAGTAACCGGTTTCAAACTCCACCAACGGTGTCTTTTGAAGATACCGCTCAGCTGCCTGGCGCGTAGCGTAGCTGATCAGAACCGGCACTTTGTAACGCCGGGCAAATGAACCGGCACTCCGGATATGATCAATATGTTCATGGGTAACCAGTACCCCATGGATGGATTCAGGCTCGATTGCTGCGTTTGTCAGACGGGCCGTGATCTCTTTCAGTGATAAACCTGCGTCTATCAACAGACGGACACCGCCTGTCTCAATGAAGAGGCAATTACCTTTGCTGCCGCTGGCCAGTGAACAGATTTTCATCAGAAGATATATACAGGATTATCACTGCCTGTGGCAAGGCAGACGTGAAACCTGCCGGAATAGTTGACTATCCCCGTGGGTGCAGTTCTTTGTGTAGTTGTTTCAGGCGTTCACGGGTAACGTGGGTGTAAATCTGTGTCGTTGAGAGGTCCGCATGTCCCAGCATGATCTGCACGCTACGCAGATCGGCTCCATTTGCCAGCAGGTGGGTGGCAAAGGAGTGACGCAGGGTGTGGGGTGAGATACTGGTACGGACTCCGGCCAGTAGGGCACGCTTTTTGATGATATTCCAGAATGCCTGGCGGGTCATGGATTCACCCAGTCGCGAGAGAAAAAGCTGGGGCTGGATCTCCTCCGGGTCCTGTTTGCTGCGTACCTGTTCCAGATAATCAACCACCCGATGGCAGGCGGTGGCGCCGATCGGTACCAGTCGTTCCTTGTTGCCTTTTCCCATGGTCATCAGGTAGCCGACTTCCAGGTTAACCTCGCGCAGCTTCAGGTTCACCAGTTCAGATACCCGCAGGCCGGTGGCATAAAGCAGTTCCAGCATGGCACGGTCACGGATATCTTCCGGGCGGTTGCCCAGTGTTGCCCTCAGTAGCTTTTCAACTTCTTCCATACTCAAAAAAGTTGGCAGTTTTTTTAAGGGACGGGGGGCTTCAATGATGGCTGAGGGGTTGGTGGTGGCGTAACGCTCGATCAACAGAAAACGATGAAACATTCTGATGGAGGAAAGCAATCTGGCCCGACTACGGGGGGCCAGACCACGCTCTCGTTCTTTGCCAAGGAATTCAGCGATGTCAGAGGGCTGGATGCTGTCCGGCGTGTCACGCCTAAGATGGTCAAGATGGTCAAGATAGCGTCCCAGATCAGCGGCATAGGCACTGCAGGTATTGCCTGACAGGCCCTTTTCCACCGTCAGCCAGGCCAGAAACAGATCAAGAAAACGGTTCATTGCCAGTCGTCAATGGCCCAGGCCAGGGTGGTGCGGACCTCTTCCAGCTTTTCTTCAGAGACAATCTTGTGGCCGAAGATATCCCGTACATAGAAGACGTCTGCAACCTGATCAACCTTGGTGGAGATCTTGGAAACCCCAATATAGAGCCCCAACTGGTTCAAGGTGCTGGTAATCAGGTAGAGCAGGCCCACCTTGTCATGGGCATAGATGTCAATGACGGTGTATTCGTCAGAAACTTCGTTGTCGATCTCGATCCGGGTGGGAAAGTGGCGGGCTGATTTAGCCGGTAGCAGTGTCGGACGTTGACGTTTGTGTACCAGATCAGATACCTGTACCGTGCCATGCAGTACCTCGGCCATGTCTGTTTCCACCTTCTGCCAGCGGGTTTGGTCGGTAATGACAAATCCCTGGGCAGAGTTTACCTGCAGGATGTCAAGTATCTTGCCGTTTTTCCCGGTGAAAATCTGGGCACCCAGGATGTTGATGCCGTTGGCTGCCATGACGCCGGTTATCTTTGAAAACAGTCCATAGGTGTCAAAGGTGCAGATGGTAAAGCTGGAAAAACCACTGTCCTGTTCATGCTGGACCTGCATGACCAGATCCTTTTCGTTCAGTTGCACCAACAGCCGCAGGTGGTCTGCAATAGTCTGCAGCGGTGCTGACAGCAGGTAGCGGGTGGGCAGGGCGCGCAACTCTTCCTTGGCAGTGGCAGCAGGGATATCGTACTCCACCATCTCCCTGACCTTGCGACGTACGCTGCGGACCCGTTCAGTACCGGCCTCAAGCCTGAAGTCACCCCGTTCAAGGATGTTGAATGCCTTTTCGTACAGCTCGTTAAACAGCATCGCCTTCCAGGTGGTCCAGACATCAGATCCAACCGCCCGCACATCGGCTATGGTCAGCAGAAACAGCATCTTCAGGTTTTCGCTGGTGACCATCTGACGGGCAAACTGCATGATCATCCGCTCGTCAGTCAGGTCGCGGCGTTGGGAGATATGGGCAAAGATCAGATGGCTGCGTACCAGAAATTCCAGCCGTTCGCTATCCTCTTTGGAGAGTCCCATCCGACGGGCAATGGTGGGGATCATGTCAGCCCCCTTGTCCGCGTGGCCGCCTCCTTCTCCCTTGCCGATATCGTGGAACAGGATCGACAGGATCAGCAGTTCCCGTTTGCCAATCTGGCGGGCTATCTCGCAGGGGAGCGCAAGCTCCTTTTTCAGCTCTCCGTTCAGGATTTTTTCAATCTGCTCCACAGCAAACAGGGTATGTATATCAACCGTGTAGATATGATACAGGTCGTGCTGGACTTTGCAGTAGATATGCTCAAACTCGGGGATGTATTCATTCAGAAATTCCAGGTGGTGCATCAGACGCAGGGTGTCAGCCATCCCTTTTTCACTGCGCAGGATATTCAGGAACGATTGATTAACCTCGCGGTTGCGCCTGAATTTATCGTTTACCAGATGCAACGAACGTCTGATCAACCATTTGACGCGGATATTAAGGCTGACGCCATGCTTCTGGGCCAGCTCAAAGATCTGCATCAGTACCGCCGGATTCTTTTCGACAACTGATTCGTCCGGGATAATAAGTTCACCCTTGAGCACAAAACAACCCTGCCCCACCGGGCGACGTACAAAGTAGCCCAGGATCTTTGCTGCACCTTCATCACGCCAGACACAGCGGGAGCTAAGGGTGGAGGAGAAATGTTCCACCCGGGCGGCATGGCGGTAGTAGTCCCGCATGAAGTCTTCCACTGCCAGTACCTTGCCACGGTCTTTGTAGCCCAAGAAACCGGCCAGGTGAACCTGCAGATCAAAGTTCATCTGGTCTGATTTGCGGCGGGTGTGAAAGTGCAGTTCGTTACGCATCCGCCAGAGGTGGTCCAGTGCAGAGTGGTAGACCTCCATTTCCGCTTCAGAGAGAATGCCCTTGATTACCAGCTCTTTGGGGTCTTCAAATTTGTACTTGACCTGGGCCACCCAGAGGGCGGTCTGCAGATCACGTAACCCGCCTTCTCCCTCTTTGATGTTGGGCTCCAGCAGGTAGATGGTGGCGCCATACTTGTCCCGCCGCCGCCGCATTTCAGCGATCTTTTCCTTGATAAATTTATCGCTGGCCTTGGGCAAAATCTGGGAATAGACGGTCTTGTGCAGGATCCCAAAAAGAGGTTGATGACCGGCCAGAAAACGTGAATCAATCAGGGCGGTCTTAATAGTGGTGTCCTGGGCTGCCATTTCAACACAATCAGCCGGAGTACGCACCGAGTACCCCACATCCAGCCGCAGGTCCCACAGGAAATAGAGTAGCTTCTGGGCAAAGGCCTCCACTACCTCCACCGGCACACTGCCATCATGCAGGAACATGATATCCACATCTGAATAGGGGTTGAGTTCGCCACGGCCATAGCCACCCACTGCAGCCAGGGTCAGATGGCCGGTCAGGCGCTTGCTGTCAGCACCCATCAGATCAAGAATGCCGTTGAACAGTGTGGAAACCATGGCATCCATGACTGCTGAAAGCTGGTGAACCACCTCAGTTCCACTGGCACCGGCTGCATGGCGTTGACGTATTTCTTCGTGGGAACCGGTTATGAACCGCTTGCAGGCCTCAAGTATCTCTGATCGGCGTTCATCAAAGCTGCGTTTGTCACCGGCAGGAAATATCTCTGCAGCAGAAATCAGGTGCATATGCATGTGGAGTATTCCTTTTAGCAGCGTAACGTTACAGCCAGCCCTTGCGCTTGAAAATATAAAGCGGCAGCACAGCAGAGATAACGATCATACAAAGCGCCAGCGGGTAGCCGAACCTGAGATCAAGCTCCGGCAGGTATTTAAAGTTCATACCGTAGATACTGGCGATCAGGGTAGGCGGCAGGAAAATGACCGACATAACGGTAAAGATCTTGATCACCTTGTTCTGTTCAATGCTTAAAAAGTTGAGAAACAGATTCTGCAGGTAATCAAGCCGTTCAAAGTTAAAGTTTGCTGTAGTAATCAGGGAGTTAACATCCTTGATCATGATGCTGAAATCACTCTTGAGGGTGCTGGGCATCTTGCCGCTCTTCAGTAGGGAAGAGAGCACCCGTTGTTTGTCGGTCAGGTTTTCGCGGATGGTGATGTTGGTGGCCTCAAAGTCTGCCATATAGGAAAGAAACTTTTTCGTATCATCAAAGTTACTGGGGTTAAGCCGCGCAATGCTGGCTATTTCGCGGGAGACCGCCTCCAGGGTGTCGGCATCGTCTTCAATCCGCATTTCCAGGATACCCCCCATCACTCGGGCTCCATCGGTATAATGGCTGGGGTTAAGCAGCAGTTTGCGATTAAAATCACCAAAAACCGGCAGTTCAATAAAGCGGATGGTAATAACGAAATTATCTTTCAGGGTGAATGAAACCGACTCGTTGCTGGCGGTCGTCCCTTGCTTTACCAGAAAATAGGTGTTGATGGTGATACCAAATTCATCCTCCCAATAGCGGGCAGAAAACTCGATCTCTTCAGTCTCCTGGCGGGTTGGCAGGTCAAGTCCCAGTTTCTTGTCGAGCTCACTCACCTCTGTCATACTTGGGGAAAGCATATCCACCCAGATCAACTGCTTTGATTCTATGAGATCAATCTCATCACCGCTGATCAGGTGGCTTGAAATAACACCATTTGCGTTGTAGTAGACCTTGATCATGGCGAAAACCTCCTGAATAGACTCTGTAACAGGCGAAATGCCGAGTGTTTTTGTATAGTCTCCACGTCCGCGCTTGTCAACTGAAGAGGGGAGGCGCAAGGCAACAATTATGCAACGTTTCCGGCATTCCCTTTTTTCCTGCGGTCTGCTACAGTCTACCAATCATGTCTGAGAAACTCATCTGCGCAAATAAACGGGCCTTCCACGAATACCACATTGAAGAACGTCTGGAGGCTGGAATCGTCCTGGTGGGGACTGAGGTCAAGTCACTGCGTTCCGGCACCGCCAACCTGGTTGACGCATTTGTGCTGGTGCGTAATGGTGAGGCCTTTCTGCATAACCTGCATATTGCCCCCTACAATTTTGGTAACCGGCAGAATCATGACCCGGAACGGAACAGGAAGCTGCTGCTGCATGCAAAAGAGATTGACAAGCTGCACAACAGGATCCGCCAGGATGGCTGTACGGCAGTGCCTCTTAGGCTGTATTTCAAAGATGGCAAGGTCAAGGTTGAGGTGGGGATTGCCAAAGGTAAGAAGATGCATGACAAGCGTGAAGACCTTAAAAAGAAGGATCTGAAGCGGGAACATGCAAAAGATTTCAAAATTAAGGCCAGATAGCGTATAGTATAAATATAGATAGTTCTTTTACAAATTGGGGGCGTAAAGGTTTCGACGGGGGAATGAACTCCTGGGTTGCACCGGGTCGGGGCAGGTGGCCGACCTTAATAAACCTGCAAGGCATTAATTGCCGACAATTATAACACTCCTGTTGCACTAGCTGCTTAACAGGCGGTCCCGACTGAGATGTCGGTGGTAGGAAGGGACCGTCATTCACTACCGAATTGGATTGCGTAAGCCCGATACGCCGTCTGAAATCCAGGGACCGCTGACCTGCTGTCTTGTCTGGTGTACAGCATGTCGGCTAAATTGATCAACAGACTAACGGTGTAGTAGCTCATGATGTAGGTCTTTCGGACGTGGGTTCGACTCCCACCGCCTCCACCAATTAGCCGTTCGCCCTAGTGCGGACAAGTTCAAAAGCCTCCGGTAAATCGGAGGCTTTTGAACTTGTGTAGTCCGAATTTGTTCGATAATGTGTCCTTAAATCCTATGTAATCCCCGTATTCGCACCAGCTCACCATCCAGCTTGTCCTGCAAAATACTTCAAAATATTTTACAGTTTCTTTCAGCGTTTCTCTTGACTGTATAATTACCTAAAGTCTGAATCCCACTAGAGTTTTTACTTGAGAAACAATTGACATTAGTTAACGCGCAGGTTAACCTGTCTGCGTGATCCGAGATGTTAAATTCTATAAGACTGCTGACGGCTCCTGTCCTGTACTGGAGTTCATCGATAGTTTATCTGGTAAGGCTGCTCGAAAAGTAACTTGGACATTGTCGTTGCTTGAAGAGCTGGAATCCTTACCGTCAACGTATTTTAAGAAACTTGTCAATACAGATGGAATTTGGGAAGTTCGGGTTTCGTTAGGATCAGACATTTATCGTATTTTTTGTTTCTTTGCTGGTAATTCGGTCGTTATATTAACGCACGGATTGGTGAAAAAAACGCAGAAAACACCACCCAGCGAGATTGATCGTGCAGAAGCGTATAAACGAGAGTATCTGTCGCGGAGGAAATGAGTATGAGCGATTTAAGGGTTTATATTGATAACAGGAAAAAACGTGATCCTGAATTCAGTGAAAACTATGATAAAGGTTTTCAGGATTTCAAGCTTGGGGTAATGCTTCGTCAGGCTCGCAAGGACGCTGGCCTTACTCAGGAGGAGCTTGCCCGCAAAATCAGTACAAAGAAAACTGCTATTTCAAGGATTGAGAACCATGCGGAGGATATGAAGCTATCGACCCTTGAAAAGTTTGCTAATGCTCTTGGGAAGCGACTGACAATATCCGTCGCTTGACCTGTGTTAGATTCCCGTATGTGACTCCTGCTTTGGGATTCAATCTCTGATCTTTCTAAATATGCTGAATTATTGACTGTATTTGCTACAGGTGCTGACGCACTGGTTACTTTTAATACCAAGGATTTTGCTGAAGCAGTCAAACGTTTTAACTTGAAATTATTGACACCAAGTGAATGTGTGAAGTTTACAGGAGAAAAACTATGAGCCAATACGCCCTTCGTATCCCTGATTCACTTGCTGGTTATGCTAAAGAGCTGGCCCGTGAGGACAATGTGTCACTTAACCAGTTTATTGTAGTAGCGCTTGCGGAAAAGGTGTCTGCCCTGAAGACGGCAGCTTTTTTCCAGGAACGGGCTGCTCGGGCTGACCATGACAAAGCGTTGAGCATTCTTGATTCTGTGAAAAAGTTGTCACCAGTCCCTGGAGATGAATTGCCGATTTGATTCTGAGTGGCGTGACCAGAGTTGTGTTGAAGAGCGTTTGTTGTAAAGGTTACGCCCATGAGCGATTTAAGGATTTAAATCGTTAGACTCCCGTATGTGACTCCCATTTCAGACTCAATCTTGGTTCTTTGTAGCTAGTCTACATTATTGACTGTATTTGCTGTATACCTGATGGGTGTACTTGCAGCGTTTTTTGTGCCCGGAACCTTGTCTATGAAAGGACTATCACCCCGCTTCATACTTGCCGCATTAGTTCATCATCCAGCTTGTCCTGCAAAATACCTCAAAATATTTCGTCTGTTATATAAAATAAAAATATGTTAGATGGATAATAAATCAGAATATTTCGTTGAGTGAAATATGAGGCCCGCTATGCTCAGACTTGTCACATCTGCACAATCCCTTGGAGCCCTGATCAGGGATGAACGGAAAAAGCAGGGCTTAACCCAGGTCGAGCTTGGTAAAATGACCGGATTGGGGCAAACCACCCTGTCGCTGATTGAGAAGGGCAAGCCATCGGTACAGTTCCAGACAATCATGGTGTTGTTGTCTGCACTTAAGCTGAATCTTCAGATTGGACCAAAGGAACAGACTGCCCCCGGTGAGGATCGGTGGTGACATGGCCCGCCCCCGCACCAGGATACCATTATCCGTCTACCTGAACGGAGAGCTTGTAGCCGGTCTCTCATTTTCTTCAACCAACAAGATGCAGTTGGTCTATGCCCTTTCATGGCTTACCTCTGAAAACAGCCGCCCGCTGTCATTATCACTTCCCCTTGGTCAACGCCCACTTGCCGGGCCAGCCGTTGAATACTTCTTCGATAATCTGCTGCCGGATAACGACGCCATCAGGCGGCGCATTCAGACCCGCTTTGGCGCTGCCAGTGATCGTTGTTTTGATCTCTTGTGGCACATTGGTCGGGATTGCGTCGGTGCCGTACAGCTACTGCCTGATACAGAAGAACCGCCACGTCCCCTGGGCATAACTGCAGAACCTCTTACCGACGCCCGGATCGCCGAGATACTCAGAAACTACCAGATGCTGCCTTTGGGGATGCAGAAAGACTCAGACTTCAGGATCTCTCTTGCTGGCGCTCAAGAAAAGACAGCCCTGCTTCGACACGGTGAAGAGTGGTGCCGTCCCCACAATACAACGCCGACAACCCACATCTTTAAACTGCCCATTGGTCAGACGCCTCGCATCGATCTTTCCGACAGTGTAGAAAACGAATGGCTCTGTCATCTGATCCTGAAAGAGTACGGCATACCGGTTGCCAATGCCGAGATCTGCCGGTTTGAGGATGTTAAAGCCCTGGTTGTGGAACGGTTTGACCGACGGCTTGCCAAGGACGGTAGTTGGATCATTCGCCTGCCGATGGAGGATATGTGCCAGGCTCTGGCGGTGCCTCCGGTGTTCAAGTATGAAGAAGATGGTGGACCGGGCATCAAGGGAATCATGGATCTCTTACTCAGCTCCCAGAACGGGTTGAGTGACCGGCGCATGTTCATGAAGACGCAACTGCTGTTCTGGCTGCTTGGGGCCATCGATGGTCACGCCAAGAACTTCAGTATCTACCTGCTGCCAGGTGGCGCGTATAGCCTGACGCCACTGTATGATGTCATCTCTGCCTGGCCGATGGTTGCACAGGGGGCACTACACAAAAAAGAGTTGAAAATGGCCATGTCTGTGGCTGGCAGGAACAAGCATTACTATTGGGATGAAATTATGCAGCGTCACTGGTTGAGTACATCGAGTACTGTTCGTTTTCCAGAAGGAGAGCTTGAGGAGATTATCCATGAGCTGCTGGATAGCATGGAAGATGTTATTAGCCGTGTTACTGCAAAGCTACCGGCCGGATTTCCGGCGGCATTAGCAGAAGCAGTTTTTGATGGGATGAGGAACTCGAAAAGCAAATTAGTAAATTCCATAATAATTGAGATGGTTTAATAAAATTAATCATGTGCAGTCTTATGTGATCTTATGAATGTTACATGGGTTTCAAGTTAAGTTCGTATGGAGAAAATGACATTTTGTGTCGTAGCAGCATGATAGTGTAGGTCCGGTTGAAGGAATAGTACGACGTGGCGAACGGCGGGGGCTGAGTTGGAAACTATTGAGAGTGGTAAGAAATGAATCTTGATTATGCAACCCTTGAGTTGTTGCGCCAAAATCACCCGGCCTGGCGGTTGCTGCGTTCCGATCATGCTCCATTGATTGTGAGTTTTCTTAACCGTGTTTTTGTCGTGCCCAATGTTCGGGTTATGGCGCAGTCGCTTCTCATAGAGGCCTTGAACGATGAATTGTTTGGCCTGCGTGAACAACTGGGGCAAGCTGTTTTTCCCAAGTCTTCTCTTGACTATCTTAATGACTGGGCCGCCAATGACAAAGGGTGGCTGCGCAAATACTATGGCCAGGGATCGGACGAACCGTTTTTCGACATGACACCCGCAACAGAGAAGGCGATTGCCTGGCTCGGCACCTTTTCCGAACGGAGTTTCGTTGGCACCGAATCCCGCCTGCTTACCCTGTTTGAGCTGCTGAGACAGATGTGTGAGGGGACTGAAACCGACCCGCAAGCCCGTATTGCCGAACTGCATAAACGTCGAGACGATATAGATGCGGAGATACGCCGGGTACTGGGGGGCGACATCACATTATTGGATGACACCGCCATAAAGGATCGCTTTCAGCAGTTTTCGCAACTGGCGCGCGAGCTATTGAGTGATTTTCGCGAGGTCGAGCAAAAGTTTCGCCTGCTGGATCGGAGCGTTCGGGAGCGGATCGCACTCTGGGAGGGGGGGAAAGGCGCTCTCTTGGAAGAGATCATGGGGGAGCGTGACCTGATCGCTGATACCGATCAGGGACGGAGTTTCCGTGCCTTTTGGGACTTCCTCATGTCCAGCCGCAGGCAGGAAGAGCTGACCAAACTACTTGAACGCGTTTTGTCACTGCCTCCGGTTTCGGAACTGGAACCCGATAGTCGGACCCGCCGCTTGCATTATGACTGGCTGGAGGCTGGGGAACACACTCAGCGCACGGTGGCGCAGCTCTCCATGCAACTGCGGCGTTTTTTGGACGATCAGACTTGGCTGGAGAACCGCCGCATCATGGAGATTCTGCATGGCATCGAGGCTGGAGCGCTGGCGATACGGGAAGCACCACCTAGCAGTGATTTCATGAGCATCGCGGAGTCCGGCGTCGATGTTGAGTTGCCGATGGAGCGACCGTTGTACACTCCTGTATTCAAGCCGACGATTATCGATAGCATTCTTGAAGCGGGTGATGTGGAGCTGGATGTCAACGCGCTTTATTCGCAAGTCGTTGTCGATACTCCCCGGCTTTTGCGGCAGGTGCGAAAGGCATTGAACGATTCATCCCAGATTACCCTTGGCGAATTGTGTGACCGTGAACCATTGCAGCATGGACTGGCTGAGTTGGTGACCTATCTACATCTGCACGGAGATGATTTCAAAACTGTAATTGATGATGCTGCTACCGAAACCATACTCTGGCAGTCAAACGACGGTGATGGTGAAAAGCATACCCGGCAAGCTCGCCTGCCGCGGGTTATCTTTGTGAGGTGATCATGGCGGAACAGATACCTGATACACCGGCAGCCGCAAATGATTTGCCGGCACTGGCCGTTGCCCTGCTGAAAGGGGTTATCTACCGGGACGCTGACGAACGTCTCTGGGGCGGGCTGCTGAACCTTCAGGCCAGGGTGCGTGATTACGTGTTAGTGCTCGGGCTGGAGCTGGTACTCGATGAGGCCGAAGGGTACGCATTCTTACGCTCACGGGCCAAGGAAGGGAGCGATGAGGACAATATGCCACGCTTGGTGGCGAGACGCCAGTTGTCGTTTCCGGTGAGCCTGTTGTTGGCGCTGTTACGTAAAAAGCTGGCCGAGTTCGATGCCGGAGGTGGTGATACCCGCCTGGTGTTGTCCAGGGATGACATGGTTGAACTGATCCGTGTCTTTCTGCCCGTGGGAAGCAACGAGGCCAGGCTGATCGACCAGATCGATACCCTTATCAACAAGGTTGTCGAGTTGGGTTTTCTGCGTAAACTGAAGCCCGGCACAGGAGGCGGCGAACGTGCGACCATGTTCGAGGTGCGGCGTATTCTCAAGGCATTTGTGGATGCACAGTGGTTGTCGGATTTTGATAACCGGCTGACCGCTTACCGAACGCATCTGGCCGGAAATGGCGGGGGAACGAGCGATGAATGAGCAGCAAGCACTCTCTCCGGCCAGTCCTGACAATACTCTCGCCGGGTTCCGTCTGCTCCGCCTGGAAGTGTATAATTGGGGCACGTTTGGTGGCCCTGTTTGGACATTCCATGCCGATGGCCGTAATGCGCTGCTGACGGGTGATATAGGCTCCGGCAAATCCACTCTGGTTGACGCGGTAACCACTCTGCTGGTTCCGGCGCACCGCGTTGCCTACAACAAGGCAGCCGGCGCGGACAGCCGGGAGCGGACGCTCCGTTCCTATGTGCTCGGACATTACAAATCGGAGCGGAGTGAAACCAGCGGTGCCACCAAGCCGGTAGCTCTTCGCGATCACAACAACTACTCGGTAATCCTGGGGGTATTCCATAACGCCGGGTACAGCCAAACCGTGACCCTGGCACAGGTTTTCTGGATCAAGGATGCGGCGGGGCAACCGGCCCGTTTCTTTATCAGCGCGGAACGCTCCCTGTCGATTGCAGCAGATTTTTCCAGCTTCAACTCCGATTTCACTCTCTTGCGTAAGCGGTTGCGTAGTCTCGGCGCGGAAGTGCACGACTCATTCAAACCATACGGCGCCTGGTTTCGCCGCCGTTTCGGCATTGCCAACGAGCAGGCCCTGGAACTCTTCCACCAGACGGTTTCTATGAAGTCCGTGGGGAATCTGACCGATTTCGTCCGGGGGCATATGTTGGAACCATTCGAGGTTGCCTCCCGCATCACAGACCTGATTACCCATTTCGATGACCTTAACCGTGCTCACGAGGCGGTGCTGAAAGCCAAGCGGCAGGTGGAGTTGCTGATGCCGTTAACGGCGGATTGCGAACGACATGATGTCCTGGTCAAAGGCCGGGAAGAGCTCCGTATCTGCCGGGATGCACTTAAAGCCTACTTTGCAACCCTTAAGCTCGGTATGCTGGACAAACGTATCACCACTCTCGCCGACGAATGGACTCGCCAGGATAACCAAGCCAAACGCTTGAAAGAACGATGCGAAGAGTTGCGTCGCACGGAAGACGGGCTGAAACGGAATATTGCCGATAATGGCGGAGATCGCCTGGAACGGCTGGCCGCCGATATCGAAATAAAGGGACAAGAACGCGAGAAGCGTAGGCACAAGGCAGAGCGCTACATCGAATTGGCGCGTGCCGCCGGCGAAATACCGGCCGAAGACGAAACGGGCTTTCTTGCGCAACGGCGCCGTTTGCAGGAACTCGCAAATGCCGTGCGTGATGAGGAGGCGCAACTACAGAATCGTCTGACCGAACAGGGGGTAGACTTCCGCCAGAAAAAACGGGAGTACGACGTGCTCATGGAGGAAATTGCCAGCCTGAGAACCCGGCGCAGCAATATTCCAACTGAGCAGATGGCTATGCGTTCCGAACTATGCCGGGCACTGGAGCTTGCAGAAGTTGAGATGCCCTTTGCCGGCGAATTGGTGCAACTGCGCGACGAGGAGCGGGAGTGGGAAGGGGCGGCAGAACGCTTGCTGCGCAGTTTCGGCCTGTCGCTGCTGGTGCCGGACCGGCATTATGCGGCCGTAGCCGAGTGGGTGGACAAAACCCACCTCAAAGGGAGACTGGTCTATTACCGAGTCCGCCCCGGCACGCGTGGCGAACCACCGGAATTACACCGTGATTCGCTGGTGCGTAAGCTTGCCGTCAAAAACGATTCTGTTTTCCGCGACTGGCTTGAGCGGGAGTTGGCCCATCGTTTCAACGTGGCGTGCTGCTCGACGCAGGAGCAGTTCCGGCGTGAACCCAAGGCAATCACCCGTGCCGGGCAGTCCAAGGGAAGCGGCGAACGGCACGAAAAGGACGACCGCTTCCGAATCGGTGACAGGCAACGCTATGTGCTGGGGTGGACCAATACGGAAAAAATCGCCGCGCTCGGTGTGACAGGCCGGAAACTGGAAAAGGAGCTTGGCGAGTTGGAGAGCGCCATCGGCGGTATTCAGAAAAAGCAAAATGACGTAAAAAAACGACACTCCGCTTTGTCGAAGCTGGACGAGTACCGGGATTTTGCTGAACTCGACTGGCAAACCCCTGCTGTGGAGATCGCAACGCTGGAATTTGAGCGCAAGCAGCTCGAAGCCTCATCCAATCTCCTCAGGGACCTGATGGCGCATTTGCAGTCGTTGCAGGAAGATCTCGGAGAGAAAGAAAGCGAGTTGGCCGAAAAGTTGCGGGAGTTGGGAGCAGTTCAAAACAAACGGGAAGTGGCGGAGGCATTGCGAAATGAAACCCGTGCGTTGCTGGCAGCACCCGGTCAGGTTGAATACACCGGTCGATTCGAGCCTCTGGACGCCATGCGTTCCGAGTCACTCGGCGAACACCATCTGACGGTTGAGTCATGCGACAACCGTGAACGGGACATGCGCGACTGGCTGCAAACCAAGCTGGATGCAGAAACCAAGAAGATAGACCGGCTGCGCGACGCCATTATTGATGCCATGCGCAGGTACTGCACTGAATTCCCTTTGGAAACCCAGGAGGTCGATGTGGCGGTGGAGGCAGCGTCCGAATATCGCGCCATGCTGGATAAACTAATAGCTGACGACCTCCCCCGGTTTGAAAGCCGTTTCAAAGAACTGCTCAACGAAAACACAATCCGGGAGGTGGCAAACTTCCAATCCCAACTGGCGCGGGAACGGGAAACCATCAAGGAACGAATCGCCCGGATCAATGAATCGCTCAACCAGATCGACTATAACCCCGGCCGGTATATCGTTCTGGAAGCGCAACCGGCGCCGGACGCCGACATTCGTGACTTTCAGTCCGAACTGCGTTCCTGTACCGAAGGGACCATTACCGGATCGGAGGATAACCAGTATTCGGAGGCAAAATTCCTCCAGGTAAAACGGATCATTGAGCGGTTCCGTGGACGTGAGGGGCAGGCGGAACTGGATCGGCGCTGGACCGCCAAGGTAACCGACGTGCGCAACTGGTTCACCTTTGCCGCCAGCGAACGCTGGCGCGAGGACAACAGCGAACACGAACACTACTCCGACTCGGGGGGGAAATCGGGTGGCCAGAAAGAGAAGTTGGCCTACACCATCCTGGCAGCGAGCCTAGCCTACCAGTTTGGGCTCGAATGGGGAGCAGGACGTTCTCGAACATTCCGCTTTGTGGTAATCGACGAGGCATTCGGTCGCGGTTCTGATGAATCGGCACAATACGGATTGCGGCTTTTTGCCCAGCTCAACCTGCAACTGCTGATCGTAACGCCATTGCAGAAGATCCATATAATTGAGCCATTTGTCTCCAGCGTTGGTTTTGTTCAGAACGAGGATGGTCAGGCCTCCAAATTGCGCAACCTGTCGATCGAGGAATATCGCGAGGAAAAGGCAAGGTTGACAGCATGAGTTGGACCAGACCGGCCGATCTGAAGGCACAGGTGCAGAAGTTGTGGGATCGCGGCGAGTTGCTTGCCTCACTTATCACTGGCGAAACGCCTTTCCCCAAACGGCTGTCACTCAAAGTCCCCACCTCCGCAGAGATCACTGACCAATTCGAGAGGGTTCGCACGTGGACAGCCGAAGTTCGTGCTGCCCAGCATTTTCGGGTGGAGATGCGAGAGTTCCGTCATCGGCTGTTTGGTGCTAATACCATCCCGCACGAGGTCTGGATCGACACATTTGATGACTCCTTGAAAATCATCGGCAAACAAAGGAGCGCTGCTGCGTTTACCCGCTTGATTGAAGCGACGAAAGCGCAGTTGCCACAACTTCTGCCATGGCTGGCCAGGCGACCGCATAAAGCACTGGAACTTGCCGATGAATGGGCTCGTTTATTGTCGGTTGTAGCCTGGATCGAAGCGCATCCCTCACCGGGAATCTATCTTCGTCAAGTCGATATTCCTGGGGTTCACAGTAAATTCATTGAGACACACCGTGCCGTTTTGACGGAGTTGCTGGATATGGTACTTTCTGACACCGTCATTGAATCTGCCGCTACCGGTGTCAGTGGCTTTGCCCGGCGTTACGGTTTTCGCGACAAACCCTGCCTTATTCGCTTTCGCTCCCTTGATCCTGAATGCACCACCTCTCTGATTGGGTTCGCCAAAGACATTACTATTGATGCGGAGAGCTTTGCCAGGCTTGCGCCCATGGTCTCGCGGGTATTCATCATTGAAAACGAGATCAACTTTCTTGCCTTCCCCAACATGTTGGACAGTATTGCCATCTTTGGCTCAGGTTATGGATTCGAAATGCTGAAAGTGGTGACGTGGCTTCAGCAGTGCCGCGTTTACTACTGGGGCGATATTGATACCCATGGTTTTGCCATACTCAATCAGCTCAGATTCAGCATTAGAAATGTGGAATCTTTTCTTATGGATCGTTCCACGTTGATGAAATTCGAGCCCTATTGGGTCGTAGAGGAAAAACAGGCTCTGCGGGATTTGACCAAGCTCAATAAGGAGGAGAGTGCACTCTATGATGACCTTAGAGATAACCGGATTCGTAACCGGCTGCGACTTGAACAGGAAATGGTTGGATTTGGCTGGGTAGAGACAGCGCTTACCGCATTAAGTATCTAATCATCCCGTTTGATTAGCTTTAGAAATCGAATTGTTGTACAGTTTTAATACATGCTGATACATTCCGTGCAAATACGCGGATAACGGTACAAAAAAGATTGGCTTCTTCGGCGCAAAATTTGGTACAAAAGTTTGGGGCACTGATCGGGAAAGATAACGATTACAATATATTGCATAGCATAAATTTGGGGTTTAGGACGCGTCTTGATTGTTCACCGCCTCCACCAATTAACAGTTCGCCATAGTGCGGATAAGTCCAAAAGCCTCCGATAAATCGGGGGCTTTTGCTTTTTCAGGATGCCTGATCGCCGTAGTAGGTCTCCATGCAGAGCTGATCGAATGGGCGCCCACAATTGCCAAGTGGGCAGACCGCGATATAATCAGCACTTACTTCAGACTGAGGTGCCACACGATGAGTTTTATTCTTGCGCTTGACCAGGGTACCACCAGTTCCCGTGCCCTGGTGTTTGACCATGACGGCAACGTCCGTGGTCTGGCCCAGAAGGAGTTCCGCCAGATCTTTCCCGAGCCCGGTCTGGTGGAACATGATGCCGAGGAGATCTGGGCCTCGCAGTTGGGGGTGATGGTGGAGGCGGTTGCCCGGGCCGGGCTGAGTGCTGCCGAGATTGCGGCCATCGGCATCACCAACCAGCGGGAGACAACGGTGGTCTGGGATCGCCGGACCGGCAAGCCGATTCACAATGCGATTGTCTGGCAGGACCGGCGTACTGCCGCGGAGTGTGACCGGCTCAAGGGGCTGGGGCTGGAAGCGACCTTCCGGGCCAAGACCGGTCTGGTGCTGGACCCCTATTTCTCCGGGACCAAGCTGGCCTGGCTGCTGGATCACCTGCCCGGGGCCAGAGCCAGGGCAGAGGCGGGGGAGCTGGCCTTTGGCACCATTGATTCATGGCTGGTCTGGAACCTGACCGGTGGTGAGCGGCATCTGACCGACGCCAGTAACGCCTCCCGCACATTGCTGTTTAATATCCATGAGGGAAACTGGGATCAGGAACTGCTGCAGCTGCTCCGGATTCCGCCTGCAATCCTGCCTGAGGTTGTTTCCTCCAGCCAGGTCTACGGTGAGACCGCTGCCCGTTTCTTTGCTGCACGGGTGCCGATCTCCGGTATTGCCGGGGACCAGCAGGCCGCGCTGTTCGGCCAGCTTTGCGACCGGCCCGGGATGGTTAAGAATACCTACGGCACCGGCTGTTTCATGCTGATGCAGACCGGTGAGCGGCCGGTCCTTTCTGAGCGGAACCTGCTTACCACCGTGGCCTGCCGCCTGGGGAACCGGACCGAATATGCCCTTGAAG
>Ga0209016_1001320_pt1 | contig 20509 bp, 18 predicted proteins | sample EPASupsiteSAE305_FD_187265 | JGI IMG/M metagenome (GOLD analysis project Ga0209016, IMG submission 187265) | Bioremediated contaminated groundwater microbial communities from EPA Superfund site, New Mexico - SAE3-05 (SPAdes) (version 2) | ecosystem: Environmental > Aquatic > Deep subsurface >...
AACTGGAGCGTGGAGTTCCTAACGAGGCCTTCGTTACTCTGCCGGGTGACGACAAGGAAACCGCTGCCTTCTTGAGAAAACGTAACAAAGCTGAACGACTGGAGCATGCGAGCGGTCAGTCTCGTTTTGAGGAATACTCACCGGAAATCAGAAGACAACTGGACGATATCCTGCGGGGCTGGCAGGAACTCTCCGCTCTCCCGGAGCAAACCCCTGAGGAGATCGAGGCCAAGAAACGTCGTTACCAGCACTTGACCGAAGACCAAGAGGCCTTACTCGTTCAGCAGATTGCCGCCATCCCCATTGCCCAGTTCTATCTAGCGAAGACACCGGAGAATGTGCAAAAAATCGTTACCGATTTCGAGTACCGTCGCTATTTGGCGGGTGAACGCCAACCCCAGGGGCAGGCCACTGCCGCTGCTTGGGCGCGCAGTTTCGAGAAGCGTTTTTTTCACTGGTTTTTGGAATTCCCAGAGATTATCAAGGGAGGTGGTTTTGACTGCATTTTGGGAAATCCACCCTATCTGATGAACAGGAAGCTAAGTGGGAAGTTTGGTGAAGCATTCCTAAATTGGGTTAAAGTAGCCTATACTCCGGCTGGAGCTGTTGATCTGGTTGTCTATTTCGTTCGTCGCATTTTTGAGCTACTCCGTCCAAATGGGATTTTCTCAGTTATATCGACAAACACCATAGCACAGGGAAGCGCACGCGAAGGTGGATTGGACTATATACAAGATCATTCTGGGACCATAATTTTTGCTGAGCGTTCAAAATCTTGGCCTGGACAAGCCGCAGTATCTGTATCCTTGGTTGCAATAACAAAAGGTTCATGGGTAAACCAACGAATTCTTGATGGTCAGCTTGTAGAAAAGATAACGCCATACCTTGACTCACAAGACACTGTGACGGGGCCATTACCCTTAATTGAGAATGTTGATCAATGTTTTCAGGGATCAATAGTTCTCGGAATGGGGTTCGTTCTTGATCCACAGGAAGCTAATCAATTACTTCATAAGAATTCAAAGCTGAATGATGTTCTCTTCCCTTACCTTAATGGTGCGGATTTGAATTCCAATCCAGAGCAGATACCGAGCCGATTTGTGATTAATTTCCAAAGTTGGTCAGAAGATAAGTGTTGTTCAGAATACCCAGAGGCTTACGCAATCGTTGAGGAAAGAGTTCGACCTGAGAGGACTCGCATAGATGAACACGGTAACTTCGTACTTAGAAAGCCTCTACCCCAGCGCTGGTGGATATACGCCGATAAGCGCCCCAAATTATATTCACTAATTGCTGATTTCGAACGTGTTCTTGTAACTCCTTTAGTTTCGAAATATGTAAGTTTCGTTTTTGTTCCAAGCCGTCAAGTTTTTATGCATAAACTTGGAATCATTGTACGTCAGGGTTTTGAAACATTTGCAGCATTACAGTCAGATATTCACACTTGTTGGGCGTGGAGATACAGTTCGACGTTGGGTAGCTCAACTATCAATTATTCGCCGAGCACCTGCTTTACAAGTTTCCCATTTCCACCTTCGGCTGAAAATTTAAAACTACGGGTACTTGGTGAGCAGTACCACGAGCATCGCCGTGCTCTAATGAAGAGCCTCTGGCTCGGCCTCACCGACATCTACAATCTCTTCCATCGTCGCGACCTCACCCCCGAACACGTCGCCAAGGTCAGCAAAAAAACTCCAGAAGAGGCCGAAGCCGGCTATCGGGGCATCCTCGAACTGCGCAACCTGCATCGCCAACTCGACAACGCCATCCGCGACGCCTACGACTGGTCCGATCTCGACCTCGACCACGATTTCTACGAGGTGGAAACCCTGGCAGAAAACGACCGCGTCCGCTACACCATCAGCCCCGCAGCCCGCAAAGAAGTCCTCAAACGCCTGCTGGCCCTCAACCACCAACGCGCCGCCGAACAGGCCGCCACCAAACCAACCAAAACCTCAACCAAACAAACCCGCAAAGCCAAAAAAGACGAACGCCAAGGGAGCTTGTTTTAATCTGTTCTAGATTCTTTCAATCAGTTGATAACTAATGAGGCGTGATTGATGACGGAGATCAAATTCCCTGCAACCTGGATTGACGAAAATCGTTTTGAAGAGGCGCTCTCGTCCAACGATTATCCTCATGAAACAGCATCCGCAAAAATAGTATTTTCCTTTCCATTTAACTGCAAAGTTATGATAGGAACGGCGGTTCGCCTTCTTTCACTTGCAAATCAACTCGATCACTGTTGCAAAAATGTAGTGTTGGATTTTTCGGAAGGTGAATCTGGCGCAATGGGATATTTGAATAGAATGGGTTTTTTTGATCATCTAGCTCCTGGGATTACTGTACTCCCGGATCGGCCCATTTTATCTGGTGCTTTTGTTTATGGGAGAACAAATCGAAATCTTGTTGAAATTGAGGCAATTAACAAAAGCCATAGAGATCAAAGTCTACCTTCTCGTTTGACAGATACCTTGATGGAATCATGCTCTGGACGAACAGATGCCAATGAGTTGGAAGGGGCAGCCTGGACAATTTTTGCTGAGTTAATTGATAATATCTTTTCCCACAGCCAAACTCCTCTTGATGGTTATGCTGCTTCACAACTCTATCGTAATGGTAATAGTCTCAAGGTAGTTGTTTCTGATAGCGGACTTGGAATAATGGAAACCCTCAGGCCGTCTCTCCATGCTGAATACCCCAACTTGGTCGGCCTTTCAGACCTCCAACTTCTTGTCGAAATATTTCGACAAGGAATATCTCGGCATGGTGGAGATAGAGGATGTGGTTTAAGAGGTAGTGCTCAAAAAGCTATTAAATTCAACGCCAATTTAGAGGTTCGCCTACCAAAAGTGCGCTCTCTTCTTGTCCCTGCTCAAGGGACATACCAGCCAAACAACAAAGCATACTGTTCGGAAAATTTGCCTTTGATTTGGGGAACCCATATTATTTTTGATTTTCATCTTGACCAGAAATGATAATTCTGGTTTAATGGATTCAATGAACCAGAATGCCCTAACCTTAAAGCTGTGCGAATTTATGGAAACCCCGGAGGGATGGGGTCGTGATCATGGTCGCAAAGTTTATCAGAAATTGATTGATTTTGTTGAGGATCATCCGGGATTCATGATCTTCATGGTTTCGCTTGAAGGAACAAAACGTGTCGACATATCCTTCGCTTCCGAAACAATTGTGGAGCTTGCACGCCGTTATCGGGGGCAAAAAGGTTTCTGTTTTGTCGATCTTGCCGACCAGGATATGCTCGAAAACTGGGAGGCAGCAGCCTCGCGCAAAAAACAACCAATCATGCTTTGGGAGGGCAATAAAGGACGACCAATTGGAATCGGGCCAAGTCGAGGTGCATTGAGTGCATTTGAGTTCGCGATTACGAGAGAGAGCGTTAAAGCAGCTGAATTTGCAGCATCCATACCGGCGATGTCGATTGCCAACGCAAGTACCAAATTCAAGCAACTCTGGGAGCAGGGATTCCTGCTTCGCCGAGAAGATATTGCTGAGTCTGGTGGAGTAGAATTTTCATACTACCGAATAGGGTAGTTTTTTTTGAGCGCTCGTTCATCTGGTTCAGTGAACGAGATTGACGGTAACAGGTAGCGGAGAAAAATTAGTGCATAAAATCATTTTTTACCCAGTAGGCAACGGCGACACCAGCCAGATCATCCTCGAAAACGGAAAGCGGTTGTTGTGTGATTTTCGGCACCAAAAAAAGAGTGAAGCAGATGGTTCAAAGGATTTTAACCTCAAAAAGCACCTGAAGGATGAGCTGGACAAAGAACAGCGCGACTATTTTGACGTCGTTGCTTTTACTCATGGTGACAGTGATCATATCTGTAGCAGTACAGAGTTTTTTGAGCTCTTACATGCCGCCAAGTATCAAGGTGATGGACGCATTAAAATCAAAGAGCTCTGGGTGCCAGCAGCAATGATTCTCGAAACAGCGACAAACGATGAACAAAGCGATGAATTCATTCTCTGGCGCCAGGAAGCCCGTTATCGTCTCAAGCAAGGCAAGGGTATTCGAGTTTTTTCCAAGCCAGAAAAGCTCAAACAATGGTTTGAGGATAACGATTTGCACGTCGATGATCGCCGCAGCCTGATTACAGATGCTGGACAGCTAGTCCCTAATTTCCGCCTCAACGTTGATGGGGTCGAATTCTTTTGCCATTCCCCATTCATAAAACACATAGATGGGGACGACATCATGCGCAACGAAGCGGCGCTTATTTTTCAAGTGCGCTTCGAGGTGTGCGGCACACGCTTTAATTACTTTGCTACGGGGGACTCCGAACACGAAGTTCTTGCGGACATTGTCAAGACCACTAGGTATCACGGCAACGATGATCGCCTCGACTGGGATCTGTTCAGCCTCCCACATCATTGCAGTTATCTTACGCTCGGCCCAGACAAGGGCGACAGAGAGACGAACCCGGTCGATCGCGTAGCTGAATTATTGCTCCATGGGCAGAAAGATGCATATATCGTTAGTTCCAGCAATCCAATTGGCAGCGATAAGGCTGCTTATGAGCAACAACAACCGCCACACATTCAGGCCAAGAATACTTATGTCAATTATCTCCAGAAGATCAGAGGACGACGTTTTCTAGTCACAATGGAAGAGCCCTCTGAGTCTAAGCCACAGCCAATCGTATTCGAAATCTCGAAAAACGGCGGCAAATTGGCTTCCACGAAAATGGTCGGCGCAGCATCTATAATATCGTCAGTACCACCGCGAGCAGGTTGAACATTGGAGACATACTATTCATTCGGAGAAATTATTGAGGGCTCGCTTCCAGATTGTTTAACTGTGCCTTGGGTAAAGGAAACCTGGAACATAATTATACGCCACCAAAAATTTGCCCTCATTGAGGCGAGACGGCTACACTACGGCGAGAACTATGCAGAGATCCTGGTTGTTGACTGCGAAAACGATGAAGTACCGACAAGAAATCATGTTGGCATCGAGTATCGCGAAAGACTAGGCTTGCTTTTCCATAGCGAGGCCAATCGCATCCCCGAAGTTCGTGCGTTACGTATCGACTTTCCAGCTACACTTCACCAAAACCATGTGAAAAAAGGAGAACCCCCGAGTCTCTGTCTTTATTTTGAACCCTGGACCGCTATTCGTACAACTTGGACACCACAGAAACACCTAAATCGAATAATGTGGTGGCTTGCTGAAACCGCAAGCGGCACTCTGCACCGGGTTGAACAACAGCTTGAACAACTCTATTTCCAAAGTCCTATCGAGCTCATCCTTCCTTACGATTTCAAAGACAAAGTTGCAGGTAAAGGCTACAAACTTGTCACGAAGGGACGTGGGAAAGATACAAGCAAGATAACGCTGATAGGGGCAATGAGTCCTCTGGATGCCACCACTGAAAATCTAGAATTTCCTTGCATAGCCCTATCGTTACCACAAATAGTGCACGGCCCTATCGAACATTTTCCGCATACTCTTGGCGAACTTCACGATCAACTTGAAAATCGAGGAGCGTCATTCGCTCGACCACTTTTCGACGCAATTCTTGATCTTAGTCAAAACGGATCTTTTATAAAACCACAAGCATCGAACACCTTGCTCATTCTAAGCGTTCCACTGCTTCGAGAAATGAATGGCCCCGTTGAGCGTACAGTTGTGAAAGGCTTCATAGTCCAGAATAACATTGCAGATCTCGGTGTAGCGAGTGGCGCTCTTCAGAGAGTTGGTAATGCGTACTTGGTCGTGAAACTTATTGGTGTCGAGAATACAGAGCGCCAGGACTGGCGTAAATTTGAGATTAATCCTCTTGAAATTGTACCAGCTTTTACACCGCAACTCGCTCGACAGGCCTGCGGTATTGAGGACGAAGGGCCGACAGGTACACTTGTCGGAGTCGGTGCTCTCGGAAGCGAAATGCTCAATTTGTGGATGCGCTCAGGATGGGGATCGTGGACGATTGTCGATCCAGATCTCGTCAAACCTCATAACATGGCACGCCATAGTTCACTGGAGTGTCATATCGGGTTTTCAAAGGTCGAGGCAGTCAAAAATTTAGCGGACAATTTAATGCCTCAGCAACCGTCTAATACAACAGCCATTGCGGAAGACGCCACCAACCTGGAGAACACAGAGGTCAGGAATTCACTGGATTTGACGGATATAGTTATCGATGCAACAACGACCCTCGATTTTCCACGGGCAATAGCCGCCCGTGATAGTGTTAAGCGGGCATTATCAGTCTTCGTAACACCTTCGGGGTATGGAGCCGTGATGCTCATGGAAGATGAGAAGCGGACAATTCGACTGGATGCCTTAGAAGCTCAGTATTATCGGCACGTAATATCCGAACCTTGGGGCAAGCAACATCTCATCAACCACCAGGGACATCTGTGGGCGGGGGCCGGTTGCCGTGATATTTCTGCAGTTATCCAAAATGAAATTCTTGCCGTCCACGGAGCGAATCTTGCCAGAATGGTACGTATACGCTCAACCGCACCTGAAGCATTCCTACATATCTGGCATTACGACCCCAATACAGGTTCGATTACGGCGAATAATTATATGCCCGTGCCATCAAAGATCACTACCCTTGGAGATCTTCAAATTGTCTGGGATGAAGAAATTCGAGGGCAGATCCGTTCGCAACGTGAAAAACATCTGCCGAACGAGACTGGGGGCGTATTATTAGGCTACTTCGATTTGGTACAGCGTAAGGTGTGTATTGTGGATGTGCTGGCCGCTCCACCAGATAGTCTTGGGAACCCAACAGGTTTCGTTCGCGGCATCGAAGGATTAGAGGATGCCGTTAAAAATGCAGGGCAGAAGACAGCAAATATCGTTGGGTATGTTGGAGAATGGCATAGTCATCCACGACATTGCTCTTCCAATCCCAGCAGTTACGATATGGTTCTATTAGCGCACTTGGCCGTTGCACTAGAGTACGAAGGACTACCGGCCTTAATGTTGATTGTCGGTGAAGACCAAGAGACGTGGTATACGGGTAAAGTAGATGAGAAGTGAGACATCGGGCGGTAATCAAATAGGGCTTGCCCTTTCGGGAAGCGCCATTCGCGCGATGGTATTCCACTCTGGGTTGCTTCCATTCGTAAGCTTCCCCGAATGACTAACAGAAATTCAATTTCTTGTTAACTGTGCCAAAAATGAGATTAATTAATAGATTTAAAAAGCACCGAAATGAACCACACATTTCCCTTGATGAATACACAAGGGTATTAAGATTACAGCTTGGAAAAGAGATAAGAAATACAAAGAAAATCTATCTTGATACTAATTATTGGCTTGAATTGCGTGATGTCGCCCTGTGCCGAAGCAGAAATAATAATTTTATAAATTTATTACCGCTGTTAAAAAATGCAGTTAAGTCTGGCAAAGTCATCTGCCCAATCAGCGATGAAAATTTTTACGAGATCTTACTTCAATCAGATCCAACTACTCTTAAAGCCTCAACAATCCTTATCGATGAACTCTCAAAAGGAGTAGCATTATTATCAACGGAAGAAAGAACTCAATTTGAAATACTTTTTTTCATCCATAGCACAACGCATGGAAAAGAGGCTATATATCAACCAGATGAATTTATTTGGTCAAAAGTTGCTTTTGTTTATGGCACACAGCATCCCCACCAACCTCAGTTCTCCCCTGAAGAGCAGCTAGTAATGCAAAAGGCATTTTTTGATCAGATGTGGTCCATATCATTGAGCGAGATGATCGACGTAATTGGAACAAACCAAATAGCTGCCATGCCGAAATACAGAGATATCTCTATCCAACTGAATCGTGATAAAGTCAAATATGCTCATGAAAACAGGTCATTTAAGCAGCTATTTTTGTCAGAAATTACAGGTGTTGTTGACCTCTATAAGCCTTTGTTCGAAGAGGCAATGATTTACTTATTTGAAAAAGAATACGGATACAAGCCAATGCCAGAAGAGATTGTAAAAACTGATAGTGGAAAAAGTATCGCCAATGCTATTTATAATTTGTTCAAAATGAACAAGCTAGGCAGCTATTTTCCATCGATTGTTATCGGAGCTGGGCTCCACGCATCTGTCCGGCAAGATATTCAAAGAAAATTCGACCCTAACGATATGTCTGACATTAGACATGCCAAATCTGCATTGCCCTATTTCAATTATTTTTTTACAGAAAATAGCCTCAGAGATTTAGTTACAAGGAGCAATATAAGATTTGACAAGAAATATGATTGTGTCGTGGAGTCTAACCCTTGTGAAGTTATTGGCCTCATAACGCAAATCTGCAACAGTTAACAATGCATTTCAGCGTACAAGATTGGCCTGCGGCTAACTTTCCACTGACCGCTGCGAGCGAACAGAGGTATATCTCAGAAGGTGACAGGAGAAGCGATGAAGGAACTACTTGAGAAGCTGGGTTCATACAACATTTTCAACTATCTCCTTCCTGGTGTACTTTTCGCGGCATTTATTGATTGGTCAACTTCCATAAAACTCCTTCAGGTGAATATGGCTGTTGGGGCCTTCGTATACTATTTTCTCGGCTCTATCGTTAGTCGAATAGGCTCGCTGTTAATCGAACCTGCCTTTTTGCGCCTAGGGCTAGTTGAATTTGCGCAATATGAGGACTTTGTGCGTGCGGCAAAAACTGACCCGAAGCTGGAAATTCTGTCCGAGGTTAACAACATGTACCGGACAATTTGTTCGCTGATTCTTTCAATGGCAGTCGTTGGCGCATATCAATACGCAGCCTCTCATCTTGCACTCCTTCAGCGCGCAGCACCAATTGTAATAGTTTGTGGATTGTTTGTTTTGTATTTAGTTTCCTATCGAAAGCAGACAGCCTATATCCGGAAGCGCATCGCCGCGAATATTCAGAAGTGAGCAAACCGAATGCATATCTATACACTCAATGTCGGCCAGGGACAGTTAGTCGTCGTAACGGGCTCGTCTCAAGCGTTCATCGTAGACACGTATGTGCCAATGAACCCAACCAATGACGTCATCAATGTCAAGGCTGCGCTCGCTTCAATCCTCCAGGGTAAGGAACTAGTTGGCCTGATGGTAACTGGATTCGATGCGGATCATTTCAATGAGGTCGGAATGAGAATAGTTTTGAACAAATACCGACCCGACTGGATTATGTACCCAAAGTACTTCAAGAAAACGAAGGAAGCGAACTCATGCTTCTCTGTTATCGAAGGATTCGAGACTCAAAAGAAATTCAGGCGGGTGTCCGTCTCACTGTCGCAAAATGACACTCGGTTCTATAGCAAGCTCTCATCGGATTTCTCATATGAGGTACTATCTCCGCACGCCGCCGATATGGACTCGTCAAATAACTGTTCCCTTGTGTGTAAAGTCAAAGAGTATGCTACAGGGAAAACGTACTTGATCACCGGGGACACTGAGAACGATCGGTGGGATTCAATCGCTTACTACTTCGGTGATGCTCTCTCATCAGACGTTCTCGCAGCACCTCACCACGGTTCGAAGAACGGCATCACAGCAGGAGCACTCAATCTTATTCGACCACGTACGGTTCTGATTAGCGCGGGTGTCGACAATCAATACGGACACCCTGATGCGGGGGCAACGCGTCTATTCGCGGCTCATACTAGCGACTACTACAGTACCAGCTATGGGCAGGGGCAATCCCTGAAAACGATTGTGTCAGCAACAGAAGTTAAGACATTCACATTTACGGCATGAAGCCCAACAAGCGCTTGAAACAGACGCTATATTGACGCTTTGCACTTCAATGTTTGTTCGTTTCTTAGTTCACCCTGTTTCTTCTTTCTTAGGCCGAAGGCCAAGTTTCTTGGTTTCTTGATACCGGGCTTTGAACAATAAAAAAAACGGCTGCCCAACCAAAATGGTCGGAGCAGCCGTTTGCGTTACTGGGGATTCTTTCGTTTCTTATGCCGCAACCGGCAGGGGTTCTTCCTGAACGCTTGTGATACCGGCCTTGTTGAGGACAAAGTCGGCGGCGTTCTGGGCCTTGGCGGCGGCGGTAAAGACCGCCCTGTTGTCACCTTTCAGGATCTGCAGCCAGACATTGATGTATTCCGGATGGCGCATCGCCTCAAAGGGAATGGCAGTGTGTGCGCCCAGGAAAGCGGCACCAATCTCGGCCACCAGTTCCTCGAAGGCATAGTTCAGATCACCGAAACGGCTGCCGAAGGTGCGGGCAAGCCGACATGGATGACCTGTCCAGTGAACAACTTCATGATATCCAGTTGAAAAGTAAAAGTCGGCATGCTCGAAGGTGGATCGCGGCGGCAGGATAACAACATCCGGAACCGGCAGATAACAGGCCTTATTGCCTCCGTGTTTCAGTGTCGGCAGTGCCAGAATCATTTCCGCCAGATCGTTACCTTCCTTTTCCGTCTCCATCGCCTCCTTGGGTGCAAGTTCCGGCAGTTCCAGTCCCTCGCACTGCTCTACGTTGAACACCGTGTAGGTTCGGGCAAAGGGAATGACCTTCTGCTCTTCCTTATCATCATTTGTCACCTGTTCCGTGGCTGCATTCTCCTCCCTGTCCTTCAACGGCAGGAACTTCCAGAAAATGACGGGTGCACCCTTTTCACCTTTCTTGATCCGGCCGCCCGACTGATCGGCGTTGCGGAAGGTGAGCCAGCGGGGATCGACATAGCCATTCATCAGGGCCATCAAATTGAGCAGAATGATGTTCATCCCCCGATAGGGTCGGTTGGTGATTGCATTGCGAAACGCTCCATAACCGACACCCTGCCAGGGCTTGGCCCAGGGGTTGACGCCATCTTCCAGGGCAGCGATGATTTTGCGGGTGATTTCTTCATAGATATTGGTTTTCTCAGTTTTCATGGTCTTATCTCCTCTGCGATATGAGAGGGCAAGCGGCCCCGTCGGGCGCGTCCTGCCCCAACGGGTTTCATGAAAAAACATGCCCTGATTCGCTCAGTGCGGTGATGTCGTCACCAATAATCAAATGGTCGAGGACCCTGACATCAATTATCTTCAGGATCTCTTGCAGCTTCCTGGTAAGATCGATGTCCTCTGGGCTCGGTGTACTGTTGCCGGAGGGGTGATTGTGAGCCAGGATAATTGCCGAGGCATTTAGCCTGAGGGCCTCTTTAACCACTTCCCGGGGATGCACCGTGGCCTTGTTGACCGAACCCCGGAACATCTCCTTCCAAGCCAGCACCTGATGCTTGCTGTCGAGAAACAGACAGGCAAACATCTCATGCTCCAAACCGATGAGTTTGGTGGCTATGGCATCCTTGGCGGCAGCCGGTGAGGTGATCGATACCCCGCGTCTGAGCTGATAACTGCTGAGCCTGCGGGCCTCGATGAGGACCGTGTCTTTGGGAGCAGGACGATAAGTCCCGCTTTGGTCTTGAATGTAGAGCATGTCGTGCCTCCTTTTAGAAACGGGGCAAGACAACCCCCTTGGGGCAGTTTGCCCCGTCAGGGATTTTTGTTAATTTTCAGGCCGCCTGCCGGACCTCGGCCAAGACAAAATGGTTGAGATGTGCAGGCCGGTAGATGCGGATCGGTTTGTTGTTGATCTCACCATGACCCTGACGGTCATAGCTGCCGATCCTACGCTCGTTCCAATAGACCTCGCCCGATTGAAGCCTGAACTTATTGCCCCCTACATAGGCGACAGCACTCTGGCCTCGGACATAAACCCGCCCGCGAATGATCAGCTCATGCTTGATCAGGGTGGTCTGGCCGTCAGGTGAGGTGAGGGTGGTTGTGGTGGTTACGGTGGTTTGCTCTTCGGTGCTGATACCCTGGACTTCATCGAGATCCAGAACCGAGGCCAGTTCACGTTGTCGATACCGGCTCCAAGCGGTGTTGACATCAACCACGGTCTGCTGACCGGTGAGGGCCTTGGCCAACTCGTACATCATGCTGTTTTCCGATTCGGACAGGGCCGCCAGCCCTTGGCCGGAGAGCTCGCCTTCAACTGCGAGCGAGGTCTCCATCTTCTGGGCCATGAGGCTCAGTGCCTTGTCCTGCATGGTTGCGGCATAGGCCAGGTAAAAGACCCGTACCGGCAGGTTTTGACCAATCCGCCAGGAACGGCGGCTGGCCTGCCTGAGGGTGAACACCGAATAGCCACACTGGAAAAAGACAATGGTCGGAAAGTCGAGGAGGTCCAGCCCGGTCTTAACCAGGTTGGGATTGCAGAGCAGACAGTCGTACTGGCCGGTGGCCAGATGTTCCTTCAACCAGTCTTCCCGGTTTTCCGGCTTAACCGCCTGCCCCCGGAGTACCAGGGGAGAAAAGCCATGGGTTCTCAGCTTTTCCACCAGGGTGGGGAGCAGATCCCGGCTGCCGGTGTGTTCAAGAAAGACAGCTGTTTTCCTGCCCAATTTTCGTTCCGCCGCCAGGATCTCCAACAGACGTTCTTCTTTGGGCAGCAGGTTGATCTCCAGAGCCGGAGCCGAGGCAATCAACTCCTCCACACCGCCGCGTTCCAGAAATACCTGTTCGGAAAACCGGCAACCGTCCGGATAGGCAAGCAGGCTTTGCAACATCTTGCCCAGCAGACGCATATCACCACAGGCCAAGGCCTTACGGGTTGCGGTGACCAGGGTATCCGACAACTCGTTGTAATGTATCCGCAACTCCTCGTTCATCGGGGTCGAGACAATGATCTCCTCGTATTCCGGCAGGGCCTGACTGACATCGGCCAACCGGACAAAGGCAGACCTTTCCAGCAGGAGATCCGGCAGAAGCAGCGGAGAAATACCCGGTGCCTCTTTGATCCGGGCCTTACTGGACTTGCGGCCAATGCTGGCCTGATTCCAGTCGGGACCCAGATCGTCGGTCTTGTAGGTCCGTTCAACGACTCCATAGCGTTCGGCGAAGCCCAAAGTATGTCCGTATTCGAAACCAGCCTGCACCATCTGCCGTGGAAACATGCGCCAGAGCAGATAAAACAGATTTTTCGCATATCCCCCCATAAGGGTTCCCGTGAGCGCCAGCACCTTGCGGGAGCGGGCAATCAGGCAAGACATCGCCTGACCTTGGGCTGTTCCACCGCCTTTGAGTTCGTGGACCTCGTCGAGAATGACAAGATCGAAAAATCCTTTAGGCAGATACCGCTTGATGAACTCGGCCTTGGCAAAGCGCCGATTGCGACTGCAATCAGCCGACCACATCCTGGCCTGGCAGTGTTCGCAGACCGGGGCCTGGTCGGTTGCATTGTAGGGAACCGGACCACCACAGTCGGGGCAGCATTCAGCGCCCTGACGAATCGTAGTGGCTCGTTTTCGTTGATAGTGGAGCTTGGCCCGCTCTTTGCCCATGACCCAGACCTCGGTACCCAAAGGTTTTGAGGACTTGAGTTTATGGGCCAACAAGAGTTCCATATCCCGACCATTGAGGTTGAAACAGGTACAGGCGGGCAAGGTCTCTTCCGTCTCCCTGATCCATTTGCGGACCAGATGGCCTGGACACTGGATCAGAATGCGTTTGGCCGGCTTGGGACCGAGCGCGGCAATGGCCAGGCTCATGATCGTGTAGGGTAGGGAGCAAGCCTCCGTTACCGGATAGTGTTGTCTCCCCCCCTCCGAACCGTACGTACGCCTTTCGGTGTATACGGCTCTCCAGACTACTTAATGTAAATACCTCGCTTCCAAGACGGCAGTTTTCCGGCATGTAGATCGTCATGGCATTCTTTACATAGAACCATTGTTTTTCGGTTCATCCTGCTCATGATTTTTGCCCAAACTTCCTTGTTCTTGGCCAGAGTTTTCATTCCCTTTATATGGTGAACTTCAAAATATCCTTCCTCTTTCCCGCAGTACTCACATTTTCTTGCATCCAATCGTTGTATTAATTCCGTTGGTGCGTTCAAGGTGATGTTGGTATTAGGTAGGTCGTTCATGTTACCATAACTGATTGGGCTTGCTTTAAAGTCCATTTTTGGTCGATAAAGCTTGAACTCTCTGCGCTTATTTCCTGAATGATCATAATGGATGTACGTGCCATCTTGCTGCTTCAGTTTTTGGACTGTTTCTCTTACCGAGACCTTCATTTTATGTGATAGTGTCATAAAAATACTTCCCCACCACATACCAAACAGTTTGCTTAATACTCTTGCAGGACTGTTTGCTATTGCATAATAGTTATAAAAGCCTCTTATTTCAGCATTGTAGACCGTTATTATTTCCGGGATACTTCGATTTAATAAAAACCACCTTTGTGTACTCATGTAGATGTTGTAATTTCCATATCCATTTTTACTGCAGAAATAAGCGATCTTCTCCTGTGGAACATGCAACTGCATTCTTTCAACCGTACTGTTACATGTGGTGATACGATCATACCGTTTGACTTTTCTGATACGTTGTCCGGTATAACTTCTAATATCGTATCCAAGGAATCGTGTACCATCTTTGGCGTGTTTCAAGCCGGTTTTATCCTCTGCAAGTTCTAGTTTCAGTTTCGTGTTAATAAACTCACGAATTTCTTCCAGTATTGCTCTTGCATCAGATTTAGGGCCAATGATTCCTAGAATAAAATCATCAGCATACCTGCAATATACAAGCCTTCGATAGCTGGCATCCTTGGGATCTCCTGCGGGCAGTCCATCCCTTTTTGCTTTTAATTCCTTAACCTCTCTTCTGATTTTCTGAAGAGTTCCTGGGGTTGCTTCCGTTTTCACAGCGTCATACTTCTTGCGAAGTCTGGATATTCTATACTCAAATTGTTTATATTCAGGATTTACCTTTCGTCGCTTTCCCTCGTTGTACTCTTCAATTAATTCATCTACTTTACAATCCAACTCATGCAGATAAATATTGGCAAGCATTGGAGAGATTACACCACCTTGCGGCGTTCCACTGTAAGTCTTGTGATACGTCCAGTTTTCCATGTATCCCGCTTTGAGCATATACCTTATCAGGCTAATGAAGCGTTTATCATCAATCTTCTTCTCCAAAAAATGAATTAGGAGTTCATGATCAATGTTATCAAAGAAACTCTTGATATCTGCCTCAATAATCCATTTAACACTTGTCCACTTCTGCTTGACTTGTAGCAAGGCAGTATGGCAGGATTTTCCCGGTCTGAATCCGTGTGATGTTTCCTTGAACACGGGTTCATAAATTCTTTCCAGGATGTCCTTTGCTACTGCCTGTACCAGTTTGTCGTCCCCCGTTGGGATGCCTAGTGGTCTGAGTTTGCCATTTCTCTTTGGTATGTATTCTCTCCGTACCGGATTGAACCTGTACCGTTTGAGTTTCAGCAGTTTGATGATGTTTAACATCCGATCTTCTGCAAATCCGTCCAAAGTGTTGTTATTGCATCCCTTGGTGATTGCTCCTTTGTTGGAGTAGATTTTGGCATATGCCTCTTTCCACAGTATCGGGTTTTCCATTAATCTAAACAGGCCGTTAAGTCTTTTTCCTTCGTTCGAGATAGTTCCAAGTGCATCTAGTCGCTTAATCGTTGTATCGGAAAGCATCAGCTTTTCCTCCTTTTAGGTCTTAGATTGCGTTGTAATCCTGTCTCACTTCCCCCTTCTCCCCTTAGAGTTTCACCATTATCACTAATGACTTATATCTTCAGGATAGACTGGATTTGACTACCAGTTGCCTTAAACCATTACAGTAAGACTTTGGGTACTATTGAGACTCCGTTACCATATTGGTTTGGATATACATCTACATAACCAACTTAGGTAATCCCATATTTACGCTTGAGATAGAATCGTTATGGTTAGGTTTCTTGTCCGTCTTTTATTCCTCAGATTGAGGATGCGGCAGATCGGCAGGAAGTATTTCACGGCAAAACTTTGAAATACTCGTAAATACATAATCGGAAAAACTTATTATGTATCAATCTGCTATGGTGCTTCAACTATCATGCACTATCATTGGCGCACAAATCGCAAAGACTGAGATTCAAGCAGTATGGCTTTAACCGTACATAACTTGCACTGACAACTCAACATGACGATAGTTACACGTTTCGCTGCCTTTTCTTGACATGCTACACTCCCCCTTTCCTTTCGGAATCTTCGAGTTCATTACTGAACAGGGATAAGTCAAGTGTGCACAGGATATTCCTGCAATCCTGATAGTCCAATGACTACACTATTTATCAAGCGCCGATATGGCGCACTTTGCCGGCACCCATCTCACCCACCAGAAAGGCTCCTCGTTGATCTTCCTTGTAGAGGGCTCGGGCGAGCGGCAGGATGCCGCAGCGGATCTGAGCCTCGAAGGCCGGTCGTTTGAGATGACCGAGCCGTTCTCTTGCTTTTTGGTCCCAGTGATCCTCAGTTTTCGGTTGATACACCGGGTGCATGGTGTTGATGACCTGGGACTTGAGTACCTCGCCCCATTGATCGAGAAATTCGCTCAAGGCTATTTCCATCGTCTCTCCTCCTTGTGGGGGAAGGCAAACAACTCCCGCCAAGGGGAATTGTGTTGCCTCCCCTGGTGGGTTTTTCTGAAATTAATTGAGATAGTGTTGTCTGATCCCCTCCAGGACCTGTTCTTCAAGGCTTTCGTCTTGCCAACTGATCGCCCAGGCCTCCTGCAGTTGCCGGTGGCCAAACGAAAAGAGTTTCTCCGGATGCAGGACTTCATCCCACAACCATTCCTGCCATTCGGGTTTCAAGGGCATGGTGGTGCTGTTATCCAGTCGGAAAAAAGCCTGATTCTTAACCGTGTCCATATCCGGGCCAAAGACGACCGCTGACAGGGCTGTATCGGTGAGTTGTGCTTTTCTGGCAAAGTGGTCGGCGCTGATCATCACCTTATTGACGATATCGCCGATCTTTCTGGCACGGATGGAGCGGATGGTTCCGGTCCAGCGGCCCAGCTCAAAGGCCTCGTTCTCCCTGTCGGAGATCCGGCAGAGACCGCCATTGAAAAAATGAGCCGTGGTGGCCTGGATATGAGAAGGGCTGCCGACCAGGCTGAAGAGAAATGCCTGCGCCTGATTTGAGGTGACGCGGGCGATAAGTCCATCACAATAGGTGACAAAACCATTGCTGCGAACCTTGAGATAATCGTTCATGGTATCTCTCCTTAAAAAACAGGGGAGACCGCCCCATACGGGGAAGACTCCCCGGCATGGGTTGGTGATAGGATAAAAAAAGTTATTGGATGATCAGCATCTCGGCCTTGGCCATATCGATGGCCTTGACCGTGGGCTGGTACCGGTCCCGGGTGGTGACCGTGGTTTCGCCTTTGTTGTTTTCAGCGATGCTGTGCACCTGCTCGGTTTTGTGGACCACACCCTTGATGACCAGGTGACGACCGTCCATTTTGATCTCGCCGTTCATGTAGCCACCGGCCAACATCAGAGCCAGATGGCCGTTCTTCAACGGGGCCAGGGGCCGGATGGTGTTGCATTGTCCGGGTGCCAGGTCATGAACCAGGATCTCCTCCAGCAGTCCGCTCTTGCGGACCAGGGGGATAGCCTCCAACGGATCGATCCGGTTGCACTTGAAGGTGTAGGTCGGATGTCTCGGCGCGGGAATGGTCAGTCTTTCCGAACAGCTTGCCAACTGAGGGGCTGTTTTCAAAAAGATTTCGGGATCCATGCCGGCGATGCAGAGCATTTCCTGCTCTGCCTTAACGGCCTGTGCCTTGGCAACCAGGGCACGTTTCCGCCCCAGAACCAGACACTGGTGAAAGACCCGAAAATCATCCTCCGGAAAGGCAAAGACCTGGAGCCTGCCAAAATGACGGCCCAGGATAGGCCCGCAATGTTGCAACACCGTATAGGGGATGACCAGCACCAGCCAGCCGTCCTTTTGCAGAGTTTCCTGAAAACGCTTGAGAAAAAGTGCTTCCAACCGTTCCGACTTACTGTCCGGAGCCAGGCTGTAATCGTAAGGGGGATTGAGGTAGAGCAGACCGAAGGAACCGGAAGAAATCCGCATTTCCACCAGGGCGTCGCCCCAGAGCAGATTTGCGATTATGGTTCTTGCCTCGGTGGCTCGTTCATGATCGAGTTCGATACCGTGGGTAATCGCACCTGTTCCCCCTGCCAGAGCGGCAAGGGTAATGCCGGCGCCGCAGCAGGGATCAAGGATCCTTGCCCCATCTTCGATATCGAGCAGTTGTTTGAGTAGGCCGCATATAATTTCCGGAGTCGGATAGTAGCCGGCCTTGGCCTGTGAACCCAGTCGTGCCATGGGAATTCTCCTTTTCTATTTTTAATTGTTTGAATCTGAGCGTTCTTGTTCCGCTTCGCATAAGAAATGCATCATCGCCGTTTGCGCGAGCATGAAACCATCCAGGCCCTCGGTTCGAGCCAAGTGCATCAAGTCGGTCAGTAAATCGATGATCCCGGTCTCCAGCGTATCAAGAGGATCGCCCTTAATCCGACAGTGTTCGTTGAGCGCGTGTTGGGCTGACTCAGTTCGTGCCGTCATGGTTGCACCTCATGTCGCTGGTTGTTTTGTGGAATGAGCATGGCTTGCAGCCGTTTTCGCGGTACCCTGCACATCACGCTGGTGTCCTGACAAAGGAGCCGGAGCGGTTTGAGGCTGAGGACTTTGAACCGGGATCGTGCAACACCATCCATAAAAGAGATCGGTTGTGTTTCAAGAACATCGTCCTTTGAAAATCTGAACGATTTTCTCTGCGCAATGTTGTCCCAGCAGCGCTGCCGCCAAGCCAAAGCATATTCATGGGTGGTCGGGGTGAGGAGTTGAAGAATCCGCTCCGGGCACTCGCTTTCGCAGGGTCCCATTGTTTCATCCATATCCTTGTATCCCGTATCAAAACCCGGATCATTCGGTCGGTAATCGAGCAGGAAGACCAAGGCGACCACCTCTCTGGTTGTCGTACCCAATACTCCTGTCTCCTGATTGCGCCGGATGATTTCAACCGCCATGTAGGCAGTCCGTATCCTGACAATGGCGATGTCTTGCACCTGCCATTTGGCATGTTTGTTTTCGCAGTTGACTCTGCTGGCTAAAAATTCTTTCATAGGGGTGTTGCCCCTGAAGGTATAGGTCCATCCCATGGTCGTGCTCCTTTGAGTGATCCGGAGGCAAGCCCTCATTGAGGGCGTTTGCCCCGGACGGGGTTTGAGGATTGACACTCTCGTGAGAGTAAAAAACCCGAACCCTGCAGGTGCAGGATTCAGGCTTTTTTGGGGGAGTGTTTTTTGGATTTTGTCAATCAGAACGGGACGTCGTCGCTTGGCGGCGGTTCACTGCCGTCTTCCGGTGGAACCGGAGTCTCGACCTTGTCGCCGCCTCCAAGCATCTTCATCTCGCGAGCAATGATTTCCGTGGTGAATCGAGTGGTACCTTTGTCGTCTTCCCATTTGCGGGTCTGCAGGCGGCCTTCGATGTACACCCTGGAACCCTTGGAAAGATATTCGGAGCAGATTTCAGCCAAACGGCCGAAGGCAACAATTCGATGCCACTCGGTCGCTTCCTGGGGATTGCCCTGGTTATCCTTCCACCGTTCAGTGGTCGCTACCCTGAAACTGGCAACTGCCACCTGGGTCTTGGTATAGCGGGTGTCAACGTCAGCGCCTAAATTGCCGATCAGCATGGTCTTGTTCAGCATGGTCGTTCTCCTTGTTTAAAAATGGGGGTCAAACCTGTCCCCACTATGGGGAAAGGTTGGGTGCCCTCCATGGTGGGTTGGGTTATGTGAAAATTATTTCAGTAAATCTGGTGCAATCCTTGGAAACAGTCCGCTAACTCAGGCTGCTTTCTTGATTTCCAGGAAGGAATACGAGTTGGTCGTGTGAAAATCCGCCAGCGACTGACCTAAATCTTGAAGAAATTGACTCAACCGCTCCGTATCCAGAACCTTCCTGGTGCGAACAGCTTTCCTGAGCAATCGGTCACAGGCCTTCAATGGACCTCGTTGGTTAACGATGGCCAAAAGATCGTTTTTGCGCATACCGATCTCTGCTTCCAGATCCCGTTGCTGTTGCTGCAGTTCGACAAGAATCTCGACAGTCTCGGTGAGTTCCCGGACCTCTTCTGCTTCAAACTTTGGACAATCCATGAGAAAGGGGCAGTACCCGCATAACGGGCCGGCTTCCATGACCGGAGTGGTCAGTTCGCCTGCCGCATATTGCTGGTATGCATTCCATATGGTGGACGCCCGGTCCATCAGTCCTTCATAGATAAGGGTCTGCGGAGTGTAGCCGTTAAAAAGCTGCATGCCCTGTTCACCGAAGTTGACAGCCAGAATGGCACCTTTCTCTACGGTGTAGTCGGGGTAGCAATTGGCTAGGAGTCCCATCTGTAAATACAATTGAGTTTCCCACGAGCCATACGGGTGTTCCGGGATGGTCTCCGGTGATTTTACTTCCAGGACCGCCATGGTTTTACGGGCTTCCGAGATGAAGACAAAATCGAGATGGGCCATAACGGGGACGTCGCCTGAATGACGAACCTCCACTTGTCGCTTAAAATTGGTGAAACCAGCGGCGGTAAAGGCGGCGGCAACGATATCCTCGGCCATGTGACCTCTTCGAAAACGAAGCAGGGTGACCAGATCAGCTTCCGGAGTTTTGAGTTTAGAAAGAA
>Ga0209016_1001321_pt1 | contig 20506 bp, 15 predicted proteins | sample EPASupsiteSAE305_FD_187265 | JGI IMG/M metagenome (GOLD analysis project Ga0209016, IMG submission 187265) | Bioremediated contaminated groundwater microbial communities from EPA Superfund site, New Mexico - SAE3-05 (SPAdes) (version 2) | ecosystem: Environmental > Aquatic > Deep subsurface >...
GACGTGTGCAGGTGGTATACTGGACACTGTTTCAGATCAATGTGTCCTTGAGATAGGCTCAAGCTCTTGTCCAGACGGATATACTCAAGATCCGTCATCAGGAATCTGCTACACCGCCCCCATTTGCACTTCCGGAACATACGTCCAGGTCAGTAACCGTTGTGAATCTGCAGTTACTCGAAGTTGCGGTGCAACTTACACCTGGGATGCTGTTGTAGGGAAGTGTGTTCATGCACCGACATGTCCTGCAGATCCAAACTATTCGCTTTCAAGTACAATTGCCTACTCCCCCAATCTGGATAAATGCATTTCACAGGCTATGCATACGTGCCCGGGCGGTACAACGTGGGCGACTTTGCCTATCGGCAAATGCGAAGCCGCTCCAATATGCGATGGCGCTGTTTATTATGATGCAACTGCAAATCAGTGCCTGATTTCCGCTGCGTGTCCTTATGGCCCACAGTTCACCTGTATGCAAAATCCCAATTCCGGCGTTTTTCAATGCTCACCTAATCCATGTATTGATACTGGTGGAGGCGGTGATGTTGACATAACGGATCCTCTGGACCCCACATATTATGATGATGATGGAGACAGGGATGCAGCTGGCAATTGTTTGGGGACAGTATACATCTTCTCCGGCAAACCAGGACGCTGTCGCCCCCCTGGTTGGACGGTTGGTATGATTAACAACTGTTGCGATAAAGGCGACGTCATGCCGGAAAACACTGGGTCATCTTTGGGGCTTATGAGCTCCATGTATGACCTGGCGAAAATGGCCAGCGCCATGTTTCAGGCTGCACAAGGTTGGGCCATGTACACAAATGCTGTTAATAATTTAGGGCAGACTCCGGCTCAGGCAATGGACCTGGTTCTTAGCAACTTAACCACCAGCGTTAATAACGGAGCTATGACAGCCTCTCAGGCGGCGACACAAGTAGCCGGGGCGCAGGCTGCACAAGCTGGGGCTTCTCAGGCGACCGCCATGGCCGATGCCGCTATTAATGCAGGGAAGGGCTTGGCTGCAGCAGCTATAACATATGCCGTCGGAGCGATAATAAAGGCATTAGGCGGGGATCAGGATTCTCAAATGGTTGGGACGTCACTGGCGATGCTTGCCATGATAGGGACTCTTCTTACTGGGCCGCAGGCAATTGTTGGTATTATTGTTATTGTTATTATGCGTGTGCTCATGGGGTCTGGTTGTGAGCCAATAGATATCATTACATCTGGACAGGTGAAGTCAGGACGTTGTCACTTTGTTGGCGATTACTGCGAAAAAAGATGGGCGTTAGTTGGCTGTGTTCAGCAGGCCAAAGGCTATTGTTGCTTTAATTCAATGCTGGCCAGGATAATTAACGAGCAGGGACGACCCCAATTATCGGTATTCGGGCCAACTGGTGGATGGGGTGAAGCCAATAAGCCCGAATGCCGGGGATTTACTCCTGACGAATTTCAGGCGCTTGACTTTAGTCGGATTGATTTAAGTGAATATTTCAATATTGTTCAAAAAGACCTGGATGCCAAAATCCAAGCGTCTCAACAAAATATTACTAATTCTATTCAACGACGTTTTCAAGACATACAGGGCGTGCCAAATGACTAAGATTTCTATTAGCAATAGTCCCGTAATAGCTCACATCTGTTTTGTTGTATTTCTATCGCTCAGTCTTTTGCCAGGGAAGGTTCACGCTAAAGACCTTGGGCTTATAGGCAGGGTTTATCCCATTAAAGAAAGGGACGCCCTTGAAGAGCTTGAAGCACGAGCTGCAAAAGTTAATTGGAAAAAGCATCTTGATAAAATTAAACCTGAAAAATACCGTCCTGGGAATCTTGTAGGATTGCCGCGTGCGACTAAAACAACTAGGCGTTTGGTGGATATGACATATACGTTGGATATGGATGTCCCGGATGGTAAAGGTGGGATAATTTATCCAAAAGGGTATTCATTTAATCCTCTGGACTACCTTCCATTTCGTAAAGTTCTTGTCATCATAAACCCAGACGATCCAGACCAACTGCTCTGGTTTAAGTCCTCAGAATATGCAACGCGTATTGATGTAATGCCGCTAATAACTCAGGGGTCAGCTGTAGGCATAGGTAAATCCATCTCTCGGCCAGTATTCTACGCTGACAGCAGGATTATTGACAAATTCGACGTCAGGTCTGTTCCTGCAGTTGTACGCCAGTCCGGAAGAATGATGGAGGTCGCTGAGTATTATGTTAATAAAACAAATCATAAAACTACTGGTTCTCGTTAGTTTTGCGGTGTTCGGACTGATTAACGACGCTTTAGCTATCTGTAAAGGATCTCCAATTAATCCTGTAACCGATACTTGCTGGTCTTGCATGTTCCCCGCCCGATTTGGAGGGTACCAGTTTGGACGAGGAGGAGATGTCGCCCCGGGTGAAACAGATTCACCCATATGTGGTTGTGTAAACGGGACAGGGATCACCATGGGGTTTTCTGTCGGTTTTTGGGAACATGCTCGTCTGATTGAAACAGTTAAAGACCCGTGGTGCATGCCGGCCATGGGTGCAGGACTAAATAGTGGTAGTCTTAATGCGTTAATGGCTGGATCACACCGCACTCAAGTGAGTGGAGGGTCTTCATCAGATTATGCATCACAACAAGCTCATTACTACATCTATCCCATCTGGATGCTTTTGAATCTTTTCAGCGATTTTCCTTGTATCGAAAAAGACCCCTTCGATGTCGCATATATGACAGAAGTTGACCCTATGTGGAACGACGACACTCTTTCTTTTATCCTCAATCCAGAAGCTTTACTTTTTGGCAACCCCATATCCCAACTGGCATGTATGGCTGATACAATAGCCGCGACACCATCGACCCCCCTTGACCCTTTGTTCTGGTGTCAAGGGGCATGGGGATCTTCATATCCTTTAAATGGGAGTTCAACAGTAACTAATCCTACAAACCTAAATGCCGGCATTGCTTCGCGGATGCTTTTTAAGCTTAGTCGTGAAATGATCCTATATGACACAGCCATTAACAACTGCGCTCAAAAAGGTGTGCTTCAGCCAATTTATGTAAAAAGTCACTACAGGCTGCAAATTGCCAAACCGCGACGTGGACAAGATTGTGTGCCGATCGGTCGGCCAGACTTCTTGTGGGGGAGTGGAAAAAATCCACCAATGGGGGCTGGCAATAATTCTCCTGACAATTTTCTTTGGGTTTTAACCAGGGCGAGGACCTGTTGCGTCGGATACACATTCAAATAGGAGATTATTGGCAATGTTAAATAGTTTATGCATCCAAATAGCTTCATTTGTCCTGCTAGCGAGTTCGTCATTTGCTGCGACTGGTTTTCTTGACACGTCAGACACCTGCATTGCCCTTCAAAAAGTAGACGGGCCGACTGTGTATCTGAAACGTGTAGGAGAGTGCGATGGCAAGCCAGGACGGGTATTTGTTGATGCAACACCAGGGGAAGAACGAGAATTAGTGATTGATGGCAGGTCGCTTGGTAGGCAGACGGTTAAAAACCTCGAAATTACAGATGTTACTGGTGTACTTACTCAGGCGGCCAAAATAGAGAATGAGATAAAACTGTCTGATAATCCGCATATGGCTAAAATGGTTGGAAAAGCAGAAGAAACAAAGGCATTTTATGATTCAGCGGGATTTCAGGAAAAGTTAAGAGAGGAACAAAATCGGATTAAGACGGCTACTATCGGCGATCTGTTCGACTCGTATTATGAGGATGCTGGCAAAGATAGCAATAATGGATTGGTGCACTTGGCTGAAGGTGAACGGATTTATATTTTTATTTCTGCTTCAATGCCAATGCATGTTTTGCGAGCCTATGCTGCAGACGCCGCCCAACTTGGCGATAGCAGAGTGTCTTTGGTGTTAAGGGGCTTTGTGGGGGGCATGAATAAGATTGTCCCCACTGCAAACATGATTGCCGAAATGTTAAAGAAAAACCCATCCTGCGAACTATCTGATACTCACAAATGTGATATGCAAAGGGTGGAGGTTATGGTGGATCCACTTTTGTATCGGCGATACGGAGTGCAACAGGTGCCCACGTTTGTCTATGCTAAAGGTGTTAGTTCAATTAATCCAGGCATGAGCGAAGGAGACACAAATAATGCTAGGCAGACAGGTGAGATATTAAGACTGGCCGGTGATGCGAGTTTGAAATATGTGGTCGCAAAGTTTTACGATGAAACTGGTAGCGAGTCACTTAAGAGACTGGCTAACAAACTCCGGTAACTATAGAATATATAGCAGTTTTGTTCCTGCCGTCGTCGGGTCTACCTGGCGACGGTTTTGTTTTGCCTGCTTTGGCCATTTCATGGTTCCAGGAACACACACCCCTGATCAGCACGTCCGCCCTGTTTTCGTCACCCCTGCGGATAGTCTTTATAATTACATTGTTCTGTTGGGTGGGAAACTCCATGCAAAACATTAGGGATTTCATAAAAAAAGTTTGTGGGCCTACGGTTGACAGGCATCAAGGAGGATCTGCACATATTTTGTTTTTGGTGTTGATATTTATTATTGCGTCAGGATTTTGGTTTGTCCGGAAACAGAGTGTCGGTTTTCCAGACTTTAAGCTTTCTGAATTTAAAAAGGAAAAACAGCCTTCTGCATCGGGAGTGGTCTTTTCCGAGAAACAAGAGCCTGCAGTTGAACAGGCTGAACGATACTATAAAGATCACAACGTTCACAGCAGGAGAGGTCATTGAAGTGGCGTAACCACAAACTGGTGACTTTCAGTGTCGTGTTTTCAATTACTGGAGGGATTATCCCAGCTTTGGCGGCAATGATCGGATCAATACTCCCTGATGTATTGGAAATGAGAGGTTTGATATCGAACAGAACAGTCACCCATTATGTATGGTTCTGGCTGGCGGGGAGTGTTGCTATTTGGCTTGCTCTTAAAGGATCTGGATTCTCTTCTATTGTTTTGTACATCATCTTTTTTGTTGCAACAGGCGGCTTATTACATATTTGCGAGGATGCTTTAAGTTACGGCGGCATACCAATATATACCCCTTTTGGCAGACATGTGGGGTTGGGTTTATATGAGACCGGTACGATAACAGAGGAATTTACTGTTTTAGGTTTAGTGGTGATATTCGCTGGTTTTGCGTGGTGCAGAGGGTTCCTTTCCACTGAGTATCTTTCCAAGCAAATTCAAATGATCATTTTTATATTGGGGCGAGTTGCCCATTTGTGATGGGGGGGGTGAATGTCAAAGAAAAAAGTGTTGATTGTGAATGCTGATCTTAAGAACCGAATATCATATGGCACCATGTTTGAAGAATTTGGTTTTGAGGTGGTGCAGGCTAAAAATGGAGGAGAGGCTGTCCAGATTTATGAGGAAGATCCTTCCTATGATCTTGTGGTTGTCGACATTAATTTGCCTGGCATGAACGGGTTTACGGCAGCTAAGTTGATTCGTCAATACCAGATGGCCAAGAGACCGTACATTGTGGGTGTTGGCGTAACTGAACACAATACCAGAGGGGGGCACGGCCAATCTGGTATTGATTTTTTTGTAGTCAATGGACGCATGTTTGATTATTCCCGATCAACCGTTGGATAAGGAGAAAATCTGATGAGAATATTGTGTGTTGTCATTGCTTCCTGTGTTGCAGCCTTAGCGGCGAACGCTGCTAAGGCTGAGTTGTATGTAGTTACCGGCAAAGCTGTTGCCGTGCGTAAAGGGCCTGCAGTGTCAGAACCTGTAGTGTCCTTAGTTAAAAAGCATCAAGTGATTGACGGTTCGATATTAGGCCCATGGGTGCGCGTACAACTTTCAGGCGAGACTCAAGGCTATATATCTGCCAAGTTTCTTAAACCTGCTGCTGATGGGGCTGTAGCATCGCCTATTTCGGACCCATCTATTCCGCGGCACCAGATAAAGGCTGACCGAGTTGTGTTGAAGGTACCAGTTGTTGTCTCCATTGTTTCTCGCTCTCGGTTACGCAGAGAACCAAGCGACAAAGGTTTGATCTATCGTTATCTGGAGAAGGGCGAAGAAGTAAGCGTTCTCGGCGGTGGTGATGGATGGGCCAAGGTAGAGACTAGGTGGAAATTTGAATCAGGCAAGCCAATGGTTGGGTATGTCCGTTATGAAAGTTTGCCTTTGGATATCGTTGAAAAGGCTGGATTAATGGTTGCTGTTCCGTCTGCAGACGCAAAATCAGAAGGAAATATGCCTGAAAAGAAAGTTGAGAAATTGCCCCCTTTAGTTCCTGGCGGCAATATGTCGCCAGATCGCGTAGTAAGCATAGCTCCGGTGGAGTCAAAGGCAGGAGTAAAAACAACAACAGAGACGTCTCGGGGGACGGCTATTGCCCAAATAAAAGCATTACAAGTCGAGAAAACGAAGCTGGCGGAGGAAGTCACCAAACACTTGGGCGAAATAAAGGCTCTTCAGGCTGCGTTGGCCAGTGCCGACTCCAGGTTCCGTGAGTCTGAGATAACTCGTCAGAAAATATCAGGAGAATTGAAGTCTCTCAAAGAACAGTATGCCGAGCTTCAAGTTCGATTTGCGGCAATGGCAGATGGAGGGAAAAACAAATTTATTGCACTTGCGGATCGCGGTGAAGCGGTGTTTTTCAAGGGTGTTGGTGAGGCAAAAATGGCGGCAGATGAGGGCAGGACGGTATTGAGGTTTCCCCTGACTGCATCGTCTAAAGCAGACAAGGCCTTTATGGGTGCCAAAGCTGAACGGTATCTGCAAGGAGTATATGCCTACTATATCATAGACAGCAAGTTGCTGACTTTTTGAGGGGTGGCACATGGGATTTCCCGGGAGACTGAACGAAAAGAAAAGAGTGTCTGTTGGCTTTTGGCTAACCGTGATTGTGGTGATAGGAATGATTGGCTGGGCGGCATATGGAGTAATGAAAACACTTCGTACACCATTAACCCAGCAGCAAAAACAAGAAATCTATGTTGTTAAACCTGCACCTGGTTTTATAGAAAAAAAAGTTGATCGTTTGGGCGATGATTTGGGGCAGATCCGTAAAGGAGAAATAACGAAACGGACGCCAGATCGGGCATATGGTGGTCGGATAACTGTTTATGAACCACCAGAATCAGATAAAAAACAAAATGCCCCAGCTGATTATTATTCGGCAGGTAAATGCTCACCGAAAAAACAATAAGGATTCCCAATCGGACGCAAGTTGTTGAGATACTTACACGGTATCGTGCTGCAAAAACTGAGCGTGAACGGCGTAAAATTGCTAACTCAATTAAGCGGGATTTCCCACATATTGCTGAAGGTCTCAATAAAATAACAAGTGAACGGAGTTAGTGTGAAACGTAAGTTCAAAATAACGTTAGCTATAGACAATCGTATTATCGAAATTCAGGAAGAAATTGAAACCAGCCCCAATTTTAAAGCCGGTGAGGCTAATAGTATGGCTCATCTGTTTTACAGGGCTATGCTTGCCAATGGGTTTTCGCCAGCTATTGCGTGTGGGTCTCTAGGACGCATAGCGGTAGCTGGTGGATACGTGCATGGTGATGATGAGCAACAGGCAGGTTTAGACTTTGAAGCTGGAAGTGAGGGGTGATTTACATGAAAAGAATAATTCTGCTGGTGATTAGCTTTATGGCTTTATCGAGTGCAGTTTTCGGGGCTGATTATAATCTTGTCAGGGATTATGTAAAAAAATCTGGCTTTCGTAACGACATTGAAGCGGGACTCAAATTGATAAAGGTACCAGAAAGCAAGGCTGGTATTTTTAAACGCTTTGTTGATGGCATTAACTTCAATGCAATTGAAGACAGTTACGTTCAGGATTTGGCTCAAAGACTTACCAACGAAGAAGCCACTGCACTGATTAAGTCGCTGGAGATTAAGGGGTTGCATAGTGCATTAGGTAAGCAAGGATTGGCGTCTGCAGCGGTATCTGTGCTTATAGCAAAAGAAATTGAGAAGTCAGGTAAGGCTGTTGGGCTGTTACCACCGGAGAACACTGCACCGCCAACCAAGAAAGCTAAAAAATAGCTGTGGGAGGGGTCATGAATAATTTGTATAAAATTATTTTTTTATTTTTTTGCTCTGTAAGCGCATTTGTTCCTGCTATGTGTGAAGCGGCTACAATAAGCGGTAAGGTTTATGGCGGCAACACTGAAATGGCTTATGCAAATTTAACACTGTATGACGCAATAAGTTCCGTGCAGGTTGGCAATACGGTTACCAGTAATTCAACTGGAGATTATATTTTTGCCGATGTACCTGATGGAAACTATAAAATATATGTCATGGTCCCATCAGGCTCTTTATACAGATCTACATTAATTGAAGACCCTGTATTTGCTGTAAGTGGTGCGGATATTAGCAGGGATATTTTACTTACTCTTCCTGCATTGTCTATCAGTGGTGTCGTAAAATCGTCTTCAGGTATTGGAATTACCAATATAAGAGTTTGTACATCACCAACGTACAAATGTTCGATTACTGATGCTAATGGGACATATACGATATCTGGTATAGATGTTGGTGTCTACAGCCTATCAGCTTCACCGTATGGGCCTACAAATATACCTGTGCCTGCCAATGGATACTCAGTACAGGTTAGCAATATATTGGTTGAAAATACAGACATTGTTAATGACTTCATTGTTCCGGTTGCGACTCTTAGTGGCAAAACTACAGATGCGACTGAAACTACCATCTTGCCGAATGTAACTATAAGTTTTGCCGTAAAAACCTGGACTATTGGTAACACAACGTACAGCGTGAAGAGTCAAACGATAGTCAGCAATTCATCTGGTGCCTACTCCGTTGAACTGCTATCTTACGACAACTATTCAGCAACATTGTCTCCTCAATCAGGATCAGGCTTCATCTCTACAAACGTATCTGGTATCGATGCTACAACAACCAATACTAAAAATCTTAAACTGGACCCAGCGTATATTATTTCAGGTACAGTGAAGACGACGCAAGGTGCAGGAATAAGCAATTTTAAGGTGTGTGCTTATCCTTTAACAACATTCACTAATGGTAGATGTGGAATAAGCAGTAATGATGGCAGCTACAACATTCTCGGCGTAAATCTAGGGGTCTACAGGCTTTTTGTTTCAAAAAACGGAACTTCTAACATTCCAACTCCTGATGGGCTGAGTATCGCGCCAATAGTTCCAAGCATTCAAGTAACAGCGAATATGCTTCATCAGGATTTGACCATACCTGTTGTAGTTTTCACAGGTAGAATTTACAACAGAAACAATCAACCAGTAGTTGGCGCAACGGCGACTGTGCCGACAAAAACATGGAACGTTAACTCAGTATACACATTCATTGATAGTCAGATCGCCAAAACAGATTCAAGTGGTCGTTTTACAATTGCGTTACTCTCAGACAGCTCTTATTCATTCACTTTATCCCCTCCGCCGAACACTAATTATGCCACATGGTCAATAAACCCATTTTCAATTTTGGCCGACATTTATCAAGAAAAGTTACTACCTAAAACTGTTCCTGAATACAAAATTGATTTAACCGTGACAGGGACTGGTAACGGAACAGTGACCAGCAATCCTGTAGGTATGTCGTGTTTGTCCGGGAATGCGGGGGTCTGTTCTTGGTACTTTGATCAGGCGACATTAGTGACTTTACTACCCTCGCCGGATTCAATATCAATTTTAACAGCTTGGTCTGGAGCATGCTCTGGGAGTGGAGTATGCGGCATCAGCATGGGTGCCGACAAAACTGTTGGAGCTACCATTGATTTGAGTCCTGTCGCCAAAATACTGACCAACGGATATATGACTATTCAAAACGCATATAATTCAGCCAATAACGGTGATCAGATTAAATTACTTCAAACAACAATTGTTGGAGACGTTTTGCTGAATAGGCCAATAAACGTGTTAATGACTGGTGGTTATACGACCAGTTTTAGCACGCCTTCTGGTTTAACAACAACGATTGACGGAACCGTAACAGTCAACCAGGGTGTTTTAACGGTAGATGGTTTAGTTATTAAATGAACTACTCCACCCAAACTGCTTACGCGGCTATGGAGGGAGCACTATGCGGCACCTTTGGTAGGAGGGGTATGCCAATGTTAAGAATTAGACTTGCTACTACTGTTTTTATTTTACTATTTGCTGGACCGGTTTTTGCCGGGCCGGCATTACCCGTACTGCTGGATGTTGTACAACCTGACGGCAGCAGATTTAAAGTACGTAAGCAAGGAGACGAATATCGCAATTGGACCGAAACAGATTCTGGTCATACGATACTTAGAAATAAAAAAACAAAGGCGTGGGAATACGCTGTCAAACAGCCATCAGGTATTTTGGGATTGTCTGGGATAACAGTAAGTCACCATAAACAGCCAAATATTGACAAAATTCCCAAACATCTGTCTCCTCCTAGAAGTTTTCCAACAAGAGAAACGCAGCAACTTTTCAGTAGTTCGTACAATTCAACAAATACTACCTCTGTAACGTCTAAAACAACATCTACAAGCGGTGATTGGGTTCCAGCTCCAGTGTCAGGCGCATTCAAAGTGCTTATTGTTTTGGTTAATTTTTCTGACAGGTCATTAACGACAACGCCTTCAAGCTGGCATAACAGCGTGTTCTCGACTACAGCCGGTGACAAGTCCGTAGCCAATTATTATAAAGACAATTCTTTTGATGCACTCTCTATTATTCCTGTAGCGCATTCACAAGACGGTAATCCAACCGGTGTTGTGAGTGTTACCATTCCGTATGTTCACCCTAATCACGGTACTGCAGAAAACATCTGGGTTGCCGCTGCAATTAATGCGGCAGCTGCGTATGTTGATTTTTCTTCTATGGACACAAATGGCAATGGCTATATCGATAGATCGGAAGCCTTGGTTTACCTAATACCTGCAGGATATGAAGCAGCCGGGACCCTTAAATCACCCAGCGTCTGGGCACATGCTACCACCTATGCATCATCGGGCCTGGCCGCGGCTGGCAAATTATTTCCTGTTTATGCAATGAACGGTGAACTCAATGATTCTGACGTTCAACAGCCGATAGGAATGATTGTCCATGAATTAGGCCACCAGTTTTGTGGTTTGCCTGACCTTTATGACGTCTCTGGTCATAATGCCGGGATGGGATGGTTTTCTCCTATGGCTGCAGGTAGCTGGGGGTTTAACGCGGGTGAAAGTCCGGGTTCAACACCGGTTGTTATGGACGTATGGAGCCGCGAATATTTGGGTTGGGTAACCCCAACGGTATTGGCTGCGGCTGGTCCTTTGTCTTTTGATTTACCCCTCTCGTCGCGGGCCTCCGCTTATAAACTGGTTTTGCCACTAATTAGCCAAACAGAATATTTCATGGTTGAAAACCGCTACCCTTCAGGCTGGGATTTGGGTTTGCGAGGTCTTCTTGGGCAGGAGTGGGGCGGTGGACTGCTGATCACACATAATGACATTACTGCTGGCACACTTGGGAATAACGACATAAACGATTTTGAAATAAACAACGTCGCACTAGGTGGTCACCAGGGCGTGGTGCCAGTTCAGGCCAATACAACAAACTGCAACATGTTGGTTGATGGGACGCTTTGTCGTGGTCACTCTGCCACACTATTTTATTTGGGGAATAACGATAGTTGGGGTCCGTTAACGACACCAAATTCAAACTATTACAACGGCATATCCACAAACTTCAGCCTGTCAGCATTATCCACTCCGGCAGTTACAATGACTGGCAATTTCACACGTCCAACAGCCCTTAAAACACTTGCAATAAGCATTGTAAGCAATGCAGCAGGCAGCATTGTTGGAGGCGGAACCGTAACTGGATCAGGTGGCATTTCGTGCCTGTCTTCTGCAGGAGTTGTTAGTGGGGTGTGTGATACGGCATTTGAAACAGGAACGGCTATATCTCTGGCTGCGGTTCCAGATGCTGGTTCTACATTTGCGGGTTGGAGCGGAGGATGTACTGGCTTAGATGCCTGCAACATTACAATTGTAGATGATACCGGTATAACCGCTACTTTTTCAGCAGCATGGAAGTCCATGATTCTTAACGGCAATGGATATGATGCTCTTGCATCAGCATATGCCGCTGTTTCAAATGGAGGCACAATTCTATCCAGAAATGTCGAATTTACCGAAAATCTCGTAATTAATAAAAACCTTTCTTTGATTGGCGGTTTTAATTCCGACTTCATAAGCAATAACAACGGTTCATATACAAGCTTACATGGAACGCTGACAGTCGGAGCAGGCAGCCTTGTAGTAGACAAGTTAATTATTAAATAGTGATCAAGTGGAAGATTGGATCGGTTTCAAAACGTTTATGCAGGAGATCATCAGTCCTTCATGGCCAATATGGGTTGTTGTCTTGATCGGTTGGAAGGTTTTCCCTGAGCCTGTCCCGCTTAGAAATAAAAAAACAATAAACAGGCGTAGTCCAGTATCAGACATAAATGAATTTGAAGAGGAAATGGTACCGCTGGGTCCAATGTCTGGCCATGAACGTTTGAAGACGAGAAGAGATAAAAAGAAAAAATTGCTTACCGATATCCGGCAGTCTTCTGGTGTACAGAGTGTTTAAAGCGATGGATGAAATGAAAGGTGCTGTCTTTGTCAAGTAATCCCGCAAAAACGGTAGACTGTCATTTTGTTTCTAGGTTGTCTGCAGACATAAATCTTCTGTCCTGGGCGGCAAGCCTTGAATATAACACGGTGCGTCGGTTGTATTGCGGCGCGAAAGCAGGAGGAACAACGGAAAGCAGGATTCTGATGGTCTGTGTCTTTGAAGATTTGCTCGCCAAACTAAAAGAGCCTGTAATTCTGCAGGTCCATTTCCCCCAGGTTGGCTTTGATGTCAAAGTATTTGAGGAATTGTCTGTCAGGCAACCCCACATATCAATAAAACCGGTGAAAGACGTAGAGATCCGGTCAGACATTTCCACTCTTCTCGATGCCGAAGAATATTACGCTTTTGGTGTTGTGGCACAACATGAGGTTATTCGGTGCCTGAAAGCGCCTTTTGAGATATTTCAGCTTACCGATGAGTGGGTGAGATTCTTCGAGGATGGCGATAGTAAACAGCATAGTGTTGATTGCCACCGAAGTTTGTTTGTTGCGATGCAACAAGAATTGCCAAGTTTGCCCCCTGAGCAACAGATGGATCTGTTTAGGGCTTAATTCTATTAAGTTACATTAACCAGACAACGGCGTCGGGCACTATTTAGGAGAAATTATGAACCTTTCCACCCGTATGTTCTGCCTCATTGCCACAGCAACGCTTGGTCTTCTGTTGTCGGGAACATCTTCGTTTCTGGTACTGCAAAAACTGAAAATAACCGGTCCGATCTACCGAGAGATCGTCCAGGGGAAAGATATTGCAGCAGATATCTTGCCACCGCCAGAATACATCATTGAATCATATTTGGTGCTGTTACGATTGCAGGATGAACCGGATCCAGCCAAGCAGCAGAACTATGTCAAAGAGTTTGAAAAGCTGAAGAAAGAGTACCTTGACCGGCACGAATACTGGCAGAAAGAGCTTGCTGGAGGTGCCGTTAAGAAAATGCTGTTGCAGGACTCCTACACCCCGGCCATGGCTTTTTATGCAACAGCGAGCGAACGCTTCATACCTGCGGTACTGAAAGGTGATCATGCTGCAGCTGCAGAGGTGATGAAGTCATCGCTTGAAGGCAGTTATGCCGCACACCGGGCTCAGATCGATAACCTCGTGGAGACGGTAAACAAACAGTGTAATGATGTTGAAAAGGGGGCTGCGGATAGCCTGAAACGGTTTGTTGTAGCCCTGTTGGTGGTTAATGTGCTGATTTTGGCCGGAGTGGTGAGCATCGGCCTGCTGATTACCTCATCAGTACGCAAACAGTTGGGCGGTGATCCAGCAGATGTGAATGAAATTGTCCGGCAAGTTGCAGGCGGAGATTTAAGAATAACAGTAACAACTCAACCTGGTGACAGCAGCAGTATTATGGCCGCAATACGAACCATGGTTGATAATTTGAATCATTTGGTATCACAGACAATTCAAATATCTGCCGGTATAGCCTCTGCCTCAGACCAGCTTCACGCCACGTCCGAACAAATTGCCACCGGCGCTGAAGAGGTGGCCAACCAGACCAATACTGTGGCCACCGCCGGTGAAGAGATGGCTGCCACCAGCACGGATATTGCCCGTAACTGCCACCATGCGGCTGATGCCTCAAAACAGACTACCAACTCTGCTAATGCTGGTGCCGTCATTGTTAATGAAACTATCAAGGGTATGGGAGTAATCGCCCTACGGGTAACTGAATCCGCCAAGACCGTGAGTGCCCTTGGGGCACGTTCTGAACAGATAGGTGCCATTATCGGCACCATTGAAGACATTGCTGATCAAACCAATCTGCTGGCCCTGAATGCCGCCATTGAGGCAGCCCGGGCAGGTGAGCAGGGTAGGGGCTTTGCTGTTGTTGCAGATGAAGTGCGGGCCTTGGCTGAACGAACAACAGCGGCTACTCGCGAAATCAGTGGAATGATCAAAGCTATTCAGCAAGAAACCAGTGTAGCGGTCCAGGCCATGGAAGAAGGGGTTCATGATGTAGAACGTGAGACAGAATCGGCCCAGAAATCCGGGCAAGCCTTGAACGAGATTCTGGAACGGGTCAATGAAGTGAGCATGCAGGTCAACCAGATTGCTACCGCAGCGGAAGAACAGACCGCCACGACCGCCGAGATATCCAACAACATGATCCAGATTACAGAAGTCATTCACCAGACTGCCCGTGGTGCCGAAGAGACAGCGTCTGCTGCTCTGTTGGCTGGTCAAGCAAAAGAGCTCAAGGGGTTGGTGTGTAAATTTACGGTTTGATTACTGGAGGGGACTATATGATAGCAGGTGTTTTGGTCTTTGGCGGTCTTGTTTTTTGTATAATTGCAGTCATCTTTTTACTTAAAAAAACTGATGATAAAGCTGTTTCATCGATGGTTGACGCTGAAGCATCAAAACAATCGCAATGTGATCTCGAAACAGCTTGGTCTGATGTCAATAATGACGATAACGAGATTTATTCAAATGATGTTGCTCCATGGGATCTTGTCTCAACGACTAATACAAGGATTGAAGTTGTAGAGGCCATACCTGCAAAAATTTATGATGATGTTTTGTTTGATGAACACACGAGCGGAAGCATTAAACAGCAAATGGCTGATCAGATAACAATCGCAGGCATCCCTCAACCGACTGCATCTCAATGGAACATGATAACTTCTCCCGCTGCAGTCACACAAGTAATTGCCGGAGCGGGGTCAGGTAAATCGACTGCTCTTTCCCTGCGTGCTGTTTTTCTTCACAAATTTTTAAATATACCGCTTGAACAGCTAACGATTGTAACCTTTACTCGGGCGTCTCGTGCAGACATGGTCAAGAAGTTGGTCAGAGATATGGGGTTGTTTCAGATCAATTTAACAGAGGCAGCAGCTCGGAGAGTGGTTAGAACATTTCATTCAATGATCATTGAGCAGGCCAAAGACCCGTTTGGTGATACCATGTATTTTGAGCAGATTGGCGGTAAAGTTGATGACGCCGATGAAGGTGATGGTCTTAGTTCACTAAACAACAAGCAACTTGATCATCTACGAGCTGCTTTTGCAAAGACATACAAAAGCAATCCTTTATTCAGGCGGTCTGTGGGTCAGGTGCTTCTGGAGAAGCTAGCCATTCCCAGACTATCGCAGTATGGCGATATGGAAAGCCTTGACAGGGCAATAGCGGTTGCAGAACCACGAGATCGGCTTGTAACGCAGGCAATAACGGATGCGTGGTTAGCAAAGCCTGGTTTTGATCCCCAGAAAGGCATTATTGAATGGGGAGCAACGGCTATAAAAACCAGCCGAGCTGGTGGTGTATGGTATGCCAATGGTCGTGTCACTGCCACCGGTATGCCAATAGTTCTGGGATGTGGTGGCATTAAGGATGTTGCACAAGAACCGCTGAACCAAGCGAAATATCCTCTAATGGACGGGGATAAGGATCGCACTCTCAATTTTATCGGCAATGTGCGTCTCAAAGTGGTTGCAACCATAGCAATTGAGAAATACTTGTACATCGAAACCGATGAAGATTTGTCAGACCTGTACCTTCTTACGGACTGGGCCTATCGGAGTCAGTCAATTCAGGACAGTGGTACCTTCCCGGCGTTTTCTCTCCGCATCCCAGGCGATAGCAATTCGAGCAGTATTTTTGAAAGTTTGTACAGCGTAGGTACATTCATTGGGAGTATGGGAGTTGATGTAGCCTTAGCCTCAAAAGTAATTGCAGTTCAGTTAGAACAGACAGATTGTAGCCTTGAAGCCAACTTGTGTCGTGCCTTGGCTGAATTCTGGCCTGCTTTACATGAACAGAACCATAGTACCTACGACAATTTGTTTTTTAGGCACGGGGATTATCAATATCTTGCCACGTTAAGTTTAGATCGTCTGTTGCCAATGAAACATCTCCTTATAGATGAATTTCAAGATATCTCAGGACAAATTGTCAGGTGGATTAAGGCAGTGCATTCAGTTCTGTCGCAACATGGGGAAAATCCGTCTTTGTTGGCTGTAGGAGATGATTGGCAATCGGTCTACGGTTGGCGAGGTAGCGACCCGGAATTTATGATTCGGTTTGATGATCACTTTGGTGGTTCAAAACTAATAACGATGACTGAAAACTTTCGATCTGGGCAGCACATCATAAACACTGCTGAAATGCTTGTTGAGCGCTTGTCAGAAAGCGCGCTGAAGAAACATGGTGTTGCCTCAGGACATGCAGCAAATGCGCTTGGTGATGTTGAATTGTGTACGGGTGGTAATGACGAAATACTAAAGCTGATTGAAAGCCTCAGACGGGATGATCCTGATGGAGAAATATTCATACTCTCCCGTACAAATGAAGGGCTTATGCCGTTCAGAAAAATCAGCAAGGGCAATAAAATAACCTTGTTGACCATGCACCGCGCAAAAGGGTTGGAAGCCGATTACGTGATAATCAAGGGTGATTGCAACTATCTCAGCTCTTCTCCGCTTAGAAACGCCATATATGCTCAAGCACGGATGCTTAACAGCTACGACGTTGCACAACAGGATGAATCATTGCGGTTGGCCTATGTTTCGATAACCAGAGCCAAGAAAAAGGCGTGGTGGTTTGGAGAACCGTCAAAACCAGGTGGAGCTTTCAGGGTGCTTAATGCTGCGATATGTGGCGGCGAAATTCATGATGCTCCTGTAAAAATTGCCCCGCACGTCAACCGCGGGAGAAGTCAACAATAGAAGGTCGATATTGTCTTAGAATTATCTTTTGATGGGGGAGATGAATGTTAAAACTCAAATTTATTGCATTCGCAGTCGTATTTTTATTGATGGTATCTACAGCAATAGGCAGTGCTGCGGCTCCATCAACAACAATAACCTCCCCTGAAAGTGTTATTACAAACACATCATTTCAAGTTACAGGCTTCACTCTCTTTAGTGCGACCACTGAATCTGTCAAAGGGAATATTTCATTCTCCCTTGACGGTGGTCTTCCCTTTGGGCAACAGAACTGCACGTCAACTACCTGTCTTTTTAGCCTGGCAGCGTCTGCCACAATTGGCAATCATACCCTTCAGGTGCTTGCAACTGCAGCAGACGGTACCACATCAACCCTGGACCATCCTTTCACCATTTCTTCCGGCGGGACTACTCCTGAGATAACGGTAACAACTCCGTTGCCCGGGGCGACAACAGGACTGTCGTACTCGGTAGCGGGATCAATCAAATATCAGGACAGGCCACCTCAAGTGAACGACTGGGGCATTGTTTATATATCGGACAGCAACGGCACTGCGTTTATGCCGACAATGGTTTTCTGTAAAACACAGACCTGCCCGTTTTCAGCAACACTGCAGATAGCATCTGCAGGGGCCCACACACTCACCGTCAGCACGACGCCGATCATTTCCGGTGTCTACAATCTTCCAACCGCCACAGTAAGCGTACCTCTTAATCAGATCGTGCCCGGCATGTACGACCTTCTTTCTTCCGATTACACACCTGAAGGGGACGGTATACCTGATCCCTGGCAATGTTTCGCCTCGGCAGCCAACCTGATCACCGGCCAGATAGCTTTTGAACTGCCGCTGAATGACACCCTCTCGCTGTTCTATAATAGCGGCTACAGAGAAACCGGCAGCAACCCCATGGGGAAAGGCTGGAGTCACAGCTTTGACGTCAACCTGAGGGTAAACAGCAACGGATCTGTTGTTTTGCGTGGTGCCGGCATCCCTGAGACATTTTACACCCTGTCTGGCGGCAGCTATGTTTCTCCATTGGGAGACTCATCGGTCCTGAGCAAGAATGCTTCCGGTTATTCCCTGTCGTACCGCAACGGGACGGTTTATACCTTCGACTTCTCAGGGCTGCTGGTATCGATTACTGACCGGTTTGGGAATCAGACCACGGTGTCCAGGTCCGGTGACGCAACAACAGCCATAGACCATTACGGTCGTTCGTTTGTTTTTACTGCTACTGACGGGAAAATTACCTCCATCACCACGCCAGCTGGTGCAGTCTTCGGGCTTTTATACGACACGTCTGGACAAATACAGGATGTAACCTTCCCGACACAGACAGCCGGCACACCGGTTTGGCATTTCGGGTATGACCCGGCTTCCGGCGCCATGACTTCCAAAACAGATCCTGCAGGCAATGCCACTACCTATACCCTAGACTACAAAGGCAAAGTACAGCAGGCCGCGTTGCCCGGGGGCAGTACCAAAGCCAACAGCTACGATACCGGGACAACTACCTACACCGGTGAAGTTGGCCAGACCACCACGGTCTACTATGGTTCAGACAGGAAGATCACGGCAAGGATCGAACCGTCAGGTGGAGTGGTACGGTACACCTACGGCGCCAACGGTAAAGTTGAGAAACAGATCAGCCCGGTTGATCAGGTAAACTCCTATGCCACCGAATATCAATACGACCAATACGGCAACGTCACCAGAATCAAGGGCCGTCCGGTACCGGTTACCGGAGAGGCGACTGCAGACTATGACCTGGATACCAGCTACACCTATGACTACAACAATTATGATCAGGTCGCTTCAGTAACCAACAACCTCACCGGTAAAGCGGTAACCGTTCTCTACGATGTGGACCAGGATGGCTACCGGCGGGCAACATCAACCTCTCCAGGAGGAACTGCCACAGTCACCCGCTTTGAAAGTCATGGCGGCGTGAAGGATATTACCGCTCCTGACGGGACTGTCACAACGTACACCTATTCCGCCAACAAACTTCTTCTGTCCCGGGCCAGGGGAGGGGAGGGCAGAACAGAATACAGCAACCATGATGCTGCAGGTAGACCACAGACAATCCGGATTTACGATCAGGGTGGGGCGCTGAAACAGACCGTGGCGGTTGAATACACCTCCCTGGGTAAAACCGCCAAGGCTACTGCGACAGGTATATCCCAAACTCAATACATCCAGTCCTATGCCTACGACCTCGGAGGCAATAACACCCGGATAACGGATGCCAATGGCAACCAGACAGGTTATGCCCATAATGCCCGTGGCCAGGTAACCAGCATTGAAGGGCCGATCAGTACCACCGGTCTCCTGTATGAGGCCTGCCCGACGTGCGGCGGGGACGGGCGGGTCTCGGCAGTTGTGGATCCCAATGGAGAAAAAACCTCCTTTGAATACAATGCTAGCGGCCAGCTAGTAAAAGAGATTCCACCGGTCGGCGATGCAATCGCTTATACCTACCGTATGGACGGGAGACCGCTCCAAAAGAAGAATGGTACGACCGGGGTCCTGATCAGCAGCTACAGTTATGACACCAGAGGCAGGCTGGCCAGACAGGACAACGCAGATGGAACGTGGAAATCATTCTCCTATGATCTCGATGGGAACCTGATCACCGCTGCAAACCAATCAATCAGCTACACCATGGAATACGATGCCGATGGGCGGCTGACCAAACAGACCGACTCTGCCGGCAACATCGTGTCGCACATCTACAACCAGACCGGGCAGAAATTCTCCACAACTGTCACGCCGATCGGCGGTACCGGCCACACCATCACCTACAGCTACACCAATGGACGGGTCACAGGGATTGCCAGCAGCCTCATAGGTGCGTTTTCGTACTCCTATGATGGATTGGGCAGGAGATCCACCACAGGATATCCCAATGGCATCACAGCCACCTACAGCTATCATGCTGACCAACCTGGCTGGCTGAGCGGTATAGACTACGGCTCAGTCTACTCTGTAAACTACCCCACCTTTGATAAGACCGGCAACCGGACCTCCCGTGACGACGGTTCGCTCCTGAACTTTAGCTACGATGCCGAGTACCGGTTGCTGTCGGCACTGCCGGCCGGCTCCACCTTCGGCGAGAAGTTTACCTACGATGCTGCCGGCAACCGGCTGAGCGGCCCTGGCACGATAGACACCGGGTTTACCAGCAACAAGGGTAACCAGCTCACCAAAGGACGGCTCTACAGCTACCTTTA
>Ga0209016_1001322_pt1 | contig 20492 bp, 30 predicted proteins | sample EPASupsiteSAE305_FD_187265 | JGI IMG/M metagenome (GOLD analysis project Ga0209016, IMG submission 187265) | Bioremediated contaminated groundwater microbial communities from EPA Superfund site, New Mexico - SAE3-05 (SPAdes) (version 2) | ecosystem: Environmental > Aquatic > Deep subsurface >...
GATCGGTCCTGGAGTTGCCGGTGAATGCCAGCAGAAATGCGGTATGCATATTGCTGAAGATGCCTTTATTGCAGAAATCATAGATCCGGAAACCGGTGAAGTGCTGCCCCCTGGCAGTGTTGGTGAGCTGGTGTTGACCAGTCTGACCAAAGAGGCCTTTCCCATGATCCGCTACAGAACCCGTGATATCACCAGCCTGATCTACGACCCCTGTGCCTGTGGCAGGACCCTGGCACGGATGAAAAAGACCATGGGGCGCAGTGATGACATGCTGATTATAAAGGGGGTCAATGTATTCCCTTCGCAGATTGAAGAGGTGCTCTTTGCCATTGAAGGGTGCGAACCACACTACCAGTTGATTGTCCAACGTGTCGGCACCACGGATGTCCTGGAAATTGATATTGAAGTCACGGAGCACATTTTCTTTGATGAAATGAAGAAGCAAAGGGCCTTCCTTGAGTCTGTGGAACGTAAGATTCACTCAACACTGGGGGTTGGCGCCACGGTCAAGCTGGTAGAACCGAATAGTATTCCCCGGCATGAAGGAAAGGCCCAACGGGTTATTGATAAACGGAGCCTATAAGCTCTTCTTGTATTGCCTTTTTTTAACGTTTTATGGTATTGAAATAATCAACTCAGGTCAGCCGCAGCGCTTCTGGTGCTGCGGCTTTTCTGTGTAAATTTATTATGTTGGAGTCATTTGCAGTGTTGTCTACTAACTATCCATTGTCCCCGAAGCTGAAACTTTCATTTTTTCTCCTGTCCGTATTGTTACCAGTTACACTCACTGCCTGCCAAGATCATAGCAAAACTGCTGCTGCACCTGTTCAAAAGATTGTGCAGTCAGCGGCGTCAAGCAGCTCTGCCGCTGTAAAACCAATGCAGCCTAAAGGATTTGACCAACGGAGCAGTTGTATTGGTTCAGAACTGCCGACACAATCACAGTTAAGTTCCGCCAGGGCTGCAAAGGTTAAATATAATGCGGGAGAAGACCCCGAATTTGCACGCCGCAAGGGCTGGCCTAAAAAGTATCCGACACCCTTACAGGGCGCTATTATTCCTCAGAAGCGGATTGTAGCCTACTATGGCAATCCACTCTCAAAGCGGATGGGATCCTTGGGGGAATTCCCCAAGGATGAGATGCTCAAGCGTTTAAAGCTTGAGGTTGCCAAATGGGAAAAGGCCGATCCGGGAGTTCCGGTCCAGCCTGCGCTGCACCTGATAGCTGTGGTTGCTCAAGGCGCACCAGGCAAAGCAGGCAAGTACCGGTTAGTCATGACCAATGACCTGATCAATCAGGTCTATGGCTGGGCCAAGGAAGCCGGTGCAGTTCTGTTTATTGATATCCAGACCGGTCATGATGATATTCGTGCAATTCTGCCACAGTTCGAATGGATACTAAAAAATCCGGATGTCCATCTGGGGATTGATCCGGAATTTAACCTGATTTCGAGCAAAGTAAAGCCCGGCAAGAAGATTGGGACCTATGACGCTGCTGATATCAACTATGCCAGTAGTTACCTTAAGGATCTGGTTCAAAAATATAAGCTGCCCCCAAAAGTGTTTACGGTGCACCGGTTTACCCGTAATGGTGTCACTAATGCTGACAAGATAGTGCTACGCCGGGAAGTGCAGATTGTCATGCACATGGACGGCTGGGGAGCTCCCTGGTTAAAACGTGATTCGTACAAAGATTATATTGTTGCTGAACCGGTTCAGTTCACTGGCTTTAAATTGTTCTATCACAATGACACCAAGAAGGGGGATCCACTCATGACCCCTCAGGATCTGTTGAAACTTAATCCTAAGCCAATTTACATCCAGTACCAGTAATCTCGGAATATTAGCAAATAGTGTCCGGCCTTCATCGTACTTTACATAATATAGCTAATGATTACAACAACTTAAAACGTTTTGATTTTATTGTCTTTTGATGTTTTTGAATCAGGTGATATAATCAAAACGTTTTTATTTTTTCGCTTTGAGAAGCGACCAGCAGAACGACAAATCAACTCAATTGAATAGGTACAAATTGAACCATTAAGGGCATTTTTTGTTGCCCTCAATGATTCACGAACAGTCATACCAGAAAGTATAAAGCTGTCATACTTAGCAAGGACAACAGCGTCAAACCTTCGGGCCTGCTCTTGTCGTTTAGCAATCTCGAGAGGATCTCTAGATCTAGCAACAGCAACAGCAACCTTAGACCGATGACTCAAGAGCTTGAAAGAACCATGCAAAGAAGTAAAAAGAGCAGGGATAACGTCTACAAACTGACAAGGCACTTGCATTTGCAAGGTAACAGTCTCACCATCAGAAGAAACGACACGACAATCAAAAGCAGAAGTATTAAGCGGATTAAATGATTGCATAGTCGATATATATTTTTAAAACCTAAAAACTGTCAAGAGAAAAATTAATGACTAAAGAAGATTTCATAAATAAGCTTAGGCATACAGAACTGACAAGAAAGGAAATGTCTGAAATATTAGCTGTTTCAGAAGCAACAATTTCACTATTACTTTCAGGAAATCAGGAGCCAACAAAACAGCATAAAAGGATATTAGAGCTGTATCTTGGAGAAAGAAAACCGTTCAGCAATCCAAAAATTGAAGCAGTGGCAAAGATCATGGAGGAGCTGGACCCAGCGGCACAGGAGGATATTCTCAGAATCGCTGAGAAAGAGAAACGGCTTGCAGAGATAAAAGAAGAAGAACCAGAGAGGAAAGCCGCGTGAATCACCAGGACGCAAATAGAGGCAACCGATTCTGCCATAATTGCGGTAAGCCAATGGTGATCAAAGAAAAGCTCTCCGGGGAAGATAAAGGAAAAAAATTCTGGGTATGTACCGGATTCAATGAATGCAAGACAGCAATTCTACACGAAGAACAGAAGAAAAAACCTGCAGCAATCAAAGCAGGGTTAAAACCAAAAAGAATAGAAAGACCTGAAGAAAAAAGCACTACGGCAGGAAAAATACTCTCTGCAGCAATAGGTGTAATGCTGGCAGGAATTATTTACAGCATGATTACACAAATTGAATATAACCCCACTTCCTGGATCTTCGGAGACACAAGCAAAGTAACAGACCCCTATTTTATCCCAATGGCAAAACCAGACACCGACCAACCACCCCCACCGGATCAGCAGACCACGGAACAAAATCAGACTCAACCTAAAATAATGGAACACATACCGCAGCAGAGAGTAAACAACGGCGAATACTATCAATACAAGGAAAAAAACGGCGTTACGAGCTTTACAGACAATCAGAAAAGCATTCCCCAGGGGGCAGAGGCAAAAAACTGGAACGGATCTTCTACAGACGGAAAATTTGAAGTTTTGAAAGGGCAGGGGAGAGAAACGCCGATCATCGTTGAAAGAGATCAAGTTTATGTTCCGGTAAAGATAAGAAGCGCAGGAATAGAGAAAGATCTTCTGTTGCTCCTGGACACCGGAGCGACAAGTTTAGTTATATATCAAGATGCAGCACCAGGAATAAGATTGACCAATGCAAAAAACAGTTATGCGACGCTGGCCAATGGAAGCCAGGTACAGCAGCTGGCCGGAAATGTTGATTCTGTTTCTGTAGGGCCAGCAATAGCAAGAAATTTTGAAATTAGAGTAATGCAACAGATAGGACAAAAAGGTCATCAAGGGTTGCTAGGAATGAATTTCTTGAAAAACTATCACTACACCTTAGACATGAACCAAAAAGTAATCAGATGGAATTAGTAAGCCCATAAAGCCGGGCTTATAATCAAGGTCCTCGTTTCATTCACTTCCGATCTTCCGATCAACTACGTCACGCCAATCACTCACCAGTTCAAAAAAATTTAAGAGTCACAAATTTTTACGCTTACGCTTTGCCCCGGTTCATGACCGCTACGCTTTGTCATTCCTTCGTTTCACTCCAGCTCTCCAGCTCATGCACTGCGGCAGGATCGGCAGGAATGCCGATCTCAAGTAGTTTTTATATGTGCAGCGTTTTCCGTTCCTGGAGTTTTCGCCCCTATCTTCTGCGAAGGGGCGAAGAACTCAAGGAACGGAAAAGACGCTTAAAAGATTGCACATATAAATACAAAACCCTCTCAGGGGCTTTGAATCTAAGGAAGGTAAAGGGGGAACGGCCATGAAAAAGCAAGAGGTTATAGAAGCAATGAGAAAAACCGCATTATCGGCACACCTGATTAACAGTAACCCAATAGGATGTAGTCACGATAGTCAAACGTTATTCGGAGAATTGCTCGCATTAAGAGGCATTGCATCAAGATTATTTCATAACGAGGAAGTGCACGAAGAATTCGAGTTTTACTTAGATAACTATGACAAACCATTCCCGCAGCCTATGAATCATGACGCATAACGTACCGTGATAACCGGCTGGCGAACTGAAAGGACAGACAAGATGAACACTGATACCACTGAAATGCAACCTATTGCGGACGGCGTAAGCCAGTCCGCGTTGATTAAGGCGTTAAACGTCTTTTTGCGCCGCCGATAGGCTGGCTGCGGAGCAGACATGAAGATTATACGGGTATTCCCAAGAAAAACTAATGCAACACCTGATGACGATCTAGTCAGGATTGGAACCGAGCCGGGGTTTTTTGACGAGGCCGACGAGGTGCATGTTTCCGTGACTTTCACCTGGGACTTACCACTGGCTGAAAAGCTGGTTAAAGCATGGTCATGTGTCGCCCCTGTGAAGATCGGAGGCCCAGCAACCGGAGAGCGTGGCGGTGAGTTTGTGCCGGGTAGGTATGTGAAGCAAGGTTATGTGTTGACCTCTCGCGGTTGCCCGAATAGCTGCTGGTTTTGTGCCGTGCCAAAGCGTGAGGGTAACATAAGGGAACTGCCTATTACTGAAGGGTGGAACCTGCTTGACGACAACCTGCTGGCCTGTAGTGAGCAACACCAGAAACAAGTGTTTGCAATGCTGAAGCGCAACAAGAAAAACGGATATGTACAGTTTACCGGTGGGCTGGAAGCAAAGAGACTTGAACAGTGGCACGTTGACGCACTGCGGGAGTTAAAACCAAAACAGATGTTCTTCGCCTACGACACCCCTGACGATCTTGGACCGCTGCAACGTGCAGGCCGGATGCTGCTTGATTCTGGTTTTACCACTGCCAGCCATGCACTGAGGGCTTACGTGCTGGTCGGCTGGCCGAAAGACAGCTTTGATGCTGCTGACAAGCGTATGGCCGAAACAATGGCGGCAGGCTTCATGCCCATGGCTATGCTGTACCGAGATACAGCAGGCCACAGGAAACAGGAGTGGATGAAGTGGCAGCGGCAATGGGCAAGACCGGCAATAATTGCTGCAAACCAAACCAAGTTGGCCGATAGGCCAATGGCGCGAAATGACGTTTAACGTCAGTTATGCGTCATGATCAAGAAGATTCAGGCTCAACCTTGACAAGTTCAAGACGATCAGAAGTACGTCTATATGTCTTTTTAAGTCGTTTCCATTCACCGTCAATCTTCTCATAGACAGTAGAGACTGAATATTCAGACGGAACATAAACACGTTCAGTCTTAGGAGAATCAGGCGCGGACTCAGAGACAACCGGAGAGGAGGAAGAAGGAGACTGAAGGAGAGGGCCAAAGCATTCAATGGTTTTATGAACACTATTATAGTTACGACAATCAGCAGGACGGAAAATGCGATCATGAACAAGATAAAACGTTTGAAGGCCACTGTGGACAACACCCTGGACAGGATAGGTATAGAAAGCTTCTGCTGCTGTAACAATTCCAGAAGACAAAAGAGGAGGGCGAGAGGATGAAACAGGTTGCTGAACAAGAGCACCTGGAGCAACAACAGGAGAAGAAGACTGACTATGTAACTTCCTGTCTTGCTCAATTTTAGCAGCTGAAGCTTTCATACGTTTATCAGTGCCAAAAAGATCCCCACTGGCAAGGCTGGATTTTGAAGCCATCCAGATACAGAAAGCAAGTACAAGGGGAATTGCAAAAAAAACCGGATGCTTCAAAACGTTTACATGGGTCATGAAGCCAACTTCTTTTGCATCGGCTGATGAATAGGATTGATAACAAGGAAAATATTTCTGTTGATATGTTCTGGCAGACTTTGAAAGAGGTTTACCACGGTGATCGTCACCAGAGTATGCATAACAAAGGTACTTTTTCTGAACAGCTCCACCAAGAAAATTAACCTTCCGAAAGAAATAACACCACTCCGTTAAACTTCTTACCTGCTTTTCTACCTTTTCAATATCCTGGGTAATCATAACCAGGTCATAACCTTCATGCCGATGGGTTGATGCCCAATCAGCCATTTGCAAATTTGTTTGACTCTTTTCCTTGTCATTCCAGGAGCGGCAGTTAAAAAATTTATGACACTCATCAAGAACGATCAAAGAACCTTTAGGGCAGATCAATTCTGATGTTATAACGTCTTCAGTTTCATCGTTGGGAAGATAACGTTTTTTAGTTACCTGCTTTGTTTTCCAAAAAGTGACAACCTCAACAGGTGTTAAAAATCTAAATCGCTGTGAAAAAGTGTAGTCATCCATATCAAGGAGAGCCTTGATATATTCTTGCTGCTTAGGCTGATCCATGCCGTCAATATTAGTGCAAACGGTCCGACCAAGACGAAGATTATCAATAATCTTTTTAACAGCTTCATACGTTTTACCGCTGCCAGGGGTGCCAACAAAAAAGACAATCATTTTAAAACCTCGTAAAAGCAGCGGGTATTAAGTCAAGCAGCTTACGTATGACAATGGCATAAAGTAGCATCGATAGGCCAGTTGGAAGCCCGACAGCATTTACGACATAAAGCAGTTGAGGAGGGAGGCCAGCCCACAGGCCGACATAATTTGTTGCAAGACTACCAACATCAAGTGTGCCGACAATCGAGTAAATGGTTGTCAAAAGACCATCGACATGGAAAAAGGCAACGAGTTTAAGAACGAATAAAAAACCGTCAATCAACCATTTGAAGGCGTCCATAAGGAAGCCCCAAAAGGCAGAAAGCCACGCGGCAATTGATTCCATTAACCACCCCCGCCTTTTAAAACAGCGATACGCAAAGAAAACCAGCCAAACAAGACGAGCACAACAGCCTTAAGCATGAGCCAAACATTGGAGAACGTGGAGAAGTCAAAAGTATGATCACCGAAACGGCCAGCACTGAAAGCAACAACAGAGGTTGAGCCGTTGGGAATACTGGTCAAAAATTGATTCGGAAGACTAAAGACGGCGGTGGTCTTCATCTGATCAAAAAAGGTCTTAAAGCGAGTGCCAAGAGAAAGCTCATCATCCGTTTTAGAGCCATACGCGGTGCCAGTGGTAGGAGAGCCACCGGCAGAACCAGACGCGCCAGCAGAACCAGCCGAGAGAGTACCAGAGCCGCCAGAAGTAACAGCGGAAGTGCTACCGGTACCAGCAAGAGGAGTGCCGGAGGGGGTAGAAGCGCCTGAAATAGCAGTTGAAGCACCAGCAGAGGAAGCCTGACCAGATTGGAGGCGTGACAGGTCAGCTTGGGCAGCTTGAAGACGTACAAGATTATCAGGTGTCGTACTGGACGCATAAAGAGTGGTAAGCGTATCGACAAGCGCTTGGGCATCTTTTAACGCTTTAGCCTTACTTACAGCGGATTCAACAGCAGTCTGCGTTGCAGGAGTAGGAAGCGTGGCATTTGGGGCCGTAGCGACCTGTTTAGGGTCATTGGTATACAAAACAGATACTTGACCCGGATACTCTTTTATATACTCATCTATTTCGCCGTAGTAGTCACTGAAGACATTTTCAGGAGCAAGGAGGACAGAGCTTTTATTAGCCAGTTTTTGGGAAAACTGGGCAGGAGTAGCAGGAGCGAAGGAAGGAGCAGGCGGAGTTATCGGATAGGCAGTCCAAACATCTTTAGCGCCGTAGTTATAATTCTGAGCAATAGTAATTTTCCAGCCGTAATTACCGATCAAAGGCAAAGCGTCAGCAGGAGCACAAACGTTAGTACAGCCACCCGACAAAGTATGCGAAAAAGTGCCATTGCCCCAAGTAGATCCTGCATAAGTAAATTGGATGGGGGAGGATTTAGGGAGGTTTGAAACATCAAGAGGATTAACCGCAGGGATAGCATTTGTCTGGACCTGTGTAGCAGCAGATAATTTGGGATATTTTGACGGATTAGACTTAGCAGCATCCATGACCTTCTGAGTGTCAGCCTTTACAACAACATCCTGTTGCTTTGCCTTAGGAAGACCATCGGTGCCAATGTCCTTAGTATCTACCCACTGGACAGTGGCACCCCGACCAATGGAGCCAGAAGGGTCAACAGCAGCGCCAGTGGTAGGGGAGGAGTGCAAAGACTGGTACCACACAACGCCACCGACAACGACATGAGCAGCGAGGGAAACAAGCAAAAAAGTAGTCATAGGCTCAATAGCGCGGACCGGACGAGGAAGCGCCAGAAACAGTATAAGCACGATAGATATTATTTTACGGTTTAGTTTCATCGTCAATTTTTGCCCGTTTCTGTGCATCATGAACTTGAGTAGCGAGGGAAGCAGATGGATAATTACCGCGCAGCTCCGAAGGCTCACGACTGGTATAATTTTGTACTTTCTTCAAAGTGTAACGAACGCCACCGATAACGAAAAACAGGAACAGGAAACCGGCGACGAGAAACCGCCAGCGTATTACGTCGGCATCGAATGTCATGCAGCACCACGAATGACACGCTTTACCAGGTAGGCAGCGGCAAACAGACCGGAGATAGCAATAAAGGGAGTAGCAAAGGAAAAGAAATCATGCATAAGCTGAAGGTAATCAAAGCCAGGTGGCAAAGAAATCATTTCAATACCTCGATGTAGCAGCCATGACAAAGGCAATGGCTACAATGGCACCAACAAAAAACGAGAGCGATTGAGATATAAAAAGAGGGTCCATTATCCGCGTAGACTCCGTATTACAGACAGTGCAACATTGACGATCATACCGGACAGATAGCCAACCATGACGAGACCGGCACCGTAGCCGAGCCATTGAAGATCAATGGTCATTGGTTCAGATCCTTGTGAAGAGAATCAAGACAGGATTGACAGAGATTATCTTTAACTGAATCTTCACCGCAGCAGACACAGGGCAGGGCAAGAAAAATTGAAGCAGTAACTGGTTCAGTTTTGGAAAATCCAAAAAGAAAAGTAGAACCGCTACCAGGGGTACCTATTACATATTCAATGGACATGGTTAAAAGTCCTCATAATCTTCACGCAATGAGTCAATAGATTCTCTAAAATCAGAATCATGCTCATACATTTGATCAAAAACATCAGAATCGTGTTGTTTACGAATTTCTTTTTGAAGCATTCTTTCTTCAGAACAAGATTCACAGAGAAAAAAATCATCAAATTCAGAAAGAACAGGTACGCCGCAATCCATGCAATAACCACGATATTCCATATAAATACTCCTTATAAATATCCTGTTGTATCTTTACGACCTGGAGCAGTTGGCCCATGGTCGGAATGTTCAGCATCATAGGTGGCCTGCCAACGGGCCATCTTTTCTTTGTTTGACTTCCAGTCTTCATATTCTGAAGATTCTGATTTTTTGCTGTTACGTGTTGCTAAAATATCAACGATAATTTCAAGAGCCTGGACAATAATTAAAATTGCAATGATTGCAGTAAAGGCGGAGCCGATATCAAAGGTCATCGCATTGATATCAGATTGAGCGCCGGTAAATAGTGAGTTGATATCAAATGTCATGGTTTACGGGGAGGCCGAAGCCCCCCCGATCTCCTTACTAGTTGGCCTGACGAATGGACTTCTTCACCAGACGAGCACCAACGAACATCAGAGGAATCAAGATGGTTGCCATCAGCAACGTTGCTACCTGAGTCTTGAGGCTGGTCAGATCGACAGCAGCAAACATTGCTTCAACTTGCGGATCAGGAGCAGCGAAAGCAGAGGTAACGGAGCAAGCAGCGACAGCAACGGTGATTGCAGCGGTTTTGATTTTGTTAAACATAGTATTTCTCCTTTTTTTGTTTTATCCAAAAACCAACGCCGGCCGGACGCTGGGACGGATCTTCTAACGGCCCAAAACTCTGACGAGTAGACCGATACCAACAATAATAAGTAGTACAGCGACAATTCCGGCAGACGTAGAAAGCACATCAACTTTGATACCGTCAAAATCAGCAACAGAGATCAAAGGCGTCCAAGCTGCCAAAACAGACTTAGGAAAAAGAGTGAGCATGGTTAATGCTATGAGAATGAAAGAAATCATTTCGACCTCGCGTTATGCGGCTTTCTTTTCGGCCAAGATCGGGCCGAGATCCTTACCGCGATTATCAGCAGATGCTGCAACATTTGACTGAACAAGCTTAATTGATTCGGCAGTGAAATTCTGATCTCCGTAGTTGCCATATTCACCAGGCTTGCCGATCTCAAGATTAACAAGGTCAACAACTATGACTGAAAAAGGCGGTACAAGTTCAAAGGCGGATTCAACATCACCCTGAATCACGAAACGGTACTTTTTGCCTTTTGTTGTCATGAATGTTGCGATTGACTTAACTTGTCCGGTTTGAGGGACAAGTTTTGTTTCAATACCGGCGAAAGCACCACAGAAACGACCTGATAAAAAACCTGTTAGAATTTGAGACATTGTAAACCTCCGGTTTTATGGTTTTAGGCCAAAGCCTATGCAGCTTTTAAGAACGGCTCAAACGATGCAGACGGCTCGAAAGTGAAAGCGTTTGCCTGTTCAGAATGACGAACCAGATCATTAATGGAGGCGCGATTTTTCATGTTTTCGAGGTTATCCAGATCAATGCCGCGAGATAGCAGGCTTTTCTTGAGCTTGTAAAAATAGCGAGGCGAATAATGTTGAAGAAAAACGTTTTTACCACCTTGATAACCAAAGTCCTGGACAAGTGAGACTAGGGATCTCTCCTGGAGAGACATGGAAGCAAGTTGATCATTTGTTATGACAGGCACGTTAAAAACCTTGTCGAGTTCAGACTCGAAACGGGAAACAAGACGAGTTATGTCAATTATTTTGCACATGTTGTACCTCTTCAGAAATGCACGTTTGAATTCCATTTCAAAACGGACCATTGACGATAGTGCTTTGATTTCAGCGAGTGTCAGAGGTTCAATCAAACAGGATTCAGGACGTTCAGCGGAAGGTTCACCAGCTAAATAGGCAGGGGTATAGACTGAAAAGTGTTTTTTCTTTTCGACATCCATAAATTCTTGAAACTTGAAATATATTTTTTTCCCAATCCAGTTGGAGCGAAGACAGACAGAATTGCCCTCATGACGAGTGAGCCTGGAATCTGACTCATGATGTTTTGAAAAATGTATTTCAAGCGAACGGATAAAAAGCGGAGGGTGGCAGCCGGAAAGTGTTAAGTTTCTGGAAAGATCGACGCGGTAAAGGGTAAAAAGATCAAAAGAGAAAACATAGTCAAGAGCAGAACTAAGTTCTTTGATCCAGGTACGAAGAGCAAGCAAATCGTTATCGATTGACGAATTGTAGTTGTTGTAAGCACTGGGAGATTGATACTTTTGCAGGCTAAATTCAAAATAAGCCATATCGTTTTCTGTATCTATAAAATCTGCATTAAAACCCATATCAATCAAATCGCGCCTGGTACGGGTGGTGATACGAAGGCCGGAGTAATGAGACGGCATACAGTCGCCGTTTACGAAAGAGCGCTCCCAGAGTATGTCTCCATCAGGGGAGATCTTCTGAAGGCGTTCTGATCTCTCCTCAAGAAGCCGGTACAAATTGCCCGTCAAGGGATATCCAAGCTTAATAGTATCAATCACAGAGGCAACACCATTTGAGGTAACGAATCAGTTTTGGTGATTACAGGACGGTGCTTATGCAAGTCCCAGTAAGTGGAGCATGAAACACAATGAAGGTAATCATCAGGAGTAGAGTTTAATGGAAGAAGAACGCCGCATTCTGGGCACGTAAGAGGTCTACATTCCATAAAACGGGTGAAAGCAGCAGGGTGAAGAGCGCGAACGGTACGGTTTTGGATGAATTGACCAAAGAAAGCATAGGAATCAAAAACGGGAGGTTGTTGGATATGTGAAGGGGTCATTTTGCACCCCCTGAAAATGTCGGTTTGTGAACTATAGTGCACTCAGTACGGGTGCTACTAATAGCCGTACTGACGTTATGGACCTCCGGCCGATCGGCTGGCTTCGCCGGCGCCGGATCGGCCGGGAGGTCTAGGACGAACAGAACGTCAGAAAGTGAGCTTTGAAAAGAGATTTCAAAAAGGGAACGCCGAAGAACATCAGACTTAGAAATATTACGAGCAGAGGAGTTTTGTAACGAAGTTTTAATAAGGAGCAAAAGACTATATTCAGAGTCGTTTAAAGATAACAGGATTTTATGTTTTCTGGCTGAACCCATAATACACCCCATAAGCGTACTTTACATAATATAGCTTATGGGCGATTATAGTATGGCCTCGGTATACAGCATTTGGATATAAGGCTTGCAAATCACACAGAATACCGGTAGTGTAACGCCGCGCTTTAGATAGAGAGCAAACAAAGGAGCAACCTGCTGCATGAGCAAAGAAGAAGCAATTGAAGTTGAAGGCACGGTTATCGAGCCGTTGCCGAATGCGATGTTTCGGGTCAAGCTGGAAAACGACCATATTGTACTGGCCCATATTTCCGGTAAAATGCGCAAGTATTTCATCAAAATCTTGCCTGGCGACAAAGTAACGGTTGAGCTTTCTCCTTATGACCTTACCCGTGGCCGGATCACCTACCGGGCTAAATAACAACCTTTTAAGCACACAACAACACTGAACTCATGCTTGCTGCCCTCTGCAGTGCATGGGTTTTATGTTGTTATATCTATTGATTACTCAAAGGAGACGGAATGTATGTTGTCTGTTGCTGATCTTAAAAAAGGTACCAAGCTTATTCTCGATGGTGATCCCTATGTGGTAACCTCGTTCGATTTTGTTAAGCCAGGTAAAGGCCAAGCACTTTACAAGTGTAAGATGAAAAATATGATCAGTGGCTCTACACTGGATCGCACCTATCGTTCAGGTGAAAGCTTTGAACCGGCAGGTATGGATGAGCGCGATATGGAGTATCTGTATAAAGAAGGTACCCACTACACCTTCATGGATCAGCAGAGTTATGAGCAGGTTGTCATGGAGGAAGATGCAGTTGGTGATGCAAAGAACTTCCTGCTGGAGAACACTAAGGTTTCTGTGCTGCTGTTTGGAGATAAGCCAATTGGTGTAACTCTTCCTAACTTTATTAACCTTCGTGTTACCCAGACTGATCCGTGGCTAAAAGGTGATACGTCTGGTAGTGACTCAAAGCCTGCCACTGTAGAAACCGGTTATGTGCTGCGCGTTCCCCCCTTTATTGAGGAGAATGAACTGATTGTGATTGACACCCGTACTGGTGAATATTCCACTCGCGTTAAGGGATAATCAATTGTTGCAATCATGCGCTCTTCATAGTCGGGCGCAGGTACTGCAGGCCATACGTCAGTATTTTACCAAACAGGGGTTTCTCGAAGTAGAGACCCCTGTTCGTATTCCTGCTAATGCACCTGAAGAATATATTGACCCTATCCCTACCCTCACCTGGCAGCTTCAGACCTCACCGGAAATCTGCATGAAACGGCTGCTGTGCCGGGGGTATGATAAAGTATTCCAAATTTGCCGCTGCTGGCGATCTGACGAACGCGGTTCCCGACATTTGTCCGAATTTACCATGCTGGAATGGTACCGTAGTAATGCCGATTATCATGACCTGATGCAGGATTGCCTTGGCTTGCTTCAGCATGTGGCAGATTTCTGCACAACAGACTCTTGTTTTACCCGAAACCATTCAAAAATAGATCCCCACGCAACCTGGCAGCATTTTAGCGTCCAGGAGGCGTTTTTACGCTTTGCCAAGACCGACGCCTTGGCCAGCATCAAAAACGGGCTCTTTGATGAGCTTCTGACCGGCCAGGTGGAGCCAGCTTTTGAAGAGTATACTGTTCCGATCATTCTAGAGGATTATCCTGCACAGCTTGCTGCCTTAGCTCGATTACACACTGATAAACCTGATGTAGCAGAACGCTTTGAATTGTATGTTGGTGGGTTGGAGCTGGCCAATGGGTTCAGTGAGTTAACAGATCCACAGGAACAACGGCGTCGCTTTATAGAGGCAAATCAGGTAAGGAAACAGATGGGTAAACCTGAGCTGCCGCTACCGGAACCGTTCCTGTCTGAGCTGGCTGCCATGCCGCCATCAGCAGGTATTGCACTGGGAATTGATCGCCTGGTGATGCTGACGGTTGGTGCAGATAGTATTGATCAGGTGGTGGCCTTTACACCTGAATCACTGTAGGTCTCTTCAACCAGACAGAGTGCAGCTCCCTCGTGTAACCGTAACCGTACTTCCTGACCAGTCTTCAGTTCTGCTGCATTTCGTATAATCCTGCCATCTATCTGACGTTCAACTACAGAAAATCCCCGGGCTAATGTGTGCAGTGGGGAAAGGGCATCAAGGCGTGCTGTTGTCTCACCCTGGCTACGCACGAACTGTTCAAGCTGACTGGTCATCCGACGGTCAGCACGCTCAGATAATAAAAGCAGTTCCTGCCGTAACCTACCGATCTTAACTGCGGGATGCAGGCTGCCAAGATGTTGTTCATGGCGGGCAAGTTGCTCTCTCTGCCGGACAAACTGGTGTTGCAATGCCCTGTCCAGCCGCTCAGATAGGTCATCTACCCATTGTGCCTGATGGCCAAGCAGACGGGACGGGTCATGCAATGATCGTCTTAAGCCTTCCAGCTGTTTCGTGAGCAAACGGATCTGAGAAACGACCGATTGTTCCAGACGGCGCGATACATTTTCCACCTGATTCATCAGATCTTCTTTAGCAGCGCAGACCAACTCTGCAGCAGCAGATGGGGTTGGTGCGCGAAGATCTGCTACAAAATCACAGATAGTCCAGTCAGTTTCATGACCTACTGCAGAGATAACCGGTATTTTTGAACCATACACGGCACGTGCTACCACCTCTTCGTTAAACGCCCATAAATCTTCTAAGGAACCACCGCCACGCCCAACAATCAGAACATCAACCGCCTTAAGTTTATTGAAGGACTCAATGGCAGCAGCAATTTCGGAAGCCGCTCCTTCACCTTGCACCCGCACGGGATAGATCAACAGGTTTAATCCGGCATTTCGCCGCCCAAGCACATTCAGTATGTCATGAATTACAGCACCAGTTGCCGAGGTAACAACGCCAACGCGTTGCGGTATGGAAGGTAATGCCTGTTTGTGGGTATCACTGAACAGCCCCTCCCCTGCCAAGCGCTCCTTGAGTTGCATAAAGGCCGCCTGCAGCGCACCAAGTCCTTTGGGCTCGGCATATTCAACAATCAACTGATACTCACCGCGCTGGTCATAGACAGAAAGCCGTCCCCGCACAACCAGCGCCATCCCCTCTTCAACTTTAAATTTAAGGGATTTCAAGCAGCTACGAAACATCACACAGCGCAGCGTGGCGCCACTGTCTTTTAGGGTGAAATAGGCGTGTCCGGAAGCTGGCAAAGCAAGGTTGGAGAGTTCGCCCTCAACCCAGACCTGGGCAAAATTGTCTTCAAGTAGGTCTTTCAGCAGGACAGTCAGGCGGCTGACCGTAAGTATGGTCTGTTCGGCAAATAGGTTCATGCTTGAAAGGTAGCACAGTGACTGAAGATGGTCAAACCAGGGTTGACCGCAAGGCTCTCTTTCCGTATGATGCGCACCATGAATAATTTCCCCTATATCCTGACGATCTCATCTGAAAAGGGTGGTGTTGGCAAGACCACCTTGGCAACCAATCTGGCTATTTTCCTGAAAGCAATGCAAGAAGATCTGCCAGTTACCATCATTTCCTTCGACAATCACTTTACTGTTGACCGGATGTTTGAATTAAAGGGGCAGGAACCCCATGGGACGGTTGAGGACTTCTTGACCGGAACACGCGGGGCTGATCTGATACACCAGGGGCAATACGGTGTTAACTACATCCCCTCCTCCAATAATCTCACAGAATTGTATCAAGGCTTTAAAGGACCCATGGCACTCTGCCGCATGGTGGCTGAATCTGGCATTTCCGGCATTATTGTGCTGGATACCCGGCCTGACCTGAATATTCTGACTCAAAACGCCCTCTATGCTGCTGACCGGGTGCTTATTCCGGTTAAGGACATGCCCAGTCTAGAGAACTGCAAGCATATCTTTGCTCTGTTTGATCAACGGGGAATTGATAAAAAATCCCTGGCTCTGATCCCCTGCCTGATTGACAACCGGATCAAATATGACGGTCTGTTCAAGGATCAGCGTACGTTATTGCGCGCCTTTGCCATTAACCGTGGTTACCGCTGCATGGACACCTACATTTCCAAAAGTCCGAAGGTTGAAAGCCTAAATACCAATCCAGATGGTAAAATCTATCCGATCCTTAGCCACGCTCGGGAGACTGAGGTATATAGCCAGTTTATTGAACTTTCCAGGGATATCCTTACCAGCTACCATCAGACCAGTGAACCTCGTTCCTACCTCTATCATCAGTGGCAGACCGAACAGGAAGGACGCAAGAAAGAGGCCTTTCTCGCACGCCTGGAAGGCGTTCTTCCCCATTGCGTAATCTGTGGTGCATTGCACGAAGGTGAGGGCTCAAAAGGCTTCTACTTTGAAACAGCTGACCGCACCTCCAGGGGATTCCTGCATAGTGATTGCTTTACCGGCATGCTCTGCTCAATCCTTTATGATCTGCACCCCCGCTCTGATCTGTACCAACTTTCCTTACAAGTCATCCGTGAAAGTGCTGGTGCTTCAATAGCAGTTTTTCGTCCACTGCTGGATGAGTCAGGGCAGCCCCGGCTGTTTTTTCAGCAGCTTGACCCAAATGGTTCTGCACTACTTGAACGTGAGCTTTCCCTGGAAGGTTTTTTTGAAGGGGTCTTTGACGGTATCCGTGATCAACTCTTTCTACTCCTGAATGAATCCATGACCGGCTATGATGGCAAACTGCGTTCAAGCTGGCTGGTTGTTCATCCGGTTGACAAAGAAAAGCCTGAGCAGGTGCTGCAGGATGCTGCATATCGCAGAATTCAGGATATGCACCGTTTAGTGTCAGAAATGACTGCTAACTGATTGTTGCGATACGCTAGAAAGCTCTCCCAACCTATGACAAATCTTATAACAGCTCAAGGCCTTAAACGCCTGCAGGATGAGTTTGAATATCTCTGGCGGGTGGAACGTCCCAAGGTAGTACAAGGGGTGTCTGATGCTGCGGCTGAAGGAGATCGATCCGAAAACGCGGAATACATCTATGGTAAAAAGCGCTTGAGAGAGATTGATCACAGGCTTAAGCAACTGGGAGGGCGGTTGAAGGTGTTGGAAATTGCCCCTGCCCCACCTGTTAATCCTACACGGGTAAGTTTTGGTTGCTGGGTCTCATACGAAGATATGGAAGGAAATCAGTATTGTTACCAGCTGGGAGGGCCGGATGAATTTGATGTCAAGCAGGGAGTCATCAGTATTGACTCACCGGTTGGACAAGCCCTGCTGCAAAAACAGGTGGATGATGAGGTCACCATCCGGCGGCCCGGTGGTGACCTCGCGGTCTATATAACAGATATTCGCTCTATCCGCGGTTAATTCCATCTTTAAGAATTGCACTCGGTTTGAATGTCAGGACTCGACGGGGTTCAATCGTGATAGACTCACCGGTCTGCGGGTTGCGACCACGACGGGCGTTCTTATCCCTGACCTCAAAAATGCCAAAACCTGATATCTTGACATTCTCTCCCTTTGCCAATGTTTCCTTGATCAGGTCCAGTAACGCCTCAACATGATCAGCTGCCTCTTTTTGCTTGATACCCAGCTCTTGATGCAGTTGTTTGGCCAGCTCTATCTTGGTCATAAACTCCTCCTTAAAACAGGTCTGCTGTCGGCAGCCCGAGTTTAATATCTCTTTACGGTGTGGTGCTAACCAGTCTGGTTAACTTTACCAGTTTCACGTCCTTTGATTGTAGTCCAGGCAACACCTTAACCAACGTGGTAATTGTTACAGGATGGGGATGACAAATGGCTATGGCACGTCCGTTTTTACGGGCACGGGCTACTGCCTGATCCAGTTGTCCTCTGATATAACCTTCATTTTGCTCATTATCCAGAAAAACATCACGTCTGGCCGAGGAGACCTTTAATTCAGCAGCCACCTTAAGACCCGTCGTCTTGGGGGTTGTTATGCTGTCTACATAGAACAGGCCTTTTTCTTTCAGCACTTTCAATACAATACGCATTTTGTCAGAATGTTCTGTAAAACCTGAGCCCATATGATTGTTGGCCCCCACAGCCTGAGGCAGAATCTGGAGGTAACCAAGCATTCTGTTACGCAACTCCTCGTCAGACTGTTCAAGTAACAATCCATTGGATTCCAGGCGACGTTGGGGGTATTCCTTGGGCTGCATCGGCATATGCACCAGGATATCAATCCCCTGATCAGCAGCATAGGCAGCAACGGCACGATCATGTTTCAATCCGGGAATGATTGCAAAACTGATCGGCACCCCGATACCGGCGATAGCCCGCGCCTCAGTTAAAGAGCTCCCCATATCATCAACAAGAATGGCAAGCTCTGCCTTACCGGCTGAAGGACGATGGACAGGTGGAGGAACCAGCTGGTTTGGATGAACATCACCGGTATAGTAGTCTGACTGCACCGGTTTCTGTTCGACAGGCTTGGCTGCAGCTACCGGTGGTGGTACTGGCGTCGTTGCTGATGAATGCGCTGGCTGAGGAGTAGCCTGCTGAGGGACCTGCTTTGTTTTTTGAGCCTGTGTTGCGTGCTGCTGGTAGTGGTGCAGCCAATATCCTCCAATCATCAGAAGGCAGATTGCAACAAGGAAAACGGCAAGGACGAAACCGCCCTTGCCGTTCTTTTTAAATCTGTTTGCACGTGGGGATGGTTGCTTCAGGGACACTTAACGCTTCTCCGGCCCCATTTTCTTTAATATATCCCACCCTTTGAGCAGATCAAGGGCACGCACCAACTGGTAATCAACCTTAAGTGGGTCAACGGTCTTTTTTGCATCAGCCGCATCTTTGGCAGCATCTTTTGTTTCTTTTTTATCCGCAGCTTTTTTGTCACCGTCAGTATTTTCAAAGTGATTTTCAAGATCTTTTTCACGAATAAACATGGATTCACGACGTGTCGTTTCCTTAGGCATTTCCATCTGCTCTACCACAATGTCAGGAGTGATTCCCTTAGCCTGAATTGAACGCCCTTTAGGAGTAAAGTAGCGGGCAGTGGTCAGACGCAGACCGGACTCGTCAGAAAGTGGAATAATGGTCTGCACAGAACCTTTGCCAAAGCTTTGGGTACCCATAATAATAGCACGCTGATGATCCTGCAGAGCACCCGCAACAATCTCGGAAGCACTGGCACTGCCGCCGTTAATCAGAACAACAATTGGATATTGAGGTTCTTTGGCACGTGAACTGGCCGTAAACTGCATCCGCGATTCCTTCTCGCGACCTTCCGTATAAACGATCAGTTTGCCGTTTTCAATAAAGTGATCAGAAATTCGAACAGCCTGGTCTAGCAGTCCACCTGGATCATTGCGCAAATCCAATACCAGTCCTGAAAGCTGTTTTCCTTTGTTCTCCTCAACCAGTGACTTCAACGCCTTGGCGACATCCTCATCAGAACGTTCCTGAAACTGTGCTACCCTGACATACCCATACCCGTTATCAAGCATACGAGACTTGACACTCTTGACCTGAATAATGTCACGAACAAGGGTAAACTCCTTAGGACGTTCAAACCCATCCCGCATGATCGTCAGAACCACTTTGGAACCTTTGGGGCCACGCATCCGCTTAACCGAATCTGTGATGGTCAGGTCTTTGGTAAAGCGCTCATCAATTCTCAAAATCTGGTCACCGGACTTGATACCTGCCCGCTGAGCCGGTGTATCTTCAATCGGGGAAATAACCGTCAGAATCCCCTCTTTCATACTGATCTCAATCCCCAGTCCCCCAAAAGCGCCTTTGGTCTCAACCTTCATTTCCTTGAAGGTTTCAGGAGACATAAACGAGCTGTGGGGATCCAGAGCTGAAAGCATCCCATTAATTGCGCCGTAAATCAGTTTCTTGGAATCAACTTCCTCAACATAACTCTTTTTAACAATGGTCATCACATCAGTAAAGAGACCGATATATTCGTATTCCTTACCCCCCTGCGCATCGCAGCGACGTTGGGTGCTAATACCGATAAAGGCAACCAGTGCAACGACAATAACCACAAATCCAAACGCAATTTTCTTTGTTTTGCCGGACTTCAGCATGGTGATTCATCCTCCAGAGTGGATCAAACAAGATATTTGTATATACCATTGAACCTATCAGAAAAACGAGTGTTTTTTATCGTGATACCATGATTAGCGTACCCATCCCGCCGGGTCTACCGGTT
>Ga0209016_1001323_pt1 | contig 20492 bp, 27 predicted proteins | sample EPASupsiteSAE305_FD_187265 | JGI IMG/M metagenome (GOLD analysis project Ga0209016, IMG submission 187265) | Bioremediated contaminated groundwater microbial communities from EPA Superfund site, New Mexico - SAE3-05 (SPAdes) (version 2) | ecosystem: Environmental > Aquatic > Deep subsurface >...
AAATTTCAAAAGTGACGGGTTATCCCTGACGCTGTTTGTGTTTTTTGTTAACACAACTAACCCTGATGACACCCTTACGTTTCAAAATTTTACATTCAGTGCATATCTTCTTAACCGATGAACGTACTTTCATGTCATTCCCCTGACAGTTATATAATTATTTTTTTCCCTTACCGCCTTTGGCACGGAAAGTAACCCTGCCTCTGGTCAAGTCGTAAGGAGACAATTCAACTGTAACCCGGTCACCGGGAAGAATCTTAATGTAATGCATTCTCATTTTACCGGATATATGGGCCAACACCTTATGACCATTATCCAATTCAACCTGAAACATGGCATTAGGCAAGGGCTCAACGATCGTACCCTCAACTTCAATGGCATCTTCTTTCGCCATATTATTATTCACTCCTAATCAGCCGAGCAGAAATTTTCATTATATATCGAAAAACGCTCAAATTTTCAACACTTTTTCAGGCTGCCTGCAAATTATTGTACAGGGTCGCCTGGATCTCGGGACTCAGGCCGCTTAGCGGATGAGCGTTCGCTGAGGATTATCGGGCCATTGACAGTAACAGCCACGGAATGCTCAAAATGAGCCGAAGGTTTTCGATCGGCAGTAATGACAGTCCACTGGTCGCTGAGAATTTTTACCTTGGCAGCCCCGAGATTAACCATCGGTTCGATCGCTAAAACCATGCCGTCAAAGATTCTTGGCGACACTTGGCGTTGTACATAATTAGGTACCTCCGGGGGTTCATGCAGACTAGCGCCAATACCGTGACCGACGAATTGGCGCACCACCGAAAATCCGTGCTGTTCAGCGTAGGTCTGAACGGCTCGGGAAATATCAGAGATCCTGTTGCCGACCCTGGCTTGATCAATCCCTTTGAACAAGGCCGCCTCAGTGACTTTCAAAAGCAAAGCAACCTGGGGCTTGATTTCACCAACAGCTACGGTGATAGCGGCATCGCCATAAAACCCCTGATACAGAGTGCCAAAATCGAGGGAAACGATATCGCTGTCCAGGAGGATCTTCTTTTTAGAAGGAATACCATGGACAACTTCCTCATTCACCGAGGCGCATAAACTGGCAGGAAAGCCCTTATACCCCTTAAATGCAGGAATAGCTTGATGATCCCGACAATATTCTTCAGCTAAGCGGTCTAAGGCAAAGGTTGTTATTCCGGGTTTTATTTCCTGTTCGAGCAGAGTCAGGACCCCAGCGACAATCTGGTTAGCCTGATACATAATCTCGATTTCAGCCGGCGTCTTTACAATAATCGATTTTTGGTGGTCGTCACTATTCACACATGCCTCAGTGCCTGCCCCTAATCCGACCTGCCTTCATAAAGCCATCATAGTTTCTCATGATCAAGTGCGATTCGATCTGCGAAATGGTATCGATGGCGACACCGACAACAATCAGCAAGGCCGTTCCGCCGAAGTAAAAAGGAACGTTCAATTTACTGATGAGAATGGTGGGCATAACACATACGGCGCTTAGATAAAACGCACCAACAACGGTCAAGCGGACCAAGGCTTTGTCGAGAAATTCGGCCGTCTTTTTACCAGGCCTGATGCCGGGGATGAATCCGCCATTTTTCTTCAAATTTTCAGCGACATCATCAGGCTTAAAGGTGACGGCTGTATAAAAAAAGCAGAAGAAAATGATCATTGCCACAAACAGTGTATAATAATAGATTGTACCTGGTGAAAAAGCAGCGGAGATTTGTTGTACCCAATCGACTTTAATAAATGACCCGATTGTGGCGGGAAACATCATAATAGACGAGGCAAAGATCGGAGGAATAACGCCGGAAACATTGATTTTTAAAGGAAGATGGGATGCCTGTCCTCCATAAACCCGTCGCCCAACAACTCGTTTGGCATATTGAATTGGGATGCGCCGTTGCGAGGTTTCAATAAAAATGACAAATCCTATAATTAATAGCATCATGGCAATGATGATCGGTAAAAATATCAAAGCCAGTTCGCCAGATTTGATAAGCGCTATGGTGTTTCCCACCGCAGCCGGCATATTGGCAACGATCCCGGCAAAGATAATAAGAGAGATCCCATTGCCGATGCCGCGTTCCGTCATCTGTTCCCCTAGCCACATAATGAAGGCAGTGCCAGACGTTAAGGTGAGCACGGTCATCAATTTGAATTGGGTACCGGGATCAAGGACAATGGCAATACCATTTGGGCTGCTCATACCTTCCAAACCAGAGGCAATGAAAAATCCTTGAATAATTGATAGTATAACGGTGCCGTACCGTGTGTATTGGGTGATTTTCCTCCGTCCGGACTCCCCTTCCTTGGAAAGGGCTTCGAGCTGCGGGATCACAACCGTGAGCAGCTGAATAATGATGGAAGCGGAAATGTAAGGCATAATGCCCAAGGCAAAAATGGAAAAGTTTTCCAAGGCACCGCCGGAGAACATGTTGAACATGCCAAATAAGGTGCTGGCGTTTTTTTCAAAAAAAGCGGTCAAGGCCTCACCGTTGATACCAGGAGTAGGGACTTGGACGCCCATTCTGTAAACAAAAAGCATCAAGAGAGTGAAAATCACTCTCTTGCGTAATTCTGGTATACTGGCTGCACTAACGAGACCGCTCATCGCTTATCCCTCAACGGTACCACCAGCTGCAACAATACTTTCTTTGGCGCTTTGGCTGATCTTGTCAACGCGAACATTGATCGGTTTGTTTACTGTGCCATTGGCAAGCACCTTGACAAGTCCGGCATTTTTTACAATCCCGGCGACGATCAATGCCTGCAGGTCAACGGTGGTACCGGCTTCAAAAGTATCAAGATCGTCGAGACTGACGATGGTATAGGTTGTCTTGAAAATATTGGTAAATCCCCTTTTCGGCAAGCGCCGGTGCAAAGGCATCTGTCCGCCTTCAAACCCGGGACTGGCACTATAACCAGACCTAGCGCGTGCGCCTTTGTGGCCACGGGCAGCGGTTTTTCCACTGCCGCTACCAGGCCCACGGCCCACCCGTTTTTTTGGTTTTCGAGCCCCAATACTTGGAGAGAGATTATTTAATTTAAGCACGGACTATTCCTCCATCTTAACAAGATGTTTTACTTTATTTAACATTCCGCGTATTTCCGGGGTGTCTTTTCGCGTAATGGTCTTATACATCCTGGTTAATCCCAGACCAATCAGGGTTGCCCTGATGGCTTCCGGGCTGCCGATGCCGCTTTTAACCAAAGAAAAAGTTATGCTTTTATCCATATGTATACACCTAATATTTCCAGAAATGTCAGGCTACCATTTCTTCGATTTTTAAATTCCGAAGTTTAGCGATTTGTTGCGCAGTCCGCAGCCGTCTTAAGCCATTGATAGTAGCCTTCACCAGATTGTGCGGATTGTTTGAGCCCAAACATTTGGTGAGAATATTTTGTACGCCCGCAGCCTCAAGCACGGCACGAACAGCGCCACCGGCTATAACTCCAGTTCCGTCAGATGCTGGCTTAAGCATGACACTGCCAGACTTGAACTTACCGATGATGTCGTGAGGTATGGAAACATTGGTCAAAGAAACCATCTGCATATCTTTGCGTGCTTGCTCAATTCCTTTCCTTATGGCTTCCGGAACCTGATTGGCTTTTCCCAAACCATAGCCGACCTTTCCTTTTCCATCGCCCACTACAACTATAGCGCTGAAACTGAAGCGTCTACCGCCTTTGACAACCTTAGCAACCCGATTGATAAAAACTATTTTTTCGATGAGCTCTTCCTGAATCCCTTCTTTCGCTCGCTTAAATTCAGCCAAGAAACACCCCCGTATTGATTAAATTATCAGAAAATTCGTTCGATAAAGCCAAATCAGAATTCCAGTCCGCCTTCGCGGGCCCCGTCTGAAAGGGCTTTGATTCGACCATGGTACAAATTACCCCCGCGGTCAAAAACCACTTTTTCGATACCGGCTGTTTTGGCCTTCTGGGCAATGATCAGACCGACTTTTTTGGCCTGTTCACATTTTCCGTTGAGGTCATTGGCATCGAATTCCTTATCCCCGGTTGACATTGCCACCAGGGTCCGGTGTTGAATATCATCAATAATCTGGACGTAGATATGTCGATTACTGCGATAGACACTCATCCGTGGTCTCTCGGTTGTGCCAAAAATTTTGGTACGAATCCTCTGGACCCGCTTTTTCCTTGCAGTAACTTTTGAATTAGTTTTTGCCATGATAGAACTCTTGCATCAATACATTGAGGTTATTTTTTACCGCCGGCCTTGCCAACTTTCCGGACGATATGTTCATTGATGTATCTAATGCCTTTCCCTTTATAAGGTTCGGGTTTTCTGATATCTCTGATCTTTGCAGCCGTTGCCCCGACAAGTTCTTTATCAATGCCTTGAAGGGTAATAGAATTATCCTTATCCACGACCGCTGAAATACCAGCAGGAAGAGCAAAATTTACTGCGTTGGAAAATCCGACATTTAAAGTGATAATCGAGTCGGCGATGTTGGCGCGGTAACCCACGCCCTCGACCATGAGCTTCTTGCTAAATCCCTGGTCAACCCCAGTAATCATATTGCTGACCAAAGATCGGGTCATACCCCAGAAAGCCATTACACGTTTGCTGGTGCCTTTTGGGGTGCAGATGAGATCATTCTCCTGCAGGACAATGTCGATTTCCGGGCGAATGTCCCTTTCCAGGGTACCTTTACTGCCAAGGACTTTTATATGAGTCCCTTGAATTTCAACCGTGACACCTTTGGGGACTGGTATGGGTTGTTTACCTATTCTGGACATTAGCGTCTCCTTTTAACGACAATTTCGCTTGATCACCAAACATGACAGAGTAACTCGCCACCGATGTTCTGCTGACGAGCATCTCTATCAGTCATAACACCTTTGGAAGTTGTCAGAATCGCAACTCCAAGTCCACTCATAACTTTAGGAATGCGATCACTTGGCTTGTATTGTCGATGTCCTGGTTTACTGATCCTTCGTATTCCATTAATAACTTGTTCATTGTTTGATCCGTACTTAAGATCAATTTTCAAAGTACCTTGAGGGCCTTCTTCAATAACATAAAATTCTTGAATATACCCTTCTGACTTGAGTACTTTGGCTACATTGATTTTAAGTTTCGACAGCGGCATTTCAACGGTCGTAAAACGCGCTTTAACTGCATTCCTGATTCTGGTCAGCATATCTGCCAACGGATCACTCATGGACATTGATTGAATCCTCTTTTATATAATACTTCAACTTTGAAATCTGATTTTCAAAAATGGATAATAAAATTATTCGGGAAAAAATTACCAACTCGACTTGGTGACGCCGGTGATTTCTCCCTGTGATGCTAACTTGCGAAAACAGAGTCTGCAGATTCCGAATTTCCGATAATATGCTCGAGCTCTTCCACAAAGAGGACAACGGTTGTAAGAGCGAACTGCAAATTTTTGTTTGCGACCTGCTTTGGCAATGAGAGATTTTTTTGCCACAGAATCCTCCTAAGAAATCAATTTGATAAGCAAAATATATTGAGAAACAGATTATTTTTTCCTGAAGGGAATTCCAATCGCGTCTAACAAGGCGCGTGCACTCTCATCGGTTTTGGCGCTGGTGACAATGGTAACATTCATACCGCGAATTTGATCGATTTTATCGTAATCAATTTCAGGGAAGATAATATGCTCGGTGATGCCCATTGAAAAATTCCCTCGACCATCAAAACCCTTGCCTGAAACTCCCCGGAAATCGCGGACCCGAGGCAGGGCGATATTAATCAGTTTAGAGAGAAAATCATACATCCGGTCCTTACGAAGAGTCACTCGCGTCCCAATCGGCATACCCTCTCGCAACTTGAAGGTGGCGATGGATTTTTTAGCTCGGGTAACGACTGCTTTCTGGCCTGAGATTAAGGTCAACTCTTGCGAGGCCTTTTCGACTATTTTGGGATTTTGAACTGCTTCACCGAGTCCCATATTAAGAACGATTTTTTCGATCTTAGGGATATCCATGATATTGGCGATGCCTAACTTTTTTTGGAGTTCGGCTTTCAGTTCATATTCGTATTGTTCTTTCAAAGTACCCATCATTTACTCCGTAAGCAGCCGAATTCGTCTATTTTGATTTTTCGATAGTTGCATTGCAACTTTTACAGACTCTTGTCTTGGTGCCATCTTCTAAAATCTTTGTACCAGCTTTAACAGTTTCAGCACATTCTGGGCATACGAGCATCACATTGGAAATATGAATCGCGGCTTCTCTTTCGAGAATTTGTCCGGATTTAGTGGCATCAGTAGCTTTTTGGTGCTTTTTAATCATGTTAATGCGCTCAACGACAACGCGATTAATATCATTTTGAATTTTTAGAACTTTTCCAACCCGTCCCTTGTCTTTTCCGGCGATGACTTCAACTTTGTCATTAACTCGTAATTTGGTGTGTCCTTGGCGCATTGTATTTTCCTCTATCTCACTTAAAAATAAATCTGTGATGGATTATAAAACTTCAGGAGCAAGAGATATAATTTTCATAAATCCAAGTGACCTGAGTTCCCGCGCTATAGGCCCAAAAATACGAGTGCCTATGGGTTCGCCATTATTAGCTAAAAGGACAGCAGCGTTCTCATCAAATTTGACGGTGGTGTTTTCGGGTCGACTGATAGCCTTGGCAGTCCGTACGACCACAGCATTAAGAACATCACCCTTTTTGACTTTAGCATGAGGGATGGCTTCTTTGACTGTGACTACAATGATGTCACCAATAGCTGCATAACGCTTCCGGGTTCCACCTAACACTCTAATACAGAGTACTTTTTTTGCACCGGAATTATCGGCGACATTCAACATGCTTTCAGTTTGGATCATGACCTCACCCGATTATCTTCTCATTACGTATATAAAAATATGACTGTTGGCACACAAATAGTGGTTATGCCGCACGTTCGATGATATTTCGAACAAGCCACCTTTTTCTTTTGGACAAAGGTCTACATTCTTCAATCAAAACCAAGTCTCCAATATTGCATTGGTTTACTTCGTCGTGAGCCATATACTTGACTTGTTGCCGTATATATTTGCCATACAACTTGTGGGGTATCTTACGCTCGACCAAGATAACGACACTTTTATCCATCTTATTGCTTACGACAAATCCTAGCCGCGTTTTTCTAACATGAGTACTCATAGTTCCATCCAATGACAAATTGATAGTCAGTCAAGAAGATTAGTTTTGTTTCTTTTCAGCAAGTATGGTCTGGATTCTTGCGATATCCTTTTTCAACTGAGCAAGTTTTGCTGGGTTTTCAAGACGACGAATACCATGTTTAAAACGAAGTCTAAAGAGATCTTCTCGGATATCATTGCTTTTTTTGAGCAAGTCTTCTTCAGTCAAACTTCTTAGTTCTTTCGCTTTCATATCGTTTGGCTCTTACTGACAACAGTCGTGGGAAATGGTAATTTGAAGCTCGCAAGTCTCAGGGCTTCAAGGGCTAATTCCTCGGGAATTCCCTTCAGTTCATACAAGATCCGTCCTGGCCGAATAGTAGCAACCCAAGACTCAGGTGCACCTTTACCTTTACCCATTCGAGTCTCGGCCGGCTTTTTGGTTATCGGTTTATCAGGAAAAACCCGAATCCAAAGTTTACCACCGCGTTTAACCTTCCTGTTGATTGCAATACGAGCCGCTTCAATCTGTTGGGCAGTCATCCGACCGCAACCAACCGCCTTGAGCGCGAAATCACCGAAAGCCAGTTCAGATCCACGGTGAGATTCACCATGCATCCGTCCTTTAAACTGTTTTCTATGTTTAACCTTACGTGGACTTAACATTATTTTCTTCTCCTATTGGAGGATCATCCTATTAGAACTAAAAATTTGGGATTAATTACCTTGGGCGACCTGCTCGACCGTCTTATCGTTGTCGGCAAGAATTTCACCTTTGAAAATCCAAACTTTTACTCCAATAATTCCATATGTGGTCTTGGCTTCTGCAGTCCCGTAGTCAATATCGGCCCGTAAGGTATGCAGAGGAACTCGGCCCTCTTTAAACCATTCCGTCCGTGACATCTCTGCACCACCAAGTCGTCCAGAGCAGGAAATCTTAATTCCCAAGACCCCAAAGCGAAGAGCGGAATTGATCGATTTTTTCATCGCCCGACGAAAGGCGATACGTCGCTCGAGTTGGGTGGCGATGTTTTCAGCGACCAGTTGTGCATCTGCTTCAGGACGGCGCACTTCTTGGATATCGATAAAAAAGGTTCGTTTGAATTTTAGTTCAAGGTCTTTCTTCAACCCCTCGATCTCAGTTCCCTTTTTACCGATTACAATTCCTGGACGAGCGGTATAAAGCTTAACTTTAATCTTCTCACCAGTACGCTCGATAACTATACGCGAAATACCTGAGTGGTAAAGTCTCTGTTTAAGGTATTTACGTATAAGCTGGTCCTGATGCAGGTTTTTAGCGTAATCTTTGTCCGCATACCAGATAGATTCCCAAGATCGCGTGATACCGATTCGCAGTCCGATGGGATTGACTTTTTGTCCCAAGATATTCCTCCGTTCCCTCTACAGTTAATCTAATCTCAATCTGTCGATTGGGTTATGCTTCATCGACGACAACTGTTATATGGCTAGTTCTTTTGAGAATTCGCGTAGCTCGCCCCATGGCTCGAGGGCTGAAGCGTTTAAGCATCGGACCTCCATCGATAAAAATCTCTTTCACATAGAGGGTATCGACATCGATGGATTCCACCTGATCGGCATTGGCAACAGCGGATTCTAATACCTTGCGGATGATCCGAGCAGCTTTTTTGGGCATAAAACGTAAAGTGGTTACTGCCTTTTCCGCATTCATACCACGAATGACGTCTGCAACCAAACGTGCTTTTTGCGGTGAGATACGAATATATTTTGCGACGGCTTTTGTTTCCATCGTTTCACTCCTGAGGGGGGGGCCTACTGCAAATTCGGTTATAGCTTAACGGCCTTTTTTATCTGAGGCATGACCATAATATGTTCTGGTCGGCGAAAATTCACCAAGTTTATGTCCTACCATATTTTCGGAAACATAGACCGGAATAAATTTATTGCCGTTATGAACTGCAAAGGTCAAACCAACCATTTCTGGCAAAATATCAGATCGCCGAGACCAAGTTTTTATGACTTTTTTTGAACCGGTCTCCTGCGCCTGCACGATTTTTTTCATCAGATGATCATCGACAAAAGGACCTTTCTTTATGGATCGAGCCATGATCTAATCTCCCTTACCTTACTTTTTCCGTTTGTTGACGATATCACGATCTGATATTTTTGGTTTTCTGGTCTTGAATCCTTTGGACGGGATACCCCAAGGTGAACAGGGGTGGCGACCACCGGAACTCTTGCCCTCACCACCACCCATGGGATGGTCGACGGGGTTCATGGCCACACCGCGGACCGAGGGTCTGATCCCTTTCCACCGTGAGCGTCCCGCCTTGCCCAGTTTCTGGCGACCGTATTCGGGATTGCCGACTTGGCCGATACAGGCGCGACATTCCTTATTGAACTTGCGAACCTCGCCGGAGGGCAACTTGACCAGCACCTGGTTGCCGTCTTTGGCCATGAGCTGAGCCGAGGCCCCAGCCGAGCGGACCAACTGCGCCCCTTTGCCGATCTTCATTTCGATATTGTGAATCACAGTACCTAAAGGAATATTGATCATGGGCAAACAGTTGCCCACTTTGATGTCCGCATCGGCACCGGCGACCACCGTATCCCCCACCGCAATGCCGTTGGGGGCCAGGATGTAGGTTTTTTCACCGTCGGCATAGGTAAGCAGGGCCAGGTTGGCAGAACGATTGGGATCATATTCAAGCGCAGTAACTTGGGCAGGGATCCCGGTTTTATTCCGTTTCCATTCAACTATTCTATATTTTCTTTTATGTCCGCCGCCTTTATGCCGCGAGGTGATACGCCCGTAGGTGTTACGACCTCCGGTTTTCTTCAAGGGGGTTAAAAGACTTTTCTCAGGCTCTTTATCAGTAAATTCCTGATGAACAGATACGTGATGCCGCTTTCCGGGTGATGTCGGTTTATGAATTTTAATAGACATTGGATTTCCTGTAATCTAGTCTCTGCAGATCTCAATCAAAGGTAAAGAGGATCAAAGTTCATCGAGGAAGTTAATTTTTCCTTCCTTAAGAGTAATGTATGCTTTTTTCCAATCGCTCGTTTTACCTGTGGATCGGGCTCCAACACGTTTCTGTTTTCCATTCATATTGCTGGTAGCAACTTTAGAAACCGTGACATTAAATAAACTTTCGACAGCTTTCTTAATCTCGATTTTATTTGCTTTCGGATTGACCTTAAATATGACCTTTCCCTGTGTTTCTTGCAAATGGTTGCCTTTTTCGGTCAAACAGGGGGTTTTGATAACGTCATACAGTGCTTTCATGATATCAACCTCTCTTCTAATTTAGCAAGGCTCGATTGAACCAGCATAAGTTTAGAATATTTCAGAATATCGTAAACATTCAAACCTGCTACCGGCAGCACCTTGAATCCGACTGCATTTCGTGCAGACAAATTAATCTTTTCATCAATACCCTCGGTAACGATGAGGCAGTCATCGAAACTGAAGTTATTCATGATTGATGTGAAATTCTTGGTTTTGATTGCGGGGAGTTCAATCTGATCAACCACCACCAGATTGCCCTCTTGATTCCGCGCGCTCAAAGCCATCTTTAAAGCCAGTCTTTTGACTTTTTTGGGGAGAGAATAGCTGTAATCCCGCGGTTTAGGTCCAAAGACCGTACCACCGCCCCGCCATACCGGTGAGCGGTTGCTGCCGGCCCGGGCCCTGCCGGTCCCCTTTTGTCGCCAGGGTTTGGCGCCACCGCCGCTGACTTCGCCGCGAGTTTTGGTACAGGCATTACCACTGCGGCGATTGGCCCTCTGCATACAAACGACTTCATGCAGGATGCCAGTATTGATTTCGACATTGAACAATGCCTCGTTCAATTCGATTTCGCCAACTTTTTCAGCTAGAGTATTTAAAACATCACAAACTGCCATGAGAATCTCCTTAAAAGCAGTCCTGGCGATTAGGCTTTTGTATAAATATTGAGCAACCCGTTTTTTGCTCCTGGAACGGTTCCACGGACGAGCAAAACATTTTCTTCGTTCCGAATATCGATAACCTTCAAATTTTTCTGAGTTATCAATGTATTACCCATCCGGCCAGGCATTTTCTTTCCTTTGTAGACCCGCGAAGGCCAGGCGCTGCAACCAATCGAGCCAGGGGCACGGTGAAAATTCGAGCCATGCGAGGCCCCACCGCCGGAAAAACCATGACGTTTGATAACACCCTGGAAACCCATTCCCTTGGTATTTCCTGAAATATCAATCATATCACCGATAGTGAGAACATCGATGAGAGATATCTGTTGGCCCACTTCATAGGCCTCCGGATCGGTGACCCGGAATTCCTTGATATGGTAAAAGCCTTTACCACCGGAGCGCTTAAAGTGTCCGGCTTCAGGTTTGTTTAATCTCGATTCTTTCTTTTCCAGAAACCCTACTTGAATGGCATCATAGCCTTCCTTTCCCACAGTCTTCTTCTGAAGAATCGTACAAGGACCAGCTTCTATGACGGTTACGGGGATGGCTCGGCCATTTTCATCGTACACCCGGGTCATGCCTAGTTTCCGTCCTAATATTCCTTTCGTATTCGGCATCTGTCTACCTGAATTCAATTCTCTGTTACGTTAAACGAGTGATATACCCAAGGCCAACTAATAATCCGTGCAAGCAGATCAGGGCAATTTGATTTCCACATCAACGCCAGCGGACAATTCTAATTTCATCAGAGAATCAATTGTCTGTTGGGTTGGTTCGAGTATATCAAGCAGGCGCCGATGCGTCCGCATCTCGAATTGCTCGCGAGATTTTTTATCGACATGCGGAGATCGCAATACCGTGTACTTGTTGATACTTGTCGGAAGTGGTATTGGTCCAATGACGGTTGCTCCGGTTCGCCTAGCGGTATCTACAATTTCTCGGGTAGAAAGGTCAAGCAATTTATGATCATAACCTTTCAATCTGATCCGGATTTTGTCTGTTGGAATCATAGTTCACCTCTTATTCGATAATTTCGCTGACAACGCCTGCGCCAACAGTACGGCCACCTTCACGGATTGCAAAACGAAGACCTGCCTCCATGGCGATCGGCGTGATCAACTCTCCCAAAATATGGATATTGTCGCCGGGCATGACCATCTCGACACCTTCTTCAAGGGTACAGACACCGGTAACGTCAGTGGTTCTGAAATAAAACTGGGGTCGGTAGCCGTTGAAAAACGGCGTGTGACGTCCGCCCTCTTCTTTGGTGAGGATATAGGCCTCGGCCTTGAATTTCTTGTGGGGTTTGATCGAGCCCGGTTTGGCCAAGACCTGACCGCGGACCACGTCTTCCCGCTTGATCCCGCGCAACAGGGCGCCGATATTGTCACCGGCCTGGCCCTCGTCGAGCAGCTTGCGGAACATCTCGACCCCGGTGCAGGTGGTCTTGGCGGTGTTGCGGATACCGACGATCTCCAACTCATCGCCGACATGAACAACACCGCGTTCGATCCTGCCGGTGGCGACGGTACCACGACCGGAGATGGAGAAAACATCTTCGACCGGCATGAGGAAGGGTTTGTCCACCGCCCGTTCGGGCTGGGGGATATAGGTGTCGACCGCTTCCATCAGGTCCCAGATGCACTTGGCCTTGTCGGCATCATCGGGGAACTCGAGGGCGTTAAGGGCAGAGCCGTGGATGATCGGGATATCGTCGCCGGGGAAATCATACTTATCCAGCAGTTCCCGTAGTTCCATCTCGACCAACTCGATCAGTTCAGGATCGTCGACCATGTCGCACTTGTTTAGAAAGACCACCATGGCCGGGACTCCAACCTGACGGGCGAGCAAGATATGCTCACGGGTCTGGGGCATGGGTCCGTCATTAGCGCCGACCACCAGGATTGCCCCATCCATCTGGGCGGCACCGGTGATCATGTTCTTGATATAGTCGGCATGGCCCGGGCAATCGACATGGGCGTAATGGCGTTTCGCAGTCTCGTATTCGACATGGGCGGTTGCAATCGTGATGCCGCGCTCCTTCTCCTCGGGGGCCTTATCGATTTCACTGAAGTCGATGAATTTAGCCATGCCCTTGGATGCCAGGACCCTGGTTATCGCAGCCGTCAATGTGGTCTTGCCATGGTCGATATGACCGATAGTGCCGACGTTGACATGCGGTTTTGTCCGCGCAAATTTTTCCTTCGCCATCGTAATGTACCTCAATCGGGTATAATATTACTTATACGCCTCTGATCTTGTGTATTATGGTTTCCGCCCGCTTGGATGGTACCACTGAAAATTCACTAAATTTCATGGTAAAGGTCGCCCGACCCTGGGTCGCCGACCTTAAATCGGTTGAGTAGCCGAACATCTCAGCCAAAGGCGTTTTAGCCCGTACCACCTGCCGATTTCTTTCCGCCTCAACGCCGTTAACCTGCGCCCGCTTTTTATTGAGGTCGTTGATGACCTCGCCAAGATAGTCGTCGGGGGTGATCACCTCCAAGTCCATCACCGGCTCAAGCAGGACCGGATCCCCTTGCGTGGCAGCCTTGCGGCAGGCCATGGTCGCCGCAACGCCAAAGGCCATTTCCGTTGATTTCTCATCATCAAAGGAGCCACCAATCAGCTTGACCATCACATCGAGCATCGGGTAGCCGATCAAGGGCCCGGAGTCTAGACTATCAAGGACCCCTTTGCGGATCGACTCGACAAAATGGGCCGGGATCAGGGTATCGTCAACCAGGCATTCAAAGCTGTTGCCGCTCCCCTTGGCCCCTGGCACCAATTCCAGCTCGACGTGGCCGTACTGTTCCTTGCCGGCACCTTGGGTCTCGAATTTCGCCTCAGCCTTGCTCCGTTTGGTCAGGGCCTCGCGAAAGGCCACCTGGGGCTTGCCGATGTTGGCCGCCACCTTGAACTCACGCACCAGTCGATCAATGATAATCTCGAGATGCAATTCACCCATCCCGGAGATGATGGTCTGGCCAGTGTCTTCATTAATCGACACCCGAAAGCTCGGGTCTTCGCGAACTATCTTTTCCAGACTTTCGCTAAGCTGATGCTCATCGGCCTTGGTCTTCGGCTCGATGGCAACCCCGATCACCGGCTCTGGAAAGGTGATGGTTTCGAGGACGACAAAGTCACCGTTATCGCAAAGGGTATCGCCGGTCCGAGTAAATTTCAGTCCGGAAATAGCGCCAATGTCACCGGTGCCAATGGTCGTCACTTCCTCACGCTTATTGGCATGCAGTTTAACAAGTTTCGAGATTTTTTCCGTTTTATTTTTCCGTGGGTTAAAAACCTTGCTCCCTATGGCGAGTGCACCTGAGTACACCCGAATAAAGGATAAGTTGCCCACGTACGGATCATTTTGCAGTTTAAAAACCAAGCCGCAAAATTTTTCACTCCGTTCTGGCTTACGGATAAGCGGCGCACCGTCCTTATCCGTCCCCTCAACTGGGGGAACATCAACGGGTGAAGGTAAGTACCAGGTGATTGCGTCTAATAAAGGTTGAATCCCTTTATTTTTAAAGGCGGAACCACAAAGCACTGGAACCAGGTCCAGGGCCAGCGTTGCTTTTCTCAACGCGGTACGAATCTCACCGGGAGTGATCTCTTGATCATTTAAATATTTTTCCATGACGCTCTCATCGAAGTCGGCCAACTTCTCGAGCAGCGCCATTCGGGCGGCCGATGAATCTGATACTAAAGGTTCCGGTATTGGCCCTTCTTCGACGATCTGGCCCATGGAGCCGACGTCGAACCTGAGCATCGTTTGACTGACCAAGTCGATAATGCCTTCGAACTGGTCTTCACTACCGACCGGGAGCGTTATTGCAACCGGAACTGCTGCCAATCGGTGTTCGATCTCCGCCAGGCACCTTGAAAAAGAGGCCCCGGTCCGATCCATTTTATTAATAAAGGCAATCCGTGGTATCTTATACCGATCGGCCTGCCGCCAAACCGTTTCCGACTGCGGTTCAACCCCCCCGACCGCGCAGAACACAGCCACGGCGCCATCCAGAACCCGAAGGCATCGTTCGACCTCGACGGTGAAATCAACATGACCAGGGGTGTCGATAATGTTGATCTGGTATTCATGCCAGGTACAGGTGGTCGCGGCCGAGGTTATTGTTATCCCCCGCTCTTGCTCCTGCTCCATCCAGTCCATGACCGCGGTGCCGTCATGGACCTCACCGAGCTTGTGGGAACGACCGGTGTAGTAGAGGATACGTTCGGTGGTGGTGGTTTTCCCCGCATCGATATGGGCCATTATGCCGATATTGCGCACATTGGATAATGGTTCCATCCCCGCCACTGTATTTACCTGTCAAGTGAAAATCATTTCTCCGGTATAGGCCAAGAAAAATGTCGCTGTTAATACAGCATAACTCAAAGGTTGTCAATTTTCTTTTCCTCTTCAGGAAAGGAAAATCTCCTTACCAGCGATAATGAGCAAAGGCCTTGTTGGCCTCGGCCATCTTATGGGTATCGTCCTTTTTCTTGATCGAGGCCCCACGGTTGTTATAGGCATCGAGCAATTCGGCAGCCAGCTTCTCAGACATTTTCTGCCCCGATCTGCCCTTGGAAAAGCCTATGATCCAGCGGATCGCCAAGGCATTACGGCGTTCGGGTCGCACTTCCACCGGCACCTGATAGGTTGCGCCACCGACGCGACGACTCTTGACCTCGACCCGGGGGCGAACGTTTTCCATCGCCTCTTCGAAAACCGTCAATGGCTCATGGTCGGCGATCTTCGTCTCTATAATTTCCATCGCATCGTAAAAAAGACGACGAGCAATGGTTTTCTTCCCATCACCCATCAACCCGTTGGTGAACTTAGCCACCAGTACTGAGTTGAATTTGGGGTCCGGAGCAACGGGTCGTTTATCCAATAATTTTTTTCTTGGCATGCTCTTACTCTTTCCGAATCATAAACAGAAATTTATTTGGGACGTTTAGCTCCATACTTCGAGCGCCCCTGGCGACGGTCATTGACCCCAAGTGTATCCAAGGTGCCGCGGATAATATGGTACCGGACACCGGGAAGGTCTTTTACACGGCCCCCACGGATCAGCACCACCGAATGCTCCTGCAGATTATGACCGATACCGGGGATATAAGAGGTAACCTCAATCCCGTTGGTCAGTCGAACCCTGGCAACTTTACGCAAAGCCGAGTTCGGCTTCTTGGGGGTCGTCGTATAAACACGGACGCACACACCACGCTTCTGCGGACAGTTCTGCAACGCGGGAGTATTTGACCGCTTGGTCATCTTCTTCCGTCTATTCCTGACAAGTTGATTAATTGTGGGCATGCAGGCAACTCCTTTTAATAATACAGTCAAGCCGCCCTCAAATGAAGGGGCGAACATGAAAGGTAGAATTAATAATCGAATCTATGGTAAAGGTCAAGTCTTATCTTTGATGATTATCCCTATCGAGGCGATATCTCTCGAGTCCAGTGCCGGCAGAAATCAGTCGGCCCATAATGACATTCTCTTTCAAGCCGGACAAATCGTCTATTTTTCCGGCCATGGCCGCGTTGGTCAAGACCTTGGTGGTCTCCTGGAACGAGGCGGCGGAAATGAACGAATCGGTCGACAGCGAGGCCTTGGTCACCCCCAGTAGCAGGGGTTCGGCTGCGGCCGGCTGTAATTTTTCCCGCAATAGATGTTCGTTCTCTTCTTGAAATTTCCACCATTCGACCTGCTGGTCGAGCATGAATTTAGAGTCGCCGGCATCCGTGATCCGTATCCGTTTCAGCATCTGCCGAACGATGGTCTCAATGTGCTTGTCGTTGATTTTAACGCCCTGAAGACGGTACACCTCCTGGATTTCGTTGACCAGGAAGCGAGCCAGGGCCTCGGCACCCTTTACCCGGAGAATATCGTTGGGAAGTCTGATACCTTCCATCAAAGGATCGCCGGCCTCAACCCGATCATTCTCATGAACGGTGATATGTTTTGACTTAGCAATCAGGTATTCCTTGGGGTCGCCGATTTCAGGGGTAATGATGACCCGGCGTTTTCCTTTAAGATCCTTGCCAAAACTCACCCGGCCATCGATCTCGGAGATAATCGCCTGCTCCTTGGGTTTGCGCACTTCAAACAGCTCGGCTACCCGGGGCAGACCACCGGTAATATCCTTGGTTTTAGTGGTTTCCCGGGGGATTTTCGCAATCACCATACCCGCGGTAATGATATCCTGCTCATTGACGGTGATAATCGAACCGACCGGTAAGGGATAGCGGGCGGCCAATTCACCGTCGGGGAGTTTCAAGGTCCGACCGCGATCGTCTTTGATCGAAATACGGGGGTTCATCTGTTTGGTCGAACTCACCGGGGTGATAACCTTGCTTGCCTTACCGGTTATCTGGTCCACCCGTTCCTGCATGGAATCGCCTTCAACGATATCGCCGTATTTAATCTTACCTCCGACCTCGGCGACAATAGGAATAGAGAAGGCATCCCAATCGGCGATCACAGTGCCGGGATCCACCACCAGACTATCGGTGATCCGCAGGGTGGCGCCGTAGGGTACCGGGAAACGTTCCCTGTCGACCCCCTGATCGTCAAGAACAGTGATTTCGGCGTTTCGGTTCATGACCACTTCGAACCCCTCATGGTTCTTGACCGAATGGAGGTTTTTATAGCGAATCTGACCGCCGCGTTGGGTGCGGACCTCAGCCTGTTCCACTGCACCGCGCGCCGTACCGCCGATATGGAAGGTTCGCATGGTCAGCTGGGTACCGGGCTCGCCGATGGACTGGGCGGCAATGATGCCGACGGCCTCGCCGATGTTCACCATATGGCCACGCCCAAGGTCACGGCCATAACACATGGCACAGACGCCCCGTTTGGCTTCACAGGTCAGCACCGAACGGATATGGACCCGATCGATACCAGCGGCCTCGATGGCTTCGACCCGGTCTTCAGTGATCTCAGACTCCATTGCGACCAATATTTCACCGGTGTGCGGATCGACCACATCCTCCAGAGCCACCCGTCCGAGAATGCGCTCGCCAATGCGGACGATCACCTCGCCGCCTTCGATCAGCGGTTCGGCCAGGGTGCCCCGCATGGTGCCGCAGTCTTTCATGACAATGGTAGAGTCCTGAGCGACATCGACCAACCGACGGGTGAGGTAGCCCGAGTTTGCGGTCTTGAGGGCCGTATCAGCCAGACCTTTGCGCGCCCCATGGGTGGAAATAAAATATTCAAGGACGCTCAGACCTTCACGGAAGTTTGCCTTGATCGGGGTCTCGATAATTTCGCCGGACGGCTTGGCCATCAGACCACGCATACCGGCCAGCTGCCTGATCTGATCCTTGGATCCACGGGCGCCGGAATCGGCCATGATGTAGACCGAATTGAAACTCTTGATTTCCTGGACCTTGCCGGTGACGTCGGGGACAAACTGGACCGCCATCTCGTCCATCATTTCCTTGGTAATCTTGTCGGTGGCCTTTGACCAAATATCGATGATTTTATTATATTTTTCACCATCGGTGATCAAGCCGTCCGAATACTGCTGATCGACATCGGCGGCCTCTTTCTCGGCGTCCTCGACAAATTCCTCTTTCCGGACCGGGATCTTCATATCGTTGATACAAATAGAAATCCCGGCGCGGGTGGCGTATTCATAGCCCAGATCCTTGAGGCGGTCGGCGAGGATAACGGTTTCCTTAGTGCCGCCATGACGATAGGTATAGTCAATGAGAAAGGCCAGTTCCTTTTTCGACAGCTCCTTGTTCACCAGGGCATAGGGCACGACCGCCGGCAGCAGCTCGCCCACCAGCATCCGGCCGATGGTGGTGTCCACCAGGGCGCCGTTGATCCGGATTCTGACCCGGGCCTGCATGTGGGCAGCACCATGGTCGTAGGCGATACGGGCCTCGACCGGCGAGCCGAAGACCGCCCCTTCACCGATGACCCCGAACCGTTCCCGGGTCATATAGTAGAGCCCAAGGACGATATCCTGACTGGGAATGATGATAGGGCCACCGTTGGCCGGAGAAAGGATGTTGTTGGTCGACATCATCAACACCCTGGCCTCGACCTGGGCCTCGACCGACAGGGGGACATGGACCGCCATCTGATCGCCGTCAAAGTCGGCGTTGAAGGCGGCGCAAACCAGGGGATGGAGCTGGATGGCCTTGCCTTCGATCAGGACCACCTCAAAGGCCTGCATACCGAGTCTGTGCAGGGTAGGTGCCCGGTTTAAGATCACCGGGTATTCCTGGACAATGTCGTCAAGGACATCCCACACCTCTTTGGTGCCCTTTTCGACCATCTTGCGGGCACTCTTGATGGTGGTGACATAGCCCTTGCGCTCGAGCTTGTTGTAGATAAAGGGCTTGAACAGTTCCAGGGCCATCTTCTTGGGCAGGCCGCACTGGTGCAGACGCAGATGTGGTCCGACCACGATAACCGAACGGCCGGAATAATCGACCCGCTTGCCCAGCAGATTCTGGCGAAAGCGGCCCTGCTTGCCCTTGAGCATGTCGGAGAGCGATTTGAGCGGCCGCTTGTTAGGCCCGGTAATAGTGCGACCCCGGCGACCGTTGTCAAAGAGGACATCCACCGCCTCCTGCAGCATCCGCTTTTCGTTGCGAATGATGATGTCGGGGGCGTCGAGTTCCAGCAGCCGCTTGAGGCGGTTGTTGCGGTTGATAACCCGGCGGTAGAGATCGTTGAGGTCGGAGGTGGCGAAACGCCCCCCTTCCAGGGGCACCAGCGGCCGTAAATCCGGCGGCAGCACCGGGATAACCTCCAGGATCATCCACTCCGGTCGGTTGCCGGAATCGCGGAAGGCCTCGACCACGTTGAGGCGCTTGCCGTATTTGGTCCGCTTGGTGACCGAACCAGTCTCCTTCATCTCCTTGCGCAGGGTGTGGGAAAGCTCTTTGAGGTCCAGCCCCATCAGCATCTCCCGAATAGCCTCGGCACCGATGCCGACACGAAACTTGCCGGGATGTTCTTCCAGGGCGGTGCGATACTGGTCCTCATTGAGGAGTGTGCCCACCGGCATATCTTCAACCCCGGAGGCCACCACCGCATAGGATTCGAAGTAAAGGATGCGCTCCAGCTGCTTCAGGGTCATATCAAGGATAGCCCCAATCTTGGAAGGCAGGCTCTTGAGAAACCAGATATGGGCCACCGGAGCGGCAAGCTCGATATGCCCGAGTCGCTCACGCCGAACCTTGGACTGGATGACCTCGACCCCACACTTCTCACAGACAACCCCGCGGTGTTTCATCCGTTTGTACTTACCGCAGTTGCATTCGTAATCCTTTACCGGCCCAAAAATTTTGGCGCAAAACAGCCCGTCGCGTTCAGGCTTGAAGGTACGATAATTGATGGTTTCAGGTTTTTTTACTTCTCCATGCGACCACTCCCTGATTTTTTCCGGGGA
>Ga0209016_1001327_pt1 | contig 20451 bp, 16 predicted proteins | sample EPASupsiteSAE305_FD_187265 | JGI IMG/M metagenome (GOLD analysis project Ga0209016, IMG submission 187265) | Bioremediated contaminated groundwater microbial communities from EPA Superfund site, New Mexico - SAE3-05 (SPAdes) (version 2) | ecosystem: Environmental > Aquatic > Deep subsurface >...
TGGCAAGCTGCATCAGCATTTTGCCCTCGTTAAACCTGTCCCTGCCAAAGTCGTTGGAGATGATGGCTATATCAAGGTCACTGTCAATCGTCTGTTTGCCGGTGGCAAAGGATCCGTACAAAAGGGCCTTGTCAACATGGACTCCCCTTGTTGATACGGCGTCTACCAGCCTGATGACTATATCTCTGATTTCTTGCGTAACCATTTGTAAACCTTCTTTATCTCTTTGTACTTCTCGGCAGCAAACTCCTTGGTGCATTTCTGGTAAAAATCCATCTTCACATCAGGATACCGCGCTTCAGTGTGAAACTCCATGAACTCTGCCAACTGGTCAAACATTTCATCCGGTATTTCAAAGCCGGTTTTCTTTGCCAGCATCACCAGAGAATGGGAGTAGGGGGCATGAGTACCGGTATGCTTTACCACCAATGCTTTCAAAATCTTTTCAATGGCAAGGTGACCAAAAAACAGGGCATACGGGTATTTCTTGGAGCGCAGCAGGGTCGCGCCGGTCTCCAGATCGTATGTGGAACTTTCAGCCCAATAGGCTATGGTTTTGTCAGCTTCAAACATCATGTATTAGAATTACAGCAAAGTTAGAAAGATAGCAACTGAATGCACAGGTGTTGGTGTGCGTTTTACCTGAAGTCCTTTCCTCTCACCGCTCCCGCCCAGCCTCCTGAAACGCCTTACTCACTGGTGAAAAGAAGTACTCCAGTACCGATCGAGTACCCAGCTTGATCTCTGCACTCACCTGCATGCCGGGTGTCAGCTTGTGTTTCTTGCCATCCGTCATCAGTTGCTGATTGGACAGGCTTACCAGTGTCCGGTAGTGCAACTGCGTACTGGTCTTACTGGTCGGTACAATCCCCTGCTCCCCCATTTTGGCCTGCCCCTGGTTTTCGCTGGCATCAGCACTGACTTGATCCACGATTCCATCTGCCATCCCGTATTTCTGAAAGGTAAAGGCTGACAGTTTCAGCTTGACCGGCTGTTTTGGGCGCACAAAACCGATATCCTCGGTAGATACCCACACCTCTGCCTGTAGCGGCTCATCCCGTGGCACCAGCGTCATCATGATGGTGCCTGGTGTCACAACCGTACCAGCGGTATGGGTAGCCAAGTCTTTTATCACGCCATCCTGAGGGGCTTTCAGCTCCAACAGATCGTGACGGTGCTGCTGCTTGGCCAACTCCTGTCTGATCTTTTCAAGTTGTCCCATCGCCTCAACCCGTTCGATCTGGAGCTGACGTCGATTGTCTGCCGTGATCTGGGATGCTTTTTTCTTGGCCTGACTGATGGTTGCCTGGGCACTTTTGATGTTGAACTCCTGAGAACGCAGGTCGTGTTCTTTCTCTATCCGCTCCCGCTGCTTTTCAGCTGCCTGCAGCCGTGCCACTGTTCCAGCCTTGTACAGGTCATCATACGCCTTTTCCTGATCCCGGTAGTGTGGCAGGGTTTGCTCCAGCTTGTTTCTTACTTCACGGGCCGATGCCATTTCCTGGGTGGCCTTCTCCAGTACGCTCTGTTGTTCCGCCAAGGCACTTTCATAGGCACGACGATTGGTCTGATACTGAACAAAGACCTGGGCAAACTGATCAGCCGGATCGTTCGCCTCCTTGGTCAGTGGTTTACCGCCCAGCTCAGCATCAATCCGACGTATGGCCAGTTGCAACCGATTGAATTCCGACGAGATGGATTTCCCTTCAGCAGTGGACAGTACCATATCCATTTTCATCAGGATCTGGCCTTGCCTGACGAACTCCCCTTCTTTAACCAGTATTTCCTTCACAATGCCCTGTTCTGCCGGTTGTACAATCTTGAGGTAGGTCTGGGGTACCAATTTGCCATCCGCCACGGCTACGATATCCAGACGTCCGAAGGTGGCCCAGAGTACCAGCCCGGCGAAAAGTGCCGCCACAACCTTTAAAACAGTTCTTCCCAGCGGTGCGGGTGCTTTTTCCTGTATCTGCATGATGGATGGACGGAAATCGAGCGGATCAGTCTCGGACGAGCCAGCCAGCTTTTCGCTCAGTCGGTGCCACCAGGATGGCTTTTGCTGTTCGGGTTGTTGCATCTATCTGATTACCTCATTCTGTTGTTGTCTGCCTTCAGCCATTCGGTCCACCGTCACCGCAAGGCGGCTGATGGTTCTATGCTGATCATAGGATTGGTACTTTGCTGCCAGAGTCATTGCATGCTCTGTATATGAAACATTTTGCAGTAATCCATCCAATGCATCGCTACAGCCCTGTTTACGCAGAGCTGCCCTGGTCACTCCTCTGCCGATCTTCAACCGCTCCAGATTGCGGGCAGTCATCCATTGCTCTATCATAGTCGGTACGGCAAGTGATGGTACACCCTGCAGCAGGCTTGCAGATGTCAGACCATGCCCACCATGACTGATCACCAGATCGGCTTGTGGAAGAAGCCTGTCCAGGCGTACCTGCCCGGAAAGTATCCTGAAACGTTCACCAGAGAAACTGTCTGCCAGTTTGCAATCTATACCGGGGATTACAGCAACCACCTCTGCCTGGCTTTGCTTCAGTTCGTTCAGTAATACCGGAAGTTCGGTGAAAGGGCGTAGATAGACAAATATTCGCTTGCTGTCTGTGGTTTGCCAGGCCAACTCTTCCCCGGAATCGATACTGAACAGCGGACCGATATACCTGCCGCCTCGTCTGGGGTAGTGATCCAGTTCTGGTAATGTTGTCAGCAATGCCACATCAGGCCGCAATGCCGTGTGCAGGTTGTTGTAGCTCTGATGACACACGGTATTGACAGTCTGCAGCAACTGCTCCTCACGTTCCAGCAGGGTATCACGGGATATCTTCATCCAGGGACGGAAGCAAGGATACGGCTGAATCTCCGGCGGGCATTCAAACCCAGTATCCAACTGCAGGATGGGCAGAGCTGCCTGCCGGGCAGCAAGAATTACTGTTGGTGCAAACTGTGCTATCACAACATCCGGCTTAACCAAATTAAAAAGTCCCTGCCAGGCGTGCAGCATACCGTCCAGGGTGTTTCGATCACCCAATCCAGCTCCAGTAAGGATATCGGCATAGCTGACCGGCACCCGGGATTGACGAATTGATTCGGAAGGCCGGGGTGTCTGCAGGCAGGTGAACTCCTTTCCCATCAGAACAGTGGCTACTGCCAGATCCCGTACCACAAAGACCGGTTCATGGCCCCGCTGTTGCAGCAGGTGGGCCAGAGGAATCAGCTTGGAGAGGTGACCGTAGTTACCACCCAGCTCCCAGGCGAACAGGATTCGACTCATTGGGGAGCCACCACTATTTCTCGATGTTCCTCAACAACCACCCTGCCTGCCCGTTCCAGACGTATCAGGCCACTGTAGATGCCTTTGGGCCAGAGATCCGCCTTCCTGCGCTTGCCGCTATAGCCAAACCAGACCGCTTTATTGCCCGGCAGAATGGCATGGCTGCTTGCTATACGTTGCTTATCCGGCCCGTACAGTTCCAATGTCAGACGATCACCTTTATGCAAACCGAACAGCTCAGTCCAGAAGACCAGGTTCTCTGCATCGGCTGAAATGTTTTTAACTTTGTAGCCGCCAGCCTCCGCAATTTCTTTCTGTGGCAAGGTGGTGGTAAAACCAGAGGTCAGGATACCGGTGGGTTGGTACCGCAATGCCTGTATTGCGGTGGCAGACCAGAGCATTCTGCTGGGTTTGCCACATGGTTTGGCTTCCGGGTTGAATGGATCAAGCGGTTTGCCATCTTTGCTGACACTGAAATCAAGATGGGGAAACTCTGTCTGACCGGACAGGCCAACCATGCCCAGTACATCGCCAGTGTTGATCCGTTGTCCTACGCGTACCCGGATACTGCCCAACAGCATATGGCTGTATTGGGTTGACCAGCCGTCACCATGGTCAATCCGTACTCCGTTGCCTGCTTCTTTTCCTTTCAGGCTGGCCTTGTCACGCTGCTTCAGATACCTGTCAGACTCTCCATCCCGCACTCCCACCACAACACCCGGCGCTGCCGCCACTACGGCAACCTTCCTTTGCATGGCAGCCAGATCCCGCAACCTTAAATCAGTGCCATGGTGGGTGTCATAGGTTAGTGTGCCGCAGGTATAATCCTGGGCAGCCTGTCCTGGAGCATTGTCAAAGTAGTTCTGAATGAAGCAGTCCTGTCCAAGGGTACAGCGGATCGGCAGTTCCAGTACCGGCGGTGCAGCCAGGGCATATCCTGCCAGCAGAAGCAGTATTGCAATCTGCATGAATATTCTGCCTGCCATTCGGTTGAGGTGTGATCTAGCCATGGAGCAATCCGTTTACCTGACAAAATGCTGCCGGGGAGGCGGTTTCCCGTCTCCCCGGTAAGGTTAGACTTCTGTTTGTTTCTACAGCCTACATCCGCTTGATGCCTTCGTTCAGCCCTTTAAAGCCCTTCAGGTCAGTACCGCAGTTGCCCGAAGCAAGGGTGGTATCCATGCCAAAGGCGTGGGTTGAACCAATGGTTCCGGCAATGTCACGACCAAAGGCGCCGGTATCGGCCCCCAGGCGGTGATTACGGCCCTGTTCATCACCCAGTTCAGCCAGATCATAGGCTAGGGCACGGCTTACCATCAGCCAGCGTTTGGCGATGTTGTCATCGCTGTGGCTGCTGCCTGGTTTGCCGTTATCAAATTCATGCAGGTAGGCATCCAGTTGTTCCGAATCAAGGTAGTGGATCGGGTTTGCTGCCGACATGTCAGAATGGTGAGTATCGTGATGCTCATCATCTCTGTCAAACCAGCGGTTGTCGTGGTCATTGTCATGGTGATCAAAACCGGCTTTCTTGATCCAGTCAAAGTTGTCGTTGCGGTTGTCGTTAGCATCATCGTCGTAGCAGTTGGATGATCCTTTGTTGCTCTTTCCGAAGCTAAGCTGGAACACGTCAGAGGCAGAGAGGCTGCCTTCAGTGCTGCCGGTAGCTGCAACCTTGTCGGTGGCAGTAACCCGGATATCCAGATAACCGGCATTCTTGGGCGCGGTACCGGAGAAGGTGCCTGTCTTGGCATCAAACTTCAGCCAGCTTGGCAGTGCCTTGCCATTAGCTGTCGTGGCGGTGTAGCTGAGGCTGTCGCCCTTGTCGATGTCAACAAAACTATCGGAAGGCATGGTGAAGGAGAATGCCTTGTTGTTTTTAACGCTCTGATCAGCCAGATGATGGGCAATGATCGGCGCATCGTTGGTTCCCTTGATGGTTATGTCAAGGGAGGAGGTTGCAGACAGTTTACCGTCGCTGACGGTGTAGCCGAAGTGATCAACCACCTGGGTGCTGCGCCCAAGACTCTGTACGTCGTATGAAAGGTTATTAAGCAGGTAGCCATACTTGCCATCGGCTCCAATACCTAGATAGCCGTAGTCACCCTGTTTAAAGCCGGGATTGACCACCGTAAGTTTATCGCCTGCATTTGGGTCATGGTCGTTTGTAAGTACATTACCGCTGACAACCGGCGGACAGCGGTCTTCGGTAAGGGTGGCGGTGTCAGGTGTTGCAATCGGCGCACTGTTGCTGCTGGTGGCGGCGACCGTGAGATTGAATGAGTCGGTAGCGCTTGCGCCAGCCTGATCAGTGGCAGTCAGGTTCAAGGCGATATTACCGACACTGGCGCTGTCAGGTGTGCCGGAGAAGGTACCGGTGGCGGGATTAAAGGTTAACCAGGCAGGCAGCGGATTACCGTTTGAGAGGCTTGCGCTGTAGCTGAGGGTATCACCCTTGTCAATGTCGATGAAGCTGCCGGTTGGTATCTGATAGCTGAATGCCTGTCCCTGTTTGGCGTTTTGATCTGCCAGCGGTGTTACCAATACCGGCGCATCGTTGACATTAGTTACATTCAGACTGAACAGACTGTGTGCTGTTGCGCCGGATCTGTCAGTTGCAGTGATGTTCAGGTCGAGGCTGCCAACCTGATCATTGCCGGGGGTACCGGTCAAGGTAGCGGTAGAGGTGTTAAAGGACAACCAGGGTGGCAATGCAGAGCCATCGGCCTGGGTTGCGGAGTAGGTCAGCTGATCACCGGCGTCAATGTCTTTAAAGGTATCAGCCGGGATCTGGTAGCTGAAGCCCTGGTCTTCAGTGGCTGTTTGAGCAACCAGCGGGGTAAGTAACTCAGGTGCATCGTTGGTATTGGCAACGGCAATGCTGAAGTTGCTGGAGGTGTTGGCGCCGGCCATGTCGGTGGCGGTTACGCGAAGATCAAGATTGCCGACGTTGTCATTGCCGGGAGTGCCGCTGAAGGTTGCGGTGGCAGCGTCAAACTCCAGCCATGTTGGCAATGGGTCGCCGTTGGCCAGGGTTGCAGAATAGGAAAGCTGGTCACCTGCATCCAGATCCTTGAAGGCGGTGGCCGGAAGGGTGAAGCTGAAGGGTTGGTCTTCCGTTGCCGTCTGAGTAGAAACAGGATCGCCAACCAGTGGCGCGTCGTTGGTGTTGATGGTTTCAAGGCCGAAGGTTGCGGTAGCGCTTGTTCCGGCCAAGTCAGTGGCGGTTACGGACACCTGCAGGGTACCGACATTGCTGTTGTCAGGGATACCGCTGAACGTGCCGGTGGAAGCATCAAAGGCCAGCCATGCAGGCAGCGCTGAGCCATCTGCCAGGGTGGCGGAAAGGGTCAGGGTGTCGTTTTTGTCGATGTCTTTAAAGGTGCCCGATGGAATATGAAAGCTGAAGGGCTGATCCTGTGCTGTGGCCTGGTTTTCAATAGCCGTCACAAGTTCAGGCGCATCATTGACATTATCCACGGAAATGGTGAAAGACTGGCTGACCATGCCGCTCAGGTCATCGGTTACGCCTACCGTGATGGTGAAACTGCCCACGTCTCCGTTAGTCGGAGTTCCGCTGAAGGTGCGGGTAACCGGATCAAACGAGAGCCAGTCAGGTTGCGTCTCAAAGCCTGAAATCGTGGCCATGTAGTTCAATTCAGCCCCTTCCGGATCAATAAAGGCCCCTTCCGGCAGAGTAAAGCTGAAGGGCTGATCCTGGGTGGCGCGCTGATCATCAAGCGGAATTGCCACCACCGGTGCCTGATTGGTTAATTCGCGGTAGCTGGCCACAAAACCATCGGCAAATTCAAAGCTATCCACTACAGCACTGCCATTCAGCTCAGTCGGATCAAAATTCAGAATCCGCACTGTATCGCCCTGGCTACCGTAGCTGACAATTAAGGTAGCGCCATCAAGAGAGAAGCTTACGTCGTTGACGCCAATACCGGGGCCAAACAGCATCTGATTGCCGATACCGGCCTCAGCACTATCAATGATGGTGTCGTTACCATCGCCCAGGTTAAAGACATAGGTATCGCGGCCTGCTCCGCCAATCAGTTGGTCATCACCAACCCCGCCGGTCAGGACATCATCACCCGAACCAGCATTCAGGGTATCGTTGCCTTCATGCCCATAGAGCCGATCACCAAGGTTAGTGCCGGCAAGGCTGTTGTCCATGGTGTCGCCTTCAACCACGAAGGTCATCCGTACCAACTCAGCATAGGACAGGGTGGTGCCGTCATCGAAACGGAAGGTATCAACGGAACGGGGGCTGTTGTCTACGTCGTCAGGATTGAAGCCGTCCAGATAAATGGTATCGCCATTATCGAAGGCAATAATAAGGGTACCGTTTCCGCTGTCGCTGTAGTCAGGAGTCTCAAACCGCAGGTGACGTTCAATATCTCCTTGTGAGATTCCAGGGCCAAACTGCAGCAGGTTGCTGACTCCAGGTTCCAGAGTATCCTGAATGTAAACATTGCCATCGCCCTGGTTAAAGATGTAGGTGTCGTCTCCTGAGCCACCTTCAAGGTAGTCTTCACCAGTACCGCCTTGGATGACATCATTTCCATCACCACCTTGTATGTGATCGAACATCGAAGTACCCAGCAGGGTGTCACTATCATCTGTGCCAACAATAGTAAAGCCGCCAACCCAGTTGAGTAACTCATCATACGAGAGGGGCATATCACCCTGACCGAACTGGAAGTATTCCACTGCCCGTTTTCCGAACGGATCGAGGCGATCGAAGTTGGTCAGGCGAAGTTCGTTTCCAGTCCCCTCCTCACGGATAATCAAATGCCCGGATTGCTGATCAAGACTCAAAACGATGTTGTCTGGATCTGCCCATTCCGGCAGGATCATCGTATTTTCAGCACCGGGAGTTGACAGGTCATCAATGGTATCAACACCCTCATTGGCACTAAACAGATAGGTGTCATTTCCTGCCCCGCCGATCAGTGTGTCATCACCGGCCAAGCCCCTGATCCGGTCATTACCAGCAGTTCCACGCAAGATGTCCTGTTCAGGCGTGCCGAGAATCTCGTACCCTTGTGCCAGCAGGTCACTAAAGCTTAGTTCCGTACCGTCCCAGAACGTGAATGACCCAACCGGTGCCGGCATGCCGGGAATGCGAGGGTCATATCCCTCGAAGCGCAGAGCATCACCTTCGCCCAATTGCACGACGAAAACGCCATCTTCAATGGTAGCCTGCAACTGGGATGGATCAATGCCGTAGCCGAATTCAACGCTGTTTTCCATACCCGGAAGACTCAGGTCTACAATGGTGTCAACGCCGTTGCCGCGAGAGAACAGGTAGGTGTCGTCGCCCATCCCGCCTTCCAAACGGTCATTACCGCCGTAACCGCCATTAAGCGTATCATTTCCAAAACCACCGACAATGGTGTCGTTACCACTACCACCGTACAGGTGGTCATCTTCACCGCTACCGGCCGTGGTCATTCCCATTGCAGTAATATCAGCCTGAGCCGCTTCGCTACCATCGCTGAAACGGTAGATATCCACGGCACGGGTCAGAGTCGGGCGGTCAGGATCGTATCCGGCCAATCTTACCTGATCTCCGGTAGCGGGAATATCAATCACCAGATACCCGTTAGCAGTTGAGAACTTCAGGTCTGCCAGGGTGATGCCGACGCCAAACTGCAGCACGTTGGCTACGGTAGTAGTGGTACCACCGTAATCACCGCCGTAGCCTCCGTCAACCAGACTAAATGCGGCAAGCATTGGCATTTCACCGCCGTAACCACCCTCACCACCGCCATATCCGTCATCAACCACTTCCAGGTAATCGTCTTCAATGGTCAGTGTGCCGTCGCCAGCGTTGAAAGCATAGGTGTCGTTGCCAAAGCCGCCGTATGCGATGTCGTTGCCCGGCCCGGCATAGATGGTGTCATCCCCATCGCCAGCCATGATCAGGTCGTTGCCGCTGCCACCGTAGATGATGTCGTTACCGGCTCCGGCATCTATCCGGTCAAATCCGGCGCCACCTTCCAGATAGTCATCACCGTCCAGGCCGTAGATCAGGTCATTGCCGTTACCGCCATTGATTGCATCGCCCCATTGCGTACCCACAATCCGGTCGTCGCCGTCACTCGGCACAGGGGATGCCGTATAGGTGGCTGTGCCGAACAGGTCTCCGGTCTGAGCATAGGCCACTACGGTATCACCACCAGATGGCAGGGTGCTTAAGGTTATGTTGTATTCACCAGCATTTTCAAACAGGGGGATGGTATGGCCTGCATCACTATTGGCAAGAGCGCCAAGTTGGCTCTGCACCAGACCTTGCAGATCAAATATTGCGACCTTGCCGTCTGCATCCACAAACTGCACCTGCTGGAGCGGCAACTGGTCGTAAGCGGTCATGGTGGAGGCATCGAACCAATCCATGGTCAGGCTGCCGTCTATGCCGTTATTGACCTGCAATACCAGTTGACCGGATTCGTTCACAAAGGCTGATACGTCGGACAGGGTTATGTCAGCACCAAAAGAAAGTGTCTTGGTGCCACCTTTCCAGGGTGTCTCAAGGTAGTCGTTACCATCGCCGCGGTTAAACAGATAGGTATCCAGACCGCTACCGCCGTTCAGCGAGTCATCCCCTTTGCCGCCGACCAGAATGTCATTGCCGGAATTACCGTAGAGAGAATCATCACCTTCAGAGGCAACAAGCAGGTCGTCACCGGAACCGCCATATAACTTGTCGTTACCCTTATCACCAACCAGTAGATCTTTGCCGCTACCGCCATACAGTCGGTCATCGCCAGATCCGCCATAGACAATATCGTTACCATCACCAGCATTAATGTAGTCGTTACCAGCCCGGGCACGGATAACATCGTCGCTGTAATCACCATAGATCTCGTCATCCGTGTTACTACCGGTCAGCTGACCAGATCCATACTGGTAACCGATAATACCACCATCGTTTAATGCTATGACTTGATCAAGATTAAGCTCGGTGCCATCGCTGAATACAAAACGTCTGATGGATGATTGAGCAATATCGTTCCAGCCATCAATTTTAATTTCAAATGCATCATCTCCGGTGCCAACTACCAAGGTTCCATAACCACTATCCCCCGGCTGGGGATCCAGATAAAGCTTATTACCCAATTGGACCTGAAGATCAGCAGCAGTTATACCGGCAGCAAAGAGAATCGTGTCGTCACTGCCATCGGCAAGTCGTGCCTGAATGGAATCAATATCAGTACCCTGCTCAAAGAGATAGGTATTGGCACCGGTACCGCCATTGAGATAATCCCGCCCTGCACCGCCTGCCAGCAAATCGTCGCCCGCCTCTCCGTACAGGCTGTCTTCTCCGCTTCCACCCAACAACTGGTCATTACCATTGCCTCCATGGAGAAAGTCATAACCGGCATTACCCTCAATTTGGTCGTTGCCATCACCACCCTCAATGGTATCGTTGCCGCCAACACCGGTAAGTATATCGTTTCCTTCAAGACCTAAAATAGTACTGTCAAGGTCGGTACCGGTCAGGGTGTCATCACCAGGGGTGCCCACAAGTGATTCACTGGAAGAAGTAACCTTGGTCAGAAGCTTAACGTCACTCCAAGTCAGGCTTGTGCCGTCGTTGAAGCTGAAGCGCTCGATCATATTGCTGTACCCGGCACCGTACGTTAGCCGGTCCTGTATCTTTAAACCAGGAGGCAAGGGCGAAAACTACCGCTTCCATCTCCAGTTTGCCGAATACAACCTGTTTATCGGCAAAACAGCACAACCAACAAACACCCCCAACGTCTATCTTTCCATTGCTTCTCAAACCCTCTGGCTGCATGGAATCAGTACAGCCATTGCCTGGATCACTGAAGACCTTAAAGCCATTGGTAACGGCACCATTCAACGGATCAAGCCCAGCCGTGTAGACCTTTGTGCTGATTTCTATATCTCTGGTGGTCTGGATCATGACTTCCTGCTCTCCCACAAAGTCACCCACAATGAAACAGAGAAATTCTACCGGGGCAACAATCGGCTTGAAACCTTCTACGTCGGTGATGCTCAATCTCCCACACAACTCCGCATCTACAATAAAGGGCTGGAGGTTAAAAAGATCAACACCAAGCTCTGGTTTCTTGGCTTATGGGGTAAAGAGAGTCTTGACGACATCTGGCGGTTTGAATTCCAACTGCGGCGGGGAATACTTAAACAGTTAGGTGTTGAAACCTTGGAAGACCTGGAGCGGTTACAAGCTGGCATCTGGTCACACTTAACAAGCAAATGGTTTTCTCTGCGTATCCCTGACAACGAAAAAGCAGAACGGAGAACAATCCATTCTCTCTGGCTAGCTGTCCAGGAATGCGCCCAATCATTCGGCCAGGTGATAGAAATAAAGCGGGTCACTGCTCCAGCTGCTACTGCCTCCCCTGAATGGTATTTAAGCCATATAGACGGCTGTCTCTCTTCCTTTGCTGCCCTGCTTGGTATCACTAACCGTGAAGAAACACTTGCCGCTTTAAAAAGCTATCTGGATAAGCATAAAACTCCTGACCAGTTTGAAGAAGCAACCCTCAAGAAATCAATCCAACGAGGCACCCTGGCAGAAGGAGGCAAACAATAATGCTCTCCTTCAATGAAACAAGCCTTTCCGCATATTTCCCTGGTCTGGTGGATATCTGCCAAGGTGAAGACGGTCAACTGCTCTACTGCGCGGTTCAAGATGGTCAACTGGTCTTTACAGATCAGTACAGCACAGAAACCGAAACCTTTACCATTCCAGAACAGAAACACTTTACCTTCCTGCAACCCCGTGCTGCTGAAGTACAGAAATATTACGACCAGGAAGACGACACCCTCTTTGATGATCTGCTAGCCTATCTGAAACGCTTCTCTGCCCTGGATGATGAACAGTGGGCCATTGTCGCCTATTACGTCTTCCTGACCTATCTGCACGATCATCCTGGCATTGATTACTGCGGTTATCTACTCTTCTATGCCGTACCAGAACGGGGCAAGAGTAGAACTGGCAAATCAGTCACTTATGTTGCCTTTCGGGGTGTGCACCTCATAGAACTCAGAGAACCGATCATCTTCCGTTATACCCAGAACATGCACGGCACCCTGTTCTTTGATCTGCTGGATGTATCCAAGAAGGCCGAGCAAAGCCGGAGTGAAGACATCCTGCTGCTCAGAGCTGAAAAGGGTGTCAGAATTCAGCGGATTACCAACCCTGACCTGGGGCCGTTCCTTGATACCACCCATTACGATATCTATGGCCCGACCATCATCGCCACCAATGAACAGCTCCATAAGATACTGGACACCCGCTGTCTGCCGATCATCATGCCCAACCGTCCAGGTAACTATGAAAACCCCCGGCCAGAACTTGGCCTGGAACTGAAAGAACGACTCACTGCCTGGAGAGCAAAACACCTGACCACCCAATTCACCAACCTGCAACCAATAGAGGGCATATCTGGCAGGCTGTGGGATATATCAAAGCCGCTCTTCCTGATTGCTACGATTCTTAAGAAACAGACACTTCCTCTCTTGGCTGCAATTAAGTCAATTGCTGGTGAGAAAACAGAGTCCCGGCAAGAAACAGCAGAAGGGCGTCTGGTGTCCATAATCAAGGAAATCAGCGAAACAAATGAACTGACGCAACACGATGAATGGAATCTGTCGGTTGCAAACATCCGGGGCAGATTCAACGAAGGAAGATCAGAAGGACATCTGGCAAGTGCGCAGTGGATCGGTCTTAAACTAAAAAGCATGAGTATCCGTAACCGGCATGTAAAGGGGTACTCTGAAATTATACTGACTCGCCAGGAATATAGAATCCTCCTGGATCAATACGGCTTTGAAGGTAGAGAGTCACAACAGAAACAACAACTCTCAAGTCGCTCTCTACCTGGAAAAACTGAAGAACATCAGACTGTTTTGAGAGAGGTAGACAGTAGTGGGCAGTCTGGAGAAGTGCAGGGGGTAACAGACGATGACGACCTGCCTTTCTAATGCTGACCTGCTCACCGTGGAAGAGTTTGCCGACAAGCTGAAGGTTTCCCGGTCAACGGTCTTTGGCTGGCTCAAGTCTGGACAACTCCAGGAGGGGAGGCACTTCTTCAGGATAGGTCGCATAATTCGCTTCGTTTGGGATGCTGGCCTGTTCTTGGGAAGAAAACACCAGAAAAAAGCCACAAGAGTTTTTAAGTCTCTTAGGCCCACTGAAACAGCAACACATAGCACCCCGTCACAACCAGGGATTAACCTGGACTACGGAGCTACAAGCTGATGATCCGGCCGCAGGCCGAACAGTAATGGCGCGTAAAGGGGTTTCGTGCCATCCACAGCCGCAGTTAAACAACCACGGCTAGACTATCGGAAGAAGCAAACACGCGGGAAGAAAACGGCATAACAACCGACATCTCCCCGCGTCCTAAAAGACAAGATTGCCACCGTCACGAAATACCGCTATCTTTCCAATTGGACTAAGACACACCGAAGGGAGGTAACGGAAAACGAGGATATAGAATGAGAACCAAGAAGGGGATGCTGGCCCTGGAACAACCAGCGCAACAATTCGGCAGCATCAGACGCAGAAACGATTCATGCAGGCTTGCGGTTGATTTTTATTACTTCGGCCACCGTATTATTAGAACCACCGAATTAGTAGACACTCCAGCAAATGAACAGAAGGTTCGTGACTTCCTGGATAGGATAGGGGACCGGATCGAAAAGGGAGTCTTCAAGTTTGCTGAAGCATTCCCTGGGGCATCAAAGAAAGAGAAGGTGTTCTTTACCAACCTGGAGGGCAGGGAGTACCGGCCTGAATCACACAATGTCCTGTTTGGTGACTATGCCAAGGAATGGATGAAAACCATCTTTCCGACCTTTGGCTCACCCAGCAAACGGAAACTGTATGAACAGGCTCTAAAAACTTGGATACTTCCCCGCTTTAAGCATATGAGCTTCCACCAGATTACCGGACAGGAACTATTTGCCTTCACGGAAACCATGATTGCAAAATCAGGAACCAACAAAGGCAAGCCACTGTCACGGATCAGGAAGATCAATCTGCTGTTGCCACTCAGGGCCATCTGGAACGATGCCTGTGATCATTACCGCTGGGTTATCAAAAGCCCCTTTGACAACCTGCATAAGAAGCTGCCGAAGACAGAAACAAAAGAGCGAACCGTCATCCGTTTTGACGACTGGCTCCTGTTCCTTGAAAACCTAGAAGAGCATTACCGCCCCATTGCTGAAATGATGATTCTGACCGGGATGATCGCCTCTGAACTGTCAGCACTGCAAAAGGACGACATAGTAGGAGACTATATCCATCTGAATCGTTCTTATGTCCTGGGGGAAGAAAAACAGACCCTCAAGAATAACTACCGGAAGCGGAAAGTGTTCATCACCCAGGCAATCAGACAACGGCTGGACCTTCTGATTGAACGAGCAAAAGGCCCGTATCTGGTCACTACTCCACGGGGAACCAGATTTAAAAGTACGGACTTTGCCAAGGTCTGGAAAAAGGCAGTAGAGAAGGCCGGGATTCCTATGGTGACTTCCTACTCGGCACGACATTCCTTTGCAGCCTGGAGCCTAACCATTGGGATCAACCCTCTGAAGCTGATGTGAGGAGCTAGGAGCTTAGGAAGTAGGCGGGATGAAGCGGGATAAGATGGAATAACGTGGGAACGCCCAGAAACACTGAAAAAAACGTGGCAAAAATTTAAAGTATTGTTGCGAGACATTTGGCAGTAACTTTTAAGACGCGGCTAAAAGCGTCTTTTTTTGTGCGTGGTTTGGAAGTGGCTATTTAAGCTTAATCTTACTGTCCCCTCGACCATATACCTTCCCGCAAAGCTTACATGCTTTTTTATACTGGATATAAGCTTGGTCATCAGCACCAGTCTTGAGATATAAAAGAGCTAGATCATAGTGAAAATCTGCAAGATGACGCTCAACCTTTTCAAAACAATTCCCAAACATCCCATCAATATCTGATTTTATAAGATTGTAAGGCTTTGTTCCTTTAATTGTGCCTTCAACCAACGGTAAAAACCGCTCTCCAAGGGAGATCAAGCGCTCTCTGTCTGCTGCCCTGGTATTGTATTCAGCTACCTTAGGATATAATAAAAACGCTGGACCATATTCAGGATCAGCAGCAAGACATTTTTCCAAAAGGGCAAATATTCTGGTTTTAAACTCGCTTTGTAGCCGTATGCGCTCCGCTGCATCAATGGTGGTTTGCTGCGTCTTTCCATCAGGGCCAATAGTTGTCTTGTGTGTTTCGATGATAATACCCATCAGAACTTCATCTTGTTTGACGGAATAAGGAACAATGCTAGGTGATTGATAAGGGAAATTGTAAAGGCACCCCGCTAAATCCTTTGCCTTTTGATACAAAGTGCCAGCATCATTGTTGTTGGGCTGGTTTTTGCAAGAGAAGTAATCAAACAACCCCATATTTTACCCCTCCCTTTCCTTATCCAGCTCCGCTTTGATCTTTACAGCAAACCTCATAATTTCAGACATGCTTTTACCTGCCAACTCTTCGTCAATCCACTCATGAAACCAAGCAAACGGCTGATCCGTTACTTTAGTAGGTTCTATACCATTTACTCCAGGTGGGGCTGTAGCAGTAGCAACCTGTACTGTATCACTTAATATATCACCATTTTTTAAAGTTTCCCCCAGCGGATACTCAACCAGTCCCCGCCTCATATCCCCTTCACCAGTCAGCAACCAGTCTATAGAGCATCCCGTAGCCTTACTTATTGTTGCCAAATGATCGGCTTTTGGGGCTGTGCCATCATTCCACATACGATTGAATGTCGCCCCAGGTATTCCGATACGTGATGCCCATGCGAAAGGCTGCTCAGCTCCAATAAGGAGTGAAAGCCTCTCTTTAAACCCCTGTAGTTTCGTTTCGGAGTTCAAGAGCCAAACTCCGAAACGAGGCAAAAGTAAACTCCGAAATTTCGTTGTTTTGCAACACACTGATATTCATGCGTTTTTAAATTTTCCATGGCGCATACCTCCAAAATAAACTCCGAAATGAAATTATTAGCTTGACCGGACTCCAAAGCGGAATTATATTCTCAAACAACAGCAGCCGGAAACGTTCGGGCGGCTGAATAAAAAAAGAGAGGGTTGATTATGAAAGCTTTTGCACAAGCATTTTACGGAAAAATTCAGGTAATGGCGGCATGTCTTTCTTTGATACCGCAACGCCTTTTTGGGCCATTCCAATCATTATGTGCGTCCCACACTGAACCCGATCATACACCAGCGCTAATGTCCTGGGATCAGTTTTCAGAAAAAGTTCAGCTCTCTGTTCAGCGGTACAACTCAAAATCCGGTCAATCAAAGCGTCAATGTCGGCTCGGCTGTCTTCTCTGGCCTGCTGCAATTCGCCGGAATCTTCAAGGGCAACCAGTTCAGCGTCAACCTCAGGTTTAGAGCAGCCTTCAGGAATCATAAATAGATCAGTAACAAAGGCCACAAATGTTTCGCCAATTTCTTTTGCAGTAATAGTTTCAACCATAAGGAGTCTCCCATGACCGCCAATAAAATCAAAGCCATGCTGGTAGAACGCGGAATCAAACAAACTGACATAGCTAAAGAACTGGGCCTTGCCCGGTCATCTGTTGCAGGTGCCATAAGCGGCTACCGTCAGCACAAAAGCCGCCGTGTTCATGAAGCCGTAGCCAAGCGGGTTGGCAAACCTATCGAAAAGCTGTGGCCTAACTTGTACGCCTGATCTGTTGCAACATTACCACGCAACAAAGGGGCCTGTCATGGCAAAAAGTACACGTAAAATTGATACCAGTTCATCAAAACAGCAGCCGCTGTTTGATACTGATCTGGCAGAGGGTAGCCTGGATATAGTTCTGGGACTTAAGCAGCTGCTTTCGCGCCTGCTGCAAGGGTATGACCGTTACCTGGTAGCCGCCCAGATCAGCAAGGCCACGTTGAAAGATATCAGCAAAGACAGCCTTGACAAGCTCCTGTCCTCAAACCCTGATTATCAACCATCCGCTGTCCAGGTTGTTGCCATCTCTCATATTACGGGCAGCCTGGATCCGTTTAAATATCTACTTGAACCGCTTGATGCCGATGTACTGCACCCAGAAGACAAAGACCTGGTTGAACTGGCACGTCTGCAAGAGCAAGAAAGAACCATAAAGACCCGTATCAGCACCATTATGTCCAAGCGGGGCTTACGGTGAAAACCCACTACACCGCCAAAGAACTGGCCGGGCTGCCTAGCCTGCCGGGCACCGAACGCGCTATCCAAATAATGGCTGACCGTGAAAACTGGCCCAGCCAAAAGCGCGCCGGTCGTGGTGGTGGTAAAGAATACCCTCTTTCTGCGCTGCCTGAAGCTACACAAAATCACCTGACCAAAGCCCTTGTTGCAACTTCACCTGTACCGGTCACCCAGGGGGCCGCCGATCTGCCCGCTATCCGCTCTACCCTGCAGCCCGCCCAGACCACCGCGCAGCTTAAATCCTGGCAGCGTGAATGCATGGATGCCCGTGTTGCCATCATGCGGTTAATAGAGCGGGCCGCGCCGGTGGTAGGCGTTAACAACGCCATTAACACCATCGTTAAAGCAGCTGAAGGCCATGAACTTGAGATCTACGCTGCTGCCAATATCCGCAAAGGATCAGCCCGCAGCCTCTCCTACGGCGGTATCATGAAATGGTGGATGACCTGGAACAAATCAGGCCAGGATTGCATGGCCCTGGCACCCAAAGATGTAGAAAACTACCAGGAGCCAGTCTGGGCACAGGCTCTTATGGTTTGCTGGCGCAGGCCTCAGAAACCGCATTTAACTGAGGTGCTTGAGGCGCTGCAAGCCAACCTGCCCAAGGGCCTGCCGATGCCAACCTATGGCCAAGCCCGTCACTACCTGCAAAAGCTGGGTGCCATAGACAAAGAAAAAGGCCGCAAAACCGGCAACGAACTGAAGGCCATGAAGCTCTTCCGCCGCCGTGATACCAGCACCATGTACCCAGGGGATGCCTACACAGCAGACGGCCACTGCGTAGATGCAGAAGTGGCGCACCCTTACCACGGCAGGCCGTTCAGACCGGAAGTAACCCCGGTGCTTGATGTGTGCTCCCGCAAGATAGTCGGCTGGTCCTGTGACCTGGCTGAATCCGGCCTGGCTGTACTGGATGCCCTGCGCGCTGCCTGTGAAAACTGGGGCGTACCGGCCATATTCTACACCGACAACGGCAGCGGATATAAAAACCAGATGATGACCGCACCAGGCACCGGCATCTTAAGTCGCCTGGATATCACCCCTCACTACAGCCGCCCACGCAACCCACAGGCCCACGGGCTTTCAGAGCGGGCACACCAGACCGTACTGATCAAAGCCGCCAAGCAACTGGTTACCTACATCGGCGCTCCCATGGACACCGATGCCAAACAGCTGGCCTACAAACACACCCGTAAGCAGCTCCGCGAACAAGGCATTTCAGCCCTGCTCATTGAATGGGATGACTTTATCAACCAGGTCAACACCATCATAGACCGCTACAACAACACCCCCCACAGCAGCCTGCCAGCTATGCGGGATCCACACACCAAAAAGCGGGTCTACATGACGCCCAACCAGGCATGGGAATCAGGCCTGCAGCGGATGCGGCAAGAACTGCAGGAAGATGAATGGCTGAATCCCGCCAATGAGCTGCCAGACCTCTATCATCCTGCTGTTGAACGCACCGTCGTGCGGGGTGAAATCCAGTTCGGCACCCTTACCACCGGCCAGCCCAAGCGCTACTACAGCGCAGATCTGGAAGAATGGAACGGCCAGCGGGTACAGGTAGCCTACAGCCCATCAGATGCCAGCAAAGTATGGGTGCGTGATCTGGAACACGGCAGGCTGCTGTCAGTCGCCACCCTGGGTGGAAACTCCAGCGCCTACTTTGCAGAATCAGTAGTTGAACTGGCACGGGTCAAACGGGGTAAAGGCCGGTTAAAACGGCTTGAACGCCAGGCTGAAGAGGTGCGGCTCGAAATGCAAGGCCCTAACCAGGTGGTAATTGAGCATCCACCAGAAATCAAAGAAACCTGCCTGCGGGTAGTTAAACAGATTGAAGAAGCCCAGGTGGTTGAACCGTTCAGCATGCCCATAGACCCACAAGAAGCCCTGCGCTGCTGGCAGGATCTGGATAGCAGAAGGAAAACCGGTGAAACCCTTCCAGAAGATCAGGAACGGGCCTGGAAGAACTGGCAAAACACCCAGGTATGGAAGGCATGGAACACGCTGCAGGGGATGATGCAACCACAGGAAGAACCGCACTTGCGGATGGTTAAATAGAAAAAGCCGGGAGGCAACCCGGCTTTCCTTGGGGGCGATGCCCGCCCTGTCGACTAACTGGATAGGAGGAATCATGTCACAGCAGAAGTTGGATGTCAACACAGCAGCACTCAGCATTGTCATGCTTGTAATGGCAAGCCTGCAGAGGATCACAGAACGCAGGCAGCACCTGCCCGGTATGGCCGTACTCTACGGGTTTTCAGGCTTCGGTAAAAGCACTGCAGCCGCCTTCGTGGCCAACAAGATGCGGGCCTACTACATTGAATGTAAAAGCGTCTGGACCAAAAAGGCCCTGCTGGAAAACATCCTTAAGGTAATGGGCATTACCCCTGCCCACACCGTCACCAACATGCTTGATCAGGTCTGTGAACAGCTGGCCAGATCCGGTCGGCCACTGATCATAGATGAAATGGACCACGTAGTAGAAAAGGCGGCTGTAGAGATCGTCAGGGACATCTACGAAGGCAGCAAAGCCCCAATACTGTTGATCGGGGAAGAAAAGCTACCGGGCAAACTGGTCAAGCACGAACGCTTCCACGGCAGGATTATGGAATGGACCGCCGCACCGGCAGCAGATGTAAACGACGTAAAGGTACTGGCCAGCTTCTACTGCCCAGGCATAACCATAGGTGATGATCTGCTGGGCCTGATCCACAGCAAAGCCAAGGGCAGCGTGCGCCGGATCGCCACCAACCTGGAGCTTATCAAAGACGAAGCCGCCAACCAGGGCATAACCAGCATTAGCCTCAAACAATGGGGCAAGCGTGAACTGCACACCGGAGAGGCCCCGCAACCACGGAGGCAACTATGAGCCGCAAGCCCATAGATAAACAACAGCCCAGCCAGTGCCGCCAAGCCATCT
>Ga0209016_1001328_pt1 | contig 20440 bp, 15 predicted proteins | sample EPASupsiteSAE305_FD_187265 | JGI IMG/M metagenome (GOLD analysis project Ga0209016, IMG submission 187265) | Bioremediated contaminated groundwater microbial communities from EPA Superfund site, New Mexico - SAE3-05 (SPAdes) (version 2) | ecosystem: Environmental > Aquatic > Deep subsurface >...
GGATTTTTCTCAATATTTTTGAAATCGATTTCTTTCGCTTCTATATCGCCGACTCTTTTCACATATCCAGTAATCTTTATTTTTTCAAATGATTCCAATACTTTCTTGGCTACCGCTCCTGCAGCTACACGAGATACTGTCTCTCTGGCCGATTGTCTTCCACCACCACGATAATCTCTGATTCCGTATTTTTCTTGATAAGTGAAATCAGCATGTCCAGGTCGAAACAAATCTTTGATATTGCTGTAATCACCGGATTTGGCATCTGAGTTATAGATAATTAGTGAGATTGGAGTTCCGAGAGTTTTGCCTTCGAATACACCGGACAAAATCTCAACCTTATCTTCTTCTTTTCTTGGTGTTGTGACTTTGCTTTGACCGGGTCTTCTTCTGTCCAATTCTTTCTGGATATCCGACTCGTTCAAATTGATATTGGACGGACAACCATCAATAACCACACCCAAGGCTTTGCCGTGCGATTCTCCCCAAGTCGTGATTCGAAAGAGATGTCCAAATGAGTTTCCTAGCATGTTTAGATATTAAGTTTTTCTAAAACCGCTTTTCTCATGACATTGATCGGGGCGTGTTTTTTGGTCCAGATTTTGAAAGACTCTGCTCCCTGATAAACGAGCATATCGACCCCATTAATTATTTTGGCCTTTTTACTTTCAGCCTCTTTTAAGAATCTGGTTTTAAAAGGATTATAGATTAAATCGATGCAAAGCATTTTTTCAGTTATATATTTTTTATCGACCGGAGTTTTGTCTTCGTGTTCACCTTGCATTCCCAGAGGGGTTGTATTAATAATCATATCGACATCGCCGATATCGGACATTTTATTGATTACTCTATTGATGGCGAGGGGATTCTTGGGACAGACTTCTTCCGGCTTTGTTTTGGTTCGAGACAAGACATCAATTTTGACACCGATGGAGTACAGTGCGTAAATGACAGCTTTGGAAGCTCCTCCACTTCCAACTACTAGAGCACTTTTGCCTTTGAAAGTACTGATTTTTTTATGCTTGTTTAGACAGTTCAAAAATCCGCTCCAATCGGTATTATGACCATACAAAACCTTATCCTTTTTGCTTATTGTGTTGATTGCGCCAATTTTTTTGGCTTCATCACTGATGTTTTTCGTATCTAGATATTTGAATACTCTTTCTTTATAGGGGATGGTGATATTGGCCCCGTAGATTGAATTTTCACGAAAGAGTTTCATTGCTTTGTCCAAATCGTCGGTTTCCAGAGCAAAATACATGTATTTATCAAGTAATTCCAAATTGTCGAGAGCGGCATTTTGCATAAATGGACTCAAAGAGTGGGAAGCTGGATTACCTAAAAGACATAGAAATCTAATCATTTTTGTTGGTTAGGATTTAATTTTAATAAATCTTTTATATTGGAAAGTGCTTGGCTAGTTAATTGTCCTGTAGCTGTTTTTTCATCATCTGAAGCTGAAACAAACGTCAATAATCCTCCCATTTCTGTTTGAAGAACTCTAGATATCATTCCTTTTTCTCCCATTGCCAGGCATATTGCCGGTTTCTTGTACCTCTTATTTATGAATTCCAAAGTGGAAAAAAGATTCAAATTGTCTTTGATATCATTTGCGAAAGTGGCGATTTTGACAATGTCGGATTTAGCCCAAATTAATTTACGAACAATTTGATGCAGTCCATAAACTGATAAAGTTTTGGAAAGATTATGATATGAGCCGATAACTTTTGTATTCCCTTTTTTCTTTTCAATTAATTTATAAGTTTTTCCCGGCCAACCTAGCTCTATATCGATATATTCCACACCGAGTGAAATGGCGTAAAGAAGAACATCTAACTGGTCTTCAGTTTTGTTAGGAAAATTTCCTCCTTCTTTCCTGGATCGTAGAGTTACAATAATTGGTCTTGTTTTCTTATCGTTAACTTCCTGTAATACTTTTTTTATATTATCCACGGTTAAGTCTTCCAGAAAATCTAAACGAACTTCAAATAAGTCAGAAGTTAAATTGTTTTTTGACATTATTTCCAGAATTTCTTTCGAATTTTTCCCTTTTACAGATAGAGCGATCATGGGGTTTTCTTATTTACCATTTCAATTATATTCAATGCGTCATTTTCGTCCAACTCTAGCTCTTGTTTCTCATAAATCAAATCTGCGGAGTTTAAATATAGATTCTTTCTCTCTTCCCAGACTTTAGGGATTTCTAAAACAGCATCTTGACCGTTTAAGGATGGTCTTTTTTCTTTAACTTGAACACGTTTTTGCAGGATCTCTACGGGGCTATTGATAAAGATAAGCAAACCATTTTTCTTCAAACTGATGATATTTTCTTCATTTAAGACCACTCCACCTCCCGTGGAAATTATTTTTTGTTCCAGCTTTTCCAATTCTTTTACGGCTTCTATTTCCTTTTCCCTGAAATAGGCCCATCCCATATTTGCCACGATGTCTTTGATTTGATTGTTTTCCTTTTTCTCAATCAGGTGATCTGTGTCTATCAATTGTCTCTTCAACAGATTGGCAAGCATTTTGCCGATTGTGCTTTTTCCCGAACCTCTCATGCCGATTAAGACTATATTTTTTTCTGTCATTGTTGATGAGTAAGTAGGGAACGATAATAGTATGCCAAAAATAACGAAGCAAGACAAAGAATTCCGGCGACAACAAAAGGTACGGAGTTGTTATAAATAGAAGCCAGGTAACCACAGGCCAGAGAACTTAGGAAGGTGGCGATGACTTTTAGAAAAGTATTTAACCCCAAAATACCTCCTATTTTTTCTTTGGGAAAGAGGATGGAAATGCCGAACATCGTAAAAATCATTACCGCTCCATCGCCGGTTTCGTGAATTATTCTGCCGAGAAAAGATATGGGCAGATAGGGAATGGCTTGGATGATGTGACCGATACCGTTGAAAAATAATCCCATAAGCAGAACTTTGTAGGAAGCCATACCTTTTTGCATTTTGGAACCGAATATAAAAGCACTAATTCCCAGAGGAAGAATGGGGACTCCCATATAGATGGCCATTTGCGTTTTGGTCAGATCGAAGACTTCCTGTAAAAATAAAGAATAGTTGGTAACTTCCGGACCAAAATGAAGAGCAAACAAGAATATTATTATTCCAAAAATGACTGCTTCTTTGGAGACTAATAGGTCTTTATAATGAAATAGCGATATTTCTGTTTTTTCCGTATTAGGTAAGAAAAAGGATAGGAACATAAGGAACAAGGTGATTACTCCTGCTACGATGATTAGAGTTTCAAGATTAAAAAAGAGGAAAAATAAACCGCAGGAAAGTATGGTTAAGCCATTGGCAATGCCCATTCCACCGGTATAAAACTTGAAAATATCATTCTTTTTTGTTTCGATTAAACTTTTTCTTTTGAATATAAGAGAATCCATCGAAATGGAAAATAAATTCATGCCAATGGTTTTAAGTACCAAAAAGCCCATGATAAGCCAAAAAGTTGAAAAAAAGGTGATAGATATGACTGCTAATCCGATAAATAATAGTCCTATTATAATTAAGGTTTTGGAATTTTGTCGGTCGTTGATCAAGCCTATAGGTATGGAGATGAGGAAACTTAAGAGAATAGGGATTCCCATCAATAGACCTATATCAACGAGTGAAAATCCTTTGTTAAATAAATACAAAGAGAGAAAAAAAGCCATTATGGTCATCGAGCTGGATGCGATATAACTTATAAAGAGCGGCAATCTATCTTCCTTATTCATGTTTGATGATTTTTATTTTTATTTTTTGTAAATCTTTAAAAAAGGAAGGATAGGTTTTATTGACGCAATCGGGGTTTAAGATTTTGATACCTTCTTTTAAGACGGAAAGTAAAGAAAAACTCATGGCAATGCGATGATCATTATAGGTTTCAATATCGGTGGATTTTAAAGTTCCACCATAAATTTTGATGCTACTAGCGGTTATCTCCGTCTTAATTCCGCATTTCTTAAGTTCCGTATATAGAGCTGTGAGTCTGTCACATTCTTTAATTTTTAAGGTTTCCAGTCCCTCAATACAGGTTGTGCCATCGGCAAGACCGGCTACAACAGCTAGAGTAAGAGCGGTGTCCGGCATGTCTTTTAAATTAATATTTTTAATTGCTTTGAGTTTTTTAGGACCTTGGACGGTAATGGTCGATTTTGTGTATTGCACTTTGCATCCCATTAATTCCAAAGCTTTGGCAAAATTCTTGTCCCCTTGGATTGAGTCACTACCGACATTTTTAATCTTTACTGTGCCTTCCGATATCGCGGCAAAACTTAAAAAATAAGAGCTACTGGAAGCGTCGCCTTCAATTTCCAGTCTGGCAGGTTTGAAGTCTTGATTCGCTTTAATGCGGAACTTTTTGTAATTAATGTTTTCTACTTTGATTCCAAATTTGGACAGTAAAGAAATCGTCATATCAACGTACGGCTTGGAAACTAAATCTCCGACAATTTTTATAATTGTGTCTTTCCTTCCAAAAGTAGCTAAAAAGAATAAAGCCGAAATGTATTGGCTACTTACTTCTCCAGAAATATTTATTTCTCCTCCGTCAAATTCATGATAGGGGACTTTGATTGGCGGAAAACCGTTTTTATTCAGATAATCTATTTTGATTCCTGTTTCTTTCAAAGCTTCGACTAATTCTTTGATTGGTCTTTCTTTCATTCTTTCATCACCTGTCAGAATTGTATCTCCTGGAATCAGAGGTGCAATCGCTGTTAAGAAACGTAAAGAAGTGCCCGAATTACCCAGAAAAAGTTCTTTCTTTGCTGTTTGAAATTTGCCACCGGTTCCGTATATTTCCAAAGTGTCTTGCTTCTTTTCTATCTTGATGCCGACCATTTTCAAAGCTTTAATCATGTGCTTGGTATCGTCACAAAAAAGCACTTTCTTGAGTATGGATTTGCCTTTAGCCAAAGATGCTAAAACAAGCGCCCTGTTAGTTATAGATTTTGAAGAAGGTACATAAATTTCTCCGCTGATATTTTTCTTGGGACTAAGTTCAATTGCTTTCATTTTTCTTGGGCAAATGCTCAAACTCGATAAATTCAAGAACCGGGTTTCTTTTTTCGCTTTTCAAAACACAGTGCAAAGTTGAACAATTATCGATTCTCATATCAATTAATTCTTGCCTTCTTTTCTTGTCTTTGACTCCTCGAATTAAAAGAGAGTGCATTATACCGCCATGAGTGACGACCAAAACACATTGATGTTTGTCTTTTTTCTTAAGTGCCAAGAGAAATCTTAAGAATCTGTTTATTCTTTTCTGAACGATGGTTTGAGATTCACCTCTTGGAAATTTAAAATCGTTAACATAGAATTTGGTTCGAAGTTCCAGCCATTGTTTATCATCGAGATAAGCTCTCTCATAACTTCCCATATTGTATTCCATGATGAAACTGGAGCTTAAGAAGGGGACTTGATGGTGCTTAACATTTTCTCTTGCTGTTCTCATTGCTCTGCCCAATGGAGAGCTGACAATCAAATCAATTTTGATATCTTTCAACTTGTTCGCGACGTCTTTGATTTGCTTGATGCCGTCCTTGGTCATGTAAGAATCGGTCCATCCTTGAGCTACCCTTTTCTTGTTTAGTTCGGTTTCGCCGTGTCTTAGAAAAATTACTTTCATTTCTTGCTAGTTAAATACTTTTTTTATTTCGTTTTCGGACACTAAAACTGTATAGGATTTAGCGCTTTTCTTAAACTTACCTGTTTTTGCCAAAAGGACAAAATTAAATTTTCCTTCTTTATTTTTTTTATCTAGTTTTATTATTTCTAGAAGTTTATTTAAGTCTATATTCTTCGTTAATTCCGTTGGTAGTTTATAAGATTTAAGAAGCGTTAAATGTCTTTTCTTATCCTCTTTCGCCAGTAGTCCCAGATTACAGGCTATTTCATCTGCATAACTCATGCCGATAGAAATACAAAACCCGTGCGACAGTTTGTGAGAAAGTGCAGTTTCAATCGCATGTCCGATGGTGTGTCCATAATTTAGAATCTGTCTTAAACCTTGTTCTTTTTCATCTTTGCTGACGATCTCCGCTTTGAGCTTAATTGACTCTTCTATTAGATGTTGAACTGACTTTGGATCTCTTTTTAATATTTTTTCTCTGTTCTCTTCCAAGTATGCGAACAGTTTTTTATCAAGTATTAAAGCCATTTTGATAATCTCGGAGATTCCTCCCAAGAACTCTTCTTCCGGTAAGGTTTTAAGTACAGTTGGGTCAATCAAGACTTGGATTGGTTGATAGAAAGTCCCAATAATATTCTTGGCATTTTTTGTTGAAATGGCAGTTTTACCACCAACACTGGAATCAACCATGGCAAGTAAGGAAGTTGGGATCTGAATAAAAGGAATCCCACGCATGAAAGTAGAAGAGACGAATCCACCTAGATCTCCGACAACACCACCACCAAGAGCAATCAATAAAGAATCACGATTGAATTGTTTCTTGATTAAGAAATCTTCGATTTTGGCTTTTTCTTCTCTGGATTTACTGTCTTCTCCCGCTTGGAATTGATATAAAACAACCTCAGAAGAAGCTTCCTCCAAATCATCCGCCAGCTTTTCTCCATAAAGGGGATAGACATTGGAATCGGTCAGAATACAGATTTTACTATTTTTGAACTCTTTTAGATGCGAAGAAATCTCGGAAAGAATGTTGTCTTCAATCAATATATCGTATGAGGAGTCGACTACTTTTTTTAGCTTGGTTCGGATTGTTGTCATGAGTGTTTTTACTGTTAAGAGTATAAAGAAACTTGGAAAAAATCCAAAGCTCAAATATGCAAATTACAAATCAAATCCCAATGTCAAAATTCAAAGCCTCCAAGGAAATCCAAAAATCAAAGACAAAATTCCAATGTTGTCGTCCTGAACTTGCATGCCATGGCGACATGCCGTGGTTTCAGGATCTTTAGACTGATATCCGTATTTAAGTTTTCCGTCTAGTGTCGGTTTAATACTTATATCTTAATTATTCTTTTTCCTACCATTTTGTAACCAAAAGGTAGCCTGTATTTCTAAAGAAATAATTTTCAATTTTACGATTTTTCCGCCTCCGGCGGACCAGAAGGCGATTTTGCAATGAATTTTCATTTCACTAATTTCAAATTGAATAATTTTATTTTGAAAATTTAATGAAAATTGCAAAACTGCAACATTGAAAATTGTTCTACCTACCCCAAACCCCGGTTTGCCTCAACACTACTCCTCTAATCTTTATTTCCTATGTCCTATTTCTATATTTGGACCCGGGAATCCAGAAAACACCGCGGCATGTTTAGTGGTGGTTTTAATATTTGACTCGGTTAATCATTTTTTTATCTATAGCTACAAAGGAGAACAAATAATGCTCATAAACAAGCAATAAATGAACTTGGAGAATATTGTCATGGGGATTAGAATGTAAATACGATATTTTGTTTCGGAGTTCCATAGATAATAAAATTTTAAATGTCGATTATAGTATTCAAAAAAGACATAGTTAGTACTGAGAATTTACCTTTGAGATATGTGCTATATCCAGGGCATTATGGAGCTTTTTTCGCGTTTTCTAATGATTTACAAACTAATAAATTTGTATTTTGTTCATGTGCACGGGAAGCAATTCTGAATTACATCAAATTAAGACTGATATTTAATAGAAAAAATAATGCTGATGTGTATAGGAATTTCATCCTAGATAGTTTTGATTTTCCCTTTAAACTTGTTCAATTTTTGTTCAACAAAGGTGTCCGTGAGGATGAAAATATAATTGATGAACTATTATTCGAACATAAGATATGTCATGAATGTAATAGAAGAACACCTCTGTATAAATACTGTCATCCAATGTATGGGGGGATGTTTAAACAGACTTATGGTTGGTACATATGCAAACAATTTTATGAGTGGGGATTAGATCCAATAAATAATAAATACATCCCAGAGTTGTGTCCTGATGAGGTGCTAGACTTAATGAGTATTGATGCTAATAATTATGTATTTAAAGTTGGAGATGATTTGTCAGTTGTAGAGGATTTTCATAAGCAACAGAGATTGATATGGAATGTTGTTGAAAATGAAGTGAGGAGAAAATTTGGGCATAAAAAAATAGGGGAATCTTGGTCAAGTGAGACAATCCTATATTATATTGTTAAATCTTTGTATAAATCGCATGAAATTAAGAGACATTTTCGTCCAAAATATCTTGAAGGTTTGGAATTAGACATTTTTCTGCCTAATGAACAGCTTGGGATAGAATACCAAGGAATACAGCATTACAAGCCTGTGCCATACTGGGGAGGAGAGGATGCATTTATAAAATTAATTGAAAGAGATGAAAAGAAAAAGCGTTTATGTGAATCTTTGGGCATAAAGCTGATTTATTTTGACTATGATGAAGATTTAAATGAATCTTACGTAATGGATAAGATTTCATACAATATTTTGGAAAATAGATAATGAATGCGGATTATTATTAAGTAATTGTTGTTTTGTTACTTTTACTGAGCCAGAGTAGTATGTCGATATAGTCTATAATTTTTAACTTTGCGGTATGAAAAAACTAATATTCTTCATATTTTTATTCATTCTAAGCGGTTGTTCTAATCCAATAGAAGATTCGAAAGATGTTGTAAATAGTTTTCTGATTAGTGTGAATTCGTCCAAAGCGATTGATGAATCAATTGTGACCGACGAATACATGAAGCTTCTAGGCGATAGGAAATATTATGTAATTGATAATTGGTTATTGGAAGTTGATGAATCTCAAAATTTTCATGATATTAGTATACCGGAACCTTCTTTTGTTGTTACAGCAAAGGGGGTCTCAAAAAATGGATTTGGAATGGATTTGAGTGTGACACAATTATTCAATACCATTATTGATGATGGGAAGATAAGGATTATCAATTCAAAGGACTTTATTGCATTTGACGATTTAGCCTTTACCATTAAAGATCCAGCTTGGGAGAATTACTGGGATTCGGACAAGTTAGAGATAATAGAATTCGTGAAAAATAATATTAAGTTGAGTATTATTAAGGAAGCATATTTCGAGAAATATTCAGATTCAACTATCCATGGTCGTTTAAAAATAGAGAACAATTCATCCTATGAGATAAGCGATATAGCGATTGAAATCGATCATTATGATGATGAAGACAAATCTGTTAATTCGGAAACAGAGTATGTGTATGATTCTATTAAGCCAAAAGGGTATAGAGAATTCGATTGGATAACACTGGATTGTAATAAATGTAAGAGACAAGAGTATGAAATCAAATTCGTAAAATGAATTAACCCAAAATATTACGATAGAGAATCTATATCATATCTAAAATATTCCTAAAACATTAGACTTATAACCCACTATGATATATCAATATTGTAGTAGTTAAATATTATTTATGGATACGAATAAAATAGCTTTATTTCATGGCAAGAAAATCAGGAAAACATTATTCAATAACGAATGGTGGTTTTCGGTGGTAGATGTTATAGAAGCTCTTACAGATAGTGTAAATCCAAGAGATTATTGGTTTAAGATGAAGATTAGAATCAAAAATGAAGACGGAGTTGAGTTGTCGACAAATTGTCTACAACTGAAACTTGAATCGTCCGACGGTAAGAAATATCTGACGGATTGTGCTGATACCGAGAGTCTGTTCCGGATAGTTCAATCCATTCCATCACCGAAGGCTGAACCATTCAAGAGATGGTTAGCTAAAGTGGGTTATGAGAGAGTTCAAGAAATCGAAAATCCTGAATTGGCATCGAAGAGAACAAGACTACTATATAAACTTAAAGGCTATCCTGATAGTTGGATTGAGAAGAGGATGCGTGGTATAGCAATTCGTGAAGAACTTACAGATGAATGGCAAAAAAGAGGAGCGCAAGAGAAAAGAGATTATGAAATTCTGACATCGGAAATATCCAAAGCAACTTTTGGAGTAACTCCTTCTGAATATAAAGAGTTAAAAGGTTTGAAGAGACAAAATCTAAGAGACCATATGGATGATTTTGAATTGATTTTTACCATGTTGGGAGAGAAGACAACAACGGAAATACATAAAGTGGAAGATTCTTTAGGTGTGCCAAAATTAAAGAAAGATGCCAAAAGAGGAGGAAAGATAGCAGGAACTGCAAGAAAGGGTGTTGAGAAGGAGCTTAAAAGGTCAATTGTTTCAAAAAAGAATTTCTTGAGGAAAAACAAAGAATTAGATATATAATAAAACGTGAATTAATACTCATGTTTTAATGAACCCCTGCCTTAAATGTAAGAAAAATTTCGAAGTTTCAGATAGAGACAAAGCTTTTTATCAAAAGATAAGTCCTGTTTTCGATGGTCAAAAGTGTCTAGTAGACGAGCCGAAGCTTTGTCCCGATTGCAGAAATCAAAGAAGATTGGCATTTCGAAATGAAAGATCACTCTATCAAAACAAGTCTTTTCTAACCGAGAATCCTTTAATTTCCTATATATCTCCAGAGAAGAATTATAAGGTCTGTACCGGAAGCGAATGGTGGGGAGACAGCTTCGATGCGATGAAATATGGCAGAGATTTTGACTTCAATCGATCATTTTTCGAACAATTCTTTGAATTATATGTCGACGTACCGATGATGAATGTTTTGACTTGGCAGTCTGACAATTGTGATTACTGTAATTGTATTGATTTTAGCAAAGACTGTTATTTGACCTTCGGTGCCAGTAATTGTGAAAGAGTGCATTATTCCAATCTGACGGATTCAAGTTCAGATTCACTTGATTTGTCCGGCTCTAAGGAATGTGAACTTTGTTATGATTTAATTGATTGTATTAAGTGTTACAAGACTTTTTCCAGTATTTCCTGCAAGAATTCACATGATTTGTATTTCTGCTACGAGTGTAATAACTGTGAAGAATGTATCGGTTGTCATAACTTGAAACAGAAGAAATATTGCATTTTTAATGAGCAACTTTCCAAGGAAGATTATGAAACACAAAAGAAGGAATTAAATTTGGGAAAGAGAGAAAATTATGGTCGGCTGTATAATAAATTCATCCAATTGATTGAAGAAAAAGCTGTTCATAAAGCCAGTGTTTTACTTAATTCCGATAATTGCTCGGGGAATAATCTGACTAATTCCAAAAATGCGGATTTTTCATTTGAATCGGATAATATGGAAGATTGCAAATGGACTAATTTTTCCATGAATTGCAAGGATGCTTATGACATCATCGCTTCGTCTAAGTTGGGTGTGGAGAAAACCTTGGAAGGCATGTGTATCGAAGGGAAAAACATTTTAAGTGGATTCTATATTGCTGGTCATAATAATGTTTTTTACTCCATGTTTGTGGCCTTTTGCGATGATGTGTTTGGTTGTGTAGGCCTTAAGCATCACAAATATTGCATTTTAAACAAGCAATACTCGAGAGAAGAATATGAAAAACTGGCTCTAAGAATAGTAAATCATATGAAGAAGACCTGTGAATGGGGAGAGTTCTTCGATCCCAAATATTCACCTTTCTCTTATAATGAAACCGTAGCCAATGATTATTACCCATTGTTTAAAGAGAGAGCTTTGGAACTTGGATTTAAATGGAAAGAAAAAGAAGACAAAAAAATAAAAGAGCAGTCATATCGTGGTGGTTATGACATCAAGGAAGTTAATAACGAGATTATAAAAGAGATACTAGTATGTCATAAATGTGGTGAAAACTATCGAATTATTCAAAAAGAGTTAGATTTCTATAGAAAGATGAATTTGCCGATTCCGGAGAACTGTCCCAACTGTCGTTATAAATTAAGAATGGAAAAGAAGAGACCATATAGGTTATGGAACAGAGAATGTGGTAAATGTCGAAAGAGCATTTTGAGTACGTATTCTCCCGAAAGGAGAGAAAGGATTGTGTGTAATCAGTGCTACTTGGAAGAAGTTTACTAGACAATTTACAGTTTTCAATTTTCAATTTTTCCCGCGCTGCGGGACCTTCGGCAATGAATTTTCAAGTTATAATTTTTAATTGAAAATTGGTCAAAGAAAATTCACTGGAAAATTGTAAAAGTGCAAAATTGAAAATCTTACTTGGTATCTTGGAGCTTTGATTCTTTGGATTTTAATTGGCATTTATGCTATTTTATCTTGGTGAAAAATAACAATAAAAAATGAGTAAAAATAATCAAGATCCAATGAATTATCTGATTCCAACCGTTGTTGAAAAAAGCAGTATGGGAGAAAGAGCTTATGATATTTATTCTCGTCTATTAAAAGATAGAATTATTTTTTTGGGAACTCCAATTGATGATCAAGTAGCTAATATCATCATTGCTCAATTAATTTTCTTGGAGAATGAAGATCCCAAGAAAGATATTCACATGTATATCAATTCTCCTGGAGGAATGGTAACAGCTGGCCTTGCGATTTATGACACGATGAATTTTATCAAGCCGGATGTGTCTACAATTTGTATCGGCATGGCTGCGAGTATGGCTTCAGTTCTCTTGGCGGGAGGAGCTAAAGGGAAGAGATATATTTTGCCAAATGCTGAGGTAATGATTCACCAAGTTATGGGAGGGGCGGAAGGTCAAGCCTCTGATATTGAAATTTCGGCCAGACATATTTTGAAAATCAAAGAACGATTAAATGGAATTCTATCCAGACATACGGGTAAAACTGTCAAAGAAGTGGAAAAAGATAGTGACAGAGATTATTACATGTCAGCTGAGGAAGCTCAGAAGTACAGCATAGTTGATGAAATCATTGATCGAAGAAAATAAATTAAGAATTGATTAAACATTTTTAAAAGTGCTACATATTCTGTTATAATAGTTGAGTAAAAAAAAACTTGAAGTCACTCACCATCTATAAGCGAGTAGTAAGGGCAGTTATCAAATATAATCCTCTCTTTAATGAGGCGCGATTTTCGAAAGCTTATTATTTGGCTAAAGAAACTTTTAAAGGTGAGAAGGCTTTGAACGATAAATTATATTTAAACCACCCTCTTTCCATTGCGTACAGGCTTAGTTCTCTTAAGGTGGACGAAGACACTTTGATCGCCACGATGATTCATCGTGTAATGTATAAAGATAATAGTTTGGAAAAGACTATTTTGGATGAATTTGGACAGGACGTTCTAGACTTGGTTAAAAACGTTATTAGAGTGGATAATATAAAAGTTCCCGAAGATATGGAGGAAAAGCAGATGGATGGCTTAAGAAAGTTGTATTTATCAATATCCAATGATCTTCGAGTTGTTTTGATAAAAACCGCTGAAAGGCTTCATGAGTTGGAAATGCTTGATGAGACAAAAGACGTGGAAATGGGCAAGAAATTAGCCAGAGAGACTTTGTTAGTTCATGTGCCTATTACTGACATCCTAGGTATCTGGGATTTAAAATGGAGATTGGAGGATTTGAGCTTCAAATTCTTGAATGAAGTGGCTTACAATAGTTTATTGGCTGAGATTACAGACAGTAAAGACAAGATGGAGTCCTATATTAGAAGGGTCACTTATGTTATAGAAAAAGAGCTTACTAATGAAGGTTTAACAGAGTTTAGCATCAGTGGAAGAGTAAAAAATCTATACAGTATTTATAAAAAAATCGTTTACAAGAATAAGAGCTTAGACGAAATTTACGATATTATTGCGATTCGTATTGTTTTGAATTCACAAACGGATTGTTATAGGGTTTTGGGTATAGTGCACAATTTTTGGAGACCTTTAACGGACAGGATTAAAGACTATATTGCCGTACCGAAAATCAATGGATATAGAAGTCTGCATACAACTATTTTTTGTCTGGATAACCACTTAACAGAGATTCAGATTAGGACCAAAGATATGCATGAAGAAGCTGAGTTTGGTATGGCGGCGCATTTGGTCTATGGACAACGAAAAATGGCTTTCATCCCTTCGGAAATACAACAGAGATGGATAGCCAGTCTGAAAAATATTAAATTCCAGGATGATCTTTTCAAAGAAACCGACGTTGATTATAAGAAGAAACTTAAGGTGGATGTTTTCCAAGACCATATTTTTGTATTTACTCCCAAGGGACATGTTAAGGATTTGCCAAAAGGAGCGACTCCAATCGATTTTGCATATTCTGTTCATACTGATTTGGGCAAACTCCTCAAAGGAGCAAAAGTTAATGGTAAAATGGTACCGTTGTCAACACAGTTGGATAATGGTGACATAGTGGAAATTTTAACCAGAGAAGATGGTTCAGGTCCGAAGAGAGAATGGCTGGGTAATGTCAAGACATCCAAAGCTAAGACTAAAATTAAAGCTTATCTTAAACAGCAAAAAAGAGATGAGTATGTAAAGGCGGGGAAGGAAATATTGGAACAGGAATTGACTAAAATAGATAAAAAAATCGACACTTATCATAAGAAGAAACTTGTCACGGCACTTCCTTATGAAGAGATAGAAGATATCTATGCGGCAATTGGTGAAGGTGGATTGTCATTGGCGCTTGTTTTAAAGAAAGCGTTTCCTGAAGTGAAGAGGCATGATCAAAACACGAAAAAAGAAGACCTGAAAAAAAAGAAGAAGGGCACTGTCGTTATTGAAGGTTTAAGCGGTTTAAGCACCAGAGTTGCTCAGTGCTGTAATCCAAAAGTAGGAGATAAAGTTAAAGGTTATTCCACAATTGGAAGAGGTATTTCTATCCATCACGAGTCTTGTCCCATTATTAATAAGGTAGATCCAAAAAGGGTTTTTAATGCGAGTTATGAATAGATTTGTTTGCAATATGTTGTTATTTAGTTTAGAATTTCTGCGTGGATAAAGCGCATCGAACATAATCGTTTTAAAGTATAAGTTATTTGCTTTAGATTGTGTTTAAAAAAGACGCTTCATAATTGGTATTTGAAAAATAAAATGATTGAGAAGTACGATTTTCTATTGGATAGAATTCCAGCAGTTAAAGATGCTATGGAGGAAAATGAATTAAATTTTTCGGGACTTTCTAGTATCTCGTCAAAGACTTTTTTTATGTCCATGGTAATGGGTAAATTTGGAAAGCCTATTTTGTGGATAACTGAGGATTCTTCGCAAATTTTGGAAATATCTTCAAATCTTCATATTTGGAATTCATTACCTATACTCGGCGTAACGGAAGACTTGGAAGTCAGCGAGATAGCAAACGCTTTAGCCTGGTCAATTCAAAAAAAGCCATCTTTTGTAATTACAAGTTTGGAAGTTTTGAAGAATCTTAAAATATTAGACAAAGACAAACTTAAAAGGACAAATTTTCTTTTTAAAGAAGGTGAAACCGTAAAATTAATTGATTTTTTCGACAAGCTTATATCTTTAGGTTATGAGGCCTCAATAGGATCATTGGAAAAAGAGGGTACGTATCTTAGAAGAGGAGGAATAATTGATATTTTTCCGATTGGAGAAGATAAACCGGTGAGAGTGGAGCTTTTTGGAGATATTATACAATCGATAAATTATTTTGATGAAAGAGAAAATAAAATATTAAGACAAGTCAATGAATGTGAATTATTTCCTGCTAAAATTGAAGGAACAGGGAGTCTTTTAAGTTTCTATCGAGATAATGGAATAATTTTTGATGAGATTTCCGACGAGTCAGGATCCAAAGAAAAAATCTTTTCCAAACAGATTTTTAATATCCAACCTTTTCTGGGTGAAGATACTGTTGATTGTGGCTTTTCTTCGGTACTACGATACAATTCGCCATTGGGATTTTTGGGAGATATTAAGGACAAACTGAAAGATGGATGGAAAGTATTATTATTTACCAGGGATAAAAAGAATATTGAAAAACTTTTTAGAGATAATCATATGTCGATTTCTTCCAACATTGAAATATTGGAAAAATCCAAGACTAGATTAATGAACTATCATGCGGCCTCGACCGACAGTTTGGGTTTTGAAATTTTCCCGGAAGGTTTTCTAAATCATACGGTTAAAATACAGCTAGTAACAGACCGTGAAATATATAATGAAAGTTCTAATAGAAGTAAGAAAGTTGAAGTGGATGCAGCCTTCTTGGCCAACTTAAATGTTAATGATTATGTTGTTCATTTTGATCATGGTATTGGAATATTTAGAGGAGTTCAGAAAAAGAAATTCAGTGATATTACCAAAGAGTATTTATTCATCGAATATGCTAATAATGACAAGCTTTTTGTTCCGGTTGACCAAGCTGATAAGGTAAATAAATTTATTGGAGCTGATGGTCTTCCTCCCAAACTAACTAGGCTAGGTTCAGCGGAATGGGAGACTGTTGTGAAAAGAGGCAAGGAAGAGACATTGAAAATAGCCAAGGAACTTTTGAATTTATTTGCGGAAAGAGATCAATCCAAGGGTTTCAAATATAAAGCGGACAATGAGATTCAACATGAATTTGAGAAAGCTTTCCCTTATGAGCCGACAGACGGACAGATAGAAGCTATTAAAGAAGTTAAGAAAGATATGGAAGGTGAAAGACCAATGGATAGATTGGTTTGTGGAGATGTCGGGTTCGGTAAGACGGAGGTAGCTATGAGAGCGGCTTTTAAAGCAATTCAAAGTGGCAAACAAGTGGCTTTTTTGACACCTATTACTATCTTGGCTGACCAGCACTATCATACACTCCAAAAAAGAATGCAAGGTTTTGGAATCAATATTGAGATGATAAGTAGATTTAAATCGAAGTCGGAAGTTGCCGAAATTTTGGTTGGATTAAAGAGTGGCAGAATAGATATTGTTGTTGGTACTCATATGCTTCTGCAGGATCGGGTGGATTTCAAGAATCTAGGCTTGGTTATTATAGATGAAGAGCAAAGGTTTGGTGTTAAGCAGAAAGAAAGACTAAAAGAAATGAGGGTGCAGATTGATGTGCTGACCTTGACGGCGACACCTATCCCTAGGACGTTGAATATGGCTCTAGCGGGTATTAGAGATATCTCAACCATAACAACTCCTCCTCCGGGAAGACTACCTATTCATACGGAAGTTAGAAGGTTTAGCCTGAATTTGATTAGAGAAGTTATTTTGAGAGAACTGGCTAGAAAAGGTCAGGTTTATTTTTTGCATAATCGAGTACAAACCATAGAAAGTATCAAAGAAAAATTACAAGTTCTTGTGCCGGAAGCAAAATTTATTGTGGCTCATGGGCAATTGAATCCTAATGAATTGGAGAAGAGAATTATGGAATTCAAAGAAGAGAAATACGATGTGTTGGTCAGCTCAACGATTATCGAGAACGGAATTGATTTGCAAAATGCAAATACTTTAGTCGTGGATCAGGCTGAGACATTGGGACTTTCTCAAGCTTATCAGCTCAGAGGTAGAGTCGGAAGAAGTAAGAGACAAGCTTATGCTTATTTCCTTTATCATTCACAAAAACTTCGTGAAGATGCTAAGAAAAGACTTAGAGCTATTATTGAGGCTTCCGAACTCGGATCCGGTTTCCAGATAGCAATGAGAGATTTGGAAATTAGAGGTGCTGGAGAAATATTGGGAGCAAGACAACATGGAACGTTAAACTCAATTGGAGTCGCTCATTTCTGTAGATTACTAGCTAAGGCTGTAGAAGATTTAAGACTGGGAAGAACGGAAATTGATGCAGAAAACATAACTCCAGAAACGAAAGTGGAATTGTCCGTGTCAGCATTTTTGCCTGATGAATATGTTCCAAAAGCTCTGGAAAAGATTCGCTATTATCAGAGATTGTCAGGAGTGGAAAATAAGACGGATTTGATGATTATCAAAGATGAAGTAGAAGAAAAATATGGAAAGATGCCTTTGGAAGCTAATAATCTAGTGGATATCATCAGTTTGAAACTTCTGGCTAGAGAAAGAGGAGTGGAGATAATAAGAGAAGCACAAGCACAAGATAAAGATAATATTGAGATATATTTGGGCAAGAAAGTGACTCCCAAAGCAATCATGGGACTTATTTCCTATAATGAGAATTTCCGAATCATTGATTCCAAAGTAACAATCGAAAAAGCTAAACTTGGGCAAGAATGGTTCTTGGAAATTTATCAGTGTTTATCTTGTTTGAAAGAATAGATTTAGTCTGAAATAGTCAGCGAGTGATATTTGGCATTTGCATCTAGAAAATAAAGAGTGTGATTTTCTTCGTCTAATTTCAGATATTTATCAATTAGCGTATCTTCAAAAGTATCAATATTCGTGATTTGAAATGAACTGATATCAAAGAGACTGATTGTATCGTATGATTTCTGAGTTAAATCGGGATTGGAATAGTTGTGTTTGTTTTCGGAAAAGATTAGTTTGTTTTCATTTTGGAGAAAATCAACTTTATTTATATCTTTGATATTTTCAGGAAGTTTGAAAAAGGTTCTTGTTTTCAAATTTAAAAAATAGACAAGATCAGTATTTTCATTTTTAGTAAAGAAAACTGCTTCGCCATTGGAAGAAGTTTTGAAATCTTTAACATCTTCGGTTTGTGTAAGTTTCTGTTTGCGACCGGTTTTAATATCAACCAGAAATAAATCTGGTTTACCAATTGTAGGTAGAACAATGATTGAACTGTCACCGAGAACAAAGCGAGTCTTGACGTTTTGAAGATTATAAAATCGTGTTATTTCTTTTTTATCTTTGGATTTAATATTCATAAGCATAATCCTGGAATCTTTTTCGGAAATTGGTTCCAGATACACAATACTCTTACCATCGGAACTAAATGAGGCACCGGAGATTAATTTATCTTTGACAATCGGTGACAGTGAATAGGTATTCAAATCATAGATGTAATATGCTGTTGTGGTAATTTCCGGATCGGATGTAATAACAATTGCTTTATCTCGAGTCGGACTAAAGAGCATATAGAGAAGATTTGGTAATATATTTAACAATTTTTTCTGCTCGGTATTTTGATAGAAAATTTCACTTTGATTATCCCCATAGAGAATATCGCCATTTATATTCTTTTGTTTCTTATCTTCGGGAATAACATAAGGTGTGATGGTTTCCAGATCTGTGGTGTTTGGTACATAAATGAAATCAGGATAAACGTTGGTATCCGATTGTCTTACTATTTCTATGGTATCTGACCAGTTATAGTAGGATGGTTTTTTGAGGGCAATTTGGTATTTGCCGGGCCAGAATTCCAGGGTAAAGACATCATTATCTATCATATGAGTTTCATCCTGAATAATTAGCATTGAACCTTTGGAGTTATGGATAATCAATTGACCTTTATTCCAGTCTTTTACGATAAAAATTACAAGTAAGAGAAAGACCACTGGGAGGAAAGTGATGATTATGTTTCTAATTCTGTAGTCCATTTGATTTAATTACCTGTTCTTTTTTTTCTTTCTTCTTCTGCGGTTTTTGTGTCATTACCAGTAGAAGATGTAGCTTCCTTACCTTTTTCAAATACTTTCATGTTGCTATCGCCAATTTCATAATCCAAAGAAATAGGACTTAGGCTGTTTATAGTGCTGCATTTTGGATCAACGTTTTTAACGCATTCAACTAATAGTGCTGGAACCATAACGGTAATTAAAATTACGGCGATGATAACAACAATAATTCCGGCGATAATTAAAAATTTCTTAGGCCCAATAAGCCATTCCAAAGCATTAACAGCGACTTTGACCGCTTCTTTTTCAACTTTTTTTTTAGCCTTTTCTCTTAGTGGATGTTTTTTCTTTTTATCTTCTTCATCATGCTTACCTTTATTGGCTTCTTGTTGAGGTGCATTTAACCCTCCACCTCCTCGACCACCTTCTTGTCTCTGGGTGTCTTCACTCGGTGATTTGGGAATGTTTTCTCCGATTTTGTCCGGAGCTGTCTGTGGATTAGATCGCTTGTCATTAATTGCCGTTTCGTCTGGTCTTGAATCTTCTCTATTGTTGAAATTCGGCATGATATTCACTCCCTGTGGCATTGACACAGGATCACTATTTTTGGGGGGTGATTTGGATTTATCGGGATCTAATGTTTCTATTTCTTTGTTTTCAGCAGGAGATTCCATCTCCACGGGAAGTGGAATTTTTTTGTTTTTTATCCCATCTTCCAATATATCTGGATTGTTAGCCAGGGTGTCCATGATAGCTTTAATCTCATCTTCATTTGTTGCCTGTTTCAATCTATCAAGTGATTCTTTTTTGAAATCCTGATTATTAAAGGGAGTTAATCGTTTTGATGAAATAATTTGATTAGTATCAGGTCCCTGTGGACTTGAATTTGGAATTGTATTGACTGGGTTTTCCTGTGATGTGACAAAACTCGGTTTTGTTTCACTGGGTTGTTTCTCCGATTCTTCAGCGGGTTCATTTTCTTCCTGTAAGTGTTCTTTATTGATAGCATCTTCCGCTTTTTTTTGATTATTACTTAGAGGACCTAAATTGCCCGGCTTTTTAGTAACTTGTTCATTGTCTATGACCTTATCCATCTCATTGTTCGCCTCTTTGCTTAGCAAAAATTCACCCTTTCTAATCTGATTGAGAGTTCTTCTTTCTTCTTCTTCCTGATTTTTATTAAGCA
>Ga0209016_1001334_pt1 | contig 20370 bp, 21 predicted proteins | sample EPASupsiteSAE305_FD_187265 | JGI IMG/M metagenome (GOLD analysis project Ga0209016, IMG submission 187265) | Bioremediated contaminated groundwater microbial communities from EPA Superfund site, New Mexico - SAE3-05 (SPAdes) (version 2) | ecosystem: Environmental > Aquatic > Deep subsurface >...
CCTCCATCTCAGAAGAACTCTCACGTACCGCATCAGAAGTCGTACGTAATGTAGACACAGAGTCTAAAATCGTTGAGAGTACCAAAGAAGAAGGTATTGCATTAGTTAAAAGTATTGAAACCTCCGTTGTAAAAGCCAAAGATTCTCAAAAAGCACTCAGTGCTACTCAAAAAGATATCTCTGATGTTAAAGCAAAAGTAGAACAACTTGAATACACCATGCAAGCCACAGCTGCAAAAGAGCAAAACTTGGCTGAACGTCTTAATACAGTAAGCCATAATGCCAATGAAGTCAAAGATGTTCTAAACATCATTAGAGATATTGCAGATCAAACTAATCTTCTAGCCCTCAATGCAGCAATTGAGGCAGCAAGGGCAGGAGAGCATGGACGTGGATTTGCTGTCGTTGCCGATGAAGTACGAAAATTGGCTGAGAGAACACAAAAAAGCTTGGTTGAGATTGATGCGACCATCAATGTGGTGGTTCAATCCATTATGGATGCTAATACAGACATTGCTGCCAATGCAGGAGAAGTCAATGCACTAGCATCTATCTCTATAGAACTTCAAGATGGTATGAACAGTGTCGCAACCATTATTCATAAAACCATTGATGAATCACATCATACGGTTAATGACTTTATCGATACCGCTTCTAAGATCAAAAAGATTGTGGATGAGATCGAGAAGATCAATACCATCTCTAAAGAGAATGTTGGAAGTATCGATAATGTCTCTCAAGCCTCTGAACACCTCCATGTTATGACTGAAAACCTTAACAACGAACTGGGTAAGTTTAAGTCGTAAGGAAAGCTTTTTTCTCTTGAAATTGCCTACGCTGTGTTACATCGCGTGGGCAATTTAAGCTTTGGACGTGTACAATCTTTGTAAAAAATTTTATAGAGAGTGTCCATGTTAAACAAAGAACTACTTTCTGGACTCTATGTCCTAACTGATGCAACGTTAACCCCAGAAGAGACAATGCTTGACCAAATCGAGCGTGTTTTAAAATGCGGTGTCAATGTCATTCAATACCGCGATAAATACGCAAGTGAGGAAGAGGCTGAAAAACAGTGTCTAAGACTTCAAGCGTTATGTGACTACTATGAGGCAATTTTTATCATTGATGATAGACTTGAACTTGCACATAGAATCAATTCCGATGGTTTGCATATCGGCGAAGATGATGTGACCTATGAAGAGGCACGCGCACTTTTAGGCAATGAAAAAATCATCGGAGTTTCCTGTTATGGAAACATTGAACGTGCCCAAAAATACGCTAATTTAGGTGCAGATTATGTGGCGTTTGGCTCATTCTTCCCATCTCCTACCAAACCGCATGCTAAAGTCGTTGAACCAGAAGTACTCAAGATTGCAAAAGAAAAACTGAATGTACCTATTTGTGCTATTGGTGGCATTAATGAAGAAAACATAACGTTGCTTTCGCGTTACAACATTGAAATGTATTCACTTATCAGTGCCGTATATAAAGACGATGCCATTGAGGAAAATTTAAAAAAATTACACGCAAAAATCTAGAGGAGTCTTTATGGTTATAGAAAAGTTTGATGTCTCCATCACTAATGCAAGTAAAGGAATGGCATTGATGCTTATTTTGTGGCATCATCTTTTCTATGAGAAGCCAGAATCTGGTTTTATCGTTTTTCAAACAGCTCTTTTAGCCAAAGTATGTGTGGGTATCTATGTTGTGCTAAGCGGATACGGTTTAGCAGAATCGATAAAGAAAAAAGGGCTTGAATTAGGCGCATTTTATAAACGTCGTTTGCTCAAGTTGTATATGAATTATTGGCTGATAGCACTTATTTTTGTTCCTTTTGGAGCATGGTTTATGGACAGAACGCTCTCTAGTGTCTATGGGGAGCACGTATTTCAAGGTTTTATCATTCAGATGTTAGGGCTTCATATGTTTACATGGGTCAGTTATGGCTACAATGCGACATGGTGGTTTATGAGCCTCATCATTGTTTTATATGCGATTTTCCCTTTTGTGTATACATTGACTAAAAAATTTCATCTTTGGTTTTTAGCGTTTACTGCGGTGCTTTTGTTTGTACCTATTCCACTCGTGAATGACTGGATATTTCCATTTTCTGTGGGTGTCTATCTTTCTCAAAAAGACGGCTTTGTCAAAATGCTCATTTGGTTTGATAAACAAGGGCGTTGGCGCTTTTTAACCTTAGCAATTTTTACGGCATTTGTAGCATGGTATCGTCAAAATGGTTGGTATTTTGACAGCATACGAGCCGATACTTTTTTTGCGATTTTACTCATTCTTTGGACAACAGAATTGGTTGTTTTTTCTTCATGGGCGAAGAGGGCATTTGAGTTCGTAGGAATTCATTCGTTCAATATCTTTTTATTCCACACATTCATTTACTATTACTATTTTCCTGAGTTTATCTACAAATTTCATAACCCTGTGTTGATTTTTGCAGTACTTTTAGGCGTGTGCTTGCTCGTTTCTGTAGGGATTGAGAGTTTTAAGAAGAAGATAGGATTTGATAAACTGATCTAATAGATGAATAAGATGCCCTAATTTAGGGCATCTTATTAAAGTGTAGTTTTTTGAACAAACTTCTCGCTTAAATGGTTAAACTCAGCACTCTCTACCCAAGTTTGAGGGGTTGAGATATACTCAATCACATTTTCCAAAAGAACATAATGCGCTCTTTCTTCTTCTGCAATGCGTAAAAAGGCCTGTTTTTGTTCTCCCTCTTCAAGCATCAGTGCTTTTTCGGTATAAAATTTGTAGCTATTCTCTTCAGAACGTAGCGCGTTTTTATAGAACTCTATTTGATCTTGACTGAAATTAGGGAGTTGATTTTCTTTTTGCATTTTCTCAAAGATATTTTTAGTGTTCTTAAAAATATCAACACTGGATTGTGTAGGGATGATCTGATTTTTGCTCATTTTTTCAAACACAACGTAATGTTTGACCTCTTCATCGGCAAGCATTGTCAAAATAGACTTGACACCAGGATCCTCCGTTTTGGATGCTAAATCGCGGTAGTATTTCTCTCCATCTTTTTCGACTTTCATCGCATATTCATAGACATTCATCGTACACCCCTTTGTTTTGGTTTTGATACTAAGATAAATCTATACTCATTTTATAAGAAAGCTATGATAAAAATCTGATAAAGAATTCGGCTTAATTTATCATTGAAAATAAAAAAAGCCTAAAAATTATAAAGGCATTTTGAGTTCGTGATTTTCAATCCACGTTACAGGGTCCATAGCAAATGTCAGAAGATTTTGAAGTAAAATCATATGTTCTCTTTCTTCTTCTGCAATACGTAAAAATGCCTCTTTTTGTTTTCCATCTTCAAGCATATTACCTTTTTCCATATAAAATTTGTAACTGTTCTCTTCCGTACGAAGAGCACTTCTAAACGACTCTATATAAGAACGAGAAAAAGAAAAATGAGGATTCTCTTCGCGCATTTTACGAAACAATGTAAGCGTATGCTTGATTAAATGTGTTGAATGTTGTGTCGTAAAAGATTGCTGTTTATTCATTTTCTCAAAAATAATATAGTGCTTGATCTCTTCTTCTGCAAGCATGATAAAAATGCTTTTGATTCCTTTGTCTTCGATTTTCTCAGCAAGTTCGCGATAAAAGCGTTCACCATCTTTTTCAAGCTTCATCGCATATTCGTAGATATTCATTGTATCCCTTATGATGTCCTAATGAAGATATTGTATAAAAATTTGGTGATAAATCTCTTGAAAGCGCTAAACAGAACTCTCCAAAATCAGTAATAAAACGACAAAAAAGTGGAAAATAGAACCGCCTAAAACGAAAAAATGCCAAATGGTATGACTGTACGCAAGGCTTTTCCAAACATAAAAGATGATTCCTACCGTGTAGGTCAATCCTCCAGCTAAAAGCAAAGATAATGGCAATAATGTCAGATTTTCAATCAATGGATTGATAGCAAAAACAACCATCCATCCCATTAAGGCGTATAAGGCTAAAGAGAGCTTATGAAAGCGTTGTGGATAGATAATCTTAAGACTAATTCCAAAAGCGGCGATTGTCCATGCAATGCTAAAAAGTATCCATCCCACAACACCTTTGATGCCTAAAAGTGACACAGGTGTATATGTACCAGCAATAAGAACATAAATTGCGCTATGGTCGACTTGTCGTAAAATGGACTTTGCATTAGGAATGCGAATGGCATGATACAGTGTTGATGCCCCATACATGACAATAAGCGACAATCCAAAAACGAGGGCGCTTGCGATTTTTGCACCATCGCCACTTTGTCCCGCAAAAACACACAGCAGTGTTAATGCGCTTACACTGAGTAAAAGTCCAATTCCATGAGTAATGCTATGCCAAATCTCTTCGATCAAAGAGTAAGAAGTTGTTGTTTCGATGGTGTCTCCTTTCTTAAAAATTTTAAGAGCAACGTACCTATTATACTGTGATTTTTGTAATATCGTTTCTAAATTGATCTATTCAAACAATTTTTTTTGGAGTATAGTCTAAGGCGTTTATCGCTACAATTTCTCAATCTTTTGTACCCTAAAAGGAGATTGTAATGCTCGAATTTCAAACGATTGTGATGTTTGTGACCGCTTCAACGCTTTTGGCACTTGCCCCTGGTCCTGATATCCTTTTTGTCTTAACCCAATCTATGGCAAAAGGTAGCCGTTCAGGTATTGTGATTGCTCTTGGATTATGCAGTGGACTCATTTTTCATACAACAGCTGTTGCACTGGGGGTTGCTGTCATTTTTCAAACGTCAGCGGTAGCATTTACCATCTTAAAATTTGTAGGAGCAGCCTACCTTTTATACCTTGCTTTCATGGCATTCAAAGATGCGAGTAAGAGTAAATTAGAGAGCGATAAAACACCTATTAGCCTCAAAGCGCTTTACAGACGCGGTATTTTTATGAACATTACCAATCCTAAAGTATCTATCTTCTTTTTAGCTTTTCTGCCTCAATTCACCAATCCCGAAATAGGAAATGTTACAGGACAGATTTTTCTTTTAGGCGCATTGTTTATGCTAAGTGCGTTTACTGTTTTTACACTTGTCTCTTTGTTGGCTGGTCGTGTCGGTGCGTGGTTTTCTAAAACACAAAATGGTGAAAAAATTCTCAACCGTGTTGCGGGAACTGTTTTTGCGGCTTTAGCCATCAAATTAGCCCTCGCATCACGATAGGGCTTATCATGAAAAAATCTCAACTTCTCGCGATCATCCTTGCACTTTTTTTCGGAGTGTTACTTATTGAAATCATTTTGAAAAATATTTTAGGCTCATAGAAAATATCATACAGTTGTTCGTCGTAGCTGTTACGATAAGGTAAAAAGAAGTCTAATGGGAGTCTGTATGAAAATAGGTCTTTTTATCCCCTGTTTTATGAATGAGTTATATCCTGAAGCCTCTATGGCAACGCTTAAAGTGCTAGAGAATTTAGGATTGGATGTGGAGTATCCACTAGAGCAAACCTGTTGTGGACAAGCACAAGCCAATACGGGCTGTGCTAAAGAAGCAGGTGTTTTAGCGGAACGTTTCTTCAAAATCTTTAAAGATTATGATTATATCGTTGCTCCAAGTGGAAGCTGCGTAAGTATGGTACGTCACAATTATGCACAATTTTTAGAGGGCCGTGATGGTTTTGAGCGTATGCGAAGTCATACCTATGAGCTTGTCGAATTTTTACACGATGTGATCAAACCAACCTCTATGAATGCTACATTTAAACACAAAGTTGGAATTCATAATAGCTGTCATGCTCATAGAGAACTTGGTATGGCAAGTATGAGTGAGAAGAATGTACCCGAATTTTCAAAAATCAAAAATTTACTGGACAAAGTAGAAGGCATCAGTTACTCTGAACTCACGCGCAAAGATGAATGTTGTGGTTTTGGCGGAACATTTGCCATTACAGAAGAAGCAATGAGTGTAGCGATGGGACGTGCACGTTTACAAGACCATCTTGATGCAGGCAGTGAATACATCACTGGCGTTGATATGTCATGCTTGATGCATATGCAAGGTGTCATTGACCGCGAGAAACTTCCACTTAAAACGATTTATATTGCTCAAATTTTAGCAGGAGATGTGAAATGAGTATTAACCATCCTGAACTTGCAGAAAAATTCGCTACGAATGTAGAGCGTATGAAATGGCACGACAAAGCACTTTGGTTTGTACGTGTTAAGCGCGACAATCAAGCAAAAAGCTTAGACGAATGGGAAGAACTTCGCAACACTGCTGATAAGATCAAATCTCATACGTTAAGCCATTTGGACGAATACCTAGAAGTCTTTGAGAAAAATGCGCAAGCACGAGGTATTCATGTGCATTGGGCAAAAGATGCGAAAGAGCACAATGAGATCGTTCTAGAGATTTTACGCTCTAAAAATGTGAAGATGATCGTCAAAAGTAAGTCCATGCTTACAGAAGAGTGTCATCTTAACCCATATCTTGAAAAAAATGGTATCGAAGTGGTCGATACAGATCTTGGAGAGCGTATTGTTCAACTTCGCCATGAACCACCATCTCACATTGTACTTCCAGCAATCCATCTTAAAAAAGAGGACGTTGGAACAACATTTGAGAAATTCCTCAAAACAGAAAAAGGCAATTCTGATCCAACATATCTTACCCGTGCAGCGCGTGCGCATTTGCGTGAGAAGTTTTTAGGGGCAGATGCTGCGATGACAGGTGTGAATTTCGCGATTGCTGAGACGGGTGGCATTGTTGTCTGTACCAATGAAGGAAACGCAGACTTAGGTGCAGCACTTCCAAAGCTTCATATCGCGTGTATGGGTATTGAGAAGATTATTCCTCGTTTGAAAGATTTAAGTATCTTTACACGTCTTTTAGCAAGAAGTGCAACGGGACAACCTGTAACGACCTATACATCTCATTATCATGGACCTGTTGAGGGCGGAGAGATGCATATTGTTATCGTTGATAACGGTAGATCAAAGATTCTTTCTCAAGAGCGTTATATCAAATCACTTCAGTGCATTCGTTGTGGTGCATGTCTCAATACATGCCCAATTTATAGACGAAGCGGTGGGTACAGCTATGGCTATACGATTCCTGGACCTATTGGTTCAACTTTAGCACCAAGTCGCGATCTTAAAAAATACTATAGTTTACCGTTTGCATGCTCACTCTGTTCTTCATGTTCAAATGTGTGCCCTGTAAAAGTAGATTTAGCGCAACAACTCTATTTGAAACGTCAAGATGTTGTAGATGCTGGGTATTTAAGCCCGACAAAACACAATGCCCTCAAAATGGCAACATGGTTGATGTGTCGTCCAAAACTTATGGATTTTGCAGGCTTTATGGCTCGTAAGGTGGTACCGTTATTGCCTCGAGCATTAGTCTATTCTAAATTCAACTTATGGGGAAAAAACAGAGAATTACCACCATTCCCAAAAAACAGTTTTAAAGAACTTTACAAAGAAAAAAAGGGTATCCAATGAGTTCACGCGAAACCATTTTAAAAGCAATTAGAGAAGGCAGACCTTATAGCGAAGAAGCACTTCCTGAGGTCAATATTGTTCATACAACATTTGAAGATTTGGATGGAAAATTTGCAACAACACTCGCTGGTGTTGGTGGTAATGCTGTTTCGTTAGAAAATATGAATTCCGTCGATGAGTATATTAAGGAGCATTATAAAGATGCGTCTGTTATTGTCTCAACGGTGAGTGGACTAAATGGAACGAAAGAGCTTGGTGCGACCGATGATCCACATACGCTCAAAGATGTTGATTTGGCGATCATCAAAGGCGAATTTGCCGTAGCTGAAAACGGTGCTGTATGGGTCAAAGAAGCAGATGCAAGACATAGAGCATTGTACTTTATCGCTCAAAAGTTAATGATTATTGTGCCAAAAGGTGAATTGGTTCATACAATGCATGAAGCGTATGCAAGGGTGAGTTTTGGCTCAAAAGATGTATTTGGTATTTTTATCAGTGGACCTTCAAAAACGGCTGACATTGAACAATCTTTGGTTATTGGAGCACATGGCGCTACAGAAGCGTGCGTGGTGTTTGTTTAATGCGGATACACTCTGAGGGAAAACCCTCAGAGTTCTATTTTACAGTAGCTTTTCTTTAGCCCTAAATTTTGGGAGCTGAGAAATAATAATTCCTCCAAAAATCACAAAACTTGCCATCATCTCCGTTTGACTAAGAACTTCACCTAAGAAAAGATATGCTAAAAGTACGGTAAATACAGGAATGAGATTGACAAAAACAGAGGCTTTTGATGCTTCAATACGACTAAGCGCTAGGTTGAACATACCATAGCCTCCAAGCGTCACCACAATACCTAAGTAGCAAATCCATCCGATAACTTCCCAAGAGATAGTGAGTGGCACTCCCCACGATTCCCAAACAGCTAACGGGAAGAAAAAGAGCATGCCTACAAACGCCTGTATGGCTGTTAAGAAAAGGGCTGAAAATCTTTGACTAAGATATCGCACAGAAATTGCATACCAAGTACCACAGATCATTGCACAAAATTCCAAGAAATTACCAAGCAGTGGATTGCTTGCGTGTTCACTGCTTTGTGCTCCAAGACTTAGCCAAATAGCACCCGCAACCGCTAAAACAGAGCCTATAACAACACGCTTGCTTAGGTACTCTTTAAGTACGAAACTAGCAGCTATCGCAGTCATGAGAGGCATCATAGAGGTGATCATACCCGCTTGGGATGCTGTGGTATATTGTAATGCTTTAGCTTCAAAGATGAAGTAAAGACATGGTTCAAAAAGTGTAAGCAAAAGAATGTATTTGATATCTTTTTTTGTAAATTCAAGTTTTCTAAATTGATTGATAAAATAGACAAAGCAAAGACTAGCTATTACCATACGTCCAAAAACAACACTCATAGGTCCAAGGGGTCCAATAGCAGCTTTGAGTGCTATGAACGAACTTGCCCATGTGAGCATGGCAATGAGTAAAAATAAAATGCCGATCAAATCAATACGTTGTTGCTTCATTGTGTAATCTCTTTAATGAAAAAATGTCTGCCATTGTATCTTTTGTTTGCTAAAATCAGCGCTATAGTGTAGAATGAGCGCATGGAACTTTTTAACATACGTAACATCATTCTTGTCATTATTCTTATCCTTGGCATCAACTACTACAAAAGTAAGCAGGAGGTTGATGTGCAGAGTCTCTCTTTACCTCTGGATACCAAGATATTGGCATTTGGCGATAGCCTAACGTTTGGTTATGGAGTAGCGCGTGATAAAAGTTACCCCTCACTGCTGGTCGATCTTTTACATGTAACCGTCATTAATGAAGGCTTCTCAGGAGAACTGAGTGCTCAGGGATTGGCGCGTTTACCAAGTGTGCTTGAACGCCATAAACCCGATATATTGGTATTGTGCCATGGTGCAAATGATATGTTGCGAAAGCAAGACTTAACACAAACCAAAGCTAATCTCAACCAAATGGTCAAAATGGCAAAAGAGAAAGGTATCTATGTTCTATTAGTGGGCGTCCCAAGTTTTGATATTTTAACGTTTAATGTACCTTCGTTTTACTATGAGGTTGCCAAAGAAAATAACATTGAAATCGAAGATAAAAGCCTGAAAAAGATTATGGATGGTGAAAATCTCAAATCAGATAAAGTGCATCCTAATGAACAAGGCTATGAGTTAATGGCTAAAAATATCGCACGAATACTTAGCGAAAACTACCATTTATCCGCGAAAACGTTTTAAAATCCCCTTCAAATACTCTTCTGCAAGTGTCGCAATTTCAGCTTCTGAAAGTGTAATAGGCGTTGTTTTACTAGGAACATTGTTTAGAAGTACCGCAAGTTGTGTGCATGTTTTAAAAAGCTCTTCAGGCGCCATTTTAACCATGATTTGTACAACATCATTGGGAAGGTTTTTAGGTTCTAATTGATGTAGTGCTGTAATATGTGCTAAAAATGTTTCGATGGTTGGATGCAAGATCATTTCCTTATTTTTTGTGTGCAATTATGCCACATTCTTGAGGTGTCTTATCCATTAACTTTTTCATGTAAGGATGAACTCCACTCTTCCACGTTACAATCTGTTCATTACAGTTAAAGGGCTTTGCATGAGTATGTACGATCTTGAGGCGTTTTTACGCTCCATTCACCCGTTTCAACTGCTGACAAAAGCGGAGATAAGTAAAGCCATAGGTGCTATGAATATTGCCTATTATAAAAAAGAGGCTGTGCTTCTCTCTCCTTCAAAGCCTTCTGAGTTTTTATACATCATCATCAAAGGTGAAGTAGGGGAGTATAACGAAGAAGAACTGCTTAAAGTGTACAGCAAGTCCAATTCATTTGATGCGGATGCACTGATTTACAATAAAAGCGAAAGCAGTTTTAAAGTCCTTGAAGAGCTTATCTGTTATGAACTCAAAAAAGAGGACTTCCTCTCACTCCTTGATAGCAATGCCGCATTTAAGGCATATTTCATTCAAGACCTTGCTAATAAAATTCAATCTGCTAAAGCTAAAGAATACACCACAGAGCTTTCGGGTTTTATGATGGCACGGGTGCAAGACAGCTATTTGCATGAGCCAACCATTGTTGAGAAAGAGTGCTCCATCATGGATGCACTCAAGCAGATGGAGGCTAAAAAAAGCAGTTGTATCATCGTGCGTAATGGTGATGGTTATGAGTATGGCATTGTAACTGATAGCATTGTGCGTCGTCATGTTCTTTTTAACGAATATGACAAACATGCCGCAATTGGACCGATCGCACTGCATCCTATCATAACCATCGAAGCCGATGACTATTTATTCAATGCGCTTCTTAGCTTTACCAAGCACTCCATTAAGCGCATTGTTGTAACGCGTGATGGCGAAATTATAGGTATTTTAGAGCAATTGGATTTGCTGAGCTACTTTGCCAATCATACCTATCTTGTTGCCGTTCAGATACGAAAAGCAACGACCGTTGATGAGCTAAAACAAGCCAGTTCTGACCTCATTAACATTGTAAAAAAGTTACATGTAAAAGGGACAAAGGTTGATTATATCGCTAAGCTCATCTCTGAAATCAATGAGAAGATTTACGAAAAACTCTATGGGATGATTTTACCACCTGAGTTAGCTAAAAAAGCGTGTTTGATTGTTATGGGGAGTGAAGGGCGCAAAGAACAACTCTTAAAAACCGACCAAGACAATGCCCTTATTATCGATGATGGTATGGATGAAAGCCTGTATGTTCCTTATATGCAACGCTTCACCGAAACGCTCATCGACTTTGGTTTCCCCCGCTGTGAAGGTAACATCATGGTTTCAAACCCTTATTGGTGCAAGCATTGGAGTTCTTATCATAAAGAGATTATGAGGTGGTTTGATGCTCCAACAATGGAAGATGTGATGAACCTTGCGATCTTTTTTGATGCGATTCCTGTCGCAGGTGAAAGCTCAATGCTTCTTAAACTTAAAGCTGAAGTATTTGAGCGAGTAGAGGAGCAAAGCCCTTTTTTAGCCAACTTTGCTAAGGCTGCCATAGCGTTTGAAACACCCATAGGCATTTTTACAACACTGATTTCTGAAAACAATAAAATTGATGTCAAAAAAGGGGGTATCTTTCCTATCGTTCAAGGGGTGCGTGCACTTGCGCTAGAGCATAAAATCGAGCCAACCGATACCGTAACACGCATTAAAAAGCTCGCAAAACTCGATGTCATCGATAGTGATTTTGCAGGTGCGCTCATCGAGGCACTTGATACGCTTCTAAACTTGCGTCTCAAAGAGCGTTTAGCACGAGGCGAGGGCAAAGGGCTCGATAACTTTGTTAACATCGAAAACCTCAACCAATTAGAGCTAGAACTTCTCAAAGACAGCTTTAAAATTGTCAACAAATTTAAGAAGTTTTTGATGCATCATTTTAAACTCTCTATGGTGAGTTAAGATGTTTGCCTCTTTTTTTGCCAAGCGTAATGCTAAAAATCTGAACGATGAACAGTACCGTTTTTTATTTGAGGAAGCTCCTTTGGATGAAGTGGTGGTCTTTGATACCGAAACCACAGGTCTCAATCCTAAAAAAGATGAGATTCTCTCTATCGGAGCGGTAAAGCTCAAAGGCAATAAAATCTTGATGTCCGAAAAGTTTGAACTCTTTGTAAAACCCACACGAGAGATCAATGAACAGAGTATCAAGATTCACCAAATTCGCAATATAGACCTACAAAATGGGTGTGAAGCACGTGAAGCGATTACGAAGTTTTTACACTTTATCGGATCTCGTCCATTGGTCGGTTATTACCTTGAATTTGACATCAAGATGATTAACAAATACTTAAAGCCCTATCTTGGTATCACTTTACCAAACCGACAAATTGAAGTCTCAGGGCTCTACCACGATAAAAAGATAAAGCTCATTCCTGATGGCGTGATAGATTTACGGTTTGATGTTATGATGAAGGATTTGGGCTTGCCAATTTTTGGCAAACACGATGCCCTCAATGATGCTGTGATGACAGCAATGATGTACATTAAACTTCAAACTATTGAGAAGGTCTAGTGTTTTTTATGAAGATCTTTGAGTGTAGAGTTCTTAAACATTTCATCGATGAGTTGCTTAGGCTTTGACCAACATTCATGCAAAGCACAATGCTCGCCTTGTCCACACAATCCTTCTCCCATAATACACACATCATCATTTAGATCATTCATTACTTCTAAAATATCGTAAAGGGTGATTTCCTCAACAGGTTTTGCAAAGATAAATCCACCATTTTTCCCTCTTGTTGAACTAATAAATCCAGCTTTTCCTAAATTGGTCATAATGCGGGTGAGATATTTATACGGGATATTGAGTGTTTCTGAAAGTCCTTTTGCCGTATGCTGGTCCTCTTCATGAAGGCTCATGTGTGACAAAATGCGTAGGGCATATTCAGATGTTGTTTTAAGTTTCATACGATTCTCCGTCAATTCATAAACTTCTTGCTATAGAAAATTGATTGTAGTGTTCTAAGAAGTCATCTGTATTGTATAGAAAAAATATTAAACACAGATAACACAACAAATATAGTATTTTTAAAGTAAAAATCTATCAGCAATTTTTAATTTTCGCTTTAGTAGTATTGCACTGGTTAAATACTACCTTTTGGTAGTAATAAAAAACAAAGGATGAGGTATGACGTTTTTGAACTCTTTAGAGTTGTTGGCATTCCACAATGTTGCATATACCATTTATGCATTGCTCATTATTGCGATCATTGCTTGGTTTGGTTATAACCTTACACGTAGTGAAGCAGCAAAGCCTTTAGTGCGCATCCCTTTTTATGGGTTTATCGCATTTTTGGTGGCAGCGGGAGTCGGGCACCATATTTTTACGTACAATGTAGTTCCTTGGGTTGCACAGGACATTATGCGTGAAAGTATCACACCAGATAAAGTCTATAAAGTTGTGGTTGAAAAACATCAGTTTCAACTTCCAAGTGAAAAGCTTGTCGTCGAATGCGGGCAAAAAATATTGTTTGATGTTACGAGCAAAGATTTAGTCTATGGTTTTGGACTGTTTCGAAAAGATGGAACGATGGTGACGCAAATGCAAGTCAATCCAGGTTCTAAAAACACCATTTTATGGACATTTCATGATGAGGGTGTGTTTGATCTTATGTCCACAGAGTACTCTGGTCCAAAAGGAAATGGTATGTTCGTACCTAGCATTATGGAAGTTAGAGGTTGTAAAACCAAATTGGCTCAAGGAGGTTCTAAATGAGTTTTATGCATGATCTTGTTCATGGCGCAGATAATAAATTTGATCATATGAGTTTGAATGCTTTACAAAAAGCAACACTAAGAGCCGTTGTCGTTTCATTTTTATTTTATGGATTGGCAGCATTAGAGGGTATGATTATGCGTGCAGCGTCTATTGCACCTTCTGTTCCTCCTGTTCATGGTAGTGTCGATCATTACTTCTCTATTATGACCGTTCATCCTATCGTTGGTATTTTTGGTTCAACCTATCAGTTAGTGTTTGGAGCATTTCTTTTCCTCGTGCCATTTCTAACAAAAAAGCCGTTGTATAGCATTAAATTAGCGAATGCTACATGGATTTTAATTACGGTTGGAACAATGACATCGTGGTTAGCTTCATTTGTTTATAACTATGCACCGCTTTATACGCTTTATTGGCCATTGCCTGCGGATACAACGCAATTTAAAGCCATTGGCGGCGTTATGTTTATCGTCGGTGTTGCGCTCATTATGGTGGGAACATTGCTCTTTATTTATAACATTTATGCAACCGTCTTTTCAAAAGTGGGTGTTCATAAGAACAAAACAACAAAAGAGCTTCTTATCTCTGGTTTTGGTATCGATGGTATGCTCAATCTAGTTCATAAATTGACTGGTAAACAACCGTATTCAAAAGAGCCAGCGCTTTCGTTACCTGTTGTTGCTATTTTTAGAGGAACAGTCGATACCTTCCTCGATGCGCTTGTTATTTTATCGGCGGGTGTTTTAGTTCTTGTCTATCTTCTTGCCGATATGGGTGGCGTTAAATTAGATGTTGCGTCTATTGATGCGCTGTTATATAAAAACTGGTTCTGGTGGGGACTTGACCTTGTTGCTGATGGCTTGGTACTTATCTATGTTGCGGGTTCTTGGTATCTTTTAGCAACACTGATAACAGGGCAAAAACTTTTTATGGAAAACGTTGCACGTGCGGCGTTGATGCTAGAGCTTTTGGTTTCATGGATGGTGTGGTCTCACCACTTGCTTGCCGATCAAGGTCAACCAGAAATGATGAAACTTATCTCTGGCGAGATGGTAACGGCGTTTGAACTTTTGACACAAGGTTTAGCACTTTTCATTACACTTGTAACCCTTTGGAAAGCAAGACCGCTTAAAATGACAATGGAGCTCAAATACCTTCTTGGCGGTTTAATCGGATTTGGTTTGGCTGTTCCTGCGGGTATCATTCAAGCCGATATGGCGATGAACCGTGTCCTTCACAATACGCAATGGATCATCGGTGCGCACGTACATATCGCAATTATAGTTGGTCTTTATATGACACTTTATAGTGCAGTATATGTCCTTTGGCCACTGGTAACCAACAATGCAAAGCTTTGGAGTACAAAATTAGCCAATGCACATTTCTGGTTACACCTTATTGGTGGTATCGGTATGGGTGCATTTATGGGTATGGCAGGACTTGATGGTATGCTTAGACGTCATCTTTACTTCAATGGCGAATACAACCTCTTTATGATTCTTGCAGCGATTTGTGGCACGATGTTGCTTGTTGCTTGGCTTCTTTTCTTGTTCAACGTCATTATGTCTGTTGGACTCAAAGGTCTTATTGGTATCTTCTTACCATCAAAGAACAAAGAAGCAAGCTATGGCATTGAGCCAGCAAATGCTTAATCTTTTTTGCACCGCTTTATGCGGTGCAACTTCCTTATAAAGTGCCAATGATGATACATTTAGAACGTGTTGCACGAGAGATTAAAACCATAGGGCTTTATGATTTAGTTTATCAAGATGTTGAGAAAGCACTTGGTAAGAAGCATATCGAACTCATCGATATAGAACACTGTTTACAAATACATCCTGAGATTTTAGAAGCTTACAAACAAACAAACCTCGAATACAACATCAGCAATATCCATATCAAGACTATTGATGAAGCATCGGTTGATACGGAATATAAAGAAGATGTAAGACGTGTGAATGCCAATTTAGCAACACTTCAAGAGATTGAAAAATACACGATTGATTTTGAACAAAGTTCGATTCTTGTCATTATCATGTCTATCGAATTTTTTGTCCTCTTTTCGGTGCAGTATTTTATTGTCTTGCTTAACTTAAAAGATTGGCAGTGGGAAATTTACGGTGTTTTTGGGCTCTCCGTACTTTGGGCTTGGCTGTACGCTAAAAAAGAGCGCAAAAAGTTTGAGCATCATGCACGCATGTATGCAAAACTTTATGAAGAAACACTTCAACTCTTGGATGCTCTTGAGAGTAAAGGATGCATTGAGAGAAAAAATTTAATGATACAAGAGAATAGTGAAGACCATATTTAAAAAGATTGAAAATTAAAATAGAATCAAGGGATAGATATGTTTTTTGCGACAATTAAAAGAAAATTGTTTCTTATGTTAGGTATTTTATTCATAGGTGTTTTTATTTTAGGCTATGAAATCATCACCTTGAGTCATGATGGTAAAATGACTGCTACACGGTTATGGATCATCGGAAAGGTAGAAACTCACGTTGCGCAAAGCATGATGGAGCTAAGAGGTTTTCAACTCTTCCTTGATGCCAAACGTTTAGAATCATTCGAGCAAAATTATAAAGAAACGCTCTCATCTATCGATACACTTTTCCCCATTTTACTTGCTAAAATCAACCAAGAGAGAATTGCTGCATTAAAAAACGATGTAGAGAAGTGGTACGCAATTAGTAAAAAACGTGTTGCATTACTTCAAAAGCATGGATCTGGTATTCAAGAGAATACTTTTGCCCAAACCAACGCAGCAGAATATGAAGAGTTTAAAGCACTTACTTTCCAATCTGCTACGCTGTTTGACGCGATTATTCATCAAACAAACGTTTTAGGCGAGGGTGTAAAAGAGGTCAATTTTGAAAGCCTTGATAACAGTGCTATGATGGGAAAAATTGCACTGGGTAGTGTTTCTTTGTTTTTGCTGGTTCTTTTTGGCATAACCAACCAAAGCATTCAAAAATCTGTAATTAACGCAAAAAAATGGATAGAGTATATTCAGCACCATAAAGACTTGCAGGTCAAGATAGAAACGGGTTCAAACGACGAAATTAAAGAGACAATGAACTCGCTCAACCTTTTACTCGATGAGATATCTCGTACGCTCAATGCTGCTAAAAATAATGCCCTTGAAAATGCATCTGTTGCCGAAGAACTTTCCCAAACATGTTTTCAAATTGGTCAAAGGGCAGAAGAAGAAGCGGGTATTGTCACGGTAACAACACACGAGGCACAACATGTGTTGTCACAGATGGAAGAGATGAATGAACGTACCAATGAAGCAGAACATATAACCCTTCAAGCACAAAAAAGTTTAACCGTAGCACAACGTTCATTAGAGGAAACATTAATTCAACTCAATGAAACTGTACTTATTGAAACACATATGAATGAGAGACTGAATCATCTTGCAACCGAAGCGGTTCAAGTAAAATCAGTTTTAAATGTGATTAGTGAAATCGCAGATCAAACTAACCTTTTAGCCTTAAATGCGGCTATTGAAGCGGCACGTGCAGGGGAACATGGACGAGGTTTCGCAGTGGTGGCTGATGAGGTAAGAAAGTTAGCAGAGCGTACGCAAAAAAGTTTATTGGAAACCAATACTACGGTCAATTTAATTGTACAGTCTATCAATGATATTAGTGGCGAGATGAATACCAATAGTGTGCGTATTCATGCGCTATGCAATCTCTCTGAAAAAGTTTCAGTCCAAACCAATGAAGCTGTTTCTATGCTGAATCAAACTACCGATGTGACTCATCATGTTGCTCTTAAAATGAAAGAGAATATCAAGCTTGTTCATGAAGCGGTCATCACTAAAATAAGTATCATTAACGAGCTCTCAAGCTCCAATGCTAGAAGTGTCGAAGAGATCGCATCTTCTGCAAAACATGTTTCTGCTTTAGCTGAGGCACTTAGCCAATCTCTCGCTGTTTTTAAAACCGCATAAGTGTGAGGAGAAAATTCTCCTCATACTCCTAGATGATGCATAAATGCATAATGCTTATGCTATGTCTATGCTACGAAATTGATATAATATAACGTGATAAATATTTGATGCGACAACTATAGCGTTTGAGATAAAGTTGCCGGTTTGTACTGGCTCATTTATAGCAGTTGTTGGTTTTCAAAAAGACTGACAATTTACATCAATATATGTTGATATATAAAGGATGTTGTGATGCAAAATGAATCTACAAAACCAGCTTCTGGTATGGGCTTTTTTGAGCGTTATCTTACCGTGTGGGTGGCTTTGTGTATTGTTGTAGGTGTTGCTATTGGTCAGTTTTTTCCTATTATCCCTCACACGTTAAGCCGTTTTGAATATGCCAATGTCTCCATTCCTATCGCGATTCTCATTTGGTTGATGATTTACCCGATGATGCTCAAAATTGACTTTGCGAGTATTTTAGATGCGGGTAAAAAACCTAAAGGGTTGTGCATTACCTGTACGGTGAATTGGTTGATCAAACCGTTTACGATGTACCTTATCGCGGCGTTATTTTTTAAAGTAATTTTTGCAAGCTTTTTGCCTGAAAATCTTGCGAATGAATACTTAGCAGGAGCCATCTTACTAGGAGCAGCTCCTTGTACGGCGATGGTGTTTGTCTGGAGCCATCTTACCAAAGGTGATCCTGCTTATACGCTAATCCAAGTGGCAGTAAATGATCTTATTTTGCTCATCGCATTTACGCCTATTGTGGCTTTCTTGCTGGGTGTAAGCAATGTATTTGTTCCCTATGACACGCTGTTTTTATCGGTGATTTTATTTGTTGTTATTCCTTTACTTAGCGGGTATCTTTCACGTCGTTATGTCATCAAGCACAAAGGGCTTAGTTACTTTGAAAATGTGTTTATTAAAAAATTTGATAACACGACCATTTTAGGGCTTTTGCTCACACTTATCATTATCTTTACGTTTCAAGGCGATATCATTCTCAACAATCCATTGCACGTACTTTTGATTGCAATTCCTCTTACTATCCAAACGTTTTTTATTTTTTACATCTCGTATGGTTGGGCACGTGTGTGGAAACTTCCTCATAACATTGCAGCACCTGCTGGAATGATAGGTGCAAGTAATTTTTTTGAGCTCTCTGTAGCCGTAGCGATTACGCTCTTTGGATTGCAATCAGGTGCAACACTCGCAACAGTCGTAGGGGTACTGGTCGAAGTGCCTGTCATGCTGGCATTGGTGCGCATAGCAAACAATACAAGAGATTGGTTTGAAAAGTAAGGAGAACATATAGGCTACGAGAGGTATTCCCTCTCGTAGTGATTTTAGCGTGCTAAATGCACCGCTTTAATCATGTTGGCGAGTGCCGCTTTGGTCTCCTGCCAACCTCTTGTTTTAAGCCCACAATCTGGGTTGATCCAGAGTTGCTCTTTAGGCAGAACCTGTAATAACGCTTTGATTTGTTCACTCATCTCCTCTACACTTGGAACACGCGGTGAGTGAATGTCATACACCCCTGGTCCAATTTGCGCTTTGTAGTTTGCTTTTTGAAAGACTTTGAGCAGTTTATTGCCACTGCGTGAAGTCTCGATGGTAATGACATCGGCATCCATACGCTCTATCGTGTCAATGATGTCGTTGAAGTTACTGTAACACATATGTGTGTGGATTTGCGTTTGATCCCACGCCGTTCCAACAGAAGCTTTGAAACTCTCCACGGCCCATTTTTCATAGGCTTTGATTTTTTCTTCACGTAAGGGATACCCCTCTTTAAAGGCTGCTTCATCCACTTGAATGATCTTGATGTCGTGACGTTGTAGATCATCAACCTCTTCAGCAATCGCTTTGGCAACCTCAAAAGCGACTTCACTTTTTGGAATGTCATCGCGCACAAACGACCAGTTCAAAATGGTCACAGGACCTGTGAGCATGCCTTTCATTGGCTTATTGGTTAGACTTTGTGCATAGACTGTCCAGTCAACACTAAGCGGTTGTTTTCGTTTCACACTGCCGTATAAAAGCGGAGGTTTGACACAACGGCTGCCATAGCTTTGTACCCAACCATTTTGACTAAAGGCAAAGCCTTCTAAGAGTTCGCCAAAGTATTCGACCATGTCGTTGCGCTCAAATTCGCCATGTACTAAGACATCAAGACCAAGCTCTTCTTGAATGGTAACACACTCTTGTATGGATGTTTTTAGGGATGCTTCATACTGCTCTTGTGAAATCTCACCTTTCTTATAAGCATTGCGGACCGCTCGTGTCTCTTTGGTTTGAGGGAAAGAGCCAATGGTTGTGGTTGGGAAAAGTGGTAAGTTGAGTGCTTTTTGTTGCAATAAAGATCGCGTCGCATAAGAAGAGCGTGTATAAAAAATAGCAGCACTTTTGGTAGAAGTGGCTATTTTAGGGCATTCACTTGCTATAGGTTTTTCTTTTTTCTCCCATAGTGTGTTTATGTGCTCTAACTCTGCTAATTTTTCCAGTGCAAAACTGAGGCGGCTTTTCACTTCAGGTGTCATTTTCTCCTCAAAACGTGTGCTAAAAGGGACATGCAAAAGAGAGCACGACGTGGAGAGAATGAGACGTTTGGCATCAACGGTTTCGCTGATTTGCTCTAAAAGCGCATAGGTTTTAGCCGTATTGTTTTTCCAAACATTTCGTCCATCGATAA
>Ga0209016_1001336_pt1 | contig 20334 bp, 26 predicted proteins | sample EPASupsiteSAE305_FD_187265 | JGI IMG/M metagenome (GOLD analysis project Ga0209016, IMG submission 187265) | Bioremediated contaminated groundwater microbial communities from EPA Superfund site, New Mexico - SAE3-05 (SPAdes) (version 2) | ecosystem: Environmental > Aquatic > Deep subsurface >...
GCCCGCTCGGAAGCCAGCTCTGCCTGAAAATGGCTAAGGTTCCAACCTCTGGGAAAACAGGCCTGCTCAATGGCCAGAACCTGATCCAGATCTTCAACAAGCATTGGGCGTATACAGGACATAATTGGGGCAGAATAGCGTTATTGACGCTGGGAGGCAAACAAAAAAGGCACCTGCGCAAGTAACGCAAGTGCCTGTTTTTGTTATGGCAGGGGTGCCAGGATTCGAACCTAGGAATGCCGGAATCAAAATCCCCTACGGCCCCATTCCTGACAAATGGAAGCAACAATTAACATCAATAAAAACAGCAATTTGAATGATATATTGTTTTGTGTATTGTTGCTAAGTACTGCACTTTTTCCATCTCAACTGTACTGATAGTGTACGTAAAATATGACGTAAAAAATAAAGGTCTGTGCCTCTCGCGTGGGGCCTTGTATTTGTGTTATACGCCCATAGCACGCACCGAACTAAGCTGCAACATGATGATATTTATCGGCTATTCATTTTTTGCGGGAAAACTGCCCCAAAGCCTGCCCCTAAAAACATTTACTTACGAATGCACCGCTGCTGTCCGGTTCATTTCGTAGCTGCTCACGCCGAAAGTCTTTTCGTATTCGGCTTTGCGCTCGTCAAGTATCCGCTGCCAGAACTCTGCCGACAGCTCAAGTGCATCAATGGTATGAACTGAGAGCTTGCTTGAAACGGCCTCCCAAGGTTCGCCATTATCCAGTGAGATAAGGATGGTAGCATAATCACTGCTTAACTGTTTCCAATCAATCTGAGTAGCAGCAGCAGCGTACTCCAACCTTTTTATGCGTTCTTTTAGTGACATCCTGACCTCATCGCCCCATATATTCTTCATACGTTACCAGCTCTCCGGTTTCGGCGTATCCTCGCGGGTAATCATCCTCAAAAAGAAAATGTAGAGTTTTAATATCTACGTTTATCGATGTATTCATCCCGTTTACTGCAGCGTCATACCCAAAGTGCATATCTTCACTAAGAAACCTGCCCAACTCAGAGCAACCGAGGTCATTAATTGATTCATAAGGTTCAAGCGGGATATATCCGTAATAAAAAGCAATCGATGAAAAAGCCTTCCTGCTTATTAAGCAAGCTCCAAAGCTGGTATCTGCATTCCAAATAGGGGAAGGCTGCTTTTTAGCCTCTTCATAGCCTACCCCTAAAACATAATGGCTCTTGTCTGGCCCGCGGCTAATGTAAATCTGGAAACCAGGGGGGTCCCCCATATCCTTCCATTCCAAAAAAACTCTTTGCCAGTAAAATGCCGTTGAGGCATCGAAATCATAAGACAACAACCTGTTGATCGCCCCAGCATCTATGCAAGTGTCCGCATCTAAAAAAAACATCCAGTCGTATCCGTGAATAATGGCCCACTCTCGCAAAGCCTCTCGGGCCAATGTTATGCAATGCACCCAATAAAGACCTTCATCACAAAAACCATTTCTAACTGCCGGTATGATAATGTGATCAATATCGCAGCTTCTGATTGCCGATATTATTTCTACATCTTCACTGTTAACGGCAAATGCGACGGTACACTTTGCCGAGGTATTGTCTATCAACCGTTTTAATCCCTGGATGAATGACGGGAAACAGAACAACTTGTCTTCACTGATAGGCACTGAGATCAAAACGGTCTCAGTTTCAAAATCAGTTCTTACGCTTTCAATGCCGCACTTGATATTAACTTCACCACCATCAAACATCTTAACTTTGTTCATCTTTATCATAAATACCTCACGATCTGCCTCTCTCGCGTCGATACTGCTCCATTAAATCAGTCTTTCGCCTTCCTACCATCCACTGTATGAACCAGCACCAGCATAGTCCCTTCTGGCCTGGTGGCGTGTTCAGTCCTTGCCGCTGCCTCTTCCTCTGGAGTATTGGCAATCCTTACAAGGGCAGGCAGGGGGCAGGCATCATCCACAAGCTTAATTTCCAGCTTCCTGATCCGGTCTAGCAGGGACATTGGGAACCTCCTCTAGTTCAATTTTGAGGCTACCTGGTTGACTGGCAAACGCTCTTGCCTGCTGCATGGCCTCTTCGTCCTCTGGATCTATGGAGATTATCAACGTCAATTCAGGGGCAGGTCGTAACGCTGGGGACTGCTCCAGTCGGATCAATCGGTTTTTAATGGTCATAGTCTTTATTCTCCTTCTGGTTCTGTTCAAGCTGTTCAATACGTTGTTCAAGGTCGCTGCCTTCAATCACCCTGCCGATCTCTCGCAAGATATAGGTGAGCTTGGTAGCGTCCCCCAGGTCGATCTTGCCGGTTCTGGCCTCACGATACAGCGTTGCCAGCTCTGCCCGTATGTGGTGCATCTTGGTTAAGGCTATAGAGCCTTTTTGACGGGGTGGGGGTGGTAGCACTATCACTTTATTTTCAACGGGTTTCTGTGCCATTTTTACCTGCTCCAATGGAAAGAGGGGCATTTCTGCCCCCCTCATTCATCCGGCCTGCTTAGGTGGTTTGGATATACATATCAATCATCTCTTTTGTGAGGCGTTCCATTTCTTCAGTGCCAAGCCTGAAAGACTTCAGCTCTTCAGGGTCAGACTCTGCAAACACGCTTTCAGGCAATGCGTACAGGGCCGGCTGAATCTTCACAAAATCACAAACAGCCGGAACATTCCGCAACATGCCGCTGATACGCTCCAGAGCTTGCCGCTCGTCTTCCAGGTACAACAGCTCTTTTCCTCTGAGACGTTGCACGCGAACCGATTTAGCCTTTTGCAACAGGTCAGGTGGGAGCAGTTGCAAGCAGGGGGCCGCTGTGTCCAGGGCATGTAACAAGGCCGGATCGTCGCTGTTGAGTGCGTGCCTGATGCGTTCAGCCATCGGGAGAGAACGAAGATAGGCGCGTATTTCCTGTGATTGCATAAAGATCATGACCTGATCACCTCCCACGATTTCAGGGGGAAGTTCAAAAGCCTTTCTGACTTTCTCCATGTGCATGTCTATCAGGGTCCTGCATTGTTTCACCAGTCCGTTGTTGATACTGGTGTTGTACTTTGCCTTGACTGGGTTCAGCTTTTCGATTTTGCCCGCTTCGCTCAGCAAATGGCTATGCTCAATCGGCATAGCTTCAGACCAATAAGCATCACCCCACGCCTCCAGGTCGCCAACAAAGCTCTTGATGATGGTAGGGAATGCCTTGTCACCTTCAGCGGTTTGAAACCGCATCGCCATGCGTCCGACTGCGCCACAACGTTGAATCAGGTTTTGACCGAAAGAAATGTTATTGTTACCTGCACCTACTTTGCTTTGCATCTGTTGTGTTGACATTGTTCAAGCTCCTTTTGCCGGTAGTCCGGCTGTTTGTATGGCCTCAAGGGCCAGTTTAAATTCAGTTGCTGCCTTATGTGGCAGGTCTAGGAATAAAAGCGTGTCTGCATTCTTCAGGTGTTTCTGGTGTTCCTGCCAGGCTCCAGGGTCGGGCTTGTAGATCTGGTACAGCCTGGATGCTTCAAGATAAAATGCACTCCAGAAAGAGGCGGTTGCGCCTGGTTGCTCACCAACGCAACTCAAGGTTGCGCACTGGTTGCGCTGCTCGTTGCTTTGTAAATGCTGTATTGATAAGGCTTTAAGGCTCATTGGTTGCACTCCTGTTGCGCTGCTGGTTGCGCTATTAGGTCAAAAGTTGCGCGGTTGCGTTTTACTAGGGTGCGCAACCGCGCAACTCCTCAAGGTATCGTTACGCTGTCCTGAAAAAGGCCCAATGTTTCGGCTTTTTTCTTGGCTCTTGAGACATTGCTTTTATTGATTCCCAATATCTCTGCTACCTCTACCTGCGAAAGACCTTCCTTCAGGAGGGCAACCACCTTTTCCGCTGTACTCTCTTCAAGTGCCTTAATAGTCCAGGCCTGCAATCCATCCGGGCCGGTGGTAAGCTGTGCCTCAAATGGTTTGGTATCCTCCCCATAAATGCCCCGCGCCTTTTCAAAGTGGACTTCAAACATCGCGCCTTGATCTGGGGTGTAGTCTCCCGGGTGCCTGAGGTTGATGACCGTATCAAGCACATCTTCCTTTCGACTGCTGCCCCGCTGCCCTCCTCCCTTGCCTGCATGGTGAATGAACAGTACAGAACGTCCCGCTGCCCTTTGTAATAACGCCCACTCCTGAACAGGCATCCAGCTTTCGCCTTCGTTCTCCCTCCCGCTACGGCAAAGGGTTGCAATGTTATCGACAATTACAAGGTCGATCCCCTCCAGGTGTGAAACCAGTTCGAGCTGATCCTGTGGCTGTGACAGGTCGAGCATTCCAGACGGTTGCAGGTCAGGGGTAAGGATTCGGAACGGTGCAGACGGCTCCAGGTCGCTGCTTGCTGCTATTCGTGCAATGCGTTCCTGTAGAACAGCTCCGGGCATCTCTCCGTCAAGAAAGAGGACTCCACGGGGGCGTGGTGCTTTCCATCCAAGAAAATCACCACCAGACGCTACTGCATAGGCAACGCCTAAACTGAAATGCGTCTTGCCAAGTCCCCGCGCTGCGTAAAGCATTGCAAGGCCCTGTTGCGGCAACCACGGTGCAAGCAGGTTTTCACGCGGGGGAAACTGTAGGGCCATGAAATCAAGGGCCTCTACCACCTTCACGCGAGGAAGGACATCAGCCGGCTTTTTTTCTTCCCCCACCACAAGGCATCCAGGGCAGTACAAAAGACCGTTTGACGGGTTGCTGTGAAGCAAGTTTGACAGCGTTTCTTTGCCGCAACGAGCGCAAGGTTCTGTTTCGGCTTCAATCATTTTTCACCCCCTGCCGGTGATTCAGAAACAGCCTGTATATGGTCTTTTTGGCTGTCAGGAAGTTCTGCAAGGGTGAATTGTTTCTAAACCGTCTCGCGGCCTCTGGTGCCTGGTCACTGTAGAAACGTGCTTCTATCCGATCCCCTATCTGGATCATTTCGGGGATCTCAGAAATGCAGTCATAGACCGCTGCTGCTGTGTCCAGGTCACTCGTTTTGAATGTCGGTTGCATCTGTCATGTTCCTTTGCTGAATATCAGCGGTTAATGGGTACGTTCCATAGTCGCCCTTTCTGGGAGCCTTGCCCCCAAACCTCCTGCATTTGCGGCATAGCCGCGTCATTGAAATATTAGCTTTGCTCTTGGGTGCCTGGTCATGAAAATACGTTCAAAGGCCGCAATCGTATTGCCTGAAAATCCCTTTGTTGATCGCAGCTCTACAAGAAACTTCCTTTTCTGGTCGAGCCCCGGGTTGGCCTCCATAACTTCTTTAAGCAGTGAATAAACCTCTTGAGCTACTGTCATGGTCGTCTTCATGTTCTGTCTCCCCTAGTTTATTGAAGGCAGGTCGTTACGGGCCGCGTAATGATCCAGGGCAGTACGGGCTTCAGTGATCAAGGCTTTTGCCTGTCCGTGATCGCTTACACATTCAATGGCATCCATAAGCAGGCGGTCGATCTGTTTCAGCTCGTGTGCCTGGGTCTCCTCAAGCGTTAAAACTCTGGACGCGCCAGGGAACACATGGTCATGCAGCTCATACAGGCAGGAATTTAGGCAGTCATGGTGGGGTGCATCCTCTTCGCTTACCCAGTGATCCAGGCATTGCTTCACCAGTTCTGCCACTTTCGCGGGGTCCAAGTTCGGGTTGATTGTGTGATCAGGCTTCCAGTTACTTGTCATGCTCATTCTCCTTGTCATCTTTGGGTGCTATCCGGTTGATAAACTCTTCGATGTCGTCCGATCTCCATGCAACGCGGTTGGTGCTGATCTGGTGCTTTTTGGGAGTCTTGCCACCCTTTACCCATGCCCACCATGTCGGTATGCTGATACTGAGGGCGGCAGCGCACTGTTTCGCGCTCATAAGTTGCAGGCTCATTACCGTCCCCCTATCTTGATGTTGACGGCCAGGGACTCGGTGCTGTTCAGCACGTTGATTCTGTCCATCTGGACTTGTTGACGGCGTTTCAGGGTTGGGAATTGAATAATCTTCATTCTGTCCTTCTCTCTGGCCTGTAGCCTGGTTGTTATGCTGCTGCTGAATCGATCCACCGAAGAAACGCCTCTTCATCAATAAGGACGCGCCGCCCTACCTTGCGGATAACCTTATTGAACCCGTTGGTTGCAGAATTGAAGATCGCCCAGCGGATGCTGCTCTCCGTAAATGCTGGGTACTTCCCTGGTACGTCTTTCACTCTCAGGTAACTTTTTGCTTCTGACATGGTGTTGCTCCTTTCTGGGGTTGTAATTGACTGCCAATTTTTAAGCATGTATATTATTAAGCATGTTTGATTGTAACCTGTCAATGCCAATTTTTAAGCATGGTGATTTATGGCCCCAAAAGGCAGATATGGTGGGAACACTCCTGAGCGAGTAAGAGAAATGCTTATAGAGGCTGTTGCGAAGAGTAGTCAGGCGAAGGTTGCAGAAAAGTCTGGACTCACAAGGCAAACGGTACAACGCTACATTCAGGGTATAGGTGAACCATCTTCAAAAATCTTACAAAAACTGTCTGATTACTTTGGTGTCTCGGTCTGGTATCTGCTGGGCAGTAGTGCAAAACAGGCGTACGAATCAGCAGGCAAGCCGTCTGTGGATGATCCATACTTCAAAGAAATGTGGGACAAACTACCAACTGAGACAGTGCTAGAGCTTGAATCCTGTATCAAAAAATATCCTGAGTTGTGGAATCAGTTCCTTGCTATTCCGCGTGAAAACAAATCAGAGGCTTTCAATATGCTGAAGATTTACATGGAAGGTCTTTCAATTACTGCCTTGCGGTTATTCCGCGAAAGAAACAAGCTTGATCCTGGTTTAGAATGGCACGATCAAGAGCAATGACAAAAAGTTGCGAGTTGCGTCTTTAAAAACACTGTAAAACGCAACCGCGCAACTTTTCATGCAAGCACTTGTTGTTATTGGCTAAAAGTGGTTGCGCACCCTCGCAACTCGCGCAACTCCCCCCTGCCCTATCCGAATATCCGATCATTCATAGCCCCCACCACGCCCTTGATATGCGTCTCTGACAGGTGGCTGTACCTCTTAACCATGCTCAAGGTCTTATGCCCCAGAATCGCCGCTATATCCAGCAAGGACGCGCCGCCCATTGCCAAGTATGACGCTGCACTGTGCCGCAAGTCGTGGAACTTGAAGTCCTGAATATTGGCTTTCTTGAGTGCAAACAGCCAGGCAGTACGAAGAGAGGCGGGGCCACGATTCAGGGCATGCTGTCCAGGAAATACTAGATTGCTGTCAATCCTGCGTATCTTCTGCTGCTTCAGCTCCTTCAGCAGTCCCAGTGCCTTGCCGGCCAAGTGTACCGCCCTGCGTTCGCCGTTCTTGGTATCGTTCAGAGTGATCTGGTGCCGATCAAAATCAACATCATCCCAGGTGAGATTCATTATCTCCCCTTGCCTCATGCCGGTTGAGAGGGCAAGAACAACAACGGGGTATAGGTATGGGTTGCTACTGGCCTTGCAAGCAGTAAGAAGGGCATCACGCTCTTCATCACTTAGGAACCGGACGCGGCCTTTTGATTCTTCCTGTTTTTCAATGTGAGGCATCGGGCTTGATTCCATCCATCGCCAGGTGCTGACAGTTACAGAGAGGCATTTTCCCAATGCTGCTGCATAGCGGTTGACGGTCGCACCGCTGCGGGTTCTCTCAGTCGCTATAACCTTGTCACCGTCTTTTCTGGTGGTGGTGTAGGGTTCATTCTTCAACTTGTCCAGTACGCCGCTGATTAAGTCTGCTGTCACATCTGAAAGGTTATAGGCCCCGATCTGAGACCGCCAGTACAAAAGGTGCCGTTCAATATCATCAGCAGACTTCTTTGAAGAGATCTTTTCTTTGATGTACCGGTCTATCATCTCTGCTGCTGTATGCCGCTTTGCTTCAGCAGTCTTGAAGTACCTGCCGTCCCTTATGGCTGATTCGGTATCTTGAGCCCACTTCTTTGCATCGGTCTTTCTGGCAAAGGTGGCAGACTGAGCAGGGAAACCTTTCAGCCGGATCAATACGCGGTACTTTGTGCCGGTTGCACCAACCACCTCTTGAATTGCTGCCATAAGTCACCCCTTAAACCAGAATTGCAAATCATGGTTAAAAACTACAATAAACAGCGTTCAATGTCAATCATCGGATTCATAATCCGGTAGCTGTTAAATATAAGTATCTGTTGTTACATGTAATTATTTTATGTACTGACATATTCAGTACACTATCAGTACAGTTGAATGAAATTAAGGGTCAATATGCTGCTCAAGTGAGGGCTTTTTGAATGCTGTCTGCTGTCAAAATTTAGGGGGTGTTGTTTTGAAGTGTACCGATAGTGTACTGAGAAAAGAAAAAAGCACCTACAGAATCTCTGTAAGTGCTTAATTTCTATGGCAGGGGTGCCAGGATTCGAACCTAGGAATGCCGGAATCAAAATCCGGTGCCTTACCGCTTGGCGACACCCCTAAAAAAGAGAAAAGTTAAATAACAAATTATCCGCTATGAGTCAAGCCTTTCGTGCAGAAAAAACAGCAGCAGCCCCTGCCTCGATCGCCTTAACGTTGGCAGGAATCAGTCTATGGTTACGTTCCGGCAGGGCATCCTTCAGCGCTTCCTGAAGTGATTCCAGGGCAAGTGCGCCGGTTGCAGCGGCATAGGCGCCGCAGGCCACCATGTTGACCATCCGCACATCACCCAGTTCAATGGCAATCCGGTTCATCGGCACGGCAAGCAGCTCCCGTCCTTCAAGGACAACCCCGGCAAGTTCAACCAAAGAGCTGTTAACCAGACAGATCCCGCCCTGCTTGACCTTTGCGGCATATTTATCAAAGGAAAGTTGATTCAGAATCACGGAGACCGATGGTTCGCCAACCACCGGTGAGCCGGTCTCGCCGTTGGCAAACACCACGGTACACATGGCTGCCCCACCCCTTTTTTCCACGCCGTAGGCCGGAAAAAAAGAGACGTTCTTGCCTTCACGAATGGCTGCATAGGAAAGCAGGTTACCGGCCAACAGCACCCCCTGGCCGCCGTACCCTGCAAAAAAGAGATCATAACGCATAGAATTTGCTCCAGTTACAGATTTTCGTTATTTTTAAAGACACCCAACGGGAAGTAGGGAATCATTTCACTGCCCACCCGCTGATTGGCTGCCAGCGGATTCATGCCCCAGTTGGTGGGACAGGCTGCCAGCGCCTCAATAAAGGCAAACCCCTTCCCTTCCACCTGATACTGGAAGGCGTTTTTGATGATCTTTTTAGCCTGCAGTACATTTTTAGGACTGTTCAGGGCCACCCTGGCCGAATAGGCCACACCATCCAGATTGGACAGCAACTCTGCCATCTTGAACGGCTTGCCGTCATTGGCCACATCCCTGCCATTGGGTGAGGTTGAGGTCTTCTGACCCGGCATGGTGGTAGGGGCCATCTGGCCGCCGGTCATGCCGTAGGTGGTGTTGTTGACAAAGATCACGGTGATCTTCTCGCCACGGTTGGCAGCATGGATGATCTCGGAGGTACCGATGGCAGCCAGGTCGCCGTCCCCCTGGTAAGTGAACACGATCCGGTCGGGCCTGGCCCGCTTGACACCGGTGGCCACCGCCGGAGCGCGACCATGGGGAGATTCCACCACATCAATATTAAAGTAGCCGTACAGGAACACCGAGCAGCCCACCGAGGCGCAGCCGATGGTCTTATCGGCAATACCGAAGCTGTCCATCGCCTCAGCAACCAGACGGTGGATTGAACCGTGGTGACAGCCGGGGCAGAAATGGGTCTGAACATCCTTCAAACTTACCGGTTTGGAAAATACCTGCTTCATATCCATTGGTCCTTAACAGAATTTCTTGATCTGGGTAAACAGCTCTTCCGGGGTGGGCAACGAGCCGGCCCCCGGCGGGCGGCCATAGAACTCCACCTCGGCATCCCGTGCAACCGCCAAACGGACATCATCCACCATCTGACCGGTTGAAAGCTCTATGGTCAGCCACTTTTTGCAATGACTGGACAGATCAGCATAGGCCTTTTTCGGAAACGGGAACAGGGTGACCGGCCGCATCAGGCCGACCTTGAGCCCTTCCGCACGGGCCATTTCAACGGCAGTACGGGCAATACGGGAGGTGCAGCCAAAGGCGGTTACGATCAGCTCTGCATCATCAGTTGCAAACGCCTCCCAGCGGGCCTCTTTGTCTGCAAGTTCCTGATAACGGGCATGCATCTTCCAGTGGAACTTCTCCATCTCACCATCACCCAGATAGAGCGACTTGACCACATGCTGCTGGCCGCCGCCGGTGCCGCGCACGGCCCAGTCCTTGGCAGGCAGATCAACTTTGGGACGGGGATTGGGAACAATCGATTCCTTCATCTGCCCCAGCACCGAATCAGCCAGCACCATGGCCGGCATCCGGTATTGGTCAGACAGGTCAAAGGCCAGCATGGTCAGGTCGTACATCTCCTGAGCCGAGTTGGGGGCCAGTACAATAATCCGGTAGCCGCCATGACCGCCCCCTTTGGTGGCCTGATGGTAGTCTGCCTGGGAGGCATCGATACCGCCCAGCCCCGGACCGGAACGCATGATATCCACAATCACGCCGGGCAGTTCGGAACCGGCCATGTAGGAGATCCCCTCCTGTTTGAGCGAAATACCCGGACCGGAAGAGGAGGTCATGGCCCGCACACCGCAGGCCGAGGCTCCCAGCACCATGTTAATGGCGCCGATCTCGCTCTCTACCTGAATAAAGGTACCGCCGTTCTTGGGCAATTCACGGGAGAGATACTCAGGAATATCGCTCTGGGGGGTGATCGGGTAGCCGAAATAACACTGTACCCCCGCCTCGATGGCAGCCATGGCAACTGCTTCATTGCCTTTGACGAATTTCCGTTTCAACGTACTCATTGTTTTTCTTCCTTAAACACGGTTATGGCAACATCCGGACACATCTCGGCGCAGAGACAGCAGCCGGTACAGTTTTCAGGGTTACTGAATACTGCCAGGGTGTATCCCAGGGCATTGGGCTGACTGCTTAATTGCACCAGCTTTTTGGGGCAGGCGATGGTACAGAGTCCGCAGCCTTTGCAACGTTCTTCTTCAATCACAATATACGGCATTTTCTCGTCACCTCAGACAAAGTCGGCATATCGAAAGTTTTTTGTAGTACCAGAAGGATGTTAACATGGTCAAACTTTTTTTCAGGTCCGCTTTCAAAGCAAAAGAAACCGCTTGATTTAATGAATGTATACTGTTAGATGAGAACAGTTATTAATACTGGCATAGCATATATGGAGGAAACATGTCATCAATACTGGTTGAATTAACGGCAAACATTGTATCTTCACACGCTGCAACAGTTGAAATGAGTTCCGAAGAACTGTTACAAGAGATTCAAAAGGTATATACAGCGCTCAAAAATCTCGACTCCGATCTCCCGGTTGCAGAAGAGGACGTTGCAAAAGAGGCTGCACCGGCCATAGCCCCTAAAAAATCAATCCAGAAGGATCAGATCATCTGCCTGATCTGCGGTAAGGGCGGCTTCAAGACCCTTTCCCGCCACCTGAAGCAGGCCCACGGCCTGAAGGCCAGCGAGTATCGCAAACAGTTCGGTATTGCCAGCGGCACCCCGCTGGCTGCTAAAAACTACTCAGAAGCCCGGCGCCAGTCCGCTATTAACAACAACCTTGGCGAAAAGCTGGCCAAGGGTCGCGCAACCCGCATGGCCAATCTGGCAGCCAAGAAGGCGGTCGCGGAAGCACCTAAAAAGGCTGCTCCGGCAAAGGCTCCAAAAACTGCTGCAACTCCCCGGGCGAAAAAGAAGTAACCCCATCTGCTGCATTGACACAAAGCCGCCGCTGAAAAGCAGGCGGCTTTTTTTATAGCCCAAGCAGCATCGAAAGGGTTCGTGACAACAGGGCAAACTCTTCAATAGCCAGAGTCTCACCGCGACGTTTGCCGTCAATAGAACAGGACAACAGCATCTGTTCAAGCAGTTCCGGCTCTGCCAGACCACCGTTCTTCAGACAGTTCCAGAGTGTCTTGCGCCGCATGCCAAACGCTGCCTTGACCAACCGTTCAAACAGTGCCTGATTACCCACCTCAACCCGTGACGCAGCCAGCGGGATCAGACTGATTACCACTGAATCCACCTTGGGCGGCGGAAAAAAACAGCCCGGCGGCACCAGAAACTCCCGTTTCACCTCAAACCACTGACGGAACAGAACGGTCAGTATACCGTAGTCGCTGCAGTCCGGCTGCGCTGCTAGACGTTCCCCCACCTCTTTCTGGAGCATCACCACCAGCCGTGAAAAACGCTGACGCTCCTCAAGAAACCTGAACAGCACCGGAGTCGAGATATTGTACGGCAGGTTGGCCACCACCTTGTAGGTATGACTGCCCAGCAGCTGTTCAAAATCAACCTTCAGGATATCCTGTTCATGGATCGTGACCTGTTGTTGTCCGGCAAACCGCTCACGTAGCAATGCAGCCAGATCACGATCAAATTCCACAGCCACCAGATGCCCGGCCTGTTCGGCCAGCAGTTCCGTCAGCGCCCCCCTGCCCGGCCCAACCTCAAGCACACGGTCGTTTGGCTGCAGGTCAGCTGCAGTCAGGATCTTCCTGATGATGTTATGGTCACTCAGAAAGTTCTGGCCCAGGGCCTTGCGGGGACGCGGGAAGGACTGATTCATGGCAGTTGCTCCCAGCGTGCCACCTGATCAAGGGGCCAGGTGGCGGTTGCATCCATGGCAAGGGAATCCTGGCATCCAGACGAGAGGTAGGCATCGCCGGCCACAGCCAGCATAGCAGCGTTGTCACCGCACAGCACTGGAGGCGGTATCTGCAGTTCAATCCCGCGCCGGATTGCCAGCTGCTGCATGGCATGACGCAGACCGCTGTTACAGGCCACACCACCACCCACCACCAGCCGTTGCAGCCCTTCCTGCTTCAAGGCGGCCTCGGTCTTCTTCACCAGAACCTCACAGACCGCGGCCTGAAACGAGGCGCAGAGATCGTGCAGCTCAGCACTTTCCGGCACATGGGGCTGTTTCTTCAAATGGGTCAGCACGGCAGTCTTAAGCCCGCTGAAACTGAAATTAAGTGAGCCGTCATGCAGCAGGGGGCGGGGAAATTTCACCGATGACGGGTTCCCCAGTTGCGCCAGACGGTCAATCACGGCTCCCCCCGGGTAACCAAGCCCCAGCAGGGTTGCGGTCTTGTCAAAGGCCTCGCCAACCGCATCATCAATGGTGCGTCCCAGAATACGATAACGGCCGATACCATCCACCCGATAGAGGTGGGTATGGCCACCGGACACCACCAGCGCCAGAAACGGAAATGCCACCGGCTGTTCCAGAAAACCGGCCAGCAGGTGCCCTTCAATATGATGCACCCCCACCAGCGGAATCTTGCAGGCCAGGGCCAGGGACTTTGCCATTGAAACACCTACCAGCAAAGCCCCCAGCAGACCGGGACCGCGGGTCACGGCAATCCCCTCAATCCCGGCCAGCGCAACACCGGCCTCATCAAGGGCCTGCCGTACAACCGGCGTGATCATCTCCAGATGTTTGCGGGAGGCGATTTCCGGCACCACACCGCCATATTCGGCATGCACCGCCACCTGGGACGAGATCACACTGGACAGGATCAGACGGCCGTCGCGAACGACTGCGGCGGCCGTTTCATCACAGGATGTTTCAATGGCTAAAATAAGCATAACAGGTCAATTTCTTCCCAGATAAAGAAACGTGATGTTTTCGTAAGATCAAGGCGCCCAAGGGATTGCGCGGAGACGTACTTTATACGGCATGTCGCACAAGCAAGCCCAACGGGCAACGCCGATATTGCTGAAAAACGCCTTTTTACAGCAGGTTTGCCGCCAGCTCTGCCAGTTCTGACCGTTCACCACGGGTCAGGGTCACATGGGCCGAGATCCGCTCGTTCTTGAAGCGCTCCACCAGGTAGGACAGGCCGTTACTGGAGGAATCAACATAGGGGTTGTCAATCTGGTACGGGTCACCGGTCAGGATGATCTTGGTCCCCTCTCCGGCCCGGGTCACAATGGTCTTGATCTCATGGGGGGTCAGGTTCTGGGCCTCGTCCACGATCAGGTACTGGTTCGGAATCGAACGGCCACGGATATAGGTCAGCGGCTCAATATCCAACAGGCCCATGGCCATCAGCTCCTTGTAACCTTTGTTGCTGTGACGCTTTTCAGACTCATGGCCGGAGATCAGCAGTTCAACGTTGTCAAAGATCGGCTGCATCCAGGGAGTCAGCTTCTCTTCAATATCGCCGGGCAGAAAGCCCAGATCCTTGCCCATCGGAAAGACTGGCCGGGAAACCAGCAGACGGTTGTAGACATTCTCCTCTGCCACCTTTTGCAGACCTGCTGCAATGGCCATCAGGGTCTTGCCGGTACCGGCCTTGCCCACCAGGCTGACCAGCTTGATGTTGTCATCCACCAGGGCATCCAGGGCAAACTGCTGCTCACGGTTACGGGCATGGATGCTCCAGACCCCTTCCTTGGGCACCTTACGGACCGGTACCGCCTTGCCGGTGGCTGCATCAAAACGGCAGAGCGCCGTGTGGGAGGGGTTACCGGTGTCGACCAGGGTGGCATACTCGTTGGGCAGCAGCCCCTCCGGAGCCTCAAGCCAGCCCTGACCGTAGAAGCGGTCAATGGAATCAGGCCCCATATCAATAGTACGGGCACCGGCATACAGTTCCTGGATATCAACCTTGTCGGACTCATAATCCTCTGCCACCAGACCGATGGCATCAGCCTTGATCCGCAGGTTGGTATCCTTGGTTACAAAGACAACCGGCTCATCGGGAAAGCGTTCATGGGTGACCTGGGCCACCGCCAGAATCCGGTTATCCCCCTTGTCATCCCGCAGGTCCTTGGGCATCCGGTTCAGAGCCTGCTCTTCGCACAGCTCCACCCGTAGCAAACCGCCGCCCGGCAGGCTGACACCGCTGGAAAGCGATCCCTTTTCCCGCAGCATATCCAGGACACGTGAGATGGAACGGGCGTTGCGCCCGGTTTCATTCATATCTTTCTTGAAACGGTCTATCTCTTCAATCACTGTAATCGGTATGATGATGGTGTTATCTTCGAACTTGAACAGCGCTTGTGGATCATGGAGGAGTACGTTGGTGTCGAGAATAAAGAATTTCATGAATCGCCTTTCTGGGTAATCGAGATAAGAGCTTCACAGCAGGTGTCAATATCAGCGAGGGTGTTAAACCAGCCCGGGCTTATACGCAGGGTTCCGGCCGGGTAGCTGCCGATCGCACGGTGGGCACGGGGGGCGCAATGCAGACCGGCCCGAACCGCAATACCATACTCTCGATCGAGGCAAAAGGCCAGAATTGAGGGATCCCAGCCCTCGACCGTCAGGGAAAGCAGACCGGAACGCTGTTCCGGCTGCAGCGGTCCGAACAGTCTGCAGCCGGCCAGAGCTTCAAGCCGTTGCCGCAGATGTTCCGCCAGCTGCTGTTCATGCTGTCCGATTCCGGCAACACCGGTTTCAAGCAGAAATGCCAGACCGGCTCCCAATCCGGCAATGCCGGGCAGATTATGGGTGCCTGCCTCAAACCCCTCAGGAAAGCTGTCCGGTTGATGGTCCTGATCAGAGCTGCTGCCGGTCCCCCCGGCGATGAGCGGCTGCAGCTGCACACCAGGGGCAACCGCCAGCAGGCCGGTCCCCTGCGGTCCAAGCAGGCCTTTATGGCCGGGCACCGCCAACAGATCAACCCCCATGGCCTGCATATCAATCGGCAGGGCTCCGGCGGACTGGGCAGCATCAAGCAGCAGCAGCGCACCGGCCTCTTTGGCAATACCGGCTATCTGCCGGATATCCTGAATCCCGCCGGTAACATTGGAGACATGAGCCAGTGCAACCATCCTGGTATTCTTGCGCAGCGCCAGCCTGATCTGGTCAGGGTCCACCAGCCCCTGTGCATCAGCCGGCACAACCGTCAGCTCAACCCCCTGTTTTTCAAGCCTGAACAGCGGACGCAGCAGGGAGTTATGCTCCATGCAACTGGTAATCACGTGGTCACCCGGCAATAGGGTACCCACGGTTGCCAGATTCAGGGCCATGGTAGCATTGCCGGTAAAGACGATGCGGGAGGAATCAGCACAGTTGAAAAGCCGTGCAGCAGCCTCACGGGTATCCAGCACCAGACGGGAGGCATCCAATGCCCGGCCATAGCCGCCCCTGCCGGGAGACGCCCCGACCTGTTGCATCGCCTGCAGGGCTGCCTGATAGACCTGATCAGGCTTGGGAAAGCTGGTGGCTGCGTTATCAAGATAGATAGGCATAAATAGAGACCGTTTAAGGAGCCGTTACCGGACGTTCTTTCAGAAAGGGAACAAACATGACCAGGGCAGCACCCTGCTTCCGCTCCGGGTCAAGGATGCCGGCTGCAATCCGGTTTTCATCGGCACTGCCCCACCAATTGAGCAGGGCTGCAAACGGTTCGCTGCCACGGTTATGCAGATTGCCTGCCCTGTTATCGCCAAACACAGAGCCGGCAACACTGCCGCGGGCGTTTTCAAGCAGGAGCCCAACTCCGCTGTTCTGTATGAAGGAGGAACTGTTGATGCGTATTCTCACCCCCACCAGCTCAGCTCCGCTTTCACGGTTCTGGGAAAAGCGGCAGAGAAAGAGCTGGCCGTCTCCCCCGGTCAACCTCAGTCCGCTCCTGTTCTCGGCAAACAGGCTACTGGTCAGGCGAAAACGGCACTGATCCGCCGCAACCCCTTCCTGGGAATTACCCAGCACCTTGACACCGGACAGGGTAAACGACGAATGTTGCGCCGCGATCCCCTGACGATTCTCCCGCACCGTACTGTCACGCAGGTCAAGTTCACTGTCGGAAAGTCTGCACCCCCTGTCACAGCGGCTGATGGTGCAGCCCTGCAAACCGGCTTCGGAATCATACAGGGCAACACCGGTCCGGGATTTGGAAACCACGATACCGCGCCCCGAAAAACGGGAAAAATGCGCTTCAATACCGGTCTGGGCCCCTTCAATACGGCAATGGTCAAAGCTGTTCTTTTTCTCACTGTTTAACAGCACCACGCCCCCCCAGTCACCGGCCAGCGGATCACTCAGGGCGGGCGCGAAGACAACCGGCTGCTGCAGCGTGCCGTTGACCACAATCCGCCCCTGCACCACCAGGCGCGAAAGCTCTGCTGAACCGGGTCCGGGAGCAAACCGGACCTGGGTGCCGGGGTCAATCCGCAAGGTGGCCTGGGGTGCAATTACCAGTGCCCCCCTGACCAGAACCGTGCCACGCAGCACCATATCCTCTGCAACGGTCTTGTTGACCAGCACGGTATCCGCCTTTTCCAACGCAGTACGAATCGGCTTTGACAGATCAGGCTTGGGGGGATCGGGCTGTGGTTTGACGGACAGGGGATCGTTCGTGACAGGTGTCCCACTTGGCAGCAGACGGCTGTCAAGCGGCCCCTGCTTTGCTGTTTTCTGTTGAGCCGGCTGTTCAGTCCCCTGCGGCAACGGTTTCGCTGCAGGGGGTGGTGGCTGGGGAACTGTCATGGAGACGGTCACCGTCTGCCCTTTAAGCGGGGCGTCCTGGGCATGAAACAGTTGCTGGCAACCGGCCTGAGTCGCAACCAGACCAACAAGCAATACAAAACGGCGCAGGAATGCCGGAGTCGCGTGACCGCTTTTCAAGATGGACGGCACTGCCGGCAAAATATTCAAATTATTAAATATACGAATAATGTTCATAGCATAGTATCCAGAGAGCGTAATTTTTAAAAACCTTCCTGTATTCAAAACTTTGCTGATCACACCAAACATATCTTAACATTTGCTGTTGACAGCACATATATGTTGTGGTTCTATCACCACGTCAGCACAAAATGTTGTGATCAGCCCGTAACCGTCTGCACCACCTTCATCAGCATTTCCCTGTACCACGTTATAAAGCATATAGGAACCATCTGACAAGGAGAACACAACCATGCCCGCACAAGCGTCTGCTGCCGGTCAACCTGCGCTCACCCCCAACGCCCTTACCGTCCTTGAAAAACGCTACCTCAAACGGGATACCAGCGGCAAACCGCTTGAGACCCCTGCTGATATGTTCCGCAGGGTTGCAGAGACCATTGCCGAGCCTGACAAAAAATTTGACAAAAAGGCCGATGTCAAAAAACTTGCGGACCGTTTCTACGAAATGATTGTCAGCTTTGATTTTCTGCCCAACTCCCCCACCCTGATGAATGCAGGCCGTGAACTGGGCCAGCTTTCGGCCTGCTTCGTGCTTCCGGTGGGCGACTCAATTGAAGAGATCTTTGATGCGGTCAAGTTCACCGCTATGATCCACAAATCAGGCGGCGGCACCGGTTTCTCCTTCTCCCGTCTGCGTCCGGCCAACGATCTGGTCAAGACCACCACCGGTGTCTCCAGCGGCCCGATCTCCTTTATGCGGGTCTTTGATACCGCCACTGAAACCATCAAACAGGGCGGCACCCGTCGTGGCGCCAATATGGGTATCCTGCGGGTTGATCACCCCAACATCATGGATTTCATCATGTGCAAGGCCGATCAGAAGCTGTTTAACAACTTCAACATCTCGGTCGGCCTGACAGAAAAATTCATGGAAGCGGTTGAGCGTGACGAAGAGTACGATCTGCTCAACCCCCGTGACAAAAGCAAGATGGGTACCCTGAATGCCCGTAAGGTGTTCCAGCGGATCGTCAACCAGGCCTGGGAAAACGGCGAACCGGGCATCATCTTCCTTGATCGTCTGAACCGTGATAACCCGACTCCCCATGTCGGCGAGATCGAATCAACCAACCCCTGCGGTGAGCAGCCGCTGCTGCCCTATGAATCCTGCAACCTGGGCTCCATCAACCTGGGACGGTTTGTCAGCGAAGGGGCGATTGACTGGAGCCGCCTGAAAGGGGTTATCCATGACGCGGTCCATTTCCTGGACAACGTGATCGAGGCCAACAAATACCCGCTGCAGCAGATCCACGACATGACCCACTCAAACCGTAAGATCGGTCTGGGGGTCATGGGCTGGGCAGACATGCTGATCCTGCTGGGTATACCTTACAATTCAGACGAAGCGGTAAAACTGGGCAAGAAGGTCATGCAGTTCATCAACGATGAAGGCCATGCCGCCTCGCGTGAACTGGGCCAGAAGCGCGGTTCGTTCCCCAACTTTACCGGCTCAACCTTTGACAAAAAAGGTGCCCTGCCGCAGCGGAACGCCACCGTCACCACCATCGCCCCCACCGGCACCATCTCCATGATCGCCAACGCCTCTTCCGGCGTAGAACCGCTCTTTGCCATCTCCTACGTCAAGAACGTCATGGACGGCACCAAACTGGTGGAGGTCAACCCCACCTTTGAACAACTGGCCAAAGAGCGCGGTTTCTATTCAGCAGAGCTGATGGAGAAGATTGCAGAACATGGCAGCGTACATGATCTGGACGAGGTTCCTGCCGACGTCCGCCGGGTTTTTGTCACGGCCCATGACATCACCCCGGAAGACCATATCCAGATGCAGGCCGCCTTCCAGTACCACACCGACAACGCCGTATCCAAAACGGTCAACTTCCCCAATACCGCCACCATTGAAGATGTTGAAAACGTCTACATGCTGGCCTACAAGACCGGCTGCAAAGGGGTCACCATCTACCGTGACGGCTCCCGCGACGAGCAGGTTCTCTCCACCACCAGGAAAGAAGAAAAAGCCGCCGTTGCTGCTATTGGAACCGAAGATGACAAACACGCCATCAAGCGTGAACGTCCCAAGGCGTTGAAAGGCTGGACCTACCAGATGCAGACCGGCTGCGGCCCGCTCTATATCACCGTCAACGAAGACAAGAACGGCCTGTTTGAACTGTTCACCACCATGGGCAAGGCCGGTGGTTGCGCGGCATCACAATCAGAGGCGATCGGACGGATGGTCTCACTGGCATGGCGCAGCGGCATCCAGGCCCGCCAGGTCATCAAGCAACTGCTGGGCATCTCCTGCCACTGCCCTTCCGGCTATGGCGAAAACCGGGTACTCTCCTGCGCCGACGCTGTGGCCAAGGCAATTCAGGCCCACATGCTTGAAAACGGCTACGACCTGAATGCAGAAGCGGCCCAGCATGAGCGTGGCGCCTGCCCTGAGTGCGGCGGCATAGTCGAGCACGAAGGCGGCTGCATGGTTTGTCACGTCTGCGGCTACTCTGAATGTGCATAAATCTAGAGATTGACAAGGCGGAGCACCTTTCGCTATAAAAGGTGCTCCATTGAGCGGGAATAACTCAGTGGTAGAGTGTCAGCTTCCCAAGCTGAAGGCCGCGGGTTCGAATCCCGTTTCCCGCTCCA